>Ga0194120_10007796_pt1 | contig 14436 bp, 13 predicted proteins | sample TA2MahCa65mmetaG_FD_148642 | JGI IMG/M metagenome (GOLD analysis project Ga0194120, IMG submission 148642) | Freshwater microbial communities from Lake Tanganyika, Tanzania - TA2015019 Mahale Deep Cast 65m | ecosystem: Environmental > Aquatic > Freshwater > Lake | place: Tanzania: Lake... | reverse complement strand
TTAAGGCAGAAGAACTTCTTCGGGAAACCAAGTTCGATGTGGCGGTTCAAGGCGAAGGGGACCATTCCTTTGTCGAGATCGTGGAAGGAAAGCCTTTGGAAGAAATCGATGGCATCGCGTTCTTGCGAGACGACCGCTTTGTTCCCACGAAACCACGGGGTGTGTTCTGGAAGTTGGATGAACTTCCGATGCCGGCCTACGATCTTTATGATGTCCAGCGCTACAACCATCCTCGTGTAGTGGCTAGGCGCAATCCCGTGGCCGCCATGGAGACGAGCCGAGGCTGCTTCGGCGGCTGCACATTCTGTGAGAGTCGTCGGACGAAGTTTCGCACGAAAAGCGCCGAACGCATTGTGGCAGAGATGGAGTACGCGCTCTCGCTGGGGTATCGGGAGATTCATTTGGTGGACGATCTGTTTACCGCGAATCTCAAGCGGGCTAAAGAAGTTTGTCGTCAGATCATTGATCGGAAACTTGATGTTAGCTGGTACCCACGTGGAGGCATTCGTGTTGATGGGGTCGACCAGGAGGTCTTTGACCTCATGAAAAGGGCCGGTGTCTGGCACATTCCCTTTGGAATCGAATCCGGGAACCAGCAGGTTCTGGACATGACACAGAAGGAAGTGACGCTGGACGAAGTCCGGAATGCGGTGCGAATGGCCAAGAAGGCTGGCCTGGAGACCGAAGGGTACTTCATGTTCGGTCTGGAGGGAGAGACCGAGCAGAGCATGAAGGAGACGATCGAGTTTTCGCTCTCCCTGGACCTGGACTATGCCAAGTATGCGATCACCATTCCCCTGCCTGGTTCGGTCCTGTTCAAAGATTGGGATCGGAGAGGTCTGATCAAAACCAAAGACTGGGCCAAGTATACCTTTTCCACGCCACCTGAGGAGATTTATACGCACCCCTCTCTCGACCCGAAACTTGTCTACAAGTATTACCATCTCGCTCCCCGGAGGTTCTATCTTCGCCCATCCTACATCTACCGGCGATTCATCCGCGGGATGAAGACAGGGGAACTGCTCGGCGACATAAAAACATTCTTGCGTGTGAACTGGTTCGCCAACACCAAGTTCGATATGATTCCGCATTCTTGAGCGGCGGGCCGGCTGGGCATGCGACGCACTGTCTTGGCCTATCTCGGCTGTCCTGTGGATGCGGGTCCCGTGCTCCTCATCGTCGGTTGGGAAGCGGTCAACGGATGCATCATCGAGGGAGCATCGATCTTCGAAACCTACCAGCGAGTTGCTGAATCCAAAAGGCTTGTCACGATTGCTCTCCAAAAAGAGCGACGATTCGGAGTGGCTGTTCCAAAGTGGTTCAGCTTCAAGTAACAATGGCGGTGAGAAATGGACGAACCACTTAGCGTTGTGATCCCGGCATATAATGAAGAGTCGGGACTGGACAGGGTATTGAAAGACATCCAGGGCGTCTTGGAGCGGGCGTCCTGTCCCTACGAGATCATTGTGGTGGACGACGGGTCCACCGACAAAACGGCGGTGATTGCAGAGGCCTGGGGAGTCCGCGTCATTCGTCACCCTGAAAACATAGGGTATGGAGCTAGCCTCAAAAGGGGAATCCTCGCGGCGAAGTACGCCCGCATTATTATCACTGACGGAGACGGCTCGTATGACACGGCAGCGGTTCCGGAGTTGGTGGCTGGCCTTGCTGAGTACGATATGGTTGTCGGGGCTCGGCAGGGAGCAGCCTATCACGGTACCTGGGCAAAATCCCTGGCTCGCCGCCTCTTCCGGTTCCTCGCGGAGTTCGCAACGGGTCGATCGATCCCGGACATCAACTCCGGGCTGCGGGCTTTCCGCAAAGACGTAGTGGTGCGATTTTTCGAGATTGCAAGTAATCGATTTTCCTTTACCACTACTATCACTCTTGCGTTCATGCTTAACGGCCACTTCGTGAAATACCTTCCGGTAAGCTATTTCCCCAGGGTCGGGGAATCCAAGATCGATCACTTCCGAGACACCCTCCGCGCGGCGCAGTTCATAGTGCAGGCTATTCTCTACTATAATCCTCTGAAGCTGTTTCTGCTCCCCTGCAGTTTTCTGCTCATAATGGCGGCTGGCTTAACGATCATGGCCCTACTCACCGGGAAGGACGTGCTGCTGCTCAGCGCCGTGGTAGGCATAGTGGGTGCAGTCATCATGGGCGGGATAGGACTCATAGTAGACGTGTTGTGCCGCGGCCGGTTACCCCGCTAGCAACGACTTCCGTTGAGATTGAGGTCAATTTTCTCCCCGCTAAGCTTCTCGCATGTTTACGATTCAGGGAGGCGATGCTGGTTCCCCTTGTTATTCTCAACCCCGGCAACAACTCTTGCCTTGAGGGCTGCGTGAAGAATCGGCTTACAGTCTCGCTCCATTCTTCTCTGCTACGTACCGCCGACCCTCGGTTGAGCTTTTCGTCGGTCACGCTGACCGGCTGAAAATTGAGACCATGCTTACAAAGAATGGAGACTCCCTAATAACTAGAACACTGCCCTCCTTGGTGGAACGACGAGACTTGTTCTGGAGCAGGCGCAGGCACCTAGCCCTTCAGGTAGTCGCGTCCTGTTTGGTTGTCCTCGCTACGTACTGGGTCATCCCCTTCACACAACCTCTGAGGGCCGACGCTTCAAAGTACCTACTCCTCGCTCGGGACCTTAAGTACGACAGCGGGTACCTGTTTCACAATGAACCAGGCGCCTCTCTTCATTTCCCTCCGGGCTACCCCTGGTTGTTGAGTCTTTTTGTCCAGCGCGAAGACCTGGGGCTGGTGCCCTTGGTTCAAAGGCTGTACCTTGGAATCACGGTCGCTGTTGGCGCGATCTGGGCTACGATGGCGTTTGGTGTAGGGGTCGGCTGGCTGGTGTTTGGCCTTCTGGCGGTGAATCCTGCGCTGGTGTCCAGCTCAGCCATGCTGGCCTCGGAAGCGCCTCATGTCCCACTTTATTTACTTGGATTCCTGGCGTGGGTTCGATTTGTAAAGACACGAAGCACCGCGTCATTGCTCCTGACCAGCTTTTGCCTCGCCCTCTCGGTCTACTTACGGACGTATGGGCTACTGTTGGCAGCGTTCATGCCCGTACTTATCGTGGTTGGATTTCGAAATCATCCTTGGCGTCGCACGCTTTGGCACGTGGTAGCCTTTGTAACTTGTTGGATCTTAGTCCTCGCACCTTGGACGATCCGAAACTACGAGATTTTCGGTCACTTTGTTCCCATGACCATGACGGGCCAAAGCTTGTACTCCTCATGGTTCCCTCCCGCGCCCTTCCTGTTCGGGATGATGGCTCGCGATGAAGTGGTTGAGGAGGCAGACAAGATCAAAGACCCTTTCGAGCGGAATGATTTCTACCGGCAGTCGACCGTGAAAAAAATTCTAGCTGGCCCTGGCCAGGCGTTGGAAACCATTGTGCTCAAGTACATTTTCTATCTAATGCCGTTTGATTGGGAGTTTTTCGGGACGTACAACGCGACGGGACGATTGCGGCCGTCGCTCCACTTTGTGTATGTCTTTCTTCTGCCGTTTGCTTGGCTTTACATCTGGCAGAATCGCGGGAATGAGGAGTTTTGGGTGGGCCCCATGGCTCCCATCCTGTTCGGGCTGACCATGACCGCGCTCACCTATGGGATCCCACGCTTCCGTCTGTGTATAGAACCCTTCCTAACCGTATATGCCGCGATCTATCTCTCGACGTGGGTTTCAAGGGACCCGGCTTTCCGGAGGAGGCTGGCCGCAGGGTACTTCCTGCTCTGTTTAGGAGGGGCCTATGTTTTCGGCCGGCTCGTGCAATAGATTACCCGCCTCCTGTATGGGCCTCCAAGCATTGTCAGTATTTGGATGCAGCAGGATACAGTGGGTGATGAAAATTGCCGACGCTGGGTTTAACGGACGGGTATCGCATTTATAACGGGAGCACGCGCCACTTGATGATAGTCCACAGCATCTTCAACCCATGCTTCCAGGTGATTTTTTTCCCCTCTTTGTAGCTGCGCGGCGTGTAACGGATCGGAACCTCAATGATGTTGTATCTCAACCGCAAGGCCTTACAGATCAACTCATTGTCGAACTCAAAGCCGTTTGCTTTGATCGCCAGCGAGCAGAGAAGCCGGTGTGTGACCGCTTTATAACACCCCTCATAGTCTGTAGCTCGATTGAGGTACAAGGCATTGGTGAGCCAAATGACCGCTTTATTCCCCACGTAATGAGTAAAAAAGGGAGATTTACCGCGCCACAAAAATTTTGGTTTCTCCCGAAGGAACCGCGAGCCCATTACGAACTCAGTGCGGCCATCCAAAATCGGCGCAAGCAGGACCTTGAAATCGTCCGGGTTATATTCGAGGTCAGCGTCCTGGACGATGATGATATCACCGGTTGCCGCCGCGATCCCGGTTTTGATCGCCCCACCCTTGCCTAGGTTTTGCTCGTGCGGAATGGCGGTTATGCCGGATATCTGCCTGAGAAGCTTCCACGTGGCGTCGCGAGACGCATCGTCTACGACAATGATTTCCTTCTCAAGATCGCCGATCTCGGCATCTTTGACTCGCCGTATGACTTCCGAGATCGTTTTTTCTTCGTTGTACGCAGGGATGACCACGGTAAGCTTCTTCATGAAGCACCGTTATATTGCCTAGGAAACATCGAACCCTCTCAATGATTGTGTACTCTCCCGTGGCTAACTTTGAAAAAAGTCAACGCAATCGAGCGTTAGGCCCTCGATGGGTGGCCAGAATACCCACTGCTCCCATCTGTGTCAAGCCAATGGATGCGGTTAGGATATGTGAGATGCGAGACCGCAGGGCCTCGGTTGCGTAAAGAACTCAGCCGGATGTAAGTAGCTGCGAACCTGATGAGGCCCACGTGGTTATGGGAGATCGCTAACGCCAGCAGGTGGCGTGGCCCAGGCAGGTTCGTCGCTGTTGTTTTTGTTTGCTTAGAGTAGTGTCTTGATGTTAATTTGGCGGCCCGAAAGCCGACCTGTTTTTTTGTTGTCGACAGGGCGATGTTGCAACAGTAAGGGTAGGGGGACGTCATGACAACCAGGATCTGCCTTATTATCCCGCCCTCGATCTTCTTGTTGGACGAGCGGGTATTCATGACTCTCGGAATTCTGAAAGTAGCGGCGGTCCTTGAGCAGGCTGGCATCGAAGTTGAGATGCTAGATCTATCAGGGGTTGAGAACTATGAGGACGTAGTTCGCGACCATGTTCAGGAAAGCTCTGTGACCTGCTTTGGCCTGACGGCAACCACTCCCCAGATGCCAGCCGCGACCAAGGTCTGTCGCGTTATCCGGACATCCCGGCCCGGCGCTCGGATCATTCTTGGGGGGCCGCATGTCACTTTGATCCATGCGGCTTACAAGTTCGAGCAAAAGCGCGGGGATAGTGGACGCGCCACGGTCGCCTTTCACCAACTTGCGGAGATGTTCGATGTCCTAGTCACCGGAGACGGGGAAATAGCTGTCTTCGAGGCGTTGAAAGACAGCCCGTCCAAACTGATAGACGGCGATGATCCGAAGTCGGAGTTATTTCTCAAGAGCCAAGATCTCACGGAGTTACCTTTCCCTGCACGGCATCTCGTGGATGTTACTAGCTATCATTACACCATCGATGGCATCCGCGCCCTTTCGATGATCGCGCAATTGGGTTGTCCGTTCGGATGCGGGTTTTGCGGGGGGAGGATGAGTCCGTTCCTCAGGCGGATCAGGATGCGAACGTCCGAGAACATTGTCCAGGAAATGATTCAGTTGTTTGAGACGTATGGCATTACCGGCTTTATGCTTTACGATGATGAGCTGAATGTTAACCCCAAGATCATTGAGCTGATGGATCTGATTGCCCGGGCCCAGCAGCGGCTTGGGGTGGAGTTCCGGCTCCGAGGCTTCATCAAGGCCGAGCTGTTTACGGACAAACAGGCGGAGGCCATGTACCGGGCAGGGTTCCGGTGGATCTTGGTCGGATTTGAATCAGGGCATGAGCGCATACTTGCCAATATCCAGAAAAAGGCCAGTAAAGCTGACAATACGCGCTGCATGGAAATCGCCAGGCAGTATCAGCTCAAAGTGAAGGCCCTTATGTCTGTTGGACACCCAGGCGAGTCGGAAGAAACAGTGCGAGCTACTCGAGATTGGCTGCTTACGGTCAAACCCGATGACTTTGACGCCACCGTCATTACGACTTATCCGGGGACTCCGTATTTCGATGAGGCGGTCGAGACACAGCCAGGGGTCTGGACGTATACCTATCCTAAGAGCGGGGACCGACTCCATAGCCTAGAGGTGGACTACCGAGAGGTAGCTGAATACTATAAAGGTGTTCCAGGAGAGTATACATCGTACACGTATACCGACCACTTGAGCCCCGAGGAACTAGTGCGGCTCCGTGACTGGCTCGAGGCCGACGTGCGGGGCGAGTTAAACATTCCGTATAATACGGCGGCTCCAGCTGTTCGCTACGAGCATTCCATGGGACAGGGCGGCATTCCTTCCAACATTCTGAAAACGACTTCCTCCCCAAGCATGAAAACTGTATAACGAATCGGGGCTCGCACGCCAGACCTTCCGCCTAACAACTATACAGCTTGTGTGACGCGAACCCTCTACCTATCGTACGACGGCATCCTGGAACCCCTGGGAGAGTCTCAGGTGGTTGCATACCTGGCCCATCTATCGAGGCAAGTTTCTGTCACCCTTATCTCTTTCGAGAAGACGCAGGACCTTACCGAGGTCAGGTTGCTGGAGAAAATGAGATCGCGCCTAGGAGAGCTTGGAGTCGAGTGGATTCCACTGCGGTACCACAAACGGCCTTTGGCTGTCTCGACAGCGTACGACGTGCTCAGAGGTCTCACTGTGGGCATTGCGTTGACTCGAATTCGTCGCATCCAGTTGGTGCATGCCAGGGGATACGTGGCAGCTCTCATCGCGCTGGCATTAAAGCGGCTGTTCGGCGTGCGATTTCTCTTTGACATGCGGGGATTTTGGGCCGATGAGAAAGCCGAAGCCGGTCATTGGTCCACGAAATCCATGATCTACCGAATCGTTAAATTCTTTGAGCGTCGATTCTTCGAGTCGGCGGACGCGATCGTTTCGCTTACAGAAGTTGGTGTGACCAAATTCTCTTCCCTGGGCTACCGGATTCGTCCGGGGGTTCCCATCGAGGTCATACCAACCTGTACAGATCTGGAACGATTTAGCCCCGGCTTAAAAGATCCCAACCTTGTCGCACAGTTGAAGTTGGAAGACCGTCTGGTGATCGGATGCACCGGGACCATGAGCAATTGGTACCTGCGTCAGCCCATGCTCGACTGTCTCGCGTATCTAAGATCCCATCTCGACAATGTAAAAATCCTCGTCGTTACCCGGGAAGACCACGAGCAGCTGCGATCGGATGCCCGTGCCGCGGGTCTCCAGGACGACCAACTTATCATCACGCGTGCGGCATTTTCTGCCATGCCAGCCTATCTTCGCTTGATGGATCTGGGACTCTTTTTTATCAATCCCTGTTTTTCGAAGAAAGGTTCCTCCGCAACCAAGCTGGGAGAGTTCTTGGCTACTGGCGTGCCGGTGGTCATCAACGAGGGGGTAGGCGATTCCGGTTGGATAGTACGAGAACATGGGGTAGGTGTCGTGCTGGAAGGGACGGGAACTGCAGATTTTGAGAGCTCCTTAAAAGAGATCAAACGCATATTGAGCGATCCATTTGTGCCGCACAGGTGCCGCGAGACTGCCCAAATGTATTTTGATTTGAGGGTTGGGGCCGAAAAGTATGCCAGACTCTACACAAAGCTTTCTGGTTTACGTGTTCCCTAGCTGTCGCGCGCAGGTTATCTGCAGGGGGGTCTTTAAGGTGAATAAGGCGGATCCGGGATTGGTCCCTCAGGCAGGTAGATAGCCCATATGATTGAGGGAGTTGAGGTTTTCCCGCTGCGGCGGATCCAGGACGAGCGAGGCATGGTTATGCACATGCTGCGTGCCGACGCCCCGCACTTCCGGGGCTTCGGTGAAATTTATTTCTCCGTGATCTATCCAGGGGTTATCAAGGCCTGGCATTTACATTCCCGCATGACGATCAACTACGCGGTCGTGGACGGAAATATTAAGTTGGTGCTATACGATCAACGGGCGGAGTCGAAGTCTCACGGCGAAATACAAGAGATCGTGTTTGGTCAGATCAATTACCAACTCGTGCGGGTACCGCCTGGCGTGGTCAATGGGTTCACGGCTGTGGGTGGTGAGCGGGCAATCGTGGCGAATTGCGCTAGCATTCCTCATGATCCAGCCGAGATCACGCGGATCGACCCCTTCACTCCGGCCATCCCCTATGAGTGGAAGCTCAAGCATGGCTAGACATACGAATTGCCGCATTTGTAGAAGGAGTCTGCCATCACCCTTTCTGGACCTGGGCATGATGCCGCTGGCGAATGCATTTGCAAGCTCGCCCGATGACTTCAAGGATGAGCCGACGTTTCCTCTTGCGGTTACTTGCTGCTCAGAGTGTGGGTTAGTTCAGCTTGATCACGTGGTTCCGGCCGAGCGACTCTACGGCGAGTACCTCTACGTTTCATCCACCTCCGATGCGGTGCGTAAGCACGCGCGAATGCTTGCGGAGCGGCTGACGCGTCGATATGAGTGGGGGCCTGCTCACCTGGTCGTCGAAGTGGCGAGCAATGATGGGACAATCCTCAAAGCCTTTCAACGCGTCGGCACGCGCGTCCTCGGTATAGAGCCAGCGCGCAATATCGCCGCCATCGCCGAGCGGGAAGGGGTGCCGACCGTGCCGTCGTTTTTCACAGAGGCGACGTCGCAGGCTCAGCACGAGCTGATGGGTGACGCGGCGGCGATTATCGCACGTCACGTCGTGGCGCATGTGAATGATCTCCACGATTTCATGCGAGGGGTCACCCGTTTCCTCTCGAAGGACGGCGTCTTGATCATCGAGGTGCCCTACTTGGGGGAACTCATAGTGAGGCTCGAATTCGATACGATTTACCACGAGCACCTCTCCTATATCTCCCTGCGTCCGATCGAGCGACTTTGCAGGGAACGTGGGCTTCGCCTCATCGATGTTGAGTTTGTCGATCTGCACGGCGGGTCGGTTATTTTTCACATCTGCCGCGAAGAGGCGCCGGACAGACCATCAGAGTTTCTGGCTAAGATGTTGTGCGAGGAGGACAAGCGTGGGCTCGCGAGAGAGGAAGTCCTCATGACGTTTGCCGAGCGTGTCCGCGGCTGGAAGAGTCGGTTCGAGGTGTTTATTGAGGAGCTCCACCATTCCGGCGCCGATATTATCGGCTACGGTGCTGCGGCAAAAGGAAACACCTTGCTCAACTATTGCCCGGTTGCGGCTAGGTCACTCAGGTTGATCCTGGACAAAAATCCGTTGAAGCACGGCCGCTACACCCCGGGCACACATATTCCCGTGCAGCCTGTGGAACAGTTGGAGAAGGACCGGGCGACACACATGCTGATCCTCGCCTGGAATTTCCAAGAGGAGATTATGCGGCAAATGTCATCGTTCGCCAGGAGAGGCGGACGATTCATCACTCCGTTTCCGGAACCGAGAATTATCTAAATGCGTTGCTTGCTGATCGGAGCGTCAGGTCAACTAGGGCAGGCCCTGTATTCGGCCTTTTCGCCGGCCCATCAGCTTATCGGGACTGCTTACCGCCATGGGCGACCTGGAGACATTGTGGTCGACCTTGGCGATTGTGATCGTACGCGGGCCGTATTACGAGAGGTCAATCCCGACCTTATCTTGATCGCGGGGGCAATGTGTGACGTCGATCGCTGCGAATTGGAGCCGGAACTATGCCGTCGCATCAACGCTCTGGGGCCAAGTGTTGTGGCGGAATACGCGCGTGACAACGGGAGGAGAGCGGTGTTCTTCTCAACCGATCATATATTCGATGGGCTTCGAGAAATGTATGTAGAGGCCGATCCAACCTGCCCGCTCAATGCCTATGCCCGCAGCAAGGCGGAGGGAGAAGCGGCCCTGCGCGAGTTGCTGCCTAACTCTCATTTGATAATTCGGACAGCGTGGTTGTATGGTCCAGATGCAGGGCGGAAGAATTTTGCGCTTCGGTGCGTTGACCGCCTACGGGCAGGAGAAACGATCCTTGTTCCCGCTGACCAGTGGGGGAGTCCCACCTATACGGTAGACCTGGCCGGGGCGACACTGTTTCTAATAGAGCGCGGCCTCTCGGGGACTTTCCATGCAACGGGGCCAGATTTTGTTGATCGGGTGACGCTTGCCAGGGCAATCTGTGCCTGCTTTGGCTTAGACAAGGACCGTATTATTCCGAAATTTACGAAGGAACTGGGACAGGCGGCTCCTCGGCCCTTGAGAGTCCGACTGGGTTGCCATAAGCTTCGACGGTCCGGGGCAGCGGAATTCAGAGGAATCGAAAGAGGTTTAGAGTCCCTTGCGCTATCTATGGCATCTCTGGTGAGTCAGTGAAGACATGGCCAATCCATTAGTGTCAATCTGTGTGCCAACGTACAACCGTGCCTCCGCCCTGCGGGAGAGCCTCAAAAGCACCTGCGGGCAGGACTATGCACCGCTAGAGATCCTTATCAGCGACAATTGCTCACAGGACGAGACCGAGCAGGTCTGTCGCGAGATTGCGCGTGCGGACGCGCGCGTCCGCTATGTGCGCCATCCGCGCAACATCGGCCTTTACGGCAACCATAATTTCTGCCTCGATGAAAGTCGCGGCGAGTTCATCTGTTTTTTCCACGACCACGACGAACGGAGCTTGCAGATCGTCAGCGAGTATGTCTCGTTTATGCGCCAGCACCCCGAGGTAGGGGTGGTATGTTCGGATTGGGAGTTGATTGGCGAAGCCGGTGAGCCAATCGGCGTCAGGGACTATGATGTGGACCCCATCACGCCCGGCCTTAATTATATTGACCAGACGATCAGGTCTGGCCGGTCTTCGATCGGCGCCCCCGGCGCGATGATTCGTCGATCGGCTCTTGGGAGCATCAGGTTTGATGAACAGGGGCCAATCGGGTACGGCGATTTCGTTGTTTGGTTTCAAATCGCGGAGCGGGCTTCAATTGGCCACATTAGCCAGCGGCTATGGCGTTGGCGCCAGCAACGTCAGTCACAAAGTTCGCGGACCATCGAAGCGCTGACTCAGCATTACGCCGAAGGCCTCACGCGTTACTGCGACGCTCATCTGAAACGATGGCCGAGTCATGAGAAAACGGTCAAGCGGTGGAAGTTCTATATCAGACGTTTCGTGTTCTGGGCGCTTGCCTTTGAATTGGGTCTTCACTTCAAAAATCAAGCGTGTCCAGTATCGGGAAGTTCGTATGCTCCAACGTTCTTTGAGACCCTCGATTATCGTCTGACCCCCGAGGATGTCCAGCGCGTGTGGCAACAACTGCGGGTTTATCGGACTGGCCCGGTGCAGTCGATTGCCTATCTGGCCATCAGCCTGTTGATGCGCCTCAAGCTCACGTGGCCCTTGGCATGGGCCACTTACCACTATTCCTTTCTTCGTGGACCATTAGGGTTGCGATAGCCCGCAAGATATAGGTTATGCGTCAGATCCTTTATCAACTCCTCCGGTGTCCCAAGTGCCTGGAAAAGCTCGAGGCTAAGCCCTTTGTGGAGTCTCGCGACGGCAAGGAGGTCATTGAGGGCTTGCTCAACTGCGGGTGCGGGGCGAGTTACCCTATTGTCAATACCATTCCCAGGATGCTACACAACGCATTCGAGCTCTTCCCGGACTTTGTGTTGCGCTATCGGGATCGCATGGGTGACCGCCTTGACGTAGGAAGGATAAACCATCCCGCGAAGCGCTTCGATATCCTTGTAAGCAAGACCCGGGAGAGCTTCGGGTATCAATGGACCACCTTTTCGGAGATGGTGTGCGATTTCAGGGAAAACTTTTGGAACTACCTTTATCCAGCCACACCAAATTCCTTCAAGGGCAGACTCGGGCTGGATGTGGGCTGTGGGTTCGGACGGCACATCTACCACGCAGCCTCCTGCGGGGCCGAAATGGTCGGAGTGGATCTCAGCCGGGCGATCGACGCCACCTACCAGAATACGAAACAGTTTCCCAATGTCCATCTTGTGCAGGCGGACATCTACGCGCTTCCATTCGCTGCAGGCACCTTCGATTTCGTCTATAGCATCGGCGTGCTCCACCACCTCCCTGATCCAGAAAGAGGCGTAAAAGCCATCGCCCCGCTGCTCAGGCCAGGCGGAGCCTTGTACGTCTGGCTGTACAGCAGCACGCGGCAGGTCAGCAATTTTCTGCTCGAGGTCGTCCGCCTCCTGACGACGCGGCTGCCCCATCCGGTTGTGAACGGCATATCCTTCCTGGGCGCGCTGGTGGATCGGTATGTGCTGATTCTTCCTTACCAGTTGCTGAGGCGCGCGCCGCTGGCGGGCCGGCTGTTCGAACGGCTGACACCGCCCAGAATCAAGCTGTACAGTCAATATCCCTTCCAGGTCCTTTATGCCGACTGGTTCGACCGCCTTGCCGCTCCCATCCGGTTCTACTACTCGGAACAACAGGTTCAAGATATCCTGCTTCGTGCTGGGGTCATCGAGGTCCAGACGTCGCCAACGGGATACTACGGTTGGCGAGGGTGTGGGGTTCTCCGGCACCCTCCTGTTCAAGGCCTGGAGCCAGGCCGGACCTAGGAACTCAACGTATGTGCGGTATTTGCGGAGAGGTCAGGCTGGACGGCAGTCCGGCATCGGCTGAGATCGTCATGAAGATGGCTGAGACGTTGAGCCATCGTGGGCCTGATGCATCCGGTGTGCACGTGGATGGCCCAGCGGGACTCGGCCATACCCGCCTCAAGATCATCGACCTTTCAGAGGCCGCCAGTCAGCCCATGCCCAACGAAGACGGTACGCTTTGGATCGTGTTCAACGGCGAGGTCTACAATTTTAGGGAGCAGCGCGAACGGTTGGCAGCTCAGGGCCATTCCTTCCGTTCGAATTCCGACACGGAAGTGGTGCTCCATCTTTACGAGGAACTCGGAGAGAAATGTGTCGAGGAACTTGATGGGATGTTTGCTTTTGCCCTCTGGGACCAGCGCCGGTGCCGGCTGCTCCTAGCCCGCGACCGAGTTGGCAAGAAACCGCTCTTTTACGCAAAGGCCGGAGCGGTCTTTGTCTTTGGCTCGGAGGTGAAAGCCCTCCTCCGACACCCGCTGATCTTAGGCACCCCGTCGCTCGGAGCGCTCCCGCATTATTTCACCTTTGGCTATCCCCCTTCGGGGCTGACCTTCTATGAGGGCATCAATCAGGTTCCCCCTGCGCACACGTTGATCGTGGAAGCCGACGGGCGTGTCGAGCTTCGACGCTACTGGGACTTGGACTTTGCGCGCGCCTCCCGCCGGAGAGTCTCGCTGCCCGAGGCTTCGTACCAGCTTCGAACACTTCTCACCGAGGCGGTGCAGAAGCGGCTGGTCGCTGATGTGCCGCTGGGCGCCTTCCTGAGCGGTGGGATCGATTCCAGCATCGTGGTGGGCCTGATGAGCCGGCTGCTCAACCGGCCCGTCAAGACCTTCAGCCTGGGATTCGCCGGGGATCGAGCCTTTGACGAAACCCATTACGCCAGACTGGTCTCGAACCATTTTCAGACCGACCATACTGAGTTCATCGTCGAGCCCAAGGCGATTGATTTGATTGAACGCCTGATCCGGCATCATGACGGCCCGTTCGGGGATTCCTCCGCGATCCCGACGTTTATCGTCTCTCAGTTGACCAGGCAGCATGTGACCGTGGCGCTGAATGGAGACGGCGGGGATGAGCTTTTTGCCGGGTACCTCCGATTTCTCGCCTGCGTGGTTGCCGAACGTCTATCACCCGCCTTCTCACATCTCTGTGGGCAAGCTCTAGGGATGCTCCCTCAACCAAAGCAATATCACCACTGGCTTCGACGGACCCAGCGATTCTTCGACGGAGCGGCCAACCCGCTGTTCGGCAGGCTTCGGCGGTGGATCACGATCTTCGATGATGATCTGCCCCGGTTATTGCGACCGGAGGTCTTCAGCGGGATGCTGACCGACGGCATTGACTATCCGCCTGACATGCTGGCACGGACAACCGGCTTGTCTCCGCTGTCGAAGATTCTCTACGTCAATTTCATGACCTATCTCCCGGATGACCTGCTGGTAAAAATGGACCGCTCCACGATGGCACACGGCCTCGAAGGCCGCTCGCCGTTCCTCGATCACCGTTTGGCCGAATACGTCGCCGGGCTTCCCGACGAGCTCAAACTGCGCTGGGGGACCACCAAGTACATCTTGAAGAAGGCGTTCGCCGACCTGCTACCGGTGGAAATCCTCCGCCGCGGGAAGAAGGGCTTCGGGGTTCCGCTGGGAACGTGGTTCCGGGGTGAGTTACGGGAGTATCTCCAGGACTTCCTGTTGTCGCCACACGCCCGCTCGCGTGACTACCTCTCCATGCC
>Ga0194120_10007795_pt1 | contig 14437 bp, 20 predicted proteins | sample TA2MahCa65mmetaG_FD_148642 | JGI IMG/M metagenome (GOLD analysis project Ga0194120, IMG submission 148642) | Freshwater microbial communities from Lake Tanganyika, Tanzania - TA2015019 Mahale Deep Cast 65m | ecosystem: Environmental > Aquatic > Freshwater > Lake | place: Tanzania: Lake... | reverse complement strand
CATTTATTCTTAGTATGCCGTTTGTGGTTGCAAAAGATTCTCTGAAAATTTGGCCTCCTTCGTGATACAGCGCAACTAGCAATACCGCATCGACGTTTTGTGTAGTAAGAGAATCGGTTACCGTCAATACTATCTGTTTTTGTGCAGACTCGGAGAATTCTGTCGGGATGATTTGTGTAGTCACTGAGATCTTTTTGTCTTCTACGTTTAGCGATATTGTCTCTAGGCCTAGTCCGTGGCCATATGTATCTGTAATTGGAAATATGATTAAACATATGATGAAAAATGTGGTTGGTGCTTTCAAGTTTTTTCCTTATTTGGTGTTATGTCGAGGATATTTTATCAATTATGAATGGTGACCCATTCATAATTGACGAAGGCTTTGCATCTTACTGTGTACTCTATACACACATACTAATATTAATAAATATTCTTATTCTTAATAATTAATATTATGTTCTTAATTGTTAATTATTACTGATAAATATTGCCAGAATATATTGATCCGAAAAGCGGCAAGCGACTATTCCATGAAAATGATACAACACTTGCAATAGAAAAAAACATCCTGGAGAAATTTAGAAGAAAAGATTACACATTTGCTCAAAGTTACATGCATAGATCATCTGTAGAGAGCGAGGTTGTAGATGGTGAAAGAGCCATGGATAATAAGGGAAAAAGCATCGTAAAATCTGATTCAAAAATTCATCTTTATGATGTAGAATACAAATTGATTGGAATGGTTGTTGTACCATTTAATAAAAACACAGGGCAACCATTAGATGAGAAACAATTGGTTGAAATGAATAAACAATTAGAAAAACTTTGGGGTATCAAAGATGATGAATTCTTTTCCTAATCTGGTTCTTACTAGGTGTAATGGTTGTAATAGATTTATTCAACCAAAGGATAACCTAGTAAAATTTCCATGTCCAGATTGTGATGATCCAAAATTAATCTGGAGGTGTGGCTTTTGCAGAGAACATGGTGTATCCTACAAATGTGATACATGTGGTTTTGTTGGTCCATAGATTCCTAGATAATTTATGGATCAATACATTAGCATGAACATTTATCTTTAATGTTGTCTAGGTTTTCTAAATACATGCCTTCTTTCTTATAATTTTCAATTACGGATACGTCCTTACTTAATTTCATTCCAATATGGTTTGCAATAACAGCAAATCTTTGTTGAAATTTGTAAATAAAACAAAAAATCATATCGTGCTGTTGTAATAATGGTCCGGTAACATACAATCCAGGCGTCCTTGTTGATTCATCATAAGAGTTCAAAATAGCTTTTCCGTCCTTCCAATAGAATAATCCTTTGATTATGGCAAGACTACCTGTGAATCCCGTAGCAAGAATGGGTTGAGTATTTGAATGCATTTTCTTTTTTTCCGTATATATTGTGAACTCATCTTGATTTTTTTCTATCTTAATTACTCTGCCCGTATGGAATTCAATGGTGTTTTTTGAATTAATTTTTCTTAATCTATCTTTTGTATATGGAGATATTGTTCTACTGGGATCTATTTCTTCACTATTTAGAAAATTAGTTTTGTCAATTATTATAACACGTTTATTGTGTTCTGCTAAATTAATCGCACTATCCATACCGCTTTCATATCCACCAATTACAAAAAACTCCTCTCCTTGAATCTTATCCCAGTTTTCAATTAAGCTATTATGAATGCAGTACTTTGCACCAGGAAACGAATTGTTATTTGGGTATTGAAATTCTCCTGCAGACCAAATCAAAAACTTACTTTGTATTTTTCCTTTGTTCGTACTAATTACAAACCCATCTTTTGCTATGGATACTGATTCAACATTAATTCCTTTTTGAATTGGTAGCTCAAAATGCTCTACAAGCTTTTTGAGATAATCTGCATACTCTTCTCCATTTGGGTGTTCTGTTTGTAGTGATAACGCTGGTGATGTGTCATATGATATTGCATTGAGATCTATCATTCTGAATGCATTACTGAAAAACGACGGAGTAAGTAACCTCATTTGTTTTGGCCATCTAAGAAATGAGCTGCCTACGTCATGTCGCTCTAAGACAGTAAATTTGAGACCTAGTTTTTTCAGAATTATAGAAATGCCGACCCCAGATGGTCCAGCTCCCACTACGACTACTTCAAACATTATAGTATTTTCATGCGTGACTATATTTAAGTTTGAAATAGCTTTTAATAATAATTAATAAAATTGACTAACTAACTTAATATACAAAAATATCTTGGGAAATACATGAAAGAATACGAAGCATATGACGTTAAGGCAAGAAAAAAAGTCAAAATTCTTGAACCAAAAGTAGTCCAACTCAAAAACAAACGTTGGGCAGTAAAAGGTAAAAGTTCTGCAACAGGTTTGACAGTATTTCGCATACTGGGAAAAATTGAAGCAGATGAGCTGAAAAAATAACTATTGGTCACTGAAATTTGAAAGATTAGCCAACGTTCCAATGATTTGTTTATCACAAACCTATATGCATAAATCGCAAAACCCTACAAAAGAGGAGCTAACGCAACACTATTGCATACATCTCCCAAAATACATTCAAAATGAATGGAAACAATTATTCACAAAGCAATTGTATTGTATTGGCAAAGATATCTCATATGATAATAATCTATTACTACAATACGGTTTTACCAGACAAAGACCTCCAAATCCAGACTTGGGAAGCAGTCAATATTCATTAGGTGATCGAACTGGCCGAATAATTTTATGGGGATTTGGAATGATCTGCGCTACAAAGAATGATGGATTGTTTTTATGGCGTCATGCATTTGAACCAAAGTTGCTCAAAATCAATTCACTCTTGCCGCATATATGGGATCCTGATCAACTTCCAGAGTGTACAATACCTAAAAATGCAGAAGAAATATTGTTGATGTTGAAACTACTTGTAAAATCCATAAAATGGTTGAAACGTTATGAAATCTGGATACTATCGACATACGGGCAATCATATCGTAATGAACGATTACACAGCATGTATTCATTTGATAAACCTAACATACGATTAGACAAAAGCTGGTCTGATCTATCTTCAAAATTTGAAAAAATTCTAAAAGAGGCCAACATATCATGTCGATAGTCTATGTTCTGATCAACTGCGAAGAAAAATACACTGAATCATTAAAAACCGAGATTTCTTTATTGACTTTAGTAAAGGATGTTCATGTGGTTTCTGGACCATACAATATGATTGTAAAACTTGAATCATCTTCTGATGATGATCTCAAAGAACAAATCACGTGGAAAATAAGAAAAATCGATAAAATTCGTTCTACTATGAATCTGATGGTAAGAAATGATTTTGAGTATTGCTAATTGCGCATGACTGGAGTACTCAAAGCTTAGGAAGAGTTATGCCAGTTTGGGATTGGTATTTTCCCTTTTTATCATAATATGACGTCTCTGGCTGCTCTCCTTCGAAAAACAACAATTGTCCAATTCCTTCATTAGAGTAAATCTTTGCAGGTAGTGTTGTTGTATTGGATATTTCTATTGTGACGTTTCCTTCCCACTCTGGCTCAAGTGGTGTCACATTGACAATTATTCCACATCTTGCGTACGTGGATTTGCCAAGACACACAGTCATTACATTTCGTGGTATTTTGAAATATTCAATACTTCTTGCCAAAGCAAATGAATTGGGAGGAATTATACAAACTTCTGATTTGATATCGACAAAAGCCTTACTGTCTATTGATTTTGGATCAACCAAAGAATTGTTAAGATTTGTAAACAGCTTATACTCATCTCCAACCCTCATATCATATCCATAAGATGATAATCCATACGAAATACAGCTTTGTCGTATCTGAATCTCAGTGAATGGAGAAATCATGTTATTCTCCAATGCCATTTTTCTTATCCATTTATCATTTTTGATCATTTTGTATCCCACAAATCTAGCAGTTGTCTTATTCTTTTTTTAGCATCGGCAAACTTATCTGCCTTCAAACACTCATTGAGATTATTATCATCCATCAAACTATACATAAATTCTCTTCTCTCGTTTGGAGTTGTGATTTTTGTCTTTGCAAGATTTCTTGCGTATTCATGAACTCTGATATGGTTTAGATATTCTTTTTTTATAATTTTTTGAAATATTTTTTCAGCCTCTATTCTGATCTTTTTTGCCATAATCGGACTTTTTCCTCTAGTTGATATGGCGATTTGTATTGTATTTTCTATGTTGATTATTGACGGATGTGAAAAATCACTAATCAATGGATCATCAACAGCGTATGCATAACAATTCATGCTTTTTGCCTTTTGGTAAATTTTTCTATTTAGCTCCTTATCATCAGTTGTAGCCATAATCATTGTCGGTTTGTATCTGTCCAAAAAATCTAGGTTTTCTATTTTCAATTTTTTAAAGATAATCTTTTTTTGCTTAACATACTTTTCAATCTTTTTGTTTGATTCTTCACTGACAAGTAAAATCTGGCAGTCTTGTGCTAATAACGATTTTATTTTTAACATACCTTCATACCCTCCGCCTACTACAATTACTAACCCACCTTTTAGATTCAGTTCGACTATCATTATCTCACACTGTATTATCTTGTATATTTAATATTAATAAAAATTGTTAGCTAAGCTTCAGTTTATTAATATCACTCGGCTATCTATCCCGTGAGCTCTGCAAACATTTATCGTGAAATTATACTTGATCATTATCGAAATCCAAGCAATTTTGGCAAAATTGAAAATCCTGACATCAGGTACCGGGAAAGTAACGCATTGTGTGGTGATGTAATAGAAATGCACATCAACATTAAAGAAAACAAGCTTGTCGAAGTCAAATTCAACGGCAAGGGTTGTGCAATATGTATATCGAGTGCATCGTTATTGACAGAGAAAATTATAGGACAAGACGTCGAAATTGTAAAAAAAATTAACAAACAGGAAATGTTATCGGAAATTGGCTTGCCTGATCTTGGCCCAACAAGAATAAAGTGTGCCTTACTCTCACTTAAGGTTCTCAAAGCAGGCGTCTATTATTATTTAATTCAAAAAATGACTGATAAGGAATCTATTGAGAAAATGACAAACGAGGTGGAAGGTATTTTCTCTACAAGTGATGGATCTATTCACTAGGCCATTATTTGTGGACGCCTAGATAGACATATTGGCAGATTCAATGGAAGAAATATCATGTCTTTTGTTTGATTGGTTATTTGATTAACTATCTCTTTTAGGCCAGTTTCGTATTCTTTTCTTTGAGCCCTATCTCGAATTCTGTAAATATTGGTCTTTTGTTCATGTTCGCCTATTACTATTATGAACGGAATCCATTCTTTTTCAGCACTACGAATTTTTTTATTAACAGATTCATCTCTATCATCAATATCTATTCTGATCTGATCCATTATCTCTGATGCTAGTTTTTCACAAAAACTGACAAAATTCTCATTTATTGGAATTAGGCGAATTTGTGTGTGACAAAGCCACAAGGGAATCTGAGGAACATTACCTTGAATAGAATTTCTATGTGATTTTTCTAAAAGTGCGTAAATTATGCGTTCTATTGCACCGCTAGGGGAATTGTGCAAAATAATCGGGTTCTTTTTTGTTCCGTCATCATCCATAAATTCTATTTTATAGCGATTTCCATTCTCTATGTCTATTTGATCAGTCGAAAGTGCAGCTGCCTTGTCTGAATTATCGATGAAATTAAACTCCCATTTTAATACAAAATAGAAGAATCTTTCCTTCCACATTTCTACAATAACTGGACGATTAAACTTGCTTGCTAGCTTATCTATGAATTCCTGATTTTTATAGTAGAAATCTTCAGTGAATCTCAATGCCATCTCAATGTCGTTTTTAGTAGAGATTCCAATCTTTTCTAGTACATCCATTGAAAGCTCTAACCTTTCAAGAAATTGCTCTTTTGCCTGTACCATGTCTTTGCAAAAGGCATGGCAGTCTGGCATGGTAAATGCTCTGAGTCTTCTTAGGCCTACAAGCTCGCCATGCTTTTCTCGTCTAAATGAGTATCTAGTTAACTCGTACAGCTTTAGTGGCATGCTTTTATATGAGATCTGAAAGTCTTTTGCCATCAAAAATTGTCCAAAATCAGCAGAAAATCTCAAAAAAAGTTTCTTGTTCTGATCTGAATCTATGTTATACTGTCTTGCAGGAAATCGATTGAAATAACTTGCAGTTAATGGGTTTTTTGCATCATACATTATCGGCGTCTCTACCTCGATACCGCCATATCTTGCCACTCTTTTTGAAATATACTGCTCAAGTAGTGCCTTCAGTAGTCTTCCCTTTGGATAAAATCGCATATTGCCAGAATCAGATGCAGGCTCATTATCTGCAATGCCGAGCTTTTTCATTAGATCTATATGTGGTGGTTTTTCTGTGACCTTGCGATTTTTTGCAATTTCATAATCTGCTAATTTTTTCAGATTTTGTTGTTCTTTTTTGAATTTGTACTGCTCAATTGGAACAAGTTGGCCTTGATCCAACACAAACCAAAATGACTTTAATTCTTCTTCTGATTTTAATGCGGATGACAGTTCCATGATTTATACTGTTGGTGAATCCCAAATTCTGATCTTACCGTCGTCAGTGCAGATAGCAAGTGATGATCCATCAGGAGACCATCGTATGTGATTGATTGCAGATCCAACATGTTTTTCGAGTCGTGTTTTTTGAGGCACTGTTTGTCTCCAAAACAAAACAACGCCATCTTTTGTGCCTGAGACCAAAAGATCTCCATTATTTTGATATGACATCTGTGTTACCTTTCGCTGATCTTTTAGTATCTCTGGCTTTTGTCCTTGTGGCCCTTTTCCAGAAAAATCCCAAATTACAATCCAACTGCCTCCAACAGTTGCAAGATGTTTGCCGTTTTTGCTCCAGGAAAGCTGCGTTATCTTGGTTTCGTATCCTTGTATGTCTATATCCTCTCCTTCTTGATGCGGTATCTTCCAACCATGTACTGAGCCTTCTTGGGTTCCAGCAACAATCCATTTTCCACTTGTATGCCATGATAGTGATATGAGTGAGCTTGGATAAAGCAAGATTTGTTGTGGCTCAATTTTACCAATCTGAAAAATCATGACTCTTCCATAGGATGTTGTGGCAATTTCTTTCCCAGTGGAATTCCAATGTAGTGCAGTTATGGTGCTTGGATGTCCTTTGTATTCTTGTATTATCTCACCATTAGCATTCCAAACTCTCAATATTTTTCCTGCGGCGGATGCTATGTGATTGCCATTTGGAGACCATGTTATATGTTCTGCCCATTGGGATCCGGCCTCTGACGACTTTAGTAATTTTTGCGTTGTTGCATCCCATATTTTTAGCTGGCCATCCTGTCCAGCAGAAGCTATCTTGGAATTGTCTTGAGACCAGCTAATCTCCATCGTTCCAAATTTGTGGCCATCGATAGTTTTCTGGGAGCCATCTTTGCGATTGAAAATTCTTATTGGCCCAGAAGCTAGGGCAACCGCAAAAAATAAGCCATCATTTGACCATGCTGCATGTGAGACGTAATCTGAAACATCAAAAACCCAACGTTCAGACTTGTCGGCCTTTTTCTGACTTGTCTTTATACTAGACATGAACGAAATCCTTGTGTAATTTCATCTCTGTTCAGATTTCGTCCTATGAATACAAGTTGATTCGTTCTTTCTTCATTTGGTTCCCATAGTCTGTCTGATGTCACATCCAACAACATGTGGACTCCTTGGAATATGACTCGCTCAGGTCTATTCTTGATACTAAGAATTCCCTTGGAGCGAAAGAGGTTTGTGCCGTTTGTCCTCAAAAATTCCCCTAGCCAAGCATTGACCTTGTTGTAGTCGGCATTACCTGGGATGTCTAATCCTATCGAAGAGACGGTATTGTCATGTGTGTGACTGTGTGGATAAACCTTGGATTGAATTGCCTCCACACTATCTCCGTTAATAGATATGGTCATGTTAAATTCTGAAGGTAAGTGCTGCGTAAAAATGGCATATGTCTGCGAATTGGCAGAATCAATCTTACACTTGAATTGCCCTCCTCCACTAGGGGCAAATTTAAGCATAATTGGATTTTCTGACTGGGTAAATTCAGCACCATCGGAATAAGCTCCTATTGTTTTTGCAAATACACTGACGCCTATGTTTTTGATTGATTCCAAATCATCGGATTCGGCTACTGGAATTACAGCCACATTAATTGAGGGGTCTGGCCCTGGTTTGAAATTAATATCATAGATTCCTTTTGAGAGATTGTATGTCCCTATCCACTCAAATGGCAAATCTTCTTTGAGAAAGTCTGGCTTGAATTCAAGCTTCCCTTTTAGATCGAATGATTTTACATTTAGTATTTTGTCGATTTGAATTTCAGACTTATATGTTTGGTAGATCTTTACCGTTGAATTCATAGCATAAATCTTTTGTTCTAATTTTTCCAGATCTGCTGGTGTGACCAAATCTGTTTTGTTGAGTAAAATGATATCTGCAAATGCGATCTGTTCCTGACATTCACGACTTTCATCAATATGTTGCCAAACATGTCTTGCATCAACTACTGTGACTATTGCATCAAGATCAAAACTCTCTTTTGTGTCGTCGTCAACAAAAAATGTTTGTGCTACAGGTGATGGATCTGCAAGACCTGTGGTTTCTATTAGAATGTAATCAAATTTGTCTTTTCGCTTCATTAGGTTTCCAAGAACTCTGATAAGATCTCCTCGTACTGTACAACAAATACAACCATTACTCATCTCAAAGATCTCCTCATCTGCGCCAATAACTAATTCATTGTCTATTCCAATTTCTCCAAACTCATTTTCAATAACTGCAATTCGTTTTCCATGTTCTTTGGTCAGAATATAGTTTAGCAATGTAGTTTTACCTGAGCCAAGAAAACCCGTGATCACAGTTACAGGTACGCGAAAATTACTTGGTTTGACTGTGTCTACCTGCTGACCGGAACTACCCATGTTGTCCTATGAATTATTAGAAAATATAAATTTTTATAATAAAAATTATTCTATTATATTAGATTATTTATTAATTTTGGGCATGATCTAAGAATCGTTAAGCATTTGCTCGCAACAATTCCCACGTGGTATTATTACTCCACGTGGGCTTTTTTCCGGACAGCCCAGTAGTGTGCATAATGCATCAGCAAAATAATCATCCATATGGTGCTCCATTCCACAAACCATTTTCGCATTAATGTCCATCTTTAGCATCTTTGTCATTAACATTTCCAAAAGTCTACTGTTTCTCATCATTTTGGCAGCAATTCTCTCACCGTTATCTGTCATAATGACGCCAGTTTTGTTGTATATTACCAGATTCTGTGCATTTAGTCTTTTTAGCATTTGGACAACACTTGGCTGCCTTACATTTAGGATCTTTGCAATTTTGTTTACTTTAATTTGTTCACCAGTTTCTTTTAGATGCCACATTGCCTTTAGATACATCTCCACATGTTCTGACTCTGCAGTTCCTACAAAGAATTTCTCATTCGTATGATCTTTGATTCCGATAAGAGCTTGTGCCTGTTCTGCCTTGGTTTGCATATTATCCATTTGTTAATATTTATTAATATGAAACATCAAGTATTTTAATAATTAGGCGAGCAATTTGGGAATAATTAGTGTTTCACTGAATAATAGCTTACTAGATGAAATGATAAAAATACAAAAAGAGATGGGATTCTCTGGCCGATCCGAGTTGATACGTGCGGGAATTCGCATGCTTTCTATTGATAAACTGGAAAAATCAAAATTATCTGGAAATATAGGATGTGTCCTTAGTGTAACACATGATGAAAAACATGAGAACAATGTAACAGATCTAAAACATCAATTTGTTGATGTAATTAAAACTCATGTGCATTATAAGCTCGGGACAAAAAAATGTCTTGAGCTGTTTGTCTTGGATGGTAGCGCAGGCAGAATTAGGATCATGACGCAACAATTTCAAAAAGACAAAAAAATGGAAAGAATTAATCTTACTGTCTTATGATCTTACAAAGTAGCGGCATATTTTCGCATTAAACTAGCTGATAGTTTTATTCCACTTTCTTTTGCCTCTTTTGTTAGATCATTTATCTGATTCTTTATCTCAACAATCTCATCCTCCAGATCTTTTTTTCTATATGTCAGTGTCATTAGCATGGAAACATAGAGATTGGTTAGTGTCTCATTCATTCTGCATATCGTCTACTAGAGCAATATTATTAAATATTATCCATCTTTTTAATAAGATATATTACAAAATACTTAAATAATTATTAATTTAAGTTTCAATATGCAATATAACGAACAAGTAACAAGTATGGCAAGTAAACCACCAATGCTTGCAGTTGTACTCCTTGCAGCTGTCTTTGCACTCGGATTCTTCGCAGTTGGGTTCGATCAAGGACATCTGTTCAGTGTAGTACAAGGCGAGAGTGCGTATGCTGAGCTATACATTCATGAGCTAACTCATGACATGAGACATGCAGCTGGATTTCCCTGCCATTAAGTGATACTCATGAAATCTTTTCTTTTTGTTATTGTTGTTTTGTCCGCTGGCTGTGCAGCAGGAATTATTCATGGATTGGCAAACCTTGTTTTAGTAGAACCGTTTTTGGATACTGCAATAGGAATTGAAAATCAAAACTTGTTCCTCTCCGGCGAGGAGAAGGACACCCCGGAATTCTGGACAGCGTATTATGACTACAGGTCCTGGCAGAAAGGAGGTCAAATCCTGGCCGGTGCAATTTTAGGAACATCTGTTGGTGCACTCTTTGGAATTGTTTTCGTATATTCTAGAAAATCCTTACCTGGCACTATCATAAAAAAAGCAGTAATTCTAGCCGGGCTAATGTTCATTGCAGTTTATCTAATTCCATTTATCAAATATCCTGCAAATCCACCTACTGTTGGTGATCCAGAAACTGTTGTGTATAGAGGAATATTATATCTGTCATTTACTGTCATTTCTGGCTTGGCAGCAGCAGGATTTCATAAAATCTATAAAAGAATCAACAAAAAATATTTAGCGTTTGTTGGATATGCAGGATTTATTGCAACTGTATTTTATGCTATGCCAAATAACCCAGATCCAATAACTGCACCAATGACTCTGGTAAATGAGTTCAGAATCATGTCTGCAATTGGTGTGACGATATTTTGGGCGTCATTAGGGCTGATCTTTGGCGTTCTATGGAGCAAGATTAGGCCAGATAAAACTCAATCAGAGTCAAGTTCTGTCACCATATAAGCTAATTATGTTTGTGAACTCAATGCTCGGCTATATTCTCTGCCTTCTGATATAGTACATTAGTATCTTTTGGAACTAACTGCAAATCTTGTCAAAAAATAATATGGCGTTTGCAAATCTATATCATTGCATGGACTGGGTACATTTGTCTACCAACCATCGAGATCCTTTTGGACGAATTTTTAGCAGTTTGTTGGCGTATTGGAGAGATTTTTTGTATTGTTTTGTGACATTCAGATTGCATCCTATTTTTGAGAGAATCTCTGTGTAGTGTGGTTGAATTCTGATTGCTTTTAGCTAAGCTCGTTTGGATTCATCTGTGAGATCCTATCATATGATCTTATTGCGTCTTTGTATCTGTGATTTATTTGTATGATCACTAGCTATTTTGTAAAGAAAAACAGCACGACATTCATTATGTGTTTTTTACATTAAAATAAAAAAATTTAGTAGCAGGAGATTTTTTTTATGGAGAATGCTTCATTCATGACTATGTATTCTTCAACTTTCATTTTCACATCGTCTGGCTGTGTGTCATCCATTCCTGAAAATCCTACTTTGCATGTGATCTTGTTTCCTGATACTCGTACATCTGAGACTTCGATATCTGCATAGACGTTTGCCATTTCATTGGCCCATTCTACTACTTCGTCTGCGTTTACTCCCGATGTCTCAATATCGACGCTAATGAGTTTGGTCATTTTGTTATTCTATTCTTATGTTCTATATAATTATTATTAATATATTTTCTATATGTCATTTTTTCTTATTAATGGTTTATATCTTTATTAATAACCATTATGTATTACAAATAGTTCAGTTGTCCCAAAACAGCTTGACTACCATCTGATGGTGTGGCTACGCCCACCATCAATAATTAATGTGAAACAATATGACAGAAAAATTAGGAAAAGACACAATTTATCATAGCTGTTGTATCTGTGGTTCGTTTGTGCAAGAAAGAGAAGAAGGTGGTTACAATAAAATTAAGACTTGGGTTAAAGGTGGAATTGTCCTAAAAACAATTTGCGACAAATGTCTTGAAAAATGGATAATTGGTGAAATAAGGATACAAAACATACAAACACCTGCATATCTGTCAATGCCTCTTCGATTTAGCTAAGCATCTGAAAGACTCCCACAAGTTTAGTACTGTGAGCTAAAAGTAAGGTAAACACAATAGCTACAGTGGCTTGTTTTATTATCATCTTTATAGCAAATCCGAATGACATTTCACGTATTACCGTAAAAACAGTTACAATACAAGGAAGCAATATTCCTGCAAGATATACTCCTGTGAGAATCTGAACTGGCGACAATGAATTTATCAGATTTGGCTCTGCGAGAAGTAACAAGCCATCTTTTCGAATAGAGCCAAACATTACAGCAAGTGCTGCATCTTCTGGCAAATTAAACAATCCCATTACAGAACTTGACATATCTGCAAAAAAATCAATAATTCCAGTCCAACTTAAGATTGATGCAACAAATGTTATTACAAAAAAAATCGGTAATGCCATCTTGAAGAATTGTTTTATGTTATGTTTTGATTCTCTCCAGATTGAACTAAATCTGGGTCGTTCAAAGAATATCTGACCTTCAATTACTAGTACATTTAGCTTTGAGCGATTTTTCTTTGTGCTTACAAGTCTGGTGTAAAATATTGTAGTTCCGGCTAAATAGAGCAAAAATGGAATAACCAACCATGGCATGCCAGACGCAGAAAAAACAGCAATAGATGCGCCAAACTGATATGAGCATGCAGAACCAAAACCTATTGCGGAAATTGTTGTGCCTCTTGAACAACTAGAGCAAGATCTGCTACTTAGGACTGCAGGTACATTACAACCTAACCCCATTATTATGCGTGTAATGTCTCTACCATTGATTCCTATTCTTCTTACTAATGGGTGAATTGCTATTGAAATACGATCCAATAGGCCGCTTGACTTGTAAACTCCTAGCAATAATGCGTATACTACAACTACGGGAACTGCCCAAACAAAAAGAAATGGGCCCATCGATATAAAACCATAATCTCCAACAAGAATATCCATTATCGGTGATGGTAGCGTTGATAGGACGATAATTAATGCACTTAGAAGATCTGAGATCTTTGGATGAACATAGTATGCAAAATAATTAGCTCCTATGACTGATAATATGGCTGGAACAAATAATAATATAATTCCAATTGTAACTCCCAAATATTTTTTTTCAAGAATTGTCGGTTTTGGTTCTACTAATATTCCAGTATGAAACAATTTTTGTTTTGAAAATATACCGGGATTATGTAATGAAGTAAAAATTTTATTTTTTTGTGCATGGGTAACATTACGTGCATCCACAGGTATGATGGGCATATTGGATTCTTTTTCTAATTTCTCAACTGATTCTTGTGCAAATCTAATGTTAATTCTATCCCAATTTGTTATTATGATCACTCCTTTTTTGTCTTGGACTAGTGGTAAAAGATAGTCTAAATCCTGATCAATATTTGTTGCACGAATTACGAGCAATACCAAATCATGATTTTTTAATGATGAGATTGCAATCTTTGTAGTTTCACTGTCTGAATCAAACACTATTCCAGGTGTGTCGACAAAAACAAGTTTATCTTTTCTATAATATTCACAAGAAACAGTAGAACCCTTTAGATTACTACTCTGTGCATCTTTACCAGTAAGTGATGAGATTAATTGTGATTTTCCAACTCCTTCTTTGCCTATTGTCACAAAACAGTACTCATCGTGTCTGATCATTTTAAAAAATCTTGATATTAAAGTTACATATGAATATTATCAATAATTATTATTACTTTACAAGAATATTAATAATGTATAAATAATTGTAATATCAAAATAGTATATGGATTTTGATAAAACAAGATACAAAAATTATCAGGCTCACAAATTCGAGTCAGAAATAGATTTCTTTTACAACATACTTCATTTCTCTGGTGGAAGTACAGCGTCAATAAACCAGATTGGTAATACTGACTTTTTCTATGCCCCCTTTTATTTCTCAGATGGAACACTGACTGATGTTAACGTCTATTATGTCAAAAGTGGAAAGCTAGGGAATGCAGCAAAAGAAACCAAAGTTATACGATTCACTCCTGGAACTGGTGAATGGTTGCCAATGAAAGGTGATCTCAAGGAGACACACGCATGGATATTCATATG
>Ga0194120_10007794_pt1 | contig 14438 bp, 7 predicted proteins | sample TA2MahCa65mmetaG_FD_148642 | JGI IMG/M metagenome (GOLD analysis project Ga0194120, IMG submission 148642) | Freshwater microbial communities from Lake Tanganyika, Tanzania - TA2015019 Mahale Deep Cast 65m | ecosystem: Environmental > Aquatic > Freshwater > Lake | place: Tanzania: Lake... | reverse complement strand
GAGCCACTGTCGCGGGCGCCACCAGCCGTCGAGGCGCGCCTCCTGGAGCGACTGGCCGATCAGGTCCCACGCTGCCGCGCCGACGACGTGGCCGCTGTCGAGCACGCGCGCCGAAAAATCGGCACCGACGGTGCGGCGCAACCCGTCGGCGGGGAGATCCTGGAACGCGAGCGCGATGTGGCCTGCCCGCGACGGCGTCCACGCGGCGCGCGCGCCGTACACCGGCGCCGAGAACGCGTTGCTGTAGGCGCCGAACGCCGCAGTGCCGCCGTAGGCGCTGATCTGCACCGCGCCCGGCAGGTCGTAGGCGGCCGACGCGCCGTCGAGGAAGACGTAGCGCGGCGCACCGGCCAGGATCAACTGGCGGCCGACCTGGACCTTGGCCCGCGCCCCCTGCCAGCCGACGACGCCAAACGAGAGGTCGCCCGGCCGCGAAGGTGCGAGGCCCTTTGACGCCAGCTGCTCGACCGCCCACCCGGACAGGTCGGCGAACAGGCCGGTCCCACCGAGGTTGCGTCCGGACAGGGACAGGAACTGCCAGGTCGGCACCTGGGCCTCGGTGGTCGCGAGCGCCCCGGGTACGCGGTCGCGCGTGATCGCCGTGACGCTCCGCACCGACCACTGCAGTTGACCGTCGGGAGCGAATTCGTCGGCCCAGGCGCCGTCGGCACCCGCCGCGGCGCACAGGCCGGCGACGAGCGCGGCGGCGATGGTGTGCGCGCGGATCATAGGTTCACCACCCCGTTGATGTGGTAGCCTCCCTGCAGATCGAGGGAGCCATCCGGCTTGATCGTCTTGGCGTGGCACTTGGCGCACGTCGCGGGCCCGGCTGCCGTGTCGACGGCCGGATGGCCGACGAGACCAGACGGAACGGCCGCGTGGCACGAAGTGCACGCGACGAGCGGCTGCGTCCACACCGGCGCCTTCTTGTCGCCGCCCTCGAGCGCCGCACCGTGGCAGTAGACGTTCGAGCAGGTCTGGGTCGACTTGTCGTAGGTCGGCACCGAGCCCTTCCATGCTGCCTGTCCGTCGGGGAATTGGACCGAGTCGAGCGCGCCCGCCAGGTGGCCGGGCGCGTCGACCGTCGTGGGCAGCACATGGCAGGCGGTGCAGGCCATTCCGCCGCCGGAGAACGCCTTGCCGTAGATGTGGGCGGCGTGGGCGCCGACGCTCGGCAGGGTCGGGTCGCTGTTGCCGTTGACGTCGGGTGGCGGCGCGCCGATCCCGTTCTTGCCGTGGCAGGCGTCACACGCCGTCGGCAGGGCGACGTCGACCGTGCCGTTGACGTGGCCGCCCTTGGCGATCAGGGCGCCCTGATCGTCGACGGTCGCGGCGTGGCATTTGCTGCACGCCTGCATCTTCGGGTGGGTCGCGGTCTGCGGCGGCGCCCCGTGGCAGGTGTCGCACTTGGAGGTCGCGAGGGCGAACTGGACCTTGCCGTCGCCGTGGCTGCCGTCAGCGATCAGCTTGCCGTCGGCGCCAACTGTCTCGGCGTGGCAGAGCTGGCAGGTGACCTGCTTGGGGTGCTTGCCCTCAGGAGGCTTGCCGTGGCAGAGCACGCAGTTGGCCGTCGCGGCGACCTTGACCTCGACCTTGCCGTTGCGGTGGTTGGCGGCGTTGGCGATGGTCGGACCGGGGCCGGCGGTGGCGGCGTGGCAGGTCTCGCAGGCGCCGTCCTGCGGGTGCTTGTTGGCGGTGGGCGGGGCGCCGTGGCAGGCACCGCACGGCGCCGACGGGCCGAGGACGGTCTCGACCTGGCCGTTGCGGTGCAGCTTGGCGTCGAGGATGGTCTGGTTGGGGGCGGCGACGGTGCTGTGGCAACCCTCGCACAGGGCCGATTGGGGGTGGCCCTTGGTGGTCGGCGGAGCGCCATGGCAAGCAGCGCACGGCGCCGACGCCCCTAGGACGACCTCGACCTTGCCGTTGCGGTGGAGGGTCTTGTCGATGATCGACTGGTTGGGTCCGGCGACGGTGCTGTGGCAGCCGTCGCAGGCCTGCGATGGAGGGTGGTCCTTGGTGACGGGCGGTGCGCCGTGACATGCGCCGCACGGCGCCGACGGCGACAGCTCGACCTCCACCTTGCCGTTGCGGTGGACCCCGCCCGCGAGGACCACCTTGTTGGCGCCGACGCTGGTGGCGTGGCAGCCGTCGCACGCGACGACCTGCGGGTGACCCTTGGTCACCGGCGGATCGCCGTGGCAGCCGGCGCACGGTGCGTTGGGCGCCAACGCGACATCGACCTTGCCGTTTCCGTGGCTGCCTCCGGCGAGGATGACCTTGCTGCCGCCGACGCTCGTCGCATGGCAGCCGTCGCAGGCCTGGACCTGCGGGTGCCCCTTGGCCTTGGGTGGGTCGCCGTGGCAGCCGGCGCACGGCGGGTTGGCCGACAGCGCGACTTCGACCTTGCCGTTGCGGTGGTTGGCGGCGTTGGCGATGGTGCCGTTCGGACCGGCCGTGTCGGCGTGGCAGCCCTGGCAGTTCTTGATCTGAGGGTGGTTCTTCTCCTGGGGTGGGTCGCCGTGGCAGCTGCCGCACGGCGCCTGGGCCGACAAGACCACCTGGATCGCGCCGTCGATGTGCTTGTCCGGGAACGCGATGGTGCGGTTCGGCCCGGCGGTCGCGGCATGGCAGCCGACGCAATCGCCGGTCTGCGGGTGGGGTGCCGCCGGCGGCGCGCCGTGGCAGCTGCCGCACGCCCGCTGCGCGCCGTTGACGAGCGTCCAGACCGGTGTGTCGTGCTTGCCTTTGCCCTTGAGCCCGGCGCCGTGGCACGCCACGTTGCTGCACGTGAGGTTGGCGTCGTCCCACAGCGGGGTGGCGTCGCGGGCGAGCGCCTGCCCCGAGAATGTCACGGTGGCGCGCTGGCTGGGGCTGTCGATGTGACCGGCGTCCCAGATGCCCTCGGGGACCTTGTGGCACGCCGCGCACGCCACCGGCTTGCTCAGCCCGGTGCCGACGACGTGGGTCGCGTGGGCGCCGACGCCGCGCCAGGTCGGATCGGTCTTGCCGTGCAGAGCGACCGGCGGGGCAGGCGACGCCTGCGATCCGTGGCAGGCGTGGCACTCGAACGGGAACTCGCCGCCAGCGGCGCCACCCGGCGCGACCGGCGGGCGCGCCGCGTCGCAACCGCCCGCGACGGCGACGGCCGCGGCGAACAGCGCTGCGCCACGCAGGGCAAAAGCTTGGGTGCGCATGATGCCCCTACAGCGCCGCGACCTTGGCCGCGGTCGCGCTGAGCACTGCCTTGAAGAAGCTCGGGTTGTGGATGCCCTCGCTGCCGTCGCCGTGCAGGAGCGTCCAGTTCCACATCGCCTTGTTGAGGTCGCTCTTGGGATCGACCACGGTCGTCGCCGCCGCGCTGCCGCTTTGGACCTTGAGGTCGCCGGCGCGCACGTGGACATCCTTGAGCGACGACGGCGGCAGGGCATTGCCGCCGGCGCCCGTCACCGGCTTGCCGGCGGCGTCGATCCAGCTGAACAAGATCGGCTGGGCGAAGTGCAAGATGAAGCTCAGCTGGCCGTGGACCTCCGTCAGCTCGACCGACGACACCGCGTTGGAAGCGGCGATCTCGACCGGCGACGAATACACGTCGTAGAGCGGATCGGTGTTCCACGCCGCGATCGTCACCTTCGCGTTGCCGGAGAAGGCGGCCTTGTACACCGCCAGCGCCTTGGCGCCGATCGCCTCGCCGAGGGCCTTGTGCTGCATCGCGAACGCCGCTTGGAGCCCCTTGCCGTTGACCGGCTCGGCGTGGCACTTGGCGCACAACCCCGGCGCCGGCTTGAACGAGTGGTTGCTCGGCACGAGCTCGTCCGACACGCCGGCGGTCAGCGTCACGTGGCAGGTGGCGCAGGTGTCGGTGACGGCGAGGTGGCCCCCTGGCGTAAAGCGAGGGACGAAGTAGGCGTTGAAGCCGTACAGGACGTCGGTCTGGGCCGGGGCGTGCGGCGCGCTGAAGTTGGCGGTCGCCGGCGTCACGGTGTCCGTGTGCTCGCCGTTGCGGGTGTTGTGGCAGGCCATGCACTGCGCGCCGGCGCCGACTCCGCTGATGCCGGCCAGACCGTTTGGCAGCAGCTTGATGCTGTCGTACAGGCGCAGTTGGCTCGGGTGGGTCGCCTCGTGTGGCGAGTGGCAAGCGGCGCAGGTCGGCGGCTGGACGCTCGCCACTTCGAGGCCCAGCCCGCGCAGGAACGCCTCGTCGGCGGCCTTGCCGTCGGACTGAACGAGCACGCCGGCGTTGCCGGCCTTGAGCTGCTTGACGTACAGCGCGTGGCCCTGCGCCGAGTGGCAGCGACCGCAGTGGGCGGCGGTGGTGCCGCGCTTCTCGAAGGTCGCCTCGTCGATCGCGACGGCGAGGTTGGCGTGGGCTGTCGACGCCCACTGGGCCCCCTTGGCGTAGGTCGGGCCCTGCTGGTGGCAGGTGGTGCACACCGAACTCGACCACGACACGCGCGACGGCACGTCGAGCTTCGGGGCGTTGCCGTGCGCCGGGCTCGACTGCGGGCCGTGGCAGCTCTCGCACTGGATCCCGGCGAGCTGACCGAGCGCCGGTTGGTCTTTCTGCAGGGCCTCCCAGGTGCCCGGCGCGGCGGCGGCGAACGTCCAGCCTTTGTCCTTCTGGACGTCGTCGAAGCCGCCATTGACGGCCTGCGAGACGCCGACCGCGTGGCAGCGCATGCACTCCGGTCCGAACGCACCGACGGCGCCGTTCATCTTGGCCTGGGTGGCCTTGGCGTGGGCGGTGGCGGCGATCGGCGTGAAGGCATCGTAGGCGAAGCCGCTGTGGCAGCCCGTGCAGGCGCCGTCGTTGCCGACCACACCGACCCAGGTGCCGCCGTACAGGACGATCGACTTCTTCGACGTCGCCTCGGTGACCTTGTAGGTGCCCTTGACGTCGGCGACGAAGCGCGGGTTGGCCGATGTCGGATCCTCGAGCGCCGCCTTTGACCCGTTGGCGCCGGACAGGTCGAGCGTCCAGTTGTAGGGCAGCACCTTGCCGGTGGCGTCGGTGGTCGGCTCGCCCTGGAGGTAGGCCGGAACGCCGAGGGCGAGGGTGCGCAGGCCGGGGACGGGCTCGGTGCAGGTGACGACGAGCTGGATCTTGGCGGTGTGGCCCTCGCCGTCGCCGACCGCGAGCTCGAATACGTAGCGCCCGGCCTCGTCGCCGTCGAGGCCGACCACGCCGATGCGCGGCACGCTGACCTTCTTGTGGTCGCTCAGGGCCTTGGTCGTGAACGACAGGTTGGCGCTGGTGGCGCCGGTCAGCGCGACGACGGGGCCGCCGATCTGCGTCCACTTCCAGGTCAGCTTGGTCGCAGGCGTGTCGGCGTCGGTCGCCGCCGCCGCGAGCGCGACCGGCTTGCCGTAACCGACCCAGGTCTTGCCGGACGCGACGATGGTCGGGGTCGCGCCGGGTGCGCCTGCGGCGTCGAGCGTCACCGCCACCGAGGTCGTCGCGCCGGTGACGACGCCGACCGCCGGCACCGCCTTGGTGCCCCATCCCGGCGCCGCCACCGTCAGCGCGTAGGCGCCGATCGGCAGGTCGGCGAGGGTGAACGCGCCCTTGGCGTCGGTCGTCGCCGTCTTGCCGAGCGGGGTCGTCGTCACCTGCGCGTTGGCGATCGGCGCGGCCGGCGTGCCGCCCTGGACGGTGCCGGCGATCGTGCCCTGGCCGACCACGGTCTGGCCCGGGTCGCCCTTGTCGCCTTTGTCACCCTTGGCGCCGTCCTGGCCGTTCTTGCCGTCCTGGCCGTTTTGGCCATTCTTGCCGTCCTGGCCGTTTTGGCCGTTCTTGCCGTCCTGGCCGTTGGTGCCTGGATCGCCCTTCTCGCCTTTGGTGCCTTGATCGCCCTTGTCGCCTTTGTCGCCCGGAGCGCCAGCGACGCCGGCGGCGCCTTGGGCGCCAGTGGGGCCCGCGGGCCCAGCGGGACCCGATCCCCCCTCGCAGCCGGCAAGGGCGAGCGCGAGGACGGCGGCGAGCGCGGTGAGGTGTCGTTGCGATGCGGTCATGGCGGCGGCTCCTGGCGGCGGTGTCCGGGGCGCACGCCCGGCACTCGCGCAGGCATGCAAGGACCGTGCCATTCCAGCGCCACGACCGCCACGGCGCCGTCACGCCGGCAGGCCAGGAAATTGCAGCGGTCACAGCGGCAGGGCTGCCGATCGCCCGCGCCGCTTTTGGAGCGAGGAAGGCCCGCTGCCGAGATCTCGGCGCAGAGGTGCCGAATGTTCGGCGTGCGGCGCACCGCGGCGAGCGAAGCATCTGGAAGGAAGCAGCAATGGCCGCGCGCGGGCCACGTCTGCAGGCGACTGCTGCCGCCGGACCGGCGGGTCCGACGGCACGGTGGACTGTCGACCGCGACCATCGGTCTGGCGGTCGAGCGCGGGAACGCGCCACCTGGGTTCAAGGAAACAAGAGGGTCGCACGCGCCTCGCCAGACATCCGTCTGATGTACGTCTTGCGTCGGTGGGGCCAGGAGCCTGCCGGACCAACGCCGTCCGAGCGACCCGCAAGTGGTGCGGCGGCGGCTGCGAGCGCCATCAACGGTTGAAATCTGTCGGTGTTGTTCGCTGGCTGTTCGCGTCCGCGGCCTGCCTGGGAGCCGGGCGCGACGGGTTCAGCGTTTTCGCGGCGTCGCCCGATGGGCGCCTAGTCCTCGACCTGGCGCAGGCTCGGATCGTGCAGTGCCTGGGCGAGCGCGTCGAGCGCGACGACCTCGGGCAGGCGCGCGACGCTGGTCGCTGGAAGGTCGCGCGCGCGCGCGTAGCTGCCGTAGGCAAGCGCGACGCCGAGGACGAGCGACGCGACGGTGAGGGCCAGGAAGCGCGGGTGTGGCTCGGCGCTCGTGAGCGCCTGGGCCGTCTCCATGTCGCACGAGAGGCAGTAGCGGGCGAGGAAGCCGAGCGCGACGGCGACGACGAGCGCGGCCCACAGAGGGCCGCTGGCGACCCACGCCCCCGGCGACCCGAGCAGTGGCGCAAAGAAGGCTGCGTCGATCGGGCGCTTGTCGATCGCCGCCGCGACCAGCCCGGCGACCCGCAGCAGGGTGGCGAGCCACCACACCCCGGCGAGCATCAGCGAACCGTTGCGCACGACGTCGGCGTTCAGCTCGATCCGCGGCCGATCGATCGCGGCCATCAGGCGCAAGAGCGATGTCGCGCAAAGGGCGAGGCCGACATCGCCGCAGGCGGCGATCACCCACTCGGTGCGGCCGGCATCGAGGTGTCCGCGCAACGCGAAGAGGGCCAAGGGCCGCCACACGAACAACACCGCCGCCATCAGCAGGGCCCAACCGCTCGGCGCGACCATCTGCACGAGGCGCTGGGCCTTCGACTGCGAGGCCTTGAGCGGCACCCACAGCGCTGACGACGACCGAGGCCTGGCCTTGTCGGGCTGCCCCGGGGGGACATAGACGTTGCTGACGAACTCGACCCGTGCGTGGCGCGTCGACGACGGCGCCTGGCTGCCGAGCGGTTGGCCAGCCGGCGCGTCGACGGAGCCCGCTGCCTCGTGCGGCGTCGGTTTGGGTTCGGCGGTGGGCGGTCGGGGGGTGTCCATCCGCCCTCACGCGTCCCACAGCCGGGTCGAGAAGTAGCGCTCGCCGATGTCGCACAGCATCGTCACCACCACGCCCTTCTCGCCGCGCCGGGCGAGGTCGCCGGCGACCCGCAGCGCCGACGCGACGCACACCCCCGACGACTGGCCGGCGAACAGGCCGGCCTTGGCGAGGTCCTGGCTGACCTGCCAGGCCTTGTCCTCGTCGACGTCCCATTGGCGGTCCGCCAGGCCGGTGTCGTAGATCTCCGGGACGTGGTCGCCGGGCGATCCGAGCGGCTTGAGCCCCTCGACGCCGGGGAACGCATCGGGGACGAGCAATTCGACCTGGACGGTGGGCTTGAGGGCCTTGAGGCGGCGGCCGATGCCGGTGATCGTCCCGCCGGTCCCGACGCCGAAGACGAAATGGGTCACCCGCCCTTCGGTCTGGGCCCAGATCTCGAGCGCCGTGGTGTCATGGTGGGCGCGCCAGTTGCCGTCGTTCGAATACTGGTCGCAGTAGAAATAGTTGTCGGGGTCGGCGGCGACGATGCGCCGCACGGTGCGGATCGCCTCGTCGTAGCCGTCGTGCGCCGAAGTGTGGGTGATGGTCGCGCCGTGGGCGCGCAGGCGCTTGAGGCGCTCCTTGCTGGCGTTGTCCGGGATGACGATCTCGACCGGGTAGCCGAGGGCGCCGCCGATGAGGGCGTAGGCAATGCCGGCGTTGCCCGAGCTCGAGTCGATGATCGTCTTGCCCGCGGTCAGGCGCCCATCGGCGATCGCCTCCGACAGCATGCGCAGGACCGGGCGATCCTTGAGCGATCCGCCGGGGTTGAAGTACTCGACCTTGGCGTACACCTCGACGCCGGGGTGATCGGCCTGCCAGCGGGTGATCGGCACGAGCGGCGTGTTGCCGATCGTCCGCAGCGCCGGCACCCGATCGATCAAGGGCTCGACCACCGCCGGCGGGGCGATCCGCACGTCGGGGACGCAAAACGTGGTCGTCTGGCTCATCTCGGCTCGCGGGAGGGAGGCGGTGGGGAGCGACGCGGCGGAGGGGCGGTCAGATGCGCCCGCGCACGCGCGACAGGCGGGTGGATCGCTCGACGATGCGGCCGAACTCGTCGCGCAGGTTGGCGCGGTGCTCGGCGGCGAACGCCTCGAGGTAGGCGTCGTGCTCGTGCCTGCCTCCGAACACGTACTGCTCGACCAGCGTCCCGTCGTCGCGCTCGACCAGCGCCGCCGACCGCACCCCGGCGGTCGCGCGGACCGCGGGCAGCATCGACTCGAGCAACCAGCGGGCGAGGCGGGCGCGCTCGCGCGGCTCGGGGTGCCTGTTGTCGATCTCGAACAGCAGGGGGCCTTCCTTGGCCTCGACCACCAGCCCGACCAGCTCGTCGAGGCCGGAGACGACCAGATCGGCGCTGGCGAGGGGATCGACGCCGGGCCGGCGCACGAGGCAGGTGCGCAACCCCTTGCTCTTGGCCGGGACCAGATCGGTGCGCGGCGCGTGGGAGACGTGCAGCCAGGCGTCGCGCGTCACCGCCGACCGCATCACGCCCATGCGGACGATCGCGTCCCACGCGCGGTCGTGGGGCTTGTAGGCGCGGATCTCCTGCGAGGTGATCGACACGTCGGGCACGACCCGCAGCTGTGTCACGACGTCGACCTGGTGCTGGGCGTCGCAGTTGCCGACGAGGCCAACCTGGACCACCTCGCGCAGGCCGTGGAGGGTGCGCGCGCTGTCGGCGAACGGAGCCGAGCGGCCGATGTCGTCGGCGAAGACCCCCACGATCGCGGCGCGGGTCTGCGGCTTGACCTTCGCGATCGCGGCCTTGAGCACCTCGCTGTAGCGGATCCAGCCCTCTCGCTCCGTCTGCTCGCGCACAGCGTCGTCAAACGCGGCGAGCTCGGCCTTGCCGCGGATCTCGACCTTGTCGACGGCGCTCGGCGTGTCGAGCAGCGTGCCGAACACGTCGAACGTGATGAGCTTGATGTCGGCGAGCCAGGACGGCGGCGAAGCCATGGGGCACCTAGGCGCCCGCAGGCGCGCCAGAGCCGCGAGGATGCCCGAAAACCGCGCGCGGGTCCATCGGGCCAGCGGCGCAGGGCAGGGCGATCGCAACGGTGGCAACCCGGCGCCAATGACGCCTACCGGTGCCGGCGGAACAGCCCAAGGACGCTTGCAGCCAGCGACAAGCCACCCAACCCCGACCGCCCACCTGTCCCCATGCGCCGGGACAAGGGCCGGGCGGAGCGCGCGGGTGAGGGGCCCCCAGCGCGGCCGTCTCGTCGTTGCGAGCGTCCTGGGCGCGGATCCACCATTTGTTCAAGCCATTGGAATTCCGTGGAAATCGGAAACGGGCGCGCCAGCGCACCGGCGCGACGTCAAGGAGCGGGCGCTGGCCGGACCCCTGTTTCCGCGGCGAGGCGACACCGAACTGCGCGGGCCGACCGGCGCCTTCGGACCGATCCACCATTTGTTCAAGTCCATGAAATCACGTGAAACGGTCGCCGTTGGCGCCGGGCGGCCGCTGCCGGCCGACCCCAGCTTCGGAGCTGCCCTGCGGTGCAGGGGACGCCGAAGCGTGCCACCGCGACCGCCGCCGGACCTGGCTGACACGCTGGCCGTGTGCACACAGGGTCGCCGCGCGGGCCGCGCAGCGCCCGCTCGAGCGCATCGCGGGTCGCAGCAGGCGCGACGCCGACATCGCGAAACAACCCCGGGATTGAGGTCGCGCGGCTCAGCGGCCAGGAACTGCTGAAAGGGCGCTCCAGCAGCTCGGGCCGCACGAGGGCCGCCGACGCGGCCGACGAGGCCCCGCGAGTCGGCAGATTCTCAGGATCTCAGAGCTTCTTGGCGTTTTTCGCCAGGTACTCGGCGACGCCGGCCGACGAGCCCTTCATGCCGGCCTTGCCCTCGCTCCAGCCGGCCGGGCAGACCTCGCCGTGGGTCTCGGTGAACTGCAGCGCGTCGACCATCCTCAGCATCTCGTCGATGTTGCGGCCGAGTGGCAGGTTGTTGACGACCTGGTGCTGGACGACGCCGTTCTTGTCGATCAGGAACGAGGCGCGCAGGCACTTCTCTCCGTCGAACAGGACGTCGTAGTCGCGGCCGATGCTCTTCGACAGGTCGGCGACGAGCGGGAAGCGCACCGGGCCGATTCCGCCCTCCTTGACCCTGGTGTTGCGCCAGGCCCAGTGCGAGAACTTCGAGTCGACCGAGCAGCCGATCACCTGGACGTTCTTGGCCTCGAACTCGTCGACGCGGTGATCGAACGCGATGATCTCGGTCGGGCACACGAACGTGAAGTCGAGCGGGTAGAAGAACAGCACGACGTACTTGCCGCGGAATTGCGACAGGCTGACCTTGGCGAACGAGCCGTCGGCCAGGACGGCTTCGGCGGCGAAATCGGGGGCGGGCTTGGCGACGAGGACACTCATCTTCTTCTCCTGATTGGGGGTCCTGATATGGAATTGGCGCCGGAATGCGCCGTTCGTTGGTCGGAATTCGCGTTCGACGCCCTCCGTCGGCCGCGCGAGTCAATTGATAGGACAAATCCTGACGCGTGGCAAGGGCGGCTTCGACGATTTCGCCGTGTCGAGCGCGCGGTCCGCTCTTCCGCGGTCGAAATCGGGCCAGATCCGCGCGTCGAAGCCCGAGACCCGACGGTATTCGCTCCGATCCGGTCGTTCGAGCGGGATCGCCGCTCCGCCTCGAACGGCAGGCTGCGTGAGTTGCAGGATTATTCGCGTGAATCCAACGACTTGAAAGCGGTCGTGACAAGGAATGCGGTTCGACCGGCCCCGCCGATCCGTCGTCAGAATCGGTGGATCGCGCGATCCAACCCCGTGATACCGATCGGGATTCGCGATCGCGACCGGCACCGCCGGGCCGCCGGTCGCGCAACGGCAGCAGCCAAAAAACTGGACGGCCGATCGCCCGGCCCGACACTCCGCCCCGCCCCCTCGGGCCGGAGTCCTCGCCGTGATCGCTCAACAAGTCTCCTCGGTTGCCCCAGCCGTCCGTCGACCCCGGGCGGTGCCGCCGGCGCGCCCGTTCCTCAAGTGGGTCGGCGGCAAGGCGCGGCTGGTCGGTCAGCTGCTGGCCCACGTCCCAAGTGGTCGCCTGCGCTACGGCGAGCCCTTCGTCGGTGGCGGCGCGATGTACTTCGCGTTACACGGCGCCGGACGGTTGCAGTCCGCCGTCATCGGCGACCGATCGGGCGACCTCGTCGCCGCCTACACCTGCGTCCGCGATCACACCGCCGCGCTCATGGCGGCGCTGTCCGACCACGAGCGCGAGTACCTGGCGGAGGACGACGACGGTCGCGCGGCCTACTTCTACCGCGTCCGCGCCCTCGATCCCGACCTGGTCGCGCTGCCGCCGGTGGCGCGGGCGGCGCGGATGCTGTTCCTCAACCGCACCTGCTTCAACGGTCTGTGGCGCGAGAACGCGCGCGGGCGGTTCAACAGCCCGCACGGCCGCTATGCGCGGCCCCACATCGCCGACGAAGACCGCCTCACCGACGCCGCGCGGGCGCTGCAGGATGCCGCCATCGTGCGCGCCGACTTTCGCCAGTGGCCGGAGCTGTGCCGCCGCCACGCGCTCGACTTCGTCTACCTCGATCCGCCGTACCACCCGGTCTCGGCGACGGCGAGCTTCAACGCCTACGCCGGGGGTTCCTTTTCGGCTGCGGCCCAGCGCGACCTCGAGGCGGTGTGCGCCGAGCTCGACGCTCAAGGGGTGCGGTGGGTGCTGTCGAACAGCGACTGCGCGTTCGTACGGCAGGTGTGGGCGCGTTGGAACATCCACACCATCCGCGCGGCGCGCGCGATCAACTGCAAGGGCGACGGCCGCGGTGACGTCGACGAGGTGGTCGTGACCAACCGGCGGGCTGGGCTGCGCTGGTAGTCGGATCGGGTGTGCGCATCGCGCCGCCGCGAGGCAGGCCAGCAGCGACGCTGTGGCCGAATGAGGCCCGGCCCTGCGCCAGGTCGCACGGAGGTCGGCAGGCCCGACACGCCGCGCCGAGGCATCGCTGATGCCAGCCGGTAAGAGGCTGTAGCCGAATCGGGCCGTCGCGAGGGCCGCGAGGCGCCCGGCAAGCAAGGAGCGACGCTGCGGCCGAATGAGACGTACCTGAAAGGTAGGTCGCAGTGAGGTCGCGAGGAGCAACGCAGCGTGCCGGAGCGCATCGTGGACCGCAGCAGGCACGATTTTGCCCACACCCTCCAAGGCGCGCGCACAAGCTCTCAGTCGCCGAGCGGACCGATGAGCGCGTCGGCGGCGATGGCCGGCGCCGACAGCAGCTCGTCGGCAGCCTGGGCCTGTTCGAGGGCCTGCCCGGTCGCCTCCATCATCGCCGTGTTGCCCATCTCGCCGGCGATCGCGACGGCCTCGCTGGCGGCGATCCGCGCGCCGCGGACGTCGCCGGTCGCGACGAGCACCAACGCGATCAAGCGCAACGTCTCGGGCAGGGCGTCGAAGGTGCCGGCGCGGCGGATGATGCGCTCCGCCTCGCGCAACACGAGGACGGCCTCGTGCGGCGTGTGCTGGTCGAACAGGACGTTGCCGAGGTTGGTGAGCGCCGTCGCCCGTCCGGCCTGGTAGTCGAGCTGGGCGCAGACGTCGGCGGCGTGCCGGTAGGTCTCGGCAGCGGTGGCGAGATCGCCGGAGCGGAAGGCGACGTTGCCGAGCGACAACTCGTTCATCACCAGCGCGACGTCGTCGCCGGCCTCGGCGAACTCGGACTGGGCGGCGCCATAGTGCGCGATCGCGTCGGCGAAGTCTCGGCGGCGCGACGCGGCGTGGCCGACGCACACGTGCAGGCGACCCCGGGCGGCGTGGCCGTCGGCTGCGGCGGACGGCGCGGCGCGACCGCCGGCGGCGACGAGGTCGGTGAGCGGTCGCTGCGGGGCGCCGTGAGCACAGGCCGGGGGTCCGACCGCGCCGCGATCGCCGGCGAGGCACGCCTTCGAGAACGCCGCCGCCTCGTCGTAGCTGCCCTGGCGCACGAGCGCCATCGCGATGACGCCCTGGGCCTGCAGCGCGAGCACGTCACCGCCCGGCAGGTCGCCGGCGAGCACGGCCCCGCGCCGGAGGACGTCGAGGGCTTCGAGGTACCGGCCCGCGTAGCGCAGCGCGTCGCCGAGCAGGATGTGGGCGCGGATGTGGGCGATGATCTCGCCGCGCCTGGCGGCCGTGCACGCCATCGCGTCGCGGCCGGACGCGATCGCCGCCTCGATCTCGCCGATCCGCGTGCCGAGCTCGGCGCGCAGCAGCAGCGCGGTCAACAGCGTCGTCCGCGCGTCGACGTCGTCGGGTTCGCGCTCGACCCAGTCGCGCGCGACCTCGACCGCCGCCGAGATGGTCGCGAAGGCGTCGCGGTTGGCGAGCGCGCGCAGATGGTCGAGGGCCAGCCGCAGCAGGTGGCGCGCGGCGTCGGCGACGTCGCCGGCGCGGAGCAGGTGGTGGGCGACGAGGGCGCCGAAACCGGCCGGGCGGACATCTCGCCACGCCATCAGCCACGAAGCGGCGCGATGGTGAAGGCGCTCGCGCTCGGCGGGCGGAACGGCGGCGAGCGCGATGTCGGCGAGACGGGCATGGCGCATGGCGAATTCGCGCTGGCCGCGGAACCGCGGCGCCTTGCACTCGACCAGGAAGCCGGCCGCCTTGGCGAGCTCGATCGCCCTTTCGCTTGGATCGCGCTCGAGCATCGCGCCGATCAGGGCGCGCGGCGCCGCCGGGCCGGCGGCTGCGACGGCGACGAGCAGATCGCGGTCGGCGGGGGGCAGGGCGCGAAACCGGTGCATCAGGGCGTCGGCGAGCGATGGCCCGCCGAGGGCCTCGCCGGCGCGGGTCGGGTCGATGACCCAGCCCGAGTCGGCGCGCCGCAACACTCCG
>Ga0194120_10007793_pt1 | contig 14439 bp, 16 predicted proteins | sample TA2MahCa65mmetaG_FD_148642 | JGI IMG/M metagenome (GOLD analysis project Ga0194120, IMG submission 148642) | Freshwater microbial communities from Lake Tanganyika, Tanzania - TA2015019 Mahale Deep Cast 65m | ecosystem: Environmental > Aquatic > Freshwater > Lake | place: Tanzania: Lake... | reverse complement strand
TTCATTTCCTAATCTTCTTCCCACTCAAATTTCCAAGTCCATCGTACGTTGCGTATTTGTAAATATCTGAAAGCGTAGGATAGTTGAACACGCTGCTGATAAACGCATCAATCGTTCCACCGAAATAGAGCGTCATCATTCCGATATGCACAATCTCCGAAGCATTATCGCCAATAACGTGCACACCGAGAAGTTTTTTATCCGCTTTTGCAAATACGAGTTTGAGCAATCCACGTTCGTTCCCGATTATTTGTCCGCGCGGATTATCAGCGTAGTGTGATTTGCCTACTTCATACTCGATGTTTTTTTTCTTCGCTTCATCCTCCGTCATTCCCACCATAGAAACTTCGGGAATCGTGTAAATGCCGTACGGAAGCAACGCCGCTATCCTGTCTTTATATTTGAAATCGAAAGCGTGACACATTGCAACGCGGCCTTGTTCCATCGATGTCGAAGCGAGCGAAGGAAAACCAATCACATCGCCGGCAGCGTAAATGTGCGGAATCTTTGTTTGATAATTTTCATTCACTTCAAGTTGTCCGCGATTGTTTGCTGCAAGTCCGATATTTTCTAACTTGAGTTTTCCAATATTTCCCGAACGACCTGCGGCGTATAAATGTGTTTCCGTAACTAAAACGTTTCCGCTTTTCAAATACGTTTCGCACGCTCCGTTCTTCATTTCTACTTTCTCAACCGAATCGTTGAAAATAAATTTCACACCGAGTTCTTTCATTTCTTCGACAAGCAATTTTGAGATTTCACCATCAAGAAACGGAAGCACAACATCTTTCGGGTCAACGAGCGAAACTTCAATACCGAGCGCGGCAAACATACACGCATATTCGCAGCCAATTACACCAGCGCCGATAATTACCATTGATTTCGGTATGTCAACCATTTGCAGAATTTCATCACTGTCGTAGACTTGTTCATACTCAAACGGAATTGTTTTCGGCCGAAATGGATACGAGCCAACCGCGATTAAAATAAAACCAGCAGAAAATTTTTCTCCGCTTTCCTCAATTCCGATTGTGTGCTCATCAATGAAAAATGCAGTGCCGTGTACTTGTACAACTTTATGCTTTGCAAGGTTTTCATTTATCTTCTCAATTTCCTTTTTGATGATATAGTTTTTGCGAAACATCAAATCCTGCACGGTAATTTGTTTTCCTAAATGAAACTCAACGCCGTACATTCCTCGCTGTTTTTTCCCGGAAAAGAACAGTGAAGTTTCGCGTAACGTTTTACTTGGCAATGTCCCTGTGTTCACCATTGCTCCGCCGACAACAGGTTCTTTTTCAATGATAAGAACTTTCTTACCAATATATGCCGCTTGAGCTGCTGCTTTTTCGCCGGCAGGACCGGAACCGATTATGATCACGTCGAAATGTTGCATGGTTTTCAATTAGAATTTAGAAATTGAGAATAAAAACCCGATACTTTATTTTCATTCTTAATTCGATATTGCTCGTTATTCATTAAATAAAAAACCCGTTCCAACAACTTGAGAAAACGGGTTTATGTTAGTCAAAAATGAAACTTAAAATTAATTTACAGAAAGTAATTCCACATCAAACACCAGCGTTGCTTTTGGAGGAATAACACCGGGATAACCTCGTTCACCGTACGCAAGGTCAAAAGGAATAATGAGTTTTCGTTTTCCGCCCACTTTCATACTCAACATTCCTTCATCCCAACCTTTAATTACTTGCCCGACACCAATTGCAGTTTGAAATGGTTCATTACGCTCAACACTGCTATCGAAACGAGTTCCATCAAGTAAATATCCGGAATAGTGTACCGTAATAGTTTGTCCCTTTATAGGCATTGCTCCCGTTCCTTCATTTATATCAATATATTGTAAACCTGATGAGGTAGTAACAGGAGCGATTGATGTAGGAATTCCGGGAAATTTTGTTGCGTTCATTGTAGTAGATGTTTGAGTTTGGGTAATTTCGCTTGTTTCAGTTTTAGATTGTGGTTCCTTTTCCGAAAGTCCGCCACACGAAAAACGAATAAAGACTGCAAATAACAAGAGTAAAGATGTAATTGTCATAGCGAAAAATAAAATTGATTAGAAAATTTTGCTTGGAAATATAGGGAAAAATATTTGGGCAATCTGTTTGTACACACGTATTTTTTTCCGTTTTTGTATTCAAATTTTTTATATCAATGCACTAATTACTTTCTATGAAATCATTTCTCTTAACTATAGTAATACTCATTGCAGCACAAAACAACCTTTACTCACAAGCATCGGGAAGAGTTGAATTATTTGCACACCTCGATAAACGACACGGAGGCAACAACACATTTTACAGCGGTTGCTGGGGATGGACAAATCCGGTTGACAATCGGGAATATGGCATCATCGGATGCATCAATGGAACTTCAATCATCGATGTTACAAATTCTGATTCGGTAAAAGAAGTCGCTTTCATTGCGGGACCTTCGAGCGGATGGCGAGAAGCGAAAACGTGGAGTCATTATGCTTATGTCGTTGTTGATGCAAGCCCCGGTGCAGATTCCGGTGTTCATATCATTGACCTCTCGCAATTACCGGACACAGCAATGCTTGTGAAGCGATTTAACTACAATCGAAATGGAGATAACATCAGACGCTCACACGAAATTTTCATTGATGAAAACGGAATAATGTATTTGCTTGGAAGTCAGAATTGGGGAAACTCCGGTGTTATTATGTTTTCGCTTGCTGACCCTATCAATCCACAATACGTTGGCGAATATCAACCGGAATATATTCACGATGCATTTGCTCGCAATGATACACTGTTTGCGGCGGCAATTTATGGAACAGGAATTTATATTGTTGACGTACATAATAAAGCGAATCCGAATCATTTTGCAACTATTCAATATCCAAACGCAGGTACTCATAATGTTTGGACGACCGATGATGGACGATATTTATTCAGCACTGATGAAATAGGACAAACTGCAAAAACATTAAAAGCATGGGATATTACCAATCTTCCTGCTTACTCAATGACTGATGAATATACTCCGAATCCTGCAGCAATTGTTCATAACGTTATGATACGGGGAAAGTATGCTTATATATCGTGGTACACCCAAGGACTTGTTATTGCTGATATTTCCGACCCAACGAATATTACAACCGTTGGAACCTATGATAGTTATCCGGGTGCCGATGGAGGATATAATGGAGCATGGGGGATTTATGCATTTGAAAGCGGCAAAGCAATTATTTCCGACAGACAAACAGGTACATATATTTGCACGATTGCTCCTACGACGCCCAATCAAGTGCTACTTGTTTCTCCTGCAAATCGTTCACTTGTAACTGATTCACTTGTTACATTCACGTGGCGAGCAAGTACTCCATCGGTTTCTTCGTATTGGCTCGAATATTCAACCGACTCTGCATTTTCCAATTCGATAATAGACAGTACTATTTCTGATACTATTAAAACTATTGAGTTAACAAATCAAAATTATTATTGGAGAGTGAAAGCAAAAAATAACGATGGCTGGGGACCTTTTAGTATAATTTGGAACTTTCATTTTCCGATTGTAGGTGTAAACGAAACCGAAATCGTAGAAAATATTTTCCAATTACTTCAAAATTATCCGAATCCGTTCAATCCGCAAACAACACTCTCCTTTATTGCTACGCAAAATTCCGTTGTAACTTTGAAAGTATTTAATATTCTCGGAGAAGAAGTTGCCACACTTCTTAACAACAAATTCGTCTTCAAGGGTGTACATACTTATGTTTTTGATGGCAGACATCTCGAAAGCGGAATATATTTTACACATCTGACTGCTGGAACCAATATCCAAATTCAAAAGATTGTGCTTCAAAAATAAAGCGTTAAGGCATTGACTAAAAAGTTATGGCACAACGCTTGCACATATAATAGCATCAAACATTCAGCACATTCGCAGAAGAAACGTTTTCTGTACGAAATTCTATAATCTACAATCCAAAAGAAAAACGCGAATTTTTTTTTTAAAGTATTGGTATTTGGATTTTATTTGAACTTTGGAATTTTTTCCTTTTACTGATGAGCGTTTCTTCTTTTTCGAACAACTTCATAAAGTATAATTCCCGCAGCAACAGAAACGTTCAGAGATGAAATTTTTCCCTGTAACGGAATATGCAACAATTCGTCGCAATGTTCTTTCACCAATTTGCGTACTCCTTTGCCTTCGTTACCAACAACGATAGCAACGGGTGAAGAAAAATCGTAATCGGAAAATTTTTTTGGCGCTTTTTCATCCGTTCCGATAATCCAAATACCACGTTCCTGTAATTCTGTAATTGTTGAAACAATGTTCGTTACTTTTGCGATGTTCACGTATTCAATCGCACCGGCAGAAGATTTGGAAACAGTAGAAGTCAGCGATGCAGAATTATGTTTCGGAACAATAATTCCATGAACGCCACAACATTCCGCAGTCCGTATGATAGCACCTACGTTGTGAGGGTCTTCGATTTCATCGAGGATAAGAACGAATGGCTGCTCTCCTTTTTCTGTTGCAATATTCAGAATGTCTTCCACTTCGATGTATTGTTTAGCAGAACGCAATGCAATCACACCTTGTGTTTCTTCTCCCTCGGAAAGTTCTTTCAAACGATGGTGCGAAATTTCCGTACATACAATACCGCGCTGCTTTGCAAGGAATCGAATTTGTTCGATGGCATTGCCGTGTGTGCCGTGAAGCAAAAATATTTTTTCTAGCGGCGTATGTGTACGTAGTGCTTCGATAATCGGATTGCGTCCAAAAATAAATTCCTTGTTCGTGATTCGTTGTTTATGCATCGTTTATTTCATTCCATTTAGTGAATATCGGAGGATGTTTTTTTTATACGTTTTTCTAAATAACGACCAACAAAAAATACTCCGATGCCGATGAAGAAATCATAATACAGAATTGTTAGTTCTGCACCCGCAAGAAAAGAAAAATATCCCACGGCAAGAATGGCGATACCTAATGCTTCAAGAAGTTTGGCTACGATACTCACCTCATTTATTTTTTTACAAGTTGTAACAACTTATACTTAATTATATTCTCGTCCGCTTTGAATCTGCATACTTCTTCATCTCCGATGAAAACAAGCGGAACTGCAAATTGATATTCAAAAAATTTTGGGTGGCTTTCGTTGAGTATTGTTTCAACATATTCAAATGAAATGTTCTTCTGAATGTTCTTCAGCAACACTTTCGCTTCATCACATAGCGAACAATTCTCTTTTGAAACGAGAAGAACACGAATCATCGCGGTGAACTAATAATGGATGAGTTGATAAAATGCATTTTTCTTTTTTACAGCATAATTCACGTAAATCCCCAAAGCAATAAGGAACAACGAAATGAGTTGTGCTTCCGACAATCCGAACGCAACGCGTTTATTGAGGCGTAGAAACTCAATCGCAAAGCGTTCAATACCGGCAAAAATGAGATAGTACGAAAACAGCAACCCTGTATCTGGAACTTTGCTACGCATTTTCCATAACACATAAAAAAGAAACGTACATACGAACAATTCATACACCGGAGTTGGATGACACAGCGTAGTATCGGGAACAACTCCATCGGAAAATAAACGTGTAACTTCTGGAAAATCTTTAAACGCATACGATGGAGGATATGTACCATTCGAATAATCGGTTCCCCACGGTAGTGTTGTGGGAAAACCGTAATCTCCATCACCGGAAAAATGGCAGCCGAGACGCGCAATTCCGTAGCCAAGTATCAACGAAGGAGATATTGCATCTGCAATTTGAAGGAAGAAATAATTTTTCTTTCTTGCATACACGAAAATTGCAATTGTTGCAAGGAAAAATCCTCCATAATACGTAAGTCCCGACGGAGAAAAAATCATTTCGAGAGGTGCAAGACTTGTGTATTCCAAGTTTTCGACAACATATAACAATTTTGCACCAATAATACCGAACACGATTGCAAGAATCGTAACCGTATTGGCTAATGCAACATTCATTAGTTTTCGTTGTAACTCTTTCACAAAAAAATAATTTGCAACAAAAAAACCGATGGCAACCATCAAGCCGTAACTATAAAGAGTGAACGGACCAAATTCAAAAAGTTTAGGACACATAATGTTAGATATTCAAAGAAGAGAAGTTACAACAATCGCTTGCGTAACCCGATTCATTCAAAAGCGAGTTCGAGAAATCGCTTAGTAGGAGGTAGAAGTATTTCAATACCTTTTTTAGAAAATTTTAAACGGAAATGCGATGTCTCTTTGCGGAAATTCGTAATATAAAAATCCCACACACCTTTGAGTGCGGGAAGTTCGCGTTCTACAACGGCAGAACCGATTTTTGGAATAGTTAGTGGCTTTACAGAAATGCCATCAATAAATAAACGGAATGCATTTCCCAGAATTTGTTCACGCACAGTAAGCGCATACTGGAAACTTCGGAATACACGAGTAGTTTCAACAGTCAAAAGCGTTTTATTCGTTTGCGAAGTTTCATCGCGAACACTGGTAAAATAGACTCGATACTCTGGAAGTTTTGCTTCTTTTTTTTTTGCCATAACAGAATTTACTTTCCATCGAGATAATGTTCTTCGCCTTCCTTAAAAATGTCAAGAATTTCTTTCGGTGTTTTTGCACGCAATAATCGTTCTCGAAATTCTTCTTGATTCATCAAACGAGAAATACGACTGAGTAATTTAATATGTTGTCCAACCATTTCTTCTTTTCCCAACAGAAGAAAAACAAGTTGCACCGGTTGCGAATCGAGCGCTTGATAATCTATAGGATGTTCCGTAACGGCAAATGCGCCGGCAATATCTGAAACGCCATCAGTTTTTCCGTGGGGAATGGCAAACGAATTACCAACGCCGGTGGACATAATTTTTTCACGCTCAAATATCGCATTCCGTACTTTTTCTCGATTCATTACGTTAGGCGATTTCGCAACTAACGCAATCATTCCTTCGAGTATTTCATCCTTCGTTTTCCCTGGAAAATTCGTTTGAACTAAGTGTTCGTTTATAACATCTGAAATTTTCATACCATTGTTTTATTTTTAAACTACATTGTTCTCCACCGAAGCATTTTCTTTTGATATTCTTCTACCAACTGATTGGCTTCGTGCTGTGTTTCTGCTTCGCTGTATAAATGAAAAACCGATTCTTCTTTATCCGGAAGAATAACAATATTCTTTCCAGGCGTATTGTTTTGTGAGAACAAAATCCTCACACCATCAATAAGTTCGCGTTGGCAATGTTCTGTTTCCTGCATAAGATACCGCAATAACTTACCTTTGTAATCCAACGAACAATCAAGCGAACGATATGATTGATATAACTTTACGGTGTTGCTATCTACCTCTCCTAATCGCTGGTGCGTTTTAGCAAGAAGTTCTAATATTTTTGCAAATGAAAACATTCCATCAACCGCAAAAAAATAATCTGTGAAAATAAATCCTCCTCGCGTTCCTCCGACAAATGCAACATTCTGTTCGCACGCGCTTTCCATCATAGCAAGATGTGTGTTTCGTGTCTTTTTTACTCGCGTGCCATATTCTAATGCAACCAAATCTATTTCCGCTGATGATGCAACAGGAACAGCAATGTACGTTGTGTTCGGATATACTTGAAGAAATAATTTTGTAACCAACGTCAGTAAGCGTTCGGGCGATATATAATTCCCCAGTTCATCAATTATCGAAATCTTTTCTGCTCCCGCATCAATAATGCACCCGATATCGTAATGCAATGACGTAACAATATTTGCAACATTATCTACTGAATCCTGAAACTCTTTGGACGAACGTGTAAATTTTTGTGAATCAAGATACGCATTCAGCGCTACAACCTCGCATTGTAATGCGCCAAGAATATTAGGAAAAATCGATGATGCGACGCCATTTGCATAATCAATGACTATCTTCATTTTTTCCTTTTGAATAAACTCTTCATCAATTGAACTGAGAAATTGCGCACGGTACGATTCCGTCGTTCGTTCCGGAAAATTGATTGTGCCTACTTCATCAGCGCTTGCCCGAAGGAAATCTTCACCGAAAAAATTTCGCTCAATTTTTTTTGTTTTCTTCGTTGATAAATCTTTTCCTCCTTGTTCAAAAAAAATAATATCTGTTTGCCTGAAATCACGCGGCGATTTTCTAACGTGAAAACCTGCTTTTTGCGTACCTGTTGCAAGTTCATGCCGCACAAGCGGAATCGGCATTGCGCGCAAATCATTGACGTGACATCCTGCAGATAAGAGACCGCAAATCAGTGAGCGACTCATCATTCTTGAAACATTATCTGCATCATAACTTGTTACCACACTACTGCCAATCCCCAACGATGCGCCAAATGCCGCTCCAAGTTTTGCCCCAAATTCCGGATTCATTTCAACATTTGAAATTCCGGATATGCGCGATTCTGTAAATAAATCCCGAAGCCACTTTTCTTCCCAAACAAGCGAATGAGAAAGTTTGGCTCCGTCTTCAACAATTTTCTTGGGCCATAATTTTATATTCGATGAAAGCTGTGTTTGTTTTCCTAAAAAACAATCTTCAGCAATAAAAACCGAATCGCCGATGAAACTTTGCATCTCGATTTTTGTACGACTTGCTACAACGTCTGAAGACAATTCACATTTTCTTCCGATAGTAACATTATCCCATAATACCGAATTGCTTATCACCGTTCCTGCTTCTATTGTACAGTTGTTTCCAATAACGGTATTGCTCAATCGCACGTCTTCTCCGATGACACAGTTATTTCCAAGAACAACTGTTCCGGAAAAATTATCGAATGAAGTCTTCACCTGGGTTTCTTTCCCGATAAAATGCCGCTGTTGTTTCGTACCACTCAGTTCAACATTCACTCGCTGGGAAAGACAATCGTAATGCGCTTCTTGATACTCCGTAAGCGTTCCGACGTCCCGCCAATATCCCTCGGCAACATATCCCATCAATCGCATTTTTTTTTCCATCATCAACGGAAATAAATTATTACTGAAATCAAACTCTTCGTGATAGGGAATCAACTGCAATACTTCCGGTTCAATGATATAAATTCCGGTATTAATTGTGTCGGAAAAAACTTCACTCCACGATGGTTTTTCCAAAAAACGAACGATGTTTCCGTTTGTATCTGTAATTACAACACCATATTGAAGCGGGTTTGACTTACGTGTTAGCAACAACGTAACGTGAGATTTGTTTTCTTGATGAAATTGAATCGCTTTTGAAAGATTAAAATCGGTAAGTACGTCGCCGCTAATCACGATAAACCGATCGTTCAAATATCCTGCTGCATTACGAACGCTCCCAGCGGTTCCGTAATCTTCTTCCGCGCAAATGAATTTCATTGTTACCTGATGCTGCGAACCGTCTCCAAAATAGTTTGCGATTATTTCCGGTTGATAAAACAGCGTAGCAACAATATCGGTAATTCCGTGCGCTCGCAACAATTCAATGATATGTTGCATCATTGGTTTGTTCATCATCGGCACCATCGGTTTTGGAAGTGAATAGGTCAAGGGACGTAATCGCGTTCCAAATCCCCCTGCCATTACTACTGCTTTCATCAGATTAAATTTTCTCTTAAAATTTTGGCGAAAAAAATACAAAAATGCACAGCAAACAAAAAAAAGAAATCATCAAAGAAATACGTCAATGCCGAATGAATTGTTCTACAATAGTTTTCGCCAATGCCGATAAATCTTCTGTCGTTCTTGGATAAATCCATTGAATTCTCGAATCACTGCGAAACCACGTCAGTTGCCTTTTTGCATAGCGGCGAGTATTTTGCTTCACCAATTCTTTCATTCGTTCGAAAGAAATTTCATTACGCAAATACGCACCTGCTTCTTTATAACCAACTGTTTGAAGTGAATTGAGTTTGGAAGAAAATCCCATCGCTTGTATTTTTTCTACTTCATCGAGAAAATCATTTGATAACATTTCTTCCACTCGCTTGTTTATGCTGTCGTATAAAATTTTTCTATTCCACTCTAATCCAAATATAATTGGAAGGAAATTTCCTGCGCTCGTTTCTTCTTGTTGAAGTTGTGAAATCGGTTTTCCCGTCAGTTCAAAAACTTCTAACGCTCGAACAATGCGAAGTTTGTTTGTCGGAAGCATTTTTTTTGCCGCATCAGCATCAATCGCGCGTAATTCATTGAGTAGTTTTTCGCCTCCTTCGTTTTGATAACGCTTAAAAAATTTCTCACGAATTTCATAATCGGCTGATGGTCCTTCGAAAATTCCATCTAGCAATGCGCGCAAATATAATCCAGTTCCGCAAAGTACAAGTGGAATTTTCTTTCGAGAAAATATTTCTTCAATAATTTTTCGACCACGTTTTGAAAATTCTGCCGCGTTGAAACCTTCGTTCGGTTCCAATTCATCAACAAAATGATGTTTGATTTTTTGAAGTAACTCCTTCGGCGGTTTTGCTGTTCCGATATCTAGATGTTTATAGATTTGCCGAGAGTCTGCAGAAATAATTTCTATCGGAAGAAAGTCTGCAATCTTTTCACTCATCAGTGTTTTTCCAGAGGCGGTTGGTCCTACGAGAACAAGAACTTTTTTTTCCTGAATTAAGATATGGGATTTGGGACGTGCTTTTGTAGTTTTACTCATATCTCAAATCTCACATCGCATATCGCAATTCACTTCCATCCTAATTTTCCCACAAGCGGAACAAACTTAAATCCTTCAATCACTTTCCTTTCAAATTCATCTCCCCTTTTTGTAACAACTATAATATTTTGCGATTCTAAATTTCCCGTAGGAATGACTAACCTTCCTCCTTCTGCAAGTTGTTTCAAAAGTGGTTCGGGAATTTCCGGCGCAGCAGCAGTTACAATTATTCCATCGAACGGTGCAAACTCACTCCATCCAATTGTTCCGTCGCCAGTTTTTGTAGCAATGTTGTAACCCAGTTTTGAAAAAAGCGAACGTGCTTTTGTAAGCAAATCGGAAAATCGCTCAATGGAAAATACTCGAGCACCAAGTTCTGCAAGTACCGCCGCTTGATAACCGGAACCAGTTCCTATTTCTAAAATCTTGTCGGTTTTTTTTACTTGCAACAATTCTGTCATTATTGCAACAGTGTACGGCTGAGAAATTGTTTGCGAATTTGAAATCGGCAATGCGCAATCTTCATACGCACGACGCGTGAAAGGTTCATCAACAAACAAATGCCGCTCGACTTTTTTCATTACAGCAAGAACATTCTCGTCTTTTATTCCTCGAGAACGAAAGAGCGCGAGCATTTCGTTCTTTTCATTTTCAAATTTGTTCATCTACTTTGCTCTTACAATTGCATCAGTAACTAAAACCACTTTCTTCATTTCCTTTACATCATGAACGCGAACCACATTTGCCCCATTCAAAATGGAAAGTGCAACTGATGCCGCAGTTCCTTCCAATCGTTTATCCGCTTGCAATTCGTTTGTCAATTTTCCGATAAATGATTTTCGTGATGTTCCAACGAGAATTGGATAACCGAGCGATGTAAATTCTTGCAAATGGTTTAAGAGTGAAAGATTATGTTCCAACGCTTTTCCAAATCCAATTCCCGGGTCAATAAAAATTTGTGAAACACCATTTGCTGTTGCTTTTAAAATTGCGTTCAACAAAAATTGTTTTACTTCTTCAACAACATTTTCATATCGTGGATTTTGTTGCATCGTTTTCGGATTGCCTTGAATGTGCATAACGACTAAACTTGCTTTCGCTTTCGCAACAACAGAAATCATTTCCTCATCAAACATCAAACCGGAAATATCATTCACCATCGTTGCTCCAACATTCAATGATTCTTCTGCAACTTTTGATTTCGTTGTATCAATCGAAATCGGAACGTCAATTCGTTTTGCAAGTTGTTCAATCACGGGAATTGTTCTTCGTAATTCTTCCCCGACAGAAATTGATTCAGAATTTGGTCGCGTTGATTCTCCGCCAATATCAATTATATCTGCGCCATTTTCTACCATTTCTATTCCACGCTTTATTGCACTTTCAATAGAAAAATATTTTCCTCCATCCGAAAACGAATCGGGAGTAACGTTCAAAATTCCCATCAAATATGTTCTGGAAAAATCAAAAACGTTTTTTCCAATTGTGTAGAAAGGAATTTTGTTCAACATTTCATTCATAAATTGCGGATAAAAATAAAGAAACCAAGTTTCACTGTGAAACTTGGTTCTTTACGTTTATGCTTGTGGAGTTTTCGCATTCGCTTTCATCGCTTTTCGCTTTGCTTTCATTTTCGCTGCTTTCTTGCGATGTTTCTTCCATGCATTTTGTGTTTTTTTATTCATTGGTTTCTTGATTGTTGTTGAGTAAATTTCTCAATTCCTTTTTTGCTTTTCTTCGGCTGTATGCTTTTTCCGGCACTTCAACTTTCGGAGGTTTTTGCGCAAGAGGAATTCGTTTAGTGAATTTCTTTGTCGTTTTTTTGTTTGAAGTTTTCTTCACAAAAGTTACTTTGCTGCAAATCTCTTCGCAATTTCATCCCAGTTGACAACGTTCCAAAATGCGGCAATATAATCTGCGCGGCGATTTTGGTATTTCAAATAATATGCATGTTCCCACACATCCATTCCGAGAATCGGCACGCCTTTTACTTCAGCAATGTCCATCATCGGATTGTCTTGATTCGGCGTTGAACACACAACAAGTTTTCCGTCTTGTTTAATGAGCCACGACCAACCGGAACCAAAGCGCGTCATTCCCGCATTGCCAAATGCTTCTTTAAATTTATCGAACGAAGTAAAATCGCGCGTGATGGCATTTGCGAGTTCGCCGCTGGGCATTCCGCCGCTCGAAGAGTCGAGTCGTTGACCGTTTTGTTTCATCACTTGCCAAAACAGCGAGTGATTGTAATGTCCGCCGCCGTTGTTGCGAACTGCCGGCGCGAGTTTAGAAATGTTCGCAAGAATTTCTTCGAGAGATTTCGATTCCCATTCTGTTCCTGCAACTGCTTTGTTCAAGTTGTCCACATACGCCTGATGATGTTTTCCGTGATGGATTTGCATCGTTTGCGTATCGATGTAAGGTTCAAGCGCATCGTACGCATATGGTAGTTGAGGTAATGTGAAAGCCATAGTTTTCTTTTCTTTATCTTGTTGTGAAAAATATTAGTTGGTAAAAAACTTTCTGTAGCGGCAACTGTTCCCGCAGTAAGAACAGATGATAGAAATTTTCTTCTGTCCATTTTAACTTTTAACTGTCTACGGAATATTCAAAATCAATTTCGCTTGTTCCGACATCATTGACGTTGTCCACGGAGGATTGAATACTAAATCAATTTTTGCATCGCGCACACCGGGAACTTGCAACACTTTTCTTCGCACGTCGCTTGCAATCATTGGTCCCATTCCGCAACCCGGAGCAGTGAGCGTCATTTTCACGTATGCAAAATTCTCTTGCACTTTCAATTCATACACTAATCCCAAATCCACAATATTGACGGGAATTTCCGGGTCGTAACATTCGCGCAATGCATCCCACAGTAAACTTGTATCAACTGTTTGCAACGAGCCATTCGTAACGTCAATCGGTTTTACTTCTTCTCGACGAGTCGAGTCATCGACCTCATTTTGAATTATATTTTCTTGAGGAGATTCTAAAACTTCTTGCGCTTGTTCGTCGTTATTTTTCTTTCGATTGAAAAACATTGGTAAAAATTATTTCGGATAAATTTGAAGTGTGTTATCAAAAACTACAATTAAACGCTTGATGTGAAATTTATTTTTGAATCGTTTCAGAATTTTTCTCGTTGATAAAAGCAAACTTGCCGTTGTTGTATCACTCAATCGGAAAACAATAACCCCACTTACACTATACAAATTGAATTTTACTATACTTTGAAAATCAGTATCGCGAGTAATAATCCACATTTTGTTTTTCGCTGCATACGAATACACTGCTCCATTTTTCAAACCAGTCTTTCCGATTTTCTTTATGTGTTCTACAACGTAATGTTCTTTTTCAAATAACTGAATGAGTTCAAAAGGTAAATTTTCATCAAGCAAAAATTTCACTTTCATATTCTTGCAGTTTCATACTCGCACATCATCGAAGCGTATTTTAATGCGGCTTTTATAGAGCGGCGTTTCAGCGAAGGATAATCTTTCAAAATTTCTTCTTCACTCATTCCGTCAGCAAGCATTGAAACAACCAACGCAACGGGAATACGTGTACCTTTTACACAAGGTTTTCCGTGCATTATTTCCGGGTCGGAAGATATCAATGTATAAACTTGGTTTCTACTCATAAAATTTTTACGATGCTGAAAACGAATTCACGCAACCACACGTTTTGGTTGCTTTCGGATTGTTGAAGACAAATCCTTTTCCGCTTAATCCATCGGAGAAATCAAGAATTGTTCCACCGAAATAAAACATACTTTTCGAGTCAACGAAAATTTTTACGCCGTGTTGTTCGAGAATAAT
>Ga0194120_10007792_pt1 | contig 14440 bp, 18 predicted proteins | sample TA2MahCa65mmetaG_FD_148642 | JGI IMG/M metagenome (GOLD analysis project Ga0194120, IMG submission 148642) | Freshwater microbial communities from Lake Tanganyika, Tanzania - TA2015019 Mahale Deep Cast 65m | ecosystem: Environmental > Aquatic > Freshwater > Lake | place: Tanzania: Lake... | reverse complement strand
TCTGTATTTGGACCATACTTTATAACAGGAACTACAAACGGACCAGGAACAGGTTCGTCACAGTTCTACGGAATTTCACTTGGTTTAGGTAATGATTATGCGTACAGTAGTTATGCTATGCAGATGGCTATACCTAGATATAATTCATCTGATAAGTATATCACATATAGAACAAGAGAGAGTGGAAGCTGGGGAAGCTGGGTGAAGATATCAGCAGGCTATGCTGACACTGCTGGTGCTTTATCTAATATGAATATATCTCAGTTTACTAATAATTCTGGATATGTTACAGGTGGTCCTTTTTTACCACTATCTGGTGGTATATTATCAGGAATATTATATTCTACATATAATACAGCTACAGGAATAGCTAATAATAGCTTCAATGTAGCTAAAACAATTATCGGTAATTTTCATATTCAAAATGGAGCTGGTAGTAGTAATGATAATAAACAAGCAGCTATAACATTCCAAGGCACTAATGCTTCAGAATCTCAGGCAGGTATCTATGTTTCAAATAACAATAGTAGTGGTACTGCTATGGGATTTGCTACAACAGATTCATACGCAACGGGTCCACAATTATTTATGACTGCTACTAATTATGGTGTGGTAAATTTCCCTAGAGCAGCTCCCACAGTTCAGGGTAATACTGTATTACATGCAGGCAACTACTCATCGTATGCATTACCACTAGCTGGAGGCACATTAACCGGTCCAATTAAGGTATACGCACTAGATAATAACCCTATTTCGTTTACAAATCCTGATGCTGGTTCTTCTCTATTCACAGATAGGTATGGAAGGTTGTTAACATCAAACGGAGCGGGATGGTTGGCTGATGGTAGAGACCCAATATTAGTTATTGGTGGTAGTTACTCTGGAACAGAAAGAGGGAGAGCAATAGGTGTAGCATTTCATAATGAAACCAACGCAAATAATACATACTCGCCACTAATAGCATTTTCTACAAGAAGTAATAGTGGTAATTATAACACAACGTATGCTGCCATCATGGGTAAGCATACTGGTGTTGCCGGTAGCTTAGATACCAACTGGGCCGCTGGTGAGTTGCATTTTTATGCAATGGGTCCCGGTTATGTGGGTGATACGCCTACAGTATCAATGACATCTTCTAATATTTTAGCATATGGGAATGTAATGCTTCATGCTGGTAACTACTCATCCTATGCATTACCACTATCTGGTGGTACTTTAAGTGGTATTACAAATCTTTATGCGGGTAGTTCAGGTAATTCTCCTGCTCTTTGTTTTGGGGCTGAAACTAGTGGTGGTAAAAAAGCAATATACCTTGAAAGCTATTGGATGATTATTCAAGGTCATCAAAATGAGGGAATAAAATTAAGAACAACAGACCCTTCTGGTAATACTACTGATAAATTAGTTGTTACTACAGCTGGTGCAACAATTAATGGAGAACTTAGAGCTACTGGTGATGTAATAGCGTACTATTCTGATTCCCGCCTCAAAAAGGATGTAGCTGAGATAGCTAACCCCATAGAAAAAGTACAAGCCATTCGTGGTGTTACATATACTTGGAATGACGAAAAAGTAAACGTGGATAACCGAAAGGCTGGCAAACGTGATATAGGACTTATTGCCCAAGAGGTTGAGGCTATAGAGCCATTGCTCACAAGTGAATGGGCTACTGAAGGCAATGAGACATATAAAACAATCCGCTATGACCGCATTGTAGCACTTCTTGTAGAATCTATTAAAGAACAGCAGAAACAAATAGAAGAACTTAAAGAACAACTTAAAAACATTAAAAACAAATAAACTATGAACTTAGTAATTGACCAGAAACAACAGACTAGTAAGATCTTATTATTAGTCTTAGCTATTACCACTGCTCTTTATTTGCTGGTAACAGTAAGTGCTACAAACACAGCTAGCTATATTAAGTATAATATCCCAGCTTCTTCTGTAGATACTGGATATCATCCTGGGTACAAAAAAGTAATTAACTGGTAAGATGACTCTTCCTAGCAGCGGTCAAATATCAATGAGCCAGATAAACACTGAGCTTGGTAGGTCTTCTACTGCTCAGATATCCCTTAATGATGCTGAAAATGGGGACTACGGTGCTATTAATCAGAATAGTGCTTCAAAACCCAATGCATCTAATCCAGCCGCTATGAGTGAGTGGTATGGTTATAACCACAATGCAGGAGGCACCATGTTACCTCATTCCTTTGTGATTAAGGTCCCTGCGGAGCTAGATAATTGCTATGATGCATGCTATCTGCCAACTTGTGAGGCAACAGTATGGTCGGCGGAGGCGGGTGGCCCTATTGAACTAGGCAGTACATTATACATAGACCAGGCAGGTACCATTGAACTTTACTCTGGATCGTTTGGATATGAGTCATGGTGCTTTAACTATCACAGCAATGGGCCGGCTGGCCAATTCTGCGACCTTTGTCCGTGTTAAACCGAGCCTGCAACTCAGATTAGTTCGGTAAGATTTACCATCAGCACTCGTAATTCACACAATCATTCAGCTCCCTTGATCCGGTGATTCTGCCCGTGGGTGAACCTGGTTTTATCAAGATCATATCTGGCGACTCATAATTCCAGTCATTTCCACTATTGGTCCACCGCTCAATTCTATACCACGCCTCTAGTGGTGGATTCCACGGAATTGTAAGACATCCATCGCTAAAGGTGTTAGCACAGCTAAACCCACCATCGTGGGCAATGTAAATAGCGACTCGGTCTAATTCGAGAGTAGCAACGCACCCACTCGATACGTCACTACGCCCATCGAGTGAAATTATAATCTTTATTGCTCGACAGCACTCGGAAAAAGACAGAGTTGGCATGTAATAACCTATGATTTTTATTATTTATTTCTTACTATTTAGTTTTGTGGTCGTAGTAACGACTAAACCGCCAAACTAAAAATAGTATAAGCTAATAGATAAATAAGAAAAAAGATACGCTACAATGTTAAAAATTAGAATTCAACCAGTAACTGGTTTTGGTAAGACTGCTGTTTTTGCTGGTATTCGTTTAATGCACTATGACCTTTTTTCAAAGAATGCTTCGTGCACATTTAACCTTTATGAGGAAGATGGTGATTACTTTACAACAAAAGTTGTTAATCTGACACCTGAAGAATTGGAAGATTGGGGAACCGACGATCTATTTCTAATCGATACAATCCTTACAAAAGAAGATTTTGTTCGTGATACAACTTGGGTAGCCCCAACTACTACGCTACCGCTGCCTCCAACTACTACGACTACCGAAGCTACGACTACCGCAGCTACGACTACCGAAGCTACGACTACCGAAGCTACGACTACCGCAGCTACGACTACTACCACGACCGAAGCTCCTGAAGAGTAATCTAAATTCTTATGAAGATTAAGGACCCTAAATCTTTAGGGTCTTTTTTTCTTTTATTAAAACCTTAATGCAAAACTGAGTATAAAATCTAAAAAGCTTTTACATAATATGCAATCACAAACAATCAAGCTATTTGAGTTTTACAATTTGGATGTTGAACTTAACGGACGCGTTAACCAACAGACTGGCGAGAAACTTGCAATAGGGATTCTTGAAGAGAAATTATCCCTGGTTCCAAAGTACTGGTTAAACCAATTAGCAAACACAGTCAAGGCAGAGATTACTCTACTTGATGCTCAAAGAGATGAGCTAGTTAAAAAATATGGAACTGAGAACGAAGACGGTGGAGTTTCTTTAACGCCAGTACTGGTTGAAGAAGACGATAGCGGTGTAGAAATTCGTAGACCAAATCCGGCGTTTTTACAATTCAATCAGGAATTTAGTGAGCTACTTAATCAAGAAAAAGAGGTTAGCTATGCTCCGACCAAGCTCAGCGACTTAGCGAATATTGAAACTTCAAATAATTACCCGACTCTTTTTAAATTTATTGAAGCATAAATCTACCACTATATGCAAACGAATGCCAGCACTATGCTGGCATTTTTTGTTAGACTGAAAACACAAATAGATAACTCTATATGATACTTAACGCGAGACAGAACTCATTTATGGTACAGCTACCTGCAGATTTCTTTAATCAAGAAGTCCAAAAGAAGTATGAAAAGTACTATCGTAGCCTATTGTTACCATATAATAACTTGGATGATTTTATGGTGTCAACCATTCAGGGCATTAATTTTCCAGGCTTTAAGAGTCAGCTGGCGACTCAAGTCAATCCATTGGGTAAAATCCAAGAAAGACAGAGTTCAAAGCCACTAGAAGACCAATTTGAAAGAAGTTTAACTCTGACCTTTAAGTTGTCAGATGCTTTTCTAAACTATTTTATCTTTTTGGATAATTCACTTAATTATCTAAGCCCATTAAATGTTACTAAAGAAAATACACAGAATAGCTTAGGATTAGCTCAATCACAGGCGGTTATTAATAATAGCCATCCATTCTTTAAGCCAATCAGATTAACTTTACTAAATAATGAGGGTTATGCAGTTGCGTCAATTGTGATGAATCGGCCAATGTTGACAAGCCTAAGTGAAATGAAATTATCATACAGCTCAAATACGCCGCAGTTTCAAACGTTTACTGCAACCTTTACATATTATAACTTTGAGTTAGACTTGGATTTTAGTTAAGTATTCTGGTCTGTCCAGTCACTCTTTAGAACACCCCCGTTGGGATCTTTGTGTGCAACTAATATCTTATCCATCACATTAGCCCGATTCCTCGTAGATGATTTTTCAAAGCTTGGGAAGTATGTCTCAACATTAACTGACAAATTCACATTTAGCTTATTATTGTCAGAATAGGTAAACTTATAGCTCTTTTCAATTGATTCGCTTTCTGGAAACTGAATTTGTGCCGGAATACGAACGCCCTTATATTGAAAATAGACAACTCGATTTGAATAATTTAGGTCAAGTAGGTCTTCTGCCACCTTAAATGCCTTATTTAAATTGTCAACGATTACTTTAATATCAAATTTGACCTGCATTGGTAGCGAATAGAGCAGTGCACTCTTTGGAACATAGGTAATTTCACCATTTGCGGAAATGCCATCTTCTGCAAAATTTCCTCGAACAAATTTATTAGTAATGTCGCCAGCTTTTACCTGAAAACTGCTTAGCGTAACAATGCCTCTGGGTACAATATCATATGTACCTTCTGCCACTGGAACTCTACAGCTATCCGGTAGCCCAATATAAAAATCCTTTAAAAAGCCCTCATCGGTACCATAGTTATAAAAGAAAGGCACTGAGTAACTTTGTATAATATTATTACTGGTTAAATCGATTTGAGTTTCACCATTTAGCAGATCTAGGATAGCGATCGTTAAATTTCTAAGAAAGATATCGTCTGTGTTGAGATTCTTCATATAATCTATTTATCGACAAATAAAATTTGCAATTGGAATAGAGAACGGGCTAAACGGCTTCCAGCGAGCTTTAAATCCCATGCTTTCAGTGTAACCTAGTGCAGCTCTAAGAATTGAATTGCTCTTATATCTAGGATCGTTATTTAGATCAAGGTCCACATAGTTTACCAGGACCTTGCCCTCCTCTTTTAAAAACCTTGCGCTATTGACAGACGACGTAACTTCAAACCACAGTCTGGTAAAGCTATCCACAATAATTGGAACTGAACTTTTATTATAAAGAACATGGGCTCCACTATTTCCATAGTGAATGACGATAACTGTCGCCAATATAGTTTCAGTTGTTGTGTTGTGAGAATCAGACCCAACATAAATCTTTACATCACGATTAGCACTAATTTGATCCTTAACGTAGCTTCCCAAGTCTGAAACAATAGTGTGATCACCTAATTTTCTGAATACTCCCAACATACAAGTTTATACTTATTTTTACAGTATAGTTTAATAAAAACGCCAGGCAATAACCCTGGCGTTTTCAGTGGAGGTGAGGGGAGTCGAACCCCTGTCCGCTTGGCCTTTCAATAGACTCTCGTTCACACGCATAGTCACATTATTCTAATATGACGAACTATCTAGCTATGGGTCAGCTAGTCAACCATGCTGGTCCAGTTAAGGATGAACCGACTCCTGGTTGATAGTCTTCTGTTCCTAGGTTCCTATCTACCCGCCTTGGTCAGGCCGCTATTGCGTACTCAACCTCGGTTGCGGGAGCACCAACGAAGCCGTTGATCACATCCCAAATAGAAGTGTTGCCACTTATCAGTTTGATACGTTTTTACGAGTCTTAGCATCATCCTCGGCGTGCGAGCATACTGGAATAACCCGCGTCAATTCCAATCACCCCCATATAGTAGCTATTATACTAATTCTATTTATAGTAAGTTTGCGGTTCGTATTCTTTTTCCACAGGCTGATAAATAATAAAAAAGGAGCCCATTAATGGCAGAATTGTCTAGTCAAAATTCGAACTATAAATTATTTACAAGTCTTCGAATTAATATCCGCGATATTTTATCGGAATCTTTGCAGTTCCTACAGGAACGTTTTAAGCAGAGTAAATCGATCTTTACGGCAGCCTCGCCATATGGTCAATTGCTGATTGTTTTTGAAAACATAAGTCAGCTCATCTTCTATTATATTGAAGACGCAATAACTGAATTAAACTTAAATGAAGCTTCTAGGGCGAGCTCAATCTATTCATTAGCTGCAATTGCTGGTCACAATCCAAGTAGAGCGATTGGAGCGACTGCTCAGATAAGAGTTATTAGAAAACCTAACCTAAATGCCGATGAATTACCGGCATCGAAAGCAATCATCAATAATTTATTTAGATTAAAGTGCGTTCAAAACGGCTTAACATATGTTGTTGAATTACCACAAGACGAAGTTCGTCTTTCTCTAACTGGCGACCCAAGTCTAACTATTTTTAGTATTAGACAGGGAATCGTTGAAACTCAAACATTTACTGCAAAAGGTAAAAAGTTCGATTCTTTTCAAATGGGCTTTACCAATAACTTCTATATTGATAATTTTATTGTCAACGTTTACGTTAATGGAGAAAAGTGGACAAAATATGAATCACTATTAGATATTCCAAGAAAAGCAAAGGGCTTTATCTGCAAAACTGGTATTACAAATGGAATTGATCTATTTTTCGGTAATGGAAACTTTGGCCTAATTCCAGAGGTTGGTTCAGAAATTATTGTTGAGTACTTGTCAACGGATGGTTCAGCTGGTAACATTAAAGTCGACGATCCAAGCCAAATCCAATTTATTTTTGAAGATACTGGCTTTTCTCCAACCGGCGAAGAAATCAACATGAATGACTACTTTGATATTTTCACAATCAGCCCTCCAAACTTTGGAGTTGATCCAGAAAGTATTGAGTTGACTAAGTTAATTGCGCCAAAGGCATCAAAGAATTTTGCGCTAGTCAACACTGATAATTATGAAGTATTGCTTAGAAAAATGCAGATGTTCTCAACGATTAAGGTCTATTTGCCTCAAGATGCAAATGGAACTATTCTGGATTCAAGAATGATCAACTTATTCTTAGTACCTGATGTTCGCAAGCTATTTAAGAGCGGAGAAGACTATTTTAATCTGCCTGTTTCAAAATTCAAATTGAGCGATTTTCAAAAGAATGAATTGCTTAAGTATATTGAAAGGTCAGGTACAAAGCTGATCTCGACAGACATTCAAATAGTTGATCCAAAAATTTCAAAATATGTGATATTTGTGAGTATCATCGCGTTTGATGATATTGCACTCGAAATAGTTAAATCAGACATTACCGACGCACTAGGCAAATATTTCATTTCTCTAAAGAGACAGGACAGGGTACCAAAAAGTGATTTAATTAAAATAATTGAAGAGATAAATGGCGTCGACTCAGTAAATATTAGTATTCTTGGAGAAAAGAATGAACTTTCGCTAGCTAAGGATCCAAAGGCATCTGCTATTGGTCTCGACGAATTTAATGATATTATTATTGAACTGGATGAGTTTCCGGTAATTCGAGGCGGCTGGAAAGACAGTAAAGGTAATACCTATGCGGACGGATTATCTGATGATAAACTCGGAGCACTAAATATTCAAATTAAAAAACGAGTACCTCGTAAGAGCATAACCTCATATAATATAATTTAAGGACATGGTCAGAAACTCAATATATTGGACGGCGTATAATAGAAAAGATAAGCGCAAGCATCTAGGCTATTACTATAAAGGTAATATTCTAAAAAAGACACTATCTAACCAAATGTTTGGTGCCACCCCAATACTTGACGGAGTTCTAAGTCGACTTGAACGTTTCATATATGAGCACATTGAAGCAGTTAAGCAGATTAAGATTTTCGCAAATCCGGCATTGGACAAAAACGAAAATCGCTTAAACTAATTTATGGCTGGACAATTTTTTAGTAAAGAAAAAAAGGCTCAAATAAAAAGTGAACTTGAAGATCTCTTAAGTTCCTATGCTGGGAACCCAACTGACCAACACAATGATATAGTTGACGATCAGTTGCATGAAATCCGACAGGCGCCGCCGATTGATTTTGCGGAAATGAATCGCAATTTTGAATCACAGGCCAAATCAATAACTGATTCATTATTTAAATTCTATGTGGATCTTGGAGTTATTGATCGACATGAATATTTTAAGCATAAGCAGGCTCTAGATAATGCCAATATCTCAAATATCTTTTTTCAGTTAAACACAATTAAGATGGCAATCGAAAAGATTGCAGAGGAAATTAATCAAGGAAACGCCCATCCGAGGCTATTTGAAGTATTTGGTCAATTACAGGATAAGCTATCAGCAGTGGTTAAGACACAGGCAAATTATCTCCTATTTTTAGAAGATACTTACAAGAAAGCAAAACAGGAAATTCAATTAAAAGAAGGCGGCGATACTCCACAATTGGGAGCAGCTACTACCAAATCCAGTGAATATTTTTTAACTGCTGGCACAAAAAATCTAGTAAAAGCAATTGATGTTGAACCATTGGAACTTGACGAAAGTGAAGTTAGACACCTAACCCACCCAGCAAAAAAGATCCAAGTCATGCAGGAAAGAGGCTTAGCTGATCTCATTACTGCCGAGAGCGACGATGAAGAAGATACGTTCGCAGAAGACATCAATGACCTAATATGAAAGACTTTATAACAAATAGCGGAGGTTCCAGTCGAATTAAAGTTTCCAATCTGGATGAAGAGACTGGTTCAAACGCAATTTGGACCTCTGACAAAATCACAAAATTACTTGAGGATTTTGAAAATGGATTGATTGATATTAAATCAATTAAGAATTCTCCATTTAAAGACAATGATCTTGCTTGGAAAAAGGCAAATATCGTATTCGAGTACACGCCAGCTGAAATAGAAGAAATTACTCGATGTAAAGCGGATCCGATTTATTTTGCAAATAAGTACTGTCAGGTAATGACAGAAAACGGCATAGATATTATTCAGCTAAGGGATTATCAAGAAGAAATCATTGATTCATTTAAGGCTAATCGTTTTAATGTGCTAATGGCATCTAGACAAATCGGTAAAACCATAATGTCCGGATTATTCATTGCATGGTTTTTAATATTTCATTCAGATAAAAATGTATTAGCGGTTGCAAACGTTGCATCAACAACAAAGGAAGTAGTCGATAAGATTAAATCAATCTTTGAAAACTTGCCATTCTTTTTAAAGCCCGGTTGTATTTCAAATAACGTATTGTCATTAAAATTCGATAATGGTTGTCGATTAATTGGTCGAACTACAACCAAAAATACAGGTATTGGTTTTACAATTCACCTCTTGTACATTGATGAATTTGCTCACATCAATGGAGCATATCTTGCCTTCTTCTATCGAGCGATATATCCGACAATTTCGTCAATGACTAATTCAAAGGTAATCATTACCTCAACACCAAATGGAATGAACCGATTTTATGAAATTTACATGGATGCGATTGATGGTAAAAATTCATACACGCCATTACGAGTAGACTGGTGGCAAGTTCCAGGTAGAGATGACGATTGGAAGAAAATGACCATTGCAAACCTTGGTTCAGAAGAAGACTTTAATCAGGAATATGGTCTCCAATTCTTTTCATCCGACAAACTATTACTATCATCAAAAGACCTTAAGCGAATATTCAATATCAGAACTCAGTATGAAGAACCAGAGTGGTGCCAGGATCCCTCTTTAGGTGATTTATTTAATGAATTTAGTGCACATCCAAACTTTGCAAAGCTCACACCAGCTGATATTAGAAATGACGGTAACTACTATATACTATCAGTTGATACGGCAGACGGAGTAGGTAAAGATTATTCAGTAATCAACATATTTAAGTTTACTCCATTGCCTATTAAACTGCTATTCGGAGTTAAAGAATTTATTAAAGATGAAACTGATATTTTTGGGCTAATTCAAGTAGCTATCTTTCGAACGAATACTAAAGACATTAACCAGTTTTGTAATGCTCTTGAAAAATTGACTTACTCGATCTTTAATCCAGAAAAAGTTAGGCTTTTAATTGAGCTTAATCATAAAGGAGAATATGTACTTGACAGAATAACAAATACTCCAGAATATTGGCCTGGTCAATTAATTCATTCTAAGCACACAGAAGCAATGAAAGGCTATAAGCCTGGACTCAAATTGACTATTACGAATAAGGCTAAGTATTGTGAACGATATAAGTTCATTGCTAGTACGAATAGGATCTTACCAAACGAATTTAAAACAATTCACGAGCTTGGTTCTTTTGGTAAGTCATCTAACGGTTCATATCGAAGCCAAAGCGGCAATGACGATTTAGCTATAACTTGTGTAAATACTTCAGCTTTTTTTGAATCTCCTAATTTTTGGGAAATTGCAAACGAGGAACTTGATAGAGTCGACCCGTCTTTTTTAAGAGAAGTTAGAGAAAAGATTTTAGATCAAGCGTACTCACCTGTTCACTCTGGGTTTGATTTTGATGAATTTCGTAAACTAAATTCAACTCCGGATATTAGCCGATCTAAACCTAAGACGGTATTAGATCCTGATTCAATTTCTGAGTATAAAAAAATGTTGGGATATTTTTACGGAAATTCATAAATACCGCTCATGAAAGTTGATTTAATGAACGATAAAGTTAAAATTTTTAATACATTACTGCTTGGTGTAGAAACCGCAATAGACCAAAAATCCGCAAGGCTTTTTATAAAACAGTTAGTTGTGCTTGGTAATAAACTTGAGGTAGTTGCTGAGCGAACTGATTGGCTTGAGGTTTTGAAGAAAGCTCAAGACTTTTTTGAAAGTATCGAAGACTATGAAAAATGCGCCAAATGTAAGGCTTTGTCTGAATATCTTAAAAATAATGAATTAGGTATAGATGCCGACCAGACCCAAAAAACAAACAACTAGGCGTACTTCAAAATCATTGGAATTAACGCACGCCGATCTTCGGCATGTTGTTTTAAATGAGAGTCAAAAATACTATTTTGATACTATATTAAATAGCGAAATATCATTCTGTTTTGGGCCAGCTGGTACTAGTAAAACTTTCACTGCCTGTTATGCAGCTCTTAGGCTCTATCTTAATGGCAGTATTTTAAAAATTATCCTATCTAAACCCATTCAGGAATCTGGAGAAAAGCTTGGATTTTTGCCTGGCGAAATTAAGGATAAAATTGATCCATTTATGGAAAGTTATCGTTCCAATATGGCAAAATTAATACATGACCAAAATATTGTTGACTGGCTGGAGGCAACTGGTGTTATCGAGTTTAGACCATTAGCCTATATGAGAGGAGCAACTTTTGACAATGCATTTATGATATTGGATGAAGCCCAAAATGCTGACTTTAAGCAGTTAATGCTGTTTTTAACTAGACTTGGAAAATATTCTAAAGTTCTTATCTGTGGAGACGTTAGTCAATATGACATCTCTAAAAATAAAGTAGCTTTACCAGATTTTATTAAGCTTGTAAGCGGAATTCTTGGAGTTGGGGTTCATCAATTTAAGGATTCCGATATTGTCCGAAATAAAATTTTGGTTGAAATTACCGAGAGATATGAACAATGGAAAAATGAGAATCCAAATCATATATTTCTTAGGTAAATTAATTAAATGAGCACGTACGACCAACTAAACCGCCAATTAAACGATGAGATGCAGACGCTCGCTGAGAAGATCAAGAGCGGTGACTATTTAGAAAGAGATAGAAATAGACTAGCATCGATAATGTATCCTAAATTAAAGTACTTCATTTGGAAGTTCTTTAACAGTACTGACCCTACTGAAGAAGTCTTGCACAATACTTTGTACAAGATCTTTAAAAACATTGAGTCGTATAGTGATAAATTTAGGTTTACAACCTGGATTTACACTATTGCTAAAAACGAATCGCTATTGCATCAGCACAAATTAAAGACACAGTTTGCTGTTAGACTAGATGATATTGAAAATAAAGTAGATCGACCTGATGATTCAGGCTTTGTTCTAGAGAAAGAGATCTATATCGAGTCATTATATGTTGAAACTCTTAGAATGATGACAACTTTACCAGATTGTATTGAAAAATCGATTCTGATCGATAAGGAGCTTCACCACATGAAAGGTAATGACCTGGCTGAGAAATACAACATGAATCTAAATACGGTTAAGACCAAGATTAGAAAGGCTAGAAAGATGCTTAGAGACAATGTTTTGGAAAAGAACCCAGAGTTCAAAGACCGACTAAAAGAATTTCTATAACAGATGATAGGTTACTTATTAGATTTTATAAATCCAGCTTCTTTTTGGAAAAATACGGTTTCGTGTTATCGTGATCTCGTAAACTACTCATTCTATCGTGGACTAATTAAAAAGCTTGATCGAGAAGGTCTTCTTAAGGAAAAAGGCATGCGCACAGACTGGCTAAAACGAGTCTATTTTGTAATAAACTTACAACCTGAGACCCTCCTAGCCAGTCAGGATATTGATTTATTGGAACGTAGCCGAGTTGCTGAAGCAATTGCCGAGCGAAATCAAATCTTTATGAGAGACGGTCTGCTGGAAATTATTCAAGCTGACTATCTACGAATTAAAACATCCGACTATTATGCTTATTTAATCTGGGTTAAATATCGATGGAATTCGTCAATTGCTACCTGGTTAAATAGTTTAATTTGGTTAGCTGGCATAATTATACTCTGTGTTAACTATCGACTGTTTATACAGTGGGGTTTTCAGTTGAAAGCCTGGTACATGCAGATAAATAATTAAAAAATTTTTAAGATGCAATTCATTGAAAAATACTTTAAACTAATCGCGCTCGGCTTTCTTTTTATCCTATTCATTCAACAGTGTAGCGTATCAAGAAAAGCAGACAAGGCTTATAAACAAGCAAAAGTTGCGGCTGATGTAACTGATTCGTTAGTAAAGGCTGGCCCAGTCACTGCAGCTGAAGTTAAGCATATTAGTCAACAGATAATGTTTGAATTTTTGATTTACGAAGAAGACGTTGACAAAGGCAGGACAAGTTTATCCGATATTAAAAATAAGATAGAGAGTAAATGACAATTGACCGTGATAAAGCCGCAAATGTCTTTATTATTGGAACATTTGTTACTCTTTATTTATTAGTTTCAATAATATCGACAATTCACGTAATCGATTTTTTCAGTATGTCCAATCCCAAGTGGTTGGCGATAAGTCTAGCAATTGCATTTGAATTAGGCGCAGCAGCATCTTTAGCATCAATTGTTGCTTTAGAAAAAATGAATCGGACAATAGTTTGGCTATTATTCATTACTCTTACTGCAATGCAGGCAATGGGCAATACCTATTATGCATACATTCATCTTGAAAATTTTCATGGCTGGATAGACCTCTTTGGTTTAAATGAAGAAGAGCTTATCTACCAGAAAAGAATATTGTCAATTGTGTCCGGTGCAATTTTACCAATTGTCGCACTAGGATTTATCAAATCTCTAGTTGATTACATAAAACCTGAGTCGAAAGTTCTCCAAAAAACTCAGATAGATAATAATACAGAGACGGCCAAACCGTTAAAAAAGATAAATACAGACGAGATTTTATCTAGGGGAGGCCGGATCTAAAAAAGGAGCCGGCACAGATGTACATAAAATATAATGATGACCCAGTTAAAAGACGCGTAAATTCTGCATTTGGTAGTTTATGCGATGGTGATTCGATTAAGAATACGCTCAAATTAGTTAATGGCTGTTTCTCAATATTTGACAGAGAACAGCTACTTGCTTCATTTTGTGATTTAAAAAATATGACTTTTCCAGTTGACGGATTTTCGCTATTGGATTTAACAGTTTGTGCCAATTCGACTGAGACCCTATTTAATAATAACCTGCAAACAATTGCACAAGTTAATGGAGAATATCCGCTCGACGAAGATAAGGCTTATGTTAGAGGAATTTTGCTAGTTATTCAATATCCAGCAAATAATTCAATCTATGCTACTTCGTATAACAGCACAATAACCCTAGTTGACAGACCAACAACTGGTA
>Ga0194120_10007787_pt1 | contig 14442 bp, 14 predicted proteins | sample TA2MahCa65mmetaG_FD_148642 | JGI IMG/M metagenome (GOLD analysis project Ga0194120, IMG submission 148642) | Freshwater microbial communities from Lake Tanganyika, Tanzania - TA2015019 Mahale Deep Cast 65m | ecosystem: Environmental > Aquatic > Freshwater > Lake | place: Tanzania: Lake... | reverse complement strand
CCGGCGCCATCATCCTCCTCCTCCTCCTCCTCGTCGTGAGCGCCACCCTCATCGACGGCAAGGCCGTCGCCGCCCTGGTGACCGAGTCGCTCCGGGCGCGGGCGGCCGCGCTGCCTCGCCCGCCGGGGCTAGCGGTGGTGCTCGTGGGCGACGACCCGGCGAGCGCCGTGTACGTGCGCAACAAGACGCGGACCGCCGAGGGCCTGGGCCTGGCCCACTGGCAGATCACCCTGCCCGCGCACACCGTCGAGTCCGACCTGCTCGCCGAGGTGCGTCGCCTCGCGGGCGATCCGCTGGTCGACGGCATCCTCGTCCAGTTTCCCGTCCCCGGCCACATCGACCGGCTGCGCGTGATCGACAGCATCCCACCCGAGAAGGATGTCGATGGTCTCAACGCATTGAACGCCGGTTATCTCGCCACCAAGCGCGACGGTTTCGTCCCCTGCACGCCGCTAGGCTGCATGGAGCTTCTCAAGCGCACCGGTGTCGCCACGCGAGGCGCCGAGGCGGTGGTCATCGGCCGCAGCGACCTCGTCGGGCGCCCCATCGCGCGCTTGCTGGAGCATGCCGACTGCACCGTCACCGCCTGCCACTCGCGCACGCGCGACCTCGCCGCCCACGTGGCTCGCGCCGACATCGTCGTGGCGGCCGTGGGCATCCCGCGCATGGTGAAGGGCGAGTGGGTGAAGCCGGGCGCGGTGGTGCTCGACGTGGGCATCAACCGGGGCGCCGACGGCAAGCTCGTGGGCGACGTGGACTTCGAGCCCGCGCGTGAGCGTGCCGGCTTCATCACCCCGGTGCCGGGCGGCGTGGGGCCGATGACGATCGCCATGCTGATGGCCAACACCGTCAAGAGCGCGGAGCGGCGGCTGGCGCGATAGAAGGCCGGCCGCCCCGGAGCCGCCGTGACCATCCGCAGGACCGCCTTCCACGAGTACCACCGCGACGCGGGTGCCAAGCTCATCGACTTCGGCGGCTGGGAGATGCCCGTGCAGTACCGGGGCATTCTGGAGGAGCACGCGGCCTGTCGCGAGCGGGTGGGTTGTTTCGACGTCAGCCACATGGGCGAGGTGCGCTTCCGCGGCCCGCGGGCGATCGACGCGGTGAACCACCTCGTCACCAACGACGTGAGCAAGCTCGCCGTCGACCAGGCGATGTACACCGCGATGTGCAACGAGCGCGGCGGCATCGTGGATGACCTCATCGTCTACAAGCTCGCGGAAGAAGACGTCCTCATCTGCGTCAACGCCGCCAACCGCGCCAAGGACTACGCCTGGATGCTGGCGCACAACCCCCTCGGCGTCGACATCAAGAACGAGAGCGACACCTGGGCCCAGCTCGCCATCCAGGGCCGCCACGCCATCGCCATCGGCGAGGCCCTGCTCGGGCGCTCGCTCGCGGGCGTCAAGAACTACTGGTTCACCCAGGGCAGCTTCGCCGGGGTGGAGGGCTGCATCCTCGCGCGCACCGGCTACACCGGCGAAGACGGCTTCGAGGTGTTCCTCCCCGCCGGCGCTGCCGACATCGTGTGGACGGCAATCCACGAGGAAGGCGCCAAGTACGGCCTCGCCGACATCGGCCTCGGCGCGCGCGACACGCTGCGCCTGGAGATGAAGTACTGCCTCTACGGCAACGACATCACCGACGACACCAACCCGCTCGAGGCCGGCCTCGGCTGGGTTACCAAGCTGGAGAAGGGCGATTTCGTCGGTCGCGACGCGATCCTGCGGGTGAAGGAAGCCGGCGTGGCCCGTCGCCTCGTGGGCATCGAGGTGAGCGAGCGCATCGCCCGCCAGCACCACGCGGTGCTGCACCAGGGCGCGGTGGTCGGCGAGGTCACCAGCGGCAGCCGCGCCCCCTCGCTCGGCAAGAACGTCGCCATCGCCTACGTGCCGGCCGAGCTCTCCAAGGCCGGCACCGCCTTGCAGATCGACGTGCGTGGCAAGACCGCCGAGGCCGTCGTCGTCAAGACCCCCTTCTACACCCGTCCCTACTAAGGAAAAGCCAATGTCTTACCCTGCAGATCGCAAGTATACCTCCGAGCACGAGTGGGTGATGGTCGACGGCGGTGTCGCCACCATCGGCATCACGCACCACGCCCAGGACGCCCTCGGCGAGATCGTCCACGTGGAGCTGCCGGCCGTGGGCAAGACTTTCAAGCAGGGCGACAGCGCCGCTGAGGTGGAGTCGGTCAAGGCGGTGTCCGACGTGTACGCGCCGGTATCGGGCACGGTCACCGCCGTGAACGACGGCCTCGACGGCAACGAGAGCAGCATCAACAGCGACCCGCACGGCGCCGGCTGGCTGTTCAAGATGTCGCTGAGCAACCCGGGGGAGGTCGACGCGATGATGGACGCGGTGGCCTACAAGGCCCACGCGGGGGACTAGTCGGGCGCCCGCTAATCCCAGGTCACGGGCGTGCAGCTGGGGTCGCGACCTCGATCCGTGAAGGCGGTGACATCGCCGCTGAAGCACACCTTCACGTAGTCGATGCTGTCGCAGTCTTCGCTCGCGTTCGCCATGGCGTCGAGGCAACGATCGACGTTGCAACCATCGAAGCACAGGGGCGGGTCGTCGACGGCGAGCCAGTCGTCGTAACTCCCCTCGCAGTCGCTCCCTCGGGCCCCGCACTGCTCATCGAGGCCACCGCACTCGGCACTGCGCAGCGCCAGCCAGGCCTCCTTGGCGCTCGTCCAGCAACCGCCCTCGTCGCGCTGCGGGCTGGTCGGACAGCCAACAATGAGGAGGAACCAGAGCATGAGCGGCGTCAGCCTGCTGCATCCGTACCCAGCGCGCGATCGCAGGATCCGCGGAACTGCTCGACCGACAACTCGCACTCGCAGCTGCCGTCGTCACTGGAATCGAGCAGATCGCCGGGCGAGGAACCAGAGTCCTGCGGCGTGCAGCCACCGGCGATGGCAGCGAGGATCGCGATCACTCGCACGTCGTCGCCACGGGGTTCACGAGGCTGCCCCCCATCGGGTGTGGATCGCAGTCGTCGAAATCGTCCATGGCGTGCTTCGTTGTCGCTCCATCCGTAGCTCCACGCGATCGAGTACGCAACCCGTCGCGACGACCCTCGACCGGCGACTAGTCCGCCGGCAACAACTGCCCCCAGGCCACGTCTACCCGCTGCCGGAGCGCCTCGCGGTCGCTGTCGTTGCGGATCACCACCGTGGCCACCTTCTCCTTCTCCGCCAACGGCATCTGGGCGTTGATCCATCGCTCCACGGTGGCGGGGTCGAAACCCTCCCTCGCGGCGAGGCGGGCTGACTGCACGTCGCGACTGCAACTGACGACGATGAGCTTGTCGTAGCGGCGGTAGCTGCCCGTTTCCACCATCAGCGCCGCTTCCACCACGGCGGCGGGCGCGCCGTTGCGGGCGGTGTCGGCCAGCCAGTCTTCCATCCGCGCCCAGATGCGCGGGTGGGTCATCGCCTCCAGCTCTCGCCGCGCGGCGGCATCCCGCATCACGATGGCGCCGAGGGCGCGGCGGTCGAGCAGGCCGTCGATGACGGCGGTGGGCCAGCGGCGGCCGATCTCGCGCAGCGCCTCGCTGCCGGGGGCGACGATGTCGCGACCCACCTGGTCGAGATCGAGCACCGGGATGCCGCGCTCGCGCAGCATCGCGGCGACGGTGGACTTCCCGCAGGCGATGCCACCGGTGAGCCCGACGGTGATCATGGCAATACCAGCGTGGTGTCGGCCGGGCTCACCGGCGCGGCGGGCGGCGGCAGCCGCGCGATTGCCTTCTCGATGCGCGCGCGCTGGCCCTTGCCGAGGTCGAGCGCGAGGGAGGCCCTCACCGCCTCGTGCATGGTGTCGACCTCGAGGTCGGCGAGCATCTCCGCGCAGGGGGCCGCCGTGTTGGTGAATTTCAGCGCCACCGCGCAGCTCCCCGGCACGCGGTTCCACAGCTCGGTGAGCACCACGCGGGCCTCCAGCTCCTCGGTGGATCCCGGCGGTCGCGACGCGGCCGCCCGGAGCGCCCGCCTGAGCTCGCCGCGCACGTAGCGCGCCGCGTAGAGGCGCTCGGCGTTGTCGTCGTTGGCGAGGTCGGAGAGGTAGTCGCCGAGGGTCTTGGGCGGCGCCTGCGCCGCTTGCGGCTCCTCGCCTTCCACCGCGAGGGCGGCGACGACCCACAGCAGCAAACTGATCAGCATCTATGCCCCCGGAAAAGCGACAGCCCACGCACCATGCCCACCTCGATGCGAATCCGGGCGACTCCAGGGGCGGTTCCACGCCCCTGCGCCGACTGGGTACCCGTCCGCGCCACGGAGCAACGCCGAGTTTTTGTCGAGCACCCGCCGCGGACGGCCCTCGAGCCCACGCGGCGAGAGTGCCTTCTCGCATTTCGGGTGGCATGCTCCCGCACGTTTCGCTTCCGAGGGGGCATAGCCGCTGGCCCGCCCTCACTCCGGCGACTCGAACTTCTCGATGTAGCGGAAGATGGTGCGAGGATCGACGTCGAGCACCCGCGCCGTCTGTGCCTTGTTCCAGCCGTTCTGGTCGAGCGCGCGCTTGATGTACTCCATCTTGAACTCCTCCTCGGCCTCGGCGAGCGCCTTCACCGGCGAGGCGGCGCCCTGCAGGTTGAGGCCGAGGTCGTCGGGACCGAGCTGCTGCCGGTCGGTCATGATCACCGCCTTCTTGATGCGGTTCTCAAGCTCGCGCACGTTGCCGGGCCAGTGGTAGGACTTGAGCAGGTTCATCGCGCCGGCCGAGAAACCCCGCGCGCGACTGCCGTATTGCTCGGCGTACTTGGTGAGGAGGAACTGGGCGATCTGGAGGATGTCGTCGCCGCGCTCGCGCAGGGCGGGGAGCTCCACCGTCACCTCGGCGAGGCGGTAGTACAGGTCTTCGCGGAAGTTGCCGGCCGCGATCTCGCCCGCGAGGTTCTTGTTGGTGGCGCTCACCACGCGGATGTCGAGCGGTCGCGACTTCACGTCGCCGACGCGCTCGATGGTGCGTTGCTGCAGCACGCGCAGCAGCTTCACCTGCAGCTGCATCGGCATCTCGCCGATCTCGTCGAGGAAGATGGTGCCGCCGTCGGCAGCCTCGAACTTGCCGATCTTGTCGGTGTTGGCGCCGGTGAAGGCGCCCTTCTTGTAGCCGAAGAGCTCGCTCTCGAGCAGGTGCTCGGGGATGGCGCCGCAGTTGAGGGAGACGAAGGGACCGGAGGCCCGGGGGGAGAGGCGGTGCAACTCGCGGGCCACCAGCTCCTTCCCGGTGCCGGTTTCCCCGGTGACCAGCACGGAGATGTCTTTCGGGCCCACCTTCTTGAGCACGGTGAACACCGCCTTCATCGCCGGGCTCTGGCCGATCATCGCGCCCTGGCCGGTTTGCCGGAGTTGCTCGCGCAAGTTCTTGTTGGTGAGCACCAGCTCGTCGAGGCGCAGGGCGGTGTTGAGCAGCACGCTGGCCTGGCCCGCCCAGATCTCCAGCACGGCGAGATCGGCAGGCTGGAACAGCGATCGCACGCTGTCGTTGCCCAGGTACAGGGCGCCGAGCGACTCGTTCCGGTAGACCAGCGGCACGCACATCACGCTTGAGAGGCGCAGCTCCATCACGCTGCGGGCCGAGGCGAACTCGGCGTCGTGCATCGCGTCGCTCACGATGACGGCCTTCTGCTCGCGGATCACCTTGTCGACGATGCTGTCGCTCACCCGGCTGATGTCGAGCGTTTCCTTGCCCACGTTGTGGCTCGCGGCGAGGTGGCGCTCGCCGTCGCGCAGCACGATGAGAAAACCCTTCTCTGCCCTCGACATCTCCACCACGCTCTCCAGGAGGAGCGCGAACACCTTCTCCAGCGAGGTTTCCGACATCAGCCGGCGCGAGAACTCCACCAGCCGCTTGAGGCTCGCCACCTCGTTCATCGGCGCCGGGCCGGGGCCTCGCGACTCCGACCGGGGCTCCCCCTCCATGAGGGTGACGAAGAAGCGCCCGAAGCCCACCTCGTCGCCCACCTTGAGGTCGGTGCTCCGCGCGCGCATGCCCTGGAAGGTGAAGGTGGTGGCGCGGTCGATCACCGAGAGCGTGAAGTGATTGCCCTTGCGCAGCAGGTTGGCGTGGGTGGGCGCGAGCGACGGGTCGTCGAGCACCACGTCGTTGCCCGGCGCGCGGCCGATCAGCACCAGCGGCTTGCGCAGCGCCACGTCGCGCGGCTCGCCGCCCTGGGGGTCCCTCACGCGCAGGAATGCCATGCTGGCTCCTTATCCCGACGGCGGGCCCTTAGAACTGTCCCGACACCAGCACGCTGCCCGGCCCGACCCCCACGCCCACGCGGGTGGACTGGGCCGACCAGCGCGAGAACTCGATCGCCGGGGGCAAGAGCAGCGACAGGTAGAAAGCCCCGGCCGCGATGTTGGTGCCGAGCCGGTGCGCCTCGTAGTCCGCCAGCGCGTCGGGGTCGTCCCGGGGGATCTTGCCGCGCGCGAGGAGGGTCTGGTAGAGCGCGATGTTGGTGCCGAGCAGCCCCGCCTGCGTGAGCGTCACCGCCAGGCCGGTGCCGATCTTGCCCTGGGCGTACCAGTGGAGCCCGCCGGGAGCCAGCGACCAGTAGGGCGGCGCCCCCCGCTCGGGCAGCGGCCGCTCGATGACGGGCACGCGCGCCTCCGCGCGGAGCGCCTCGAAGTAGCGGCAAACCTCCTCGGGGTGCTCGAAGGGGTCCATGACGTAGTCGGGGGCTTCTTCCAGGAGCGCGTCGAACATCGGCCGCGAGGCCTGGGGGCCCTCCTCGGAGTAGAGCACGTCGCCGAGGTAGGCGAGCGCCCCCTGGCGGACATCGGCGGGTAGCTCGGAGCCCAGGGCCACCAGGGCCTGCAGCAGTGCCCGGCTGCCCGCCGTGTCGCCCTGTGCGTAGAGGCGGATCGCCTCTTCCAGCCGCGAGGCAGGTGGTACCGCGGCCACTTCCTCCGCGCGCGCCGTGCAGGCGACGGCGGCGACGAGGAGGGGGGCGAACATCGCGCGGAAGGTACGTCGCCCCCGGCGGGCGGTCAACGGGGGACATCACCCGCCGGTGTCGGCGCCGCTGTCTTCGCCGCCCGCGGTGTCGCTCCCGCCGTCGTCGTCGCGCTCGGGAAGCGCCACGCGAACCGAGTAGTTGCCGTCGAGGTCGGTGAGGGTGCGCGCCAGCAGGCTGCCGCTGTTGGGATCGACGACCTCCACCAGCGAGAGGCCAAGCGCCGCGTCGCCGAGTCGCACCACCCCGACGACCGGGGTGCCACTGGCCAGGGTCACGTCGTGCCGAAGCTCGCCGCCATCGCGCCCGTCGACGTACCTGGTGGCGAGCGCGCCGGCCTCGGGGGCGGGCGCGTTGATGACGATGTCGTAGGTCGCGGCGGGTAGGTCGAGGCTGTAGTCGCCGCGATCGTTGGCGGTGGTGCTGAACGTGTACTTGCCGCCGGCTCGCTGGGTGGCGGTGACCGTGGCGCCTGCCACGCGCGTGCCCTCGGCCGTCTCGACGGCGCCGGTGATGGTGGCGCTGCCGGCGAGGGCAACGTCGCCGGCGTCGACGTCGCGGTTGACACTTACCACCTCCGAGAAGGGGGCCAGCCGCTGGTCGGCGTAGGCCGGCCACACCTCGATCTGGTAGGTCCCGGCGAGCAGATCGAGGTAGACGTAGCCGGTGTCGAGGTTGGTGGTCTCCACCGTGTACGACCCCGCCGAGCCCTCGAGGCCCCGGCTGGTGGCGCGGATCGTGGCTCCGCCGACCACCTCGCCATTTCCATCCACGATGCGCGCGTCGTAGCGGAAGGTGCCGAGCAGGCCCACGTCGATGTCGACCTGGGCACCGGCCGCGTCTTCCACCACGAACTCGGTGGCGACGGCGGGCACGAACACGCCCCGGCTGGCCTCGGAAGCAACCGTCTCGATCACGTAGTCGTAGCCGGGCTCGGCGCGGGCCACGAACCAGCCGCTGTCGTCGGCGTAGAAGGTGGCGCTGTAGACCTCGCTGTCGGCGTGGCGCATGCGCAGCGGCGCGCTGGCGATGCGGTTGCCCTCGGCGTCGGTGACGCGGCCGTAGACGGGGGCCCCCGGGCCGAGGTGCTGGCTGAGATCGACGCCCGCGCCGACGTCGGTGCTCGGGAACAGCAACATCGGCGCGACCGTCGCGTCGCTGGGGACGATGGCGAGGTCGTAGGGCTGCTGCCCGGGGAGGGGGAGCGCGAAGGCGCCGGCCTCGTCTGTGGCCGCCGCGCCCGACTGCACCAGCCCGCTGCGCTCGGCGCGCACCACCGCCGACAGCGCGCCGCTGGCCGACGAGGCGCTGGCGCTCCAGCCCTGGTAGCTGTCGGCGCTCAGGCTGCCCGAGAGCGACACGGTGGCGTCGAGATCGTGGCTCAGGGTGATGCCCTCGCCGTAGGCCCCCGGCGCGAGGAGGAAACTCTGCGGGAGGGCGCCGGAGCCGTCGTCGGAGGGGTACACGTCGACGCGGAGGGTGCCCTCGGGCAGCCCACCGTCGAGGGACTCCATGTTGCCCGAGTCGTACATGTTGTAGTCGCCGGCGCAGCCAACGACCAGGAGCAGGGCCGCGAGCATCACAGCACCTCCAGCGGCCACGACATCCGGTCGTCGGCGCCTTCCACGTCGTACACCGTCACGCTGAGCATCTCGCCGTTGAGCTCGGGATCGTAGGGGAGCTCGACAAAGCTGTAGAAGTAGATCTGGTCGCCCGTCTCTTCCTCGCGCTCCTCGCGCGGGTCGACGAGGTAGGGCCCGGCCTGCCACAGGAACTCCACGCTGTCGCCTGCCTCGGCGTCGAGGTCGGGGTCGAAGGCCACGGCGAAGAAGATGTCGTTCACGCCGTCGACGGTCACGGGCTCGCCGTCGTCCCACGAGGCGCGCTCGAGCTCGGGCGCCTCGTTCTCGTCGAGGTAGGGAGTCGGCCAGAACGCGAAGCAGCCCATCGTCCCAAGGGGGAAGCAAAGGGCGTGCCATGCCACGATAGCATAGGTAAAAGCTCGCCTCACGCCCACTCTTCGGCGTGGCCGCGGCGCCGGTCGCGATCCCGATGTCACAAGAGCCCCGGCGGCAGGCTCTCGGGCAGGAAACGTTCCTTGCCCGCGAGCGACGGCCCGAGCGGCATCTCGAAGACACCCTTGCCCGGGCAGTCGAAGCGCACCGGCGTGGCCGGGTCGGGGCCGGTGAGCTGGATCTGTCCGCGGATGTTGGCCACGGTGCCGTAGGGCGCGGTGCCGACGGTGAGCGTGCAGTCGCGCGGCATGCCCGCGTGGATGATGAAGACCGTGGGCTTCTCCTTGAGCTCGGCCTTGACCAGTCGCGACTCACCCGCGCCGATGGTAAACTCCTCGACGTAGGGCACGGCGCCGCTGTTGCGGAGCTCGAGGGTGTGGGTGCCCGCCTGCACTTCCAGCGGCCGGGCGCGCGTGCCCACCCACTCCGACGAGGGGCCGGTGCGGAACACGCCCACGCGCTTGCCGTCGAGCCAGACCTCGGCCGGCTTGAGCAGCTCGAGCGTGATGCTGCCGGGGAGCGCCGCCACCACCTCCGGGGCAACGGCCGCGGCCACCGACGCCTTCTCGGGCGCGGCCGCGAGCTTCTTCAGCTGCGGCGACACTGGCGCCGGCTTGGTCGACACCGGCAACACCGGCCCCGGGGGAAGTGCCTCCGGCGCGGCCGGTGGCGGCGGTGCCGCGGCTGGCTCGGGCGCGACGACCGACGCTGTCGCGACCACGGGCGGCGCGGACTCGACGGGCTGGCGCGGGTAGAGCCACCACGCGAGCGTGCCCACCAGGAACAGCGCCACGGCGGCCGCGCTCATCCAGATGCCTGCCTTGCGACGACTCGGCGCGGGCGCATGCAGGGACTGGATGAGCGGGAGCACCTCGGCGTTGTCCTCGTCGATGGCGAGGAGGCGGTTGAACAGTTGCAGCGCGCCGACGGCGTCGTTGGCGGCGAGGCGCTCCTTGCCGCGCGCGAGCAGGTGCGCGCGCAGGTGGGCGTCGAGGGCCGCCTCGGTTTCCCGGGGTGCCACGAGCCAACTGCGAAGGTTGACGGTGGCATGATCGTGGGCGATGCCCGACTCGGCGAGCACCGCGTCGAGCGCCTCCGCCGTGTCCTGGGCGCTGGCGTAGCGATCGTCGGGGCGAGGCTGCAGGAGGCGGTCGATCACGCTGGCGAGGGCGGGCGCCACCGAGGGGTTGATGGCGTGGACCTCGAGCCGCTGCCCGTCGATGATGTTGCGCAGGATCACCGAGGCGTTGCTGCCCGAGAAGGGCACGGTGCCGGTCACGGCGTAGAACAGGACCGTCCCGAGCGAGAACAGGTCGCTGCGCCCGTCGAGCTTCTCGTCGAGGGCCTGCTGCGGGCTCATGTAGGCGGGAGAGCCGAGCAGGGAGCCGTCGAGGGTGATCTGTCCCTCGTCGAGCACGCGGGCCACGCCGAAGTCCATCAACTTCACCCGTCCATCCCTCCGGATCATCACGTTTTCCGGCTTGATGTCGCGGTGGATGACGCTGGCGGCGTGCGCGAAGGCGAGCGCGTGGCACAACTCGATGCCGATGAGACAGGCGAGCTCGCTCGGGATGCGGCCGTGCTCCTCCAGGAGTGCCTGCAGCGTGGCGCCGTCGACCAGCTCGGTGACGATGTAGCAGTCGTCGGCGGTCTGTCCCGAGTAGTCGAGGATGGAGACGATGTTCTCGTGGGACAGGCGACCGACCGCGCGCGCCTCGCGGTTGAAACGCTCGCGGTAGCGGGTGCTCGCCGAGAGGTGCGGGTGCAGCACCTTGATGGCCACGTCGCGACCAATACTGAGGTGCCGCCCGCGGTAAACCGTGGCGGTGGCTCCTTCTCCCAGCTTCTGGAGCACCTCGTATTTGTCGATGACGCTACCGATCACGACGGTCCACTATAGCTGTCCGACTTCCCGTCGGTCGCTAATCACGCCCTCGCCGGTGAGGTGTGAAATGATGATCTGTGCCGTTTCCTCCACGGCTCGCCGCGTCACGTTGATCACCGGCCACTGGCGGTTGCGACGGAAGATCTGCTCGGCATACTCCAGCTCGGCGAGGATGTAGCCGAGGTCGCCGTAGCTGCTGCCCTCGCGCAGGCGCATGGTGCGCAGCCGCTGGCGACGGATGTGCTGCAAGGACTCCGGGTCGATGGTGAGCGCGAACACCCGCCTGGGCTCGACGTTCCACAACTCTCGCGGCGGGTCGTGGTCGAGCACGATCGGCACGTTGGCCACCTTGTAGCCCTTGTAGGCGAGGAAGACCGAGAGCGGCGTCTTGCTGGTGCGACTCACGCCCACCAGGACGATGTCGGCCTGGGTGAGCATGCGCGGGTCTTTGCCGTCGTCGAGCTTCACCGTGAACTCCACGGCCTCGATGCGCTTGAAGTACTCGGCGTCGGTCTTGTGGAGGAGCCCAGGGAGGCTCTGCGGCTCCTCGCCGAGCCAGCCCGACAGGCCGGTGAGCAAGGAGCCGATGACGTCGACCTGGAGGATGCGGTAGGCCTTGGCCAGCTCGTGCGCGAAGGCACGCTGCTCGGCGCTCACCAGCGAGGTGACGACGAAGGCGCCCTGCAGGGCGGCCGCCTTGAGGATCCGCTCGAGCGTGGCCTTGTCGGACACGTTGGGAAACACCTGCACCGGCACCTTCGCGTGCTCTTCGAACTGGCGCAGCGCCGCGCGCGTGACCCGCGTGGCGGTGTCGCCCGTGGAGTCGCTGACGATGAAGAGCGGGCGCTCGCCCGGGTTGTCGCTCACGAGGAGCCCAGTAACTCCCGCGGGGGGTGGCACGGGTGGCTAAGACCGCCTCGTGCGCATCGTCGATCTAAGCCGCTTGCTCCCCGGTCCCTTCGCCACGCTCTGCCTGCAGGGCCTCGGTCACGAGGTGATCAAGGTCGAAGACCCCGCCGGGGGCGACTACCTCCGCCACTGGCCCCCCACCCTCGCGCTCGATGGCGAGACCCACGGCGCCTGGTTTGCCGCCCTGAACAGGGGCAAGCTCTCCGTGGCCCTCGACCTGCGCACCGCGGCCGGTCGCTCGGGACTGCACACGCTCCTCGAGGGGGCCGACGTGCTCGTGGAGAGCTTCCGGCCCGGGGTGCTGGCGCGCCTCGGTCTCGACCCGCTCGCCCTGCGCGATCGTTACCCGCGGCTGGTGATCGCCTCGCTCACCGGCTGGGGACAGGCGGGCCCGCTCAGCGCGCTTCCCGGCCACGACATCGGCTTCCTCGCGCTGGCGGGCATGTTCGGCCACGCGCCGCCCGGCGTGCCGCGATTGCAGTGGGGCGACCTCGCCGCGGGCGGCCTCGTCGCGGCGCTGCGCGTGGTCGACGCGGTGGCGTGGCGGCAGGGCGCCTGGCTCGACATCGCCATGCTCGACGGCCTCGTGGGCCTGCAGCAGACGCAGTTCGCCCAGCTCGCGGCGGGCGCTCCTCCGGACGAGACCCTCTCCGGGGGCATCCCGATCTACAACTTCTACCGCTGCGCCGACGGGGGCTTCGTGAGCGTGGGCGCGCTGGAGCCGCGCTTCATGGCGCCGCTCGCCGCCGCGACCGGGGGCGAGCTCTCGGGCGAGGCGCTGTCGCGACTCTTCGCCTCGGCCCCCCGCGACGAGTGGATGTCGCGACTGGGCGATGCCTGCGTGGTGCCGGTGCTGCGTCCCGAGGAGGTGGCGACCCACCCCCACGTGGCCGGGCGCGGCCTGTTCACCCCCGAGGGACTGGTGCACCCTCCCACCGGGCCGGTGCATGGGAAGGTGCCGGGGCTCGGGGAGCACCAGGGGTTGGTGTGATGTCACGCACTCCAGCGCCGGATGTCCTTGAGCAAGGGCGGGAGGCAGATCCCGATCACGATGGCGTTGGCGAGCAGGAAGAAGAACCACTCGCCCCACTTCCAGCCCTCGAAGAGGCTCACGACAGGCTCCGGGCCAGGGCGCCGGCCACCACCACGGCGGCGATGAGCAGCGCGTTGAGGCCGAGGTGTCGCGACACCCGGCCGGTGGCCTCGGCGTAGGCCGCGGGGTCGGCGACGACGCCGTCCTTGTCGAGGCGGCGGCAGTCTTCGAGCGTCCACACTTCGAGGACGATGTAGCTCACCCAGTAGGCGAAGAGGCACAGCGCCCGGGCCGACCAGCAAGCCAGCGCCGCGGTGGAGAAGTCGAGGCCGAGCGCCCCGGGGAGAGCCTCGCCCGGGTTCACCGTGGTGACGTGGCGCCAGATCTCGGTGCCCATCACCGCGCCGAGCGACAGCCCAATTCCCGCCCCGTAGCTGCGGAAGCTGCGGACGACGTGCTCGTCGCGCGCGTGCGGCGCGAGCCGCCGCAGCGACACCAGGAGCGCGAAGGCGATGATCGCGCCGGCGTGCATCGTGACCGCGAGCTCGTTCAGGACGTTGAGCAGGTGCGTCACGACAACAGCGCCTTCACGAAGCTCGGCGCCGGCTGCCCGAGGTCGTCGGCGTCGAGGAGCGCCTGGCCGCCCTCGCCGTAGCGACTCGCCGCCACCCCGGCGGCGCCTGGGCCCTGGCCCACGGGGGCGTGGCGGCGCTCGGGCCACCAGCCGCCGCGGGTGGTGTAGAGCTTCACTTCCACGGGGAAACAGTGGACGTAGCCATCGACGTTGACGTCGGCGAGATCGCCCTTGCGGCGGAGCGGCCCGATCACCGACCAGGGGCGCTCCTGCACCAGCGGCCACAGCTCGTCGGCCCCGGGGCGGCCGATGACGAGGCGCTGCCCGGCGCGCAGCACCGTTGCCAGGCCGGCCTCGCCCAGCACCGGTCCGAGCGTCCGGGCCGTGGCCACCGCCTCGCGCGCGCTGAGCTTCCAGTGGTGCATCACCGACACGCGGGGCACGAGCGCGCGCGCGTCGGCTTCCCTGTCGCCGAGCGCGCCGGCCTCGAGCAGCGCCGGGTGTAGCTCGTGGAGGGCCACGAGCACCGCCGTGCCCTCGGCCACCGACCACGCCGCGGCCGAGGGCGCCTGGAGGTTGACGGCGGCCGCCTCGGTACACGGCGGGCCGAAGCCGGTGCGGATCTCGACGCGGTCGATCTGGTCGGCGCGCAGGCGCTTCTCGGCGGCGCGGAGGTGGCGCCCGAGGATCACGTTGACCGCCTCGATGGCCACGTCGCCCCAGGGGGTGGATGGCCAGCGCTTGATGGCAAGGGTGCGCGTGATCCAGCGCGTACCCGGGGCGGCGAGGGCGCCAGGGAGCACCGGGCCGTCGCCGGCCGCCTCGGCGAGGGTGCCGGGGCCCGCGTGGGACTGGTGGATGCCGCGCGCCAGCCCGAGCGCGCCGTTGACCCCGCTGGCGCCGAGCAGATCGACACCGTCGTTGCCGTGGACCGCGCCGGTGATCGCGGCGGCCATGGCGGCGCCGCTGCCCCCCGCGAGTCGCGTGCGCACCACGGCGCTGGCCACGGCGGGAACCCGCGTGTCGACACGGTCGGGCTGGTGCCGCAGCGACAGCGCCAGGCCC
>Ga0194120_10007785_pt1 | contig 14449 bp, 8 predicted proteins | sample TA2MahCa65mmetaG_FD_148642 | JGI IMG/M metagenome (GOLD analysis project Ga0194120, IMG submission 148642) | Freshwater microbial communities from Lake Tanganyika, Tanzania - TA2015019 Mahale Deep Cast 65m | ecosystem: Environmental > Aquatic > Freshwater > Lake | place: Tanzania: Lake... | reverse complement strand
CGCGCGGTGGTGCTGGCTTGCGGGGCGCTCCACACCCCGGCGTTGCTGCTCGCGCAGGGCCTCGCCAACCGCTCGGGCCAGGTGGGGCGCAACCTGTCGATCCACCCCGCCACCGCCTCGATGGGGGTGTTCGACGAGTCGGTCGGTGCCTTCGCGAGCGTGCCGCAGGGCTACGGCATCAGCGAGTTCCACGAGGAAGGCCTGTTGTTCGAGGGCTCGTCGTTGCCGCTGGAGATCACCGCCGCGATGACGCCGGGGCTCGGGCCCCGCTGGACGGCGCTGATGGACGAGGCGCAGCACACGCTGCTCTTCGGCTTCCTCGTGAAGGACAGCTCTCGCGGCCGCGTGACGGTGGGTCGCGACGGCTCCCCGCGCATCGGCTACTGGCTCAACCGTCGCGACACCGAGCGCGTGCAGCGTGGTCTCGCCCTGCTGGCGCGCTGCTTCTTCGCCGCCGGGGCCCGCGAGGTCGTCCAGCCGGCCATGGGGCACGAGCGCCTGGCTGGCGCCGCCGATCTCGAGCGTTTCCGCCGTGCCCGCCTCGCCGCTCGGCACTTCGACCTCACTGCATACCACCCGGTCGGCACCTGCCGGATGGGTCGCGACCCGGCAAGATCGGTGGTCGACGAGCACGCCGCCGTCCACGACGTACACGGCCTGCACGTGGTCGACGCCTCGATCTTCGCGGGCTCGCCGGGCGTGAACCCCCAGTGGACGCTGATGGCGCTGGCGCTGCGCGCGGGCGACCGGCTCGCGGCCACGCTCGCCTAGGTTCTTTGGCCGACGGTCAGGCGGTCACCCCGCCCATAGCTTGGCGCGTGCGCCTCGACCTGAAGACCGGCTTCTCCTGCAACAACCGGTGTACCTTCTGCGTCCAGGGCGATCGCCGGTTGCGTGACGCCGACCGCGATACCAACGAGATCCTCGCCCTGCTCGATGCCAGCCGGGCCGCCCACGACGAGGTGGTGCTGACCGGCGGCGAGTGTACGCTGCGTCCCGACATCCTGGCGCTCGTCGGGCACGCGGCCTCGCTCGGCTACCGCGTGCAGGTGCAGTCCAACGGCCGGCGCTTCGCCGACCCCGCGTTCTGCGACGCCATCATCGAGGCCGGCGCCACCGAGTTCTCCCCGGCGCTGCACGGCAGCACCGCCGAGGTCCACGAGTCGCAGACGCGCGCCCCGGGGAGTTTCAAGCAGGTGATCCGGGGGATTCGCAACCTCCGAGCGCGTGCCCAGCCGGTCATCACCAACTCCGTCGTCACCCGGCAGAACCTGGAGGATCTCCCACGCCTCGGCGCCCTGCTCGTCGCCCTCGACGTGCAGCAGTACCAGCTCGCGATGGTACACCCGCTCGGCACGGCGCTGATGGACTTCCACCGGGTGGTACCTCGACTCGCGGAGGCGGCGCCGTGGCTGCACGCGGGGCTTCGTCCAGGGATCAAGGCGGGTATTCGCGTGATGGCCGAGGCGATGCCGCCTTGCCTGATGCACGGTTTGGAGGCCCAGGTGGCCGAGGCCTACATCCCGCCCACCCGCATCGAGGACGTGGGACGCGTGGTGCCGGACTACGGCGCGGCGCGCGTGGGCGAGGGCAAGGCGAAGGGGCCACGCTGCGCGCTGTGCACGTGGGCCTCTCGCTGCGAGGGACCGTGGCGCGAGTACCCCCAGCACCACGGCTGGGACGACCTCGCGCCGCGGAGCGACCCGCTACTGCGGGGTTGAGCCGTCGGCGGGTGCGACCGGGGCCTCGGCGGCTGGGGTGACAGGCGGCGGGGCGCCGTCGTCCATGCAGCAACGGAATGAGATGGAGGCGTCGGAGAGCGTGGGGTTCTGCTCGAGCGCGAAGGCACAACGGTTGGCGGCCTCGGGCGTCTGGTTGAGCTTCCCGCCCTTGAGCAAGCGGAACTTCGGGTTCCGGCCCGCGGTATCGGTCCACTCGTAGGCCCCGCCCGACATGTCGTAGACCCCCCAGCCAGACTTGCAGCCCGCGAGCGACCCCGACGCGCGGTCGAGGAGGCCGTCGTTGTTCACGTCGCCCCCGGGCTTCGCTCCACAGGTCTCGGCGGAGTAGGTGTTGCCGTAGCCGTAGATGTTCATCTCCGGCCCCTTGCAGGCGCGCTCCCACTCCACCGCGCTGCAGAGCCGCTTGCCGCGGCTGGCACAGAGCGCGGCGGCGTCGTCGTGCTTGACGCGGATGGGCGGGTTGCCCCCCAGCTCGTTGGGCCACTCGAACATGTCGATGTAGAAGCCCGGCACCTTCTCTTCCTGCGCCTCTGGCTCGGTGGCCTGGACGAGGCTCGGCGCCTCGGATCGCATCCGCCCGCGGATGAAGGTGCCCTCGGGGATGTACACCATGTTGGTGTGCCCCTCGGCCTTCGACTTCTGCAGGGCGGCGTCGATGGGGTTTTCCTTGATGATGCGCGCCCGCTGTGCCTGGTCGGCGCGGGCCGCCTTCTCCGAGGGGTCGTTCATCGCGAGGAAGCCGCCCACCGCGAGCAGGACGAGCACGCTGCCGCCGACCACCATCGCGATGGTGCGCGTGCTCATCTTCGACACCGGCTTGTCGTCGTCGGTGAAGGCGCGCTGGATGTCGTTCATCATGTCGCGCGCCGAGGGGTAGCGGTCTTCCGCCTGGCCCGCGAGCGCGATGTCGACGATGTCGTCGACGTGCTTGGGCAGCTCCTCGCGGATCTGAGTGGGCGACAGGTAGGTGCCCATCGGCGTTTGCCCGCAGAGCAGCTCGTAGAAGATGACGCCCACCGAGTAGATGTCGCTCTGGATGGTGCCCCCGGTGGTGGGGCTGCTCAACTCCGGCGCCATGTACTTGCGGTCGGTGCCGTCGGCGAGCTTCTCCTCGAGGGTGCCCGGCTGGATGAGCTCGGAGAATCCCAGCGAGTTGAGCTTGATCGTGCGGACCGTCTTGCCCACGCCCGGCCCCACGGCGCGGCTCTGGACCAGGACGTTGGCCGGCTTGACGTGGCGATGCACCAGCCCTGCCGCGTGGGCGGCCTCGACGGCCTCGAGCACGCGCACGACGATCTGGCAGGCCTCCTGCAGGTTGAACGACTTGCGCTCGCCGGCGTAGCTGTCCATCAGGCGACGGAGCGTGTCGCCCTCGAAGAGTTCGGACGCCACGTAGAGCTGCCCGTTGTGCTCGCCGAAGTCGATCACCGGCACCAGCGCGTCGGCGCGAGCGGCCTGGATGCGGCTCACCACGCCCTGGGCGGCGGCCACGCCGATGCTCGCGCCATTGATGACCTTCAGGGCAACCTTCTTGCCGTTGGCCAGGGCGCGGGCCGTGTAGGTGGTGCCGATGGGGCCCTGCCCGACGACCGCGTCGATCTCGTACTTCTTCGCGACGACATCGCCCTGTCGAAGCTGCTGCTGCGATCCGGTCACGCAATGACTCCCATTGCTCTGCCTCTTGACGCTACCACGGCGGGGGGGGTGCGGACAATGCGGCTAGGTGCTGCGCCCGCCGAAGAAGAAGCGGAAAACGGCGCCGAGGCGACGCCACCACTCCCGCGGGTGGATGCGGGCGGCGAAGAGCCAGTGCATCACCAGGCCGAAGAACATGCCGAGCGCAACGAGGTTTGTGAGGAATCCGAAGAAGGGCCAGATGGGCACGCCGAAGGGCTCGGGCGCCCAGGTGGCCACCATCATCGTGCCGCTCACGGAAAGCGCGAGGGCGCAGAGCGCGAGCGAGATTCGCACCGCCGCGTGGCGGATCTCGAGGCGCAGGGCCTCTGAGTCGGGGTCGCGCGCGGTGACCGACACCCGGCCGCGCTCGAGGTCGAGCAGCAACTGGTTGGCCTGGGTTGGCAGGTCGCGGAACGCGGCCTGTGCTTGCTGGAACACGCGGATCGCGTCGGCGCTCACGCGCTCGGGACCGAACCGCCGCTGCACCAGCCGCTGCGCCCAGGGCCGCACCTCCTCGACGATGTCGTCGCTCGGCAAGAGTCGCTTGGCGATGCCGTCGACGATCGAGCCCGCGCGCGCCACCACGGCGAACTCGCGGGGGAGCTGGATGCGGTAGCGCGTGGCCACCTCGATGAACTCGGTGAGCGAGCCTCGGGTGCTGAGGTCGCTCAGCGAAGACCCGTGGTACTTCGCCATCAGTCGCTCGATCTCCCCGCGGAAGGCCTTGAGGTCGACGCGGTCGGCGGTGGCGCCCGCCCGGTACACCGCCATCGCCACCATCTCGGCATCGCGGAACACGAGCCCGGCGAAGATGTTGGTCATCACGTCTTGCATCTCGCCGGTGAGGGTGCCGGTGAGGCCGAAGTCGAGGAAGCAGATGTGACCCGTGCCCAGCACCATGATGTTGCCCGGGTGGGGATCGCCGTGGAAGAAACCGTGTTCGAAGAGCTGGAAGTACCAGCTCTCGATGAACTTCCGCATCGCCTCGCGCCCCTCGGCGCTCCCTGACTCCACGTCGTTGAGCTTGCGGCCGTGAATGCGCTCCATCACCAGCACCCGGCGGGTGCAGAACTCGCGGTGGATGAGCGGGATGGTGACGCCGGTGATGCCCTCGTGGTTGGCGCGGAAACGCACGGCGGCGCGCGCCTCCTGGAGGAAGTCGAGCTCGGTGGCGATGGCCTGCTCGAATTCCTGGACGATCTCCACCGGCGTGTAGAGGCCCGGCACCTGCACCTGCCCCTCGATGAGGCGGGCGAGGGTGTAGAGGATGTGGAGGTCGGACTGCAGCGTGGCCTCGATGCCGGGACGCTGGACCTTGACCGCCACCTCGGTGCCGTCGGCCAGCATGGCGCCGTGGACCTGCGCGATGCTCGCGCTCGCCAGGGGGACGGGGTCGAAGCTCTTGAAGACCTCCTCCAGCGGGCGACCCAGCTCCGTTTCCAGGGTGGCCTTCACCTGCTCGAAAGGTACGCTGGGGGCGTTGTCCTGGAGGGTGGCGAGCTCATCGAGCAGGGTCTTCGGGAGGATGTCGGGCCGCACCGACAGCACCTGCCCGAGCTTGATGTAGGTGGTCCCGAGGTCGGCCAGCGCCAGGCGCACCCGCATCGCGAAGGGCTTGTCGCTCGCCGAGGTGGCGGTGTCGATGCCGACGATGCGCGCCAGCTCGCCGAAGCCGTGCGAGGCCATCGTGAGCGCGACGTCGCGCACGCGCGGCAGGTCGCGAACGGAGATGTGGGCGCTCATCGCGCCCTTGCCCTAACGCGCCGGATCAGTACGCCCTTGCGAAGATCGCGACGTGCGTGGCCGGGCGTCCCGAGTAGAAACACGGGCCATCCGGCGACTGCCCGTCGAGCGGGTAGCAGCGGATGGTCGCCTTGGTCTCCTCCTTGATCCGCGCCTCGTTGCCAGCGTCGTCGCACCAGTTCACGCGGAGGAACAGGCCCTCCTCGATGCGCGCCTTGAGCTCGTCGTAAGACGAGACGCTCACGGTCCGCGCGGCGAGTCGCTCGGCGGCGCGGTTGTAGAGGGTGGCCTGGATGTCGTCGAGCTTGGCTTTCACCACGGCGACGAGCTGATCGTCCACCGGGATGGCGAACTTGCCGCCCCCGGTCCGCGGCGCGGCGAAGACGCTGTTGTTGGCCACGTCGCGCGGTCCGATCTCCAGGCGCAGGGGCACGCCCTTGCGCTCCCACTCGAAATACTTGGCGCCCGGCTTCATGCTGTCGCGGGCATCGAGCTTCACGCGCACCTGGCCGCAGAGCAGCTTGTCGACTCGCTCGGCGAAGGCGAGCACGGCGGCCTTCTCGGCGTCGCCGCGCCAGATCGGGGTGACGACCACCTGCACCGGCGCCAGCGACGGCGGCAGCACCAGGCCGGTGTCGTCGCTGTGCGACATGATCACCGCGCCCACCAGCCGCGTGGACACGCCCCAGGAGGTGGCCCACACGTAGTCGCGACTGCCGGCCTCGGTCTGGAAGGTGACGTCGAAGGCCTTGGCGAAGTTCTGCCCGAGGAAGTGCGAGGTGCCCGCCTGGAGCGCCCAGCCGTTCTGCATCATCGCCTCGATGCAGTAGGTGTCGATGGCGCCGGCGAAGCGCTCCGAGGTGCTCTTCACGCCGCGGATCACCGGGACCGCGAGCACCTTCTCCGCGAAGTCGGCGTAGACCTCGAGCATCTGGCGCGTCTCGGCCACGGCCTCGTCGGCCGTGGCGTGCGCGGTGTGTCCCTCCTGCCAGAGGAACTCCGTGGTGCGGAGGAAGAGCCTCGTCTTCATCTCCCAGCGCACCACGTTGGCCCACTGGTTGATGAGGATGGGCAGGTCGCGGTGCGACTGGATCCACTTGCCGTACATGTGCCAGATGATGGTTTCCGAGGTCGGGCGGACCACCAGCGGCTCCTCCAGCTTGGAGGCCGGGTCGGGCTCGACACCGCCCCCGGCCGCTGCGCGCAGCCGGTGGTGGGTGACCACCGCGCACTCCTTGGCGAAGCCCTCGACGTGCTCGGCCTCCTTCGACAGGAAGGAGACCGGGATGAACAGCGGGAAGTAGGCGTTGACGTGCCCGGTGGCGCGGAAGCGCGCGTCGAGCTCGTTGCGCATCGTGTCCCACACCGCGTAGCCGTGGGGGCGGATGACCATGCAGCCCTTCACCGGAGAGTAGTCCGCGAGGTCGCCCTGGGCGATCACGTCGAGGTACCACTGGGAATAGTCGCGCTCGCGCGGGGTGATGCCGGTGTCGGCCATGGAGTGCTCCGGGGGGCGCGCGGCTAACACGCCCATCCCCAGGCTAGGCACCGATCAGCGCGAGCCGCCGCGTCCCTGGACGAGCTCGTTCCAGCGGTGCTGTAGCTCCCCGACGAACTGCTGGGCGACGGCGTCGTTCTCGTCGGCGATCGCGGCACCGTGGCTGAAGTCGCCCATTCCGAACTTGGAGGGCACGCTCTCGAAGTGCAGGTCGGCCGACCACGACCCGGTGTCGCCGGCGGTGTGCATCATGATCATCGAGGATCGGTCGAGGTCGCGGACGCGGCCGATGGGGTTGAACTCGCGGAGGAACTGGCGGATGGCGGAGGGAAGGTGACGCGTCGCCAAGCGCGCCGCCCGCGCGGTGCGGCCCTCGACAGGATCCACGGCGGGACGCGCCACGATGTTGCTCGCGATCACGAGGTCGGCCCGCTGGACGATCAGCGCGTCGACGGGCACGTTCTGGATGATGCCGCCGTCGACGTGGCGGAAGTTCTCGCCGAGCACCGGCGTGGTGATGCCGGGAAAGGCGCTCGAGGCCCGCACCGCCTCGCCGATGCTGCCGGCGGAGATGATCGCCTGGCGACAGCTGCTCACGTCGGTGGCAACGGCGAAGAAGGGCGTCGGCAACTTCGCCATCTGCACGTAGTTGAGCGAGGTGTTGACGAAGTTGGCCATCGCGCTGCTGGACAGCATGCTCAGGCCGGCGGTGCGGCTCACCCTCGGGCCCAGCGCCACCAGCTTCTCCAGCCCGCGCTCCCCCTCGGCGCACCAGAAGGCGCCGGCCAGCGCGCCGAAACTGGCGCCCGCCACGAGGTCGATGGGGATCCCGGCCGCGTGGATGCGTCGCAGGAGAGGAATGTGTGCATAGCCCCAGGCGCCGCCGCCCCCGAGGCCGAGGCCGATGCGGCGCTCGGAGGTGGCCCGCGCCCAGCGGCCGATCGTGGCTCGCTGGGCCTCGTCGAGGTCGTCGAGCTCGCAGCGCGCGGGAAGGCCGTCGCAGAAGTCGAGGTCGAGGCGTACCACCCCGGGACGGTCGGACGGGCCGGTCTCGCGGCCGTCGCGCCGCAGGTCGGCGCACCAGGTGACGCGGCAGTCCTGGAGCTCCCGCGGGGGGGTGCCGAGGGTGTCGGGCGTGAGGTAGAGCACGCGGGAGATCGCCGGCTGCAGGTTGTGCAGCCAGGCGGGCTCGGAGCGCGGCAGCACGAGCAGGCAGTACTCGTAGCCGTGGAGCCGGTTGGTCAACCGTCGCAAGAGCGCGAGGCCCCGGTCGTCGGGAGTGAGCGGCAGCTTGATGTGCTGGAAGGTCCCGGCGTCGTCGGGGGCGCGCACGGGCGGGTCCGGCGGCGCGGAGGGGTCGATCTCCACGACGACCACGTCGTCGTGGTAGTGCGTGGAGAGGAACTTGCCGAGGAGCAAGAGGGCGGTTCGCTCGTTGACTTCGCGGTGTGAGCGGAAGGCAACCACCTGGGTGTACTCGTTGGCGAGGATGGTCTCCCCGGCGGCCGTCGTGATGCCCATGCCCCCGGCAGCGCGCCGGAACCCGGCCGACACGGCCAGGCGCTGCATGAGCGCGTCGGTCGGGATCTTCAGCACCTCGGAGGGGGTGGCGGCGTGGGCGCCGTAGATCTCCTTCCCGCCGCCGACGAGGCCGAGGTTGCCGAAGAACTGGCCGGGCCCGCGGGCCGCCACGCGGCGGCGTTCCCGGCCCTCGGTGAGATCGATGCGCCCCTTGGCCACGAAGTAGATGCCGTCGGTGGGGCTGCCCTGGTCGAAGACCTTTTGCCCTGCCGAGAGCGTGCGCAGCTGCGTGTGGGTGGCCAGGGGCAGGAGCGCCGAGATGCTCCCCTGCGCGAGCAATGGCAGGTGCCGGAGCGAACGCACCATCTCGACGCGGTGACGACGCAAGCGCGCCAGTTCGCGGCAGGCGGTGGCGAGCTCGGGGACGGCCTCGGCGGCGGCGGCGATCCTGTCCCGGGTCAGCTCGCGCACCGTCACGGCCGTCGCGGCGCGCACCTCCACGCGCGGCGCCACCTCCGGCGCGAGCACCGCCTCGCCAATCACCGCGCCCTCGGGCAGGTACACCGGCATGCCGAGGAAGCCGCTGCGCAGCAGATCGCACACCGCCACCTCGCCCGACTCCACCCAGTAAAGGCTCATCGCCTCCGGGGCGTCGTTAGGGTGGATGATCAGGTCGCCGGCCGCAAATGGCTTCGGCGACGACAGATCGACGAGCCGCGCCCGCTCCTGGCTGTCGAGACCCCGGAGCTGCGCCCAGGCCCCTCGCGTGCGCAGGCGCGGCGGGGCCGCCGAACGATTGAGGCGGAGCGCGGCCGGCCTGGGCTTGGTGGGCATCTCGCAATCCTACCGCGCACGGGGCTGGACAAGGGGTGGCGAGTTAGTCGCCCGGCCCTCCCCGGGTATCCCATGTCGGACTCCTCGACGCTCGCCGCCAACACCATTCGCGGCCTCGCCATCGACGCGGTGCAGGCCGCCAATTCCGGTCACCCGGGCATGCCGCTCGGCATGGCCGACGTCGCGACGGTGCTGTGGAGCCGGTTCGTCAACTACGACCCGGCCGACCCGAGCTGGCCCGATCGCGACCGCTTCGTGCTCTCCGGCGGCCACGGGTCGATGCTCCTGTACGCGATGCTCCACCTCACCGGGCAGTCGCTCACCCTGGACGACCTGCGGAACTTTCGGCAGTGGGGCTCCAAGACCGCCGGTCACCCCGAGTTCGGCGAGGCGCCGGGCATCGAGTGTACCACCGGCCCGCTGGGGCAAGGCATCGCGATGGCCGTGGGCATGGCGCTCGCCGAGGCCCACCTGCGCGCCCGCTTTGGCGAGGGGCTCGTCAACCACTTCACCTGGGCGATGTGCGGCGACGGCGACCTGATGGAGGGCATCGCCTCGGAGGCGGCCTCGCTCGCCGGTCACCTCGGCCTCGGCCGCCTCGTGGTGGTGTGGGACGACAACGGCATCACCATCGACGGCAGCACCTCGATCGCCTTCTCCGAGGACGTTCCCCGCAAGTTCGAGGCCATGGGCTGGCACGTGGCGCGGGTCGACGGCCACGACCAGGCGGCGATCGCCGCCGCCCTCGCCGCCGCCCGCGACGTGACGGATCGTCCCTCCCTGGTGTGCGCCCGCACGCGCATCGGCTTCGGCTCGCCCAACAAGGAGGGCAAGTCGGCGGCCCACGGCGCGCCCCTCGGCGTCGACGAGGTGAAGCTCACCAAGGCGCGACTCGGTCTCGATCCCGAGCAGAGCTTTGCCGTGCCCCAGGCCGCGCTCGACTTCTTCCGCGCGCGCGACGCCGAGCGAGGCACCCTGCGCGCCGCGTGGCAGCGCCGCGTGGCACACAGCGAGCAACGTGCAGCGTTCGAGGCGGCGCTCTCGGGGATTGTCGACACCGCGGCGGTGAGCTGGCCGGTGCATGCCCCCGGTCCCGGCATCGCCACGCGCAAGGCCAGCGAGATGGCGATCCAGGCCATCGCGGCAGCCTGTCCCACGGTGCTCGGTGGCAGCGCCGACCTCGCCGAGTCGAACCTGACCCACGTCAAGGGCAGCCCGGGCATCACCCGGGAGAACTACGCGGGTAGAAACATCAACTTCGGCATCCGAGAGCACGCCATGGCGGCGGTGTGCAATGGCCTCTCCTTGCACGGCGGCGTGCGGCCCTACTGCGCCACCTTCCTCATCTTCCACGACTACCACCGGCCGAGCTTCCGCCTCAGCGCCCTGATGCACCAGCCGGTGGTGTACGTCTACACGCACGACAGCGTGTGGGTGGGCGAAGATGGTCCCACCCACCAGCCCACGGAAACCCTCCAGGCCATCCGGCTGGTGCCCAATAGCTGGCTCATCCGCCCGGCCGACGCGGCCGAGGCGAACGTGGCCTGGGCGATGGCGCTGGAGCGTCGCGACGGGCCGGTGGCGCTGGCGCTCACTCGCCAGAACCTCGCCACGCTCGACCGCGGTCACTATCCCGCGGCGGCGAACATCCGCCGGGGCGCCTACGTGCTCCGCGAGGCCGACGGCGCCAGGGTGACCCTCGTGGCCACGGGCTCGGAAGTACACCTCGCGCTCGCGGCGGCCGAGCTGCTCGCCGCCGAGGGCATCGGCGCCCGCGTGGTGAACATGGCCTGCACGCAGGTATTCGACGCGCAGCCCCGCGAGTACCGCGAGGCCGTGCTGGGCGCGGCGCCCCGCGTGTCGATCGAGGCCGGCGCCACCATGGGCTGGCAGCGCTACGCGAGCGCCCACGTGGGCATCGACCGCTTCGGCGCCTCGGCCCCGGGGAAGACGGTGTCGGAGAAGCTCGGCATGAACGTGCCCAACGTCGTGGCGGTGGCGCGCGAGCTCCTGGGCGGCTGAACGCTGGGAACCGCCGCCGGTGGCGCTTGTCAGAGCGCGGCGGGAGGTTCCCCATGTTGATTCTCGCTTCGCTTGCCCTGGCCCAGTCCCCCGACACCGAAGACCTTCCCGAGGAGGGGAGCACGCCGGTGATCTACGAGCGTGTCACCGAGCACACCTTCGACGGGGTCAAGGTGAAAGGGGCGGTGGTCGGCCCCGACGGCATCGTCACCATCGAGCGTCGCCGCGCCATCTTCAATCCGCTCATCCGGCTGCGCATCAACTTCGACGACGCGCTCGCCGCCAGCGTCGAGGAAGTTCAGTAACTCTCGCAGATGTAGCCGGGCGCGTAGCTCTCGCAGCGGTGGTCGTTCCAGACGCCGCTGTCGTAGAGGTGGGCGCAGTCCTCGTCGCCGGAGTTGTTGGGCTCGCCGCTCCCCCAGTTGGTGTAGGTCACGCTCTCGCCCGTCTCCCACCCCCAGCTTCCCTCGGAGGAACGGTCGTTGAAGCCGATCCACGGGTCGCTGCTGACGTAGGTGTTGGTGTAGCTGGTGACCCAGCTGTTCTCGGTCGAGTCGTTCATGGTCACGAGGTGGTAGCCCACCGAGGCGCAGTTGCTCTGCGCGGTGCTCCAGTAGGCCGACGTGTCGCAGAAGAGGTAGGTGTGGCCGTTGCTGGAGTTGGTCTCGACGTCGCAACCGCAAGCTGCTGCGCTGTCGACGGTGCCGTCGCAGTCGTTGTCCACCGCGTCGCACGTTTCCGTGCCGGCCGGTGACGCGCTCGCGTCGCCGTCGTCGCAGTCGCCGGTCACGGAGGTGTAGCCGCTGGGCGGCGAGCAGGTCGACACGCTGGTGCTGACGCTGCTGCCGTAGCCGTCGCCGTCGCTGTCGGCGTAGTAGGTCGTGGCCGAGCCCGTCTCGTCGGTGGTGCCGTCGCAGTCGTTGTCGACGCCGTCGCAGGTTTCCGTGGCGCCGGGATTCACGGTGGCATCGCCGTCGTCGCAGTCGGTGGCGTCGGACGTGTAGTTCGCGGGGGTGTCGCAGGCGTCGGTGAGCGCCGAGGGGTCGCCGTAGCCGTCGCCGTCTGCGTCGAGGTACCAGGTGTAGAAGGTGGCGTCCTCGTCGGTGGCGCCGTCGCAGTCGTTGTCGGCGTCGTCGCAGCCGTCGGTGGCCCCCGGGTAGCTCGCGCTGTCGGCGTCGTCGCAGTCGTCGTCGTTGTCGACGTAGTTGGCGGGCTGTTCGCAGGCGCTCACCGTGTAGCGGGCGCTGCCGTAGCCGTCGCCGTCGTAGTCGATGTACCAGGTGGTGGCGGCGGTGTCCTCGTCGATGTCGCCGTCGCAGTCGTTGTCGACGTCGTCGCAGTCCTCGGGCGCGCCGGGGTAGACGCTCGCCTCGGTGTCGTCGCAATCGCTGGCGTTCGCGACGAAGTCGGTGGGCGCGTCGCAAGCGACGTCGGTGAACTTGGTCGCGCCGTAGCCGTCACCATCGTAGTCGACGTACCATGTGGTGGCGTCGGCGGCGGAGTCCTCGTCAGTGCTGCCATCGCAGTCGTCGTCGGCACCGTTGCAGTACTCGGTGGCGGCGGGCGACACGCTCGGGTCGGTGTCGTCGCAGTCGCTGGCGCTGGCAACGTAGTCGGCGGGCGCGTCGCAAGCGACCTCGCTGAGGCGCGTGCTGCCGTAGCCGTCGCCGTCGTAGTCGAGGTACCACGTGCGCGCGTCGGTGGCGGCCTCCTCGTCGATGTCGCCGTCGCAGTTGTCGTCGAGGTCGTTGCACAGCTCGTCGGCGCCGGGGAAGATCGCCTCGTCGCCGTCGTCGCACTCCTCGCAGGCGGCAAAGCCGTCGCCGTCGAGGTCGGAGAAGCCGGTGCTGCCGTCGCAGTTGTAGTCCTCGGGGTCGCTGCAGTCCGACTCGTCGGCGCCGGGGTTGTAGGCCGAGTCGTCGTCGTCGCAATCTCCGCCGTAGCTCGCGTAGCCGGTGGGCTCGGCGCAGGCCTCGGTGGTCTCGTCGTCGCGACCGTAACCGTCGCCGTCGCGGTCTTCGAAGAAGGTGGACTGGACCTCCTCGTCCACGGCGCCGTCGCAGTCGTTGTCGCGCTCGTCGCAGGTCTCGGGGTTGCCGGGGAAGCTGGCCGCGGTGCTGTCGTCGCAGTCGGTGTCGTCGGTCACCAGCCCCGCGAGCTGCTCGCAGGCCTCGACTGGCGCGCCGGGATCGCCGTAGTCGTCGCCGTCGGCGTCGGCGTAGAAGCTGGTGGTCGCGCCGTTGTCGGGCTCGCCGTCGCAGTCCTGGTCGAGCCCGTCGCACACCTCGACGGCGCCCGGGTAGACGGCGGCGTCCTGGTCGTCGCAGTCGTCGCCGTTCTGCACGCCCTCGCCCTCGCAGCCGAGCTGGGCGGTGCCGGGGTCGCCGAAACCGTCGCCATCGCGGTCCTGGTAGTAGGTGCCGGCGAGGTCCTCGTCGATCGCTCCGTCGCAGTCGTTGTCGCGACCGTCGCACGACTCCATGGCGACGGGGCTGACGCTCTCGTCGCCGTCGTCGCAGTCGCCCTCGGTGGTGCTGAAGCCGTCGCCGTCGGCGTCAGTCACCTCGGCGGTGTCGCCTTCCTTGGCGGTGTCGCTGGGTGATTCCGGGCAGGCGAGGAACAAGAGCGCGAGAAACATGGGCGGAGTGTACCAGGGCGCGAGGGCGCACGCGGGGTGTGCCAACGCACCCAAGGGGGTGCCCGCCTCGCCGGCAACTTGGCGAGTCCGAACCGCAGGCCTCTTGCAGTTAGAACTTGCCGAGTCGCGAAGTGGGGCACGGCGCCAAGAGCTGGGCGGTGCCACCGAGGCGATGGGCAGGAAGGGCGGCGAGGACGGGCACGAGCTCTACCGGTGCAACCACCGTGCCAGCGGCTGGGGACGGATTCTCGTCGAGCGACTCGGGACGGCCGACGGGTTCACCTTGGGACGGCCTCTTCGACCCTATGTCGCGACACGGGTGGCCCCCGATCCCCGTGATCGTCCGGTGACCGGCAGTCTCGTGCATGGCCTTCGGCCGCGGGGTCCTGTCACCCCTGGTGACCGCGTCGGCTACGCTTCGCTTCGCGACACGGCTCACCAGGGGCGCCACCCCGTGGTCTCGCAGCGAGGAGCCGGTCACCTCGATCACGTTGCATCGACCCCGCTGCGACCGGGCCTCCTGGGGCCTTCGAGTGTCGCTCGACTTGCGGCGCCCTTCCCCCGTACCCAGTCGGCCAACCGAGCGGGCGCGCAGTGCAGCTGCGGCAAGGAGCGACCGCGAGACCAGCGCGCGGGCCGGATAGACGAACTGACAAGGATGATCGTTCAGAGGGTGTTGACAGTTCAGCGGAGGCGCCGCGCGGGCGGGCGCGGCGCCGCCGGCCCGGCCAGCTACTGCCCCAGCCGCCGGAGCATGGCGCCCACGCGGCGGAG
>Ga0194120_10007782_pt1 | contig 14461 bp, 17 predicted proteins | sample TA2MahCa65mmetaG_FD_148642 | JGI IMG/M metagenome (GOLD analysis project Ga0194120, IMG submission 148642) | Freshwater microbial communities from Lake Tanganyika, Tanzania - TA2015019 Mahale Deep Cast 65m | ecosystem: Environmental > Aquatic > Freshwater > Lake | place: Tanzania: Lake... | reverse complement strand
CATTTTCATCGAGCTCGCCACGTTCTTCGGCGCCTCGCCTGGCACCCTTCACCCGGCCTACCAGCGGGCCATCGACCTCCTGCGGGAGGAGCCGCGCGTCAGGCTCCTCCTCATGCACCTGCGACTCACTCCGGCCGTCCAGGGCGAGGCCGCCGATGCGTAAATGGGCCGAGCTCTCGCCCGATGGCGTCTATCGCTACTGCCTGGGCCGCGAGTGGTCGCCGCTGCTCGGGCGGCCGCCCGTGGGCTTCCTGCTCCTCAACCCGAGCGTGGCCGATGCCCAGCACGACGACGCCACGCTCCGGCGCCTGATCGGCTTCGCCCGCGCCTGGGGCTACGGCAGCCTCGAGGTCGTCAACCTCTTTGCGTGGCGGGCCACCGACCCGAACCTGCTGTACCACACCCACTACTCGGGCCGCGACATCATCGGCGGACCCGAGAATGACGCGGCCATCCTGGCCAGCGCCCGGCGCGTGTCGCGCCTGATCTGCGGCTGGGGCACCCACGGGGAGCTCCTCGATCGCGGCCGGGACGTCGCGGCCATGTTGCGGGCTGGGGGCGTCGAGCTCGGCCACCTGGGACTCACCAAGGGCGGCCAACCGGCGCACCCGCTCTACCTGCCGAGAGATTTGAGGCCGATGGCCTGGGAGGCCGCAATTGCCTAAAGCCCTCACCCAGATGGTATCTCCAGTGTGCCAGAGAGCGCGAGACGTGGATGGCGCTCGGACGTGTCGTGCCTCGCGAAAAGTCACCAGAGGAGGGGACGAAGCATGCCTGACGACCTGGTAATGGGGCTGCGGGCTCATGAGGAATGCAGCCACGGCCGTCTTCACCGTGAAGCCGCCGACGAAATCGAGCGACTCAAATCAGGCGGCTCACGACCTTTCGACAAGCGGGCCGCCGATCGCCTGGCCGACGAAGTGGCGGTCCTGATCCGGCGGCATGTGATAGATGCTCGCTCGCCCGCCGGGGATGCTCTGCTTGACTTCCGCGACCCGCCGCAGAGCGAGAGGTCCGATCGCCTTTGGCTGCTGGAAGCCGAGCGCGACGCCCTCGCCGCCAAGGTGCAGGCCGCGATGGCCGAGATCGGCCTGCTGCGTGATCGGGTAGATTCTGCCCGCGAGATAGACCGCCTGGCCGCCCGCTTGGCGACGGCGGCAGAGATGGCTGACGGCCTCTACGAGGACTGCCATGACGCGGGAATCGACAAACTAGGCGCAAAGGCGATTCGGGACTATCTTCACGCCGCCCTGGCCGCGCTGGAGCGTCAGGTACCGGCGCCGGTACCACCAGCGCGCTATACCGTCGAGTGCCTCGGCGATCGCCACTATTCGTTCGGCGGCACGGTCGCCGAGAATATCCCGACCCTAGCCGAGGCCGTCGCGCTCTGCCGGGAGCTCGACGCAGGCCCGAAGTATGGCTCGACGGGTATCACCGGCTATTACGTGGCCTGCGGCGGCCGCCGCGTTTACCCCCTTTAAAGGAGGCCCTATGTCCAAAAGAAAAGACATTTTCAACCTGATCGCTAGCCTGCGCGAGGCCGCCCAGAGCGCCATCGACAACCCCCAGACGGCCTTCATCGAGACCGGCGCGGGCTCGACGCCCATGCCGGTAGCCGAGCCCATAGTGGCGCTCGCCGCCACGCTGGTCATGGAGATCGCCGACGCCATTGATGTCCTGGCTGCGGCTTCCAAGCCGCAGGCCGCTGCGGGCGATCACCGCGGCCAAGCCTGGCTTTTGTCCTTCACCTATCGCGTGCGCGCGTCGAGCGACTTCCAGCCGTGGACGCTGGTACTCGATGAGGTCCATCCCCTCGAGTGGCTGGCCAAGCGCCGGCGCGGTCACCTGGAGCACCGACCTGACGCCACCTGGCAGCTCGGGACCGTCTGGTACGAGCCGATCACGCCGGCCCAGGCCGACGCCTTCCGGCAGGAGTTCGCCGAGGTCGCTGGCGAGTGACCTTCGATGAGCTATTCGGCCAGATCGCGAGCTCGCTGGGCTTCATCAGTCGGTCTCGCCGGGCCGATGCGCCCGTACCAATAGCCGTAGGCCGTCCGAGAGCTGCCCGAGGTCCTGGTGCCAAGGCCGACGCCCTGGCGTGCTTCCTGCGGCGCGGCGAGGCCGAGGTCCTGGTCCTCGACAAAGCGCGCGCGAGATACGTGCGCGATATCCAGGTGGTAGTCACCGACGACGACGACGATAGGAGGCAACCTTGACCAAGCCCACGACGACCAAGCCGAGTACCAAGCCCAAGGGCACGTCCCTGGCCGCCTCGAGCGACGAGTGGAATACCCCCAGCGAGATCCTCGAGCCCTGCGAGCGCCTGGCCGGCTCGGCCGGCATTGGCCTGGACCCGTGCGCCAACGCGCGATCGAAGATCGGCCGCGTGCGCTTCACCGTGGCCGACAACGGCCTCGCCCAGCCATGGACGGGCCTGGGCCTGGTCTTCGTCAACCCGCCCTACTCGCGCGGCCAGATCGACCAGTGGGCCGCCAAGGTCGTGCTTGAGGCCGCGGCCGGCGCCGAGATCGTGATGATAACCAACAACAAGACCGAGACCGCGTGGTTTGCGACCCTGCGGGCGGCCGCGGCCGCCATCGTCTTCCCCGCGGGGCGCATCGCCTTCCTGGACCTCGACGGCCGCCGCGCGGGGGCCGGCTGGAATGGCCAGGCCGTCTTCTACTGCGGGCCCCGCGTCGAGGACTTCCTGCGCGAGTTTTCGCCGCTGGGATGGGCGGTCCATCGCCGGCTCTCGTGGGCCTGGGACGCCCCTGACAACACCACCCAGGCGATCGCCCGTGTCGGCGGCCTGCGCGATCGCGTGAGGCGCCCAGAGCCGGCGACCTTGGGCCGCAAATGAGCGCCTATCAGCTCGGGGTACTCGACCGGCGCGACGAGGCCCGGCTCTGGGCGGCCCTGCAGGAGGCCCATGCGCTCATGTCGCTCCTCGAGCTCAAGGTGCCAGGCGTCTGGGACGCCTGCGGTGCCAGCGGCCAGCTCGCGCCAGGCATCATGGACGCGGCCCGGCGGGCCCTGGCAGAGGTCCCCGACCCGGCGACGGCCGGGCGCTTGTCGCTCGTGCGCGCCGAGGTCGAGTGCAAGATCCACGGGCACGTCATCATGGGCTACCAGCCGATGCGGGCCAGCCTCGAGCCCGTGGGCGGCCGGCCTCTGGTCTGCCCGGTATGCGCGTACAACGCCGACCTCCAGGCGGCCCAGAAGAAAACCTCGTGATGGCGGTCAATAGCTATTGACTTCCGCCCGAAACGGAGCGATAGTCCGCACTGGAGGATAGAAGGCAATGGCTCCCACGACGATCACCCGGATCACCTGGCTCCGTAACTTCACCGTCGGCGACACCTTCGCGATCTGCTACGAATGCGGCGAGATCGGCGTGGCCATGCGGAGCGAGCTCGAGGCTCTCGGCATCGGCGACGACCTCATCGGCGAGGCCCAGGACCGCCCCGGCGAGTGGGTCTATGTCGATCGCGCCGCCGAGGTCTCGCTGGCGCTCCGGCAGGCCAAGGCCGCCGCCAAGGCCCTCGCCGAGGCCGCGCCCGATGCGCCCGGCCAGCTCGGGGTACGCAACGCCTATACCAAGCTCGCCCGCGACATCGCCAAGCTCATCGAGGCCGCCGATCGGCCTCGGTTCGCCTCCTGATCTACCGACCAGAGCCCTCGCGCCGCGCCCGCGTCCCCCCGCGGGCGTGCGGCGTTTCCGACCCTTGGCTGGTCGTGTATGATTGACTGGCAAACGTGACACGAGCGAGGTACATCCACATGCGGCGGCTCTTTGCGGCGATCGCCTTGACCTGGCAGCGCCTTCAGTATGCGCGGCGCACCCGCAAGGTAGCCCGCTCTGGCCCTGCGCGATACCGGGCTCGTGGGGGCTTCTTGTGCCTGACCGCCCCGAATGGCGACTAGCGCCCTGGCCCCCGCGGCGGGCCCAGATGCGCGATTCTGGTGCGAGGTCCTCGGCCGCCGCTACTTCGGGGAGCTGCCCGTGAGGCCGGCCCGGCCCGCGACGTGTTACCACTGCGAGCCGCTCGAGGAGCTCCGGCGCTGGATGCACCCGGCCTGGCGCTGCCTGCCCTGCCGGATCAACAATGTCACCCGCGAGAAGCCGGCCTACAGCCACGAGCGCATCGAGACCGCGCTGCGCTTCTACCAGGACCGCCAAGACGGGGTACTCACGGGCGCCCGCGATGTCCAGCGCATCATCGAGAAGGCCGACCTCGAGCTCGCCATCCAGGCTCTCGCTGGCCAGGTGGATGCCGATGGCCAGCCCGTGATCAGCGACCTTGAGCTGGAGGTCCTGGTCCTGCACCTGATCCAGGGCCTCGGCGTCGTCAAGATCGCGGCCGCTCTCGACAAGGATCGCACGACAATCTGGCGCACCAGGGCCGCCGCCGGCAAAAAACTTTACAAATGGCTCAACTTCAAGAGCTACGAGCATCAGGAGTAGTGTCCTGGGCGTCACCCCCCTTGATCTCGTGCAACGTCAAGCCCCCTAAATAGGTCAGGGTGCGCGACGTGCGCCCATGGCTTTAGTGACTCCCAGGCAAGTAGCGGAAAGTCAGGATCGGGCTCGGCCACGGCCGGGCCCGCGTCTTTTGAGGGCCCAGAAATGGAGCGCAAGCTATCGACCGCCACCGCGGCCTTCCTCGAGACCGGCCGCGCGCCGCGGCGCTTCGCCGCGAGGGCAACCCGCGACGCCCAGGCGGCTCCTGCCGTGACGATCGCCGACCTGGGCTACGAGGCCGACGACAAGGGCCACCCTGATCACAGCTTCGCCCTGCGGGCCCAGCTCCTCGGCCCGATGGAGGTCCGCTCGATCAAGACCGGCCCGCGCAAGGATGAGGTCATCATCGAGCGCGAGCGCCAGGCGCCCGTCGAGTACGGCCCGCAGGAGCGCTACCTGGTCGTCGGGAACGGCGGGGACCTCAAGGTCGTCATCGGCCGCGAGAGCGAGATCCGCCGGGCGTTCCCTGACCAGGAGGAGGCCCACCGGCGCATCATCTCTGGCATGTGGGGGCCGCGGCCGCCCCAGGCGATCTTCCGGCTCCCGCGGCTGCGGCCCGCGCCCCCGACGCCATGACGCTCAAGCGGCGCTGCTATACCGTCGTCGTCGCGGGCGAGAAGCCGAGCACGCTCCTGCTCAACCCCGATAGCGCGGTGGTCACGCGCTTCTGGCACTGGTGCCCGCAGTGTCGCCAGCGCTCCTTCTTCGTCGTCGGCGAGGGCGCCCACGTCATCACCGAGACCGCCGAGGGCCTGCCGACCATTACGCCCTCGCTCCGGTGCTCTGCCGGCTGCGGCTGGACCGCCGAGGTCGAGCGCGGGACGGCATTCCCGCGATGGACGCGCGGTGCCTGACGTCCTGTTGCCGACCTGCAAGGAGGGCCGCCACGCCGAGTGCCCTGGAGGCGCCCTCGAGAAGCGGGACGCCAGCGGCATGAAGCGCTACTGCTGGTATTGCACCTGCGCGTGTCACACGCCAGCGCCGGCCGCCAACGAAGCGCCCCAGGAGGACCAAGCCCGATGACGCCACCCGCCGCCGCCGCGCCAAAGGCGCAAGCGAAGCCCAAGCCCAAGCCCGCGCCGGCGCCCAACGCGCGGCCCAAGGTCGAAGCCGCGGCCGTCTGGGTCACGGCCTCGAGCCTCGTGCTCTGGGACATCAACCCCCGCCGCAACGAGGCCGCCATCGAGCCCATCGCGCTCTGCCTGCTTGAGCTCGGCTGGGGCCGGCCCATCGTGGCCCAGCAGAGTACCTCGCGCATCATCGCTGGAAACACCACGTACAAGGCCGCGGCGCTCCTGGCGGCCCTCAAGCGCGAGGGCCTGCCGGCCAAGAAGGACACCATCCGGCGCATCGCCGGCCTCGACCTGGCCACCGACGCCGGCGCAGTCGCCCTCGGGAAGCTCCTCGACGCCCTCGAGGCCACCGACTGGCAGCGCATCCCCGCCCGCTTCCGCGACCTGGGCGACGAGGACGCCTATCGCTTGGCCCTGGCGGACAACAAGCTCGGCGAAATCGCCGATTGGGATGAGCAGCTCCTCGCCCAGGTGTTCGACAAGCTCCATGCCGCCGGCGCGAGCACGCCTGTCACCGGCTTCTCGCCCGCCGAGATCGCCGACATCATCGAGCGGAGCCGGCCGCCCGAGCCCCCGGGCGATGAGAAGGACCCCGAGGGAGGAGTCGGCGGCCGCCCCAGCGAGCCCATCACCCAGCTCGGGACCATGTGGCTCCTGGGCCCTCATCGTCTGTTTTGCGGCGATGCCCTCAACCCCCGAGATCGCCAGATCCTCCTCGGCGATGACGTGCCCGACCTGATTCATACCGACCCGCCCTACGGCATGAACGTCGCGCACGACTTTAATGCCAAGGTCCGGGGCGCCGCCGGGCCGATGTACACAAAGGCGCCGAATGAGCATCGGCCGGTCATCGGCGACGATGCTGACTACGACCCACGCGATCTCATCAAAGCCTTCGCCGCGGTCAAGGAGCAGTTCTGGTGGGGCGCCGATTATTATGCCGAGCGCATCCCAGACGCAAAGGCCGGTTCTTTCATCGTCTGGGACAAGCGCTGCGACGGCCTCGAGGATGTCGAGTGGTCAACGTCCGAATTCGAGCTCTGCTGGTCGCGCCAGCGCCACCACCGGAAGATCGCCCGCATGAAGTGGTTTGGCGTGCACGGCATGCAACTCGAGGACACCAAGCGCCGCGTCCATCCGACCCAGAAGCCCGTCGCGCTGGTCGAGTGGCTCCTCGAGCAATGGGGCCGCGAGGCGCGTACCGTGCTCGACCTCTACGGGGGCAGTGGCTCGACTCTCATCGCCTGCCAGCGCCTCGGGAAGGCCGCCCTGGTGATGGAGCTCGACCCCGGCTACTGCGATGTGATCGTGGCCAGGTGGGAAGCCTACACTGGCCAGATCGCCAAGCGTATGTAAAATGGCGCGATTCTCCGATAAATGTGACATGCTCGGCGCGGTCTCGGCCATCCAGGAAGTAGACACCAAAGCCGCGCCCCGCCTTGTCTTGGTTTACGAACGATACAGCGTCGGATCGCGCCGGCGATGAATGACGAGCGCCGCCCCTGGGATCGCCTGCCGAGCGAGACCGACCGGGCCTACCGTGGCTTCATGGCCTATCGCGACCTCGGCCGCGGGCGCAGTGTCGATGCGGCGCACCAATCGGCAACGGGACGGCAAGAGCGCGGCAACCGCGAGCCGGGCCGCGCCCCTCGCCGCTGGGAGTTTTGGTCGGCCCAACACTTTTGGCGCGAGCGCTGCCGCGCCTGGGATGATGAGCAGGATCGGATCGCCGAGGAGGCCAGGGCGAAGGCCGCCGAGGAGGAGGCTGCGAAGTGGGCCGCGCGAGAGGTCAAGTTCAAGGAGGATGCCTGGAAGGCCGTCGAGAGCCTGACCAAGCGGGCCCAGGAGATGCTCGGCTGGCCGCTGCAGACCCAGACCACGACGGTCGAGGCCGACGGCAAGACCCAGCACGTCACCATCGCGCCGGCGCGATGGTCGATGGAGCAGGCCGCGCGCTTCCTGGAAGCCGCCGACAAGATCGGCCGGCTGGTGCTCGGGCTGGCCACCGAGCGCGCCGAGGTAAGTGGCCCCGAGGGCAAGCCGCTCGAGGTCAAGCAGGTTCCGGCCCTCGACCTCTCGGGGCTCTCGACGGATGAGCTCCAGGTCCTCGAGCAGCTCCTCGCTAAGGCTGGCGGCTCCGACGTGCCCTAGCCTCGAGGACGTGAGGCGCGAGCTCGCCCGCCGGCGCATGCTCGATTTCACGCTCTACACGAAGCCGAAGTACCGGGTCAACTGGCATCACGAGGTCCTTTGCCACTACCTCGACCGCTACCTGGCCGGCGAGATCCGGCGGCTCATGGTGTTCATGCCGCCGCGGCACGGCAAGAGCGAGCTGGTCAGTCGCAGGTTGCCCGCCCTGGCCCTGGGCCAGGCGCCCGACACGTCGATCATCGCGTGCTCGTACGCCGCCGATCTGGCTTCGCTGCTCAATCGCGACGTCCAGCGCATCATCGAGAGCCCGAGCTACCACGAGCTCTTTCCCGGCACCCAGCTCTGGGGCAAGAACGTTCGTACCGTGACCAGCGGCGCCTACCTTCGCAACAGCGACCTATTCGAGGTCGTCAACCGCGAGGGCGTCTACCGCTCGGCCGGCGTCGGCGGGTCTATCACGGGCATGGGCGGCCGGCACCTGCTCGTTGACGACCCCTTCAAGAACGCCGAGGAGGCCGATTCCAAGACCGTGCGCGAAAAGGTCTGGGAGTGGTGGGGCTCGACGTTCTACACCCGCGCCGAAGACGACGCCCAGATCCTCGTAACCCAGACCCGCTGGCACGAGGATGACCTCTCGGGCAGGCTGGTCGCCCTGGCCGATAGCGACCCCAACGCCGACCAGTGGGTCATTGTGATCTTCCCGGCCGAGGCCGAGGGCGAGCGCCTTGAGCTCGAGGCCGCGCTCTCCCACGCCGAGCGCATCAAGCGCCTGATGGTCGAGGACCCGCGCGAGCCCGGCCAGGCCCTCTGGCCCGGCAAGAAGGACGTGCGGGAGCTCGCGCAGATCAAGCGCCAGCTTGGCACGCGCAAGTACTCGGCCCTCTACCAACAGCGGCCAACGCCCGCCGAGGGCGGGGTCTGGAAGCGCGGCTGGTGGCAGTTCTACACGGCGCCCCCGGCGCGCCTCGACGAGATCATCCAGAGCTGGGACATGGCCTTCAAGGACCTCAAGACCTCGGATTACGTGGTCGGCCAGGTCTGGGGCCGGCTCAAGGCCGATTACTTCCTCCTCGACGAGGTGCGCGATCGCCTCGACTTCCCGGCAACGCTCGACGCCGTGCTCAAGCTTTCGGCCAAGTGGCCCCAGGCGCGGCGCAAGCTGGTCGAGGACAAGGCCAATGGCCCGGCCGTCATCTCGATGCTCAAGAACAAGCTCCCGGGGCTCATCCCCGTCGAGCCGATGGGCTCCAAGGAGGCGCGCGCGGCCGCGGCCTCCCCCGAGATCGAGGCCGGCAACGTCTGGCTGCCGAACATCCTGGTCGCGCCCTGGATCGCCGAGTGGATCGAGGAGTGCTCGGCGTTCCCCAACGGCACCCACGACGACCGGGTAGACGCCGCGGGCCAGGCCATCAATTTCTTCGCGCTCAAGCGGCAGCCGAAGGTCTACACCGTGGAGCAGCTCCGCGAGCTCGGCCGCTAATACCCCCAGCAACCGACGAGAGGAGAACCGCCATGGGCCAGCACGAGCCCCGCCCGCGTGCTACTCTCGAAGGCGAGCGCCTGGGGGGCCGGCTCGAGCGGGAGTGAAGAAGCGCCCACAAGCTTGCGGCCGGCCTACAGCGCGCCCCTGCCCGTCCCGCTTGAGAGGCCCGCGTGCTCGACCCCCGCATGGACATCGCGTTCCTGGCCGGCGCGCCCCTGACGCACGGCATCCCCTTCGACAAGCCACCCGAGGGCTACCACCCGCTCGGCCAGACACCCGGGGAGCGCCAAGCCGCCGAGGGCGTCAAGCGCGAGATCGACCGACTAGGGTTCCGGCACCAGGATGACTGCCGCCCGAGGGCCTGCAGGTGTCCATGACGATCGACGGGCGGCCGGCACGCGGCCTGCCTCCGAACCTGGTACTCGACCTCGCGGGCGAGCTTGGGCCCGAGGCCCACGCCAAGGTCCTCGAGCTCATCCGCCCCTGGCTATGGGCGAGGGCCCTGCGGCGCAACCTCGGCGGCCGGGCCATCGCCGGAAGCCTCCGCATCGCCCCCCACCACTGAAAGGAACCCGCATGCAACGCCCCTCGCCCGCCGCCGCAGCCTCCGTCATCCTGGCCGCCGACTACGACGAGGCGGCCCTCAAGCGGGCCGAGGAGGCCAGGTATGCGAAGGCGCATGGCCAGACCGCCGGTTCGAACGCCGGCTGGGGCCCAGGGGGTCACCCGACCAAGGGCCGCGCCGCCCGCAAGGCCGCCAAGACCGGGCGCCAGCGGGCCGCCCACATGGGCCGCCGCAACGGCAAGAGCTGGTAGCTCGTGACGGGTACAACCGACGCGCGCCCGCCATTGACGCGCCTGGTCGAGCGCCGCCACCCCGAGCACAAGCGGCACTGCGGCGAGTGGTGCTTCCTGCGCGAGGCCATCGAGATGCTGCCCGGCGAGTACGCCGAGAAGCACCTCTTCAAGCACCCCAAAGAGGATGCCTCGGTCTTCGCGAACCGCAAGGCCCGCGCCGCCGACCATCGCCACAACCTGACGCGCGAGGTCCTCGAGACCTACCTGGGCTACCTGTTCCAGAGCCCGCCGACCAAGGCCGAGGGCCTTCCCGAGGCCGCCGTCGAGTTCCTTGAGAAGGCCGACCTCGACGGGCGGCCGGCCATCGAGCTCGCCAAGGACATCGCCTTCTGGGGCGCAGCCTTCGGCGTCGTCTGGATCTGCGTGGACATGCCAGCGACGTCCCCGGCCGTGGTCGCAGCCGGGCCCGAGGGCGAGGCCGAGGAGCGGCCGATGTCGCGCCGCCAGGAGCGGGAGGCCGGCCTGGCGCCCTATGCCTACGTGGTGCATCCCACGCACGTCCTTGACGGGCGCATGGTCAATGGCCGGCCCGAGTGGTTGCTGGTCAAGGAGGACGATCGCGACGACGCCGACCCCATGACCTCGAGCGGCGAGGTCCTTGAGCGGTGGCGCCTCTGGCTGCCTACCGAGTGGGTCCTCATCGAGAAGATCAAGCCCACCGAGGGCCAGGCCGTCACCGAGATCTACCGCATCGCCGATCGCAAGGCCCACAACGCCGGCTGCGTGCCATTCGTGGGCCATCGCTTCGGCCGTGGATCTGGCTTCGCCTCGCCTGGCCTGGTCGCCGAGATCGCGCATATCGACCGCGCGATCTTCAACAAGACCAGCCTCGTTGATGAAATCCACTATGCCGTGACCTTCCCCCAGCTCGGCTACCCGTATAGCGGCAACCTCTACGAGGAGGGCGTGGACGCCAGCGGCAACAAGACGGGCGGCCTGACCCCAGAGGGCAAGGCGATCCTGACCGTCGGCCTACACTCGGTCATCCCGTACAACGCCGAGAGCGGCGCCCCCGCGTACATCACGCCGCCCAGCGAGCCGGCCATCGAGATCCGCCAGTCGATCCGCGAGATGGCCAAGGTCGCCCTCGCCCTGGCGCTGCTCGACGGCGAGATCGGCATCGAGGCCGGCGAGGACGGTCCCGCCCAGGGCGCCGAATCTGGCGTGGCCAAGAGCTACGTTTTCGAAAAGCTCAACCGCAAGCTGGCCGAGATCGCCGATGGCCTGCAGGCGACCTTCCGCAAGATCCTCGAGCTGGTCTGCCGCTGGATGGGCATCGATCCCGACGCCGAGACCGGCGGCCTGCCTGGCGTGCCCTGGGATTTCCCCGACTCTTTCGAGGTCAGGAGCCTCGCCCAGGAGCTGCTCGACCTGACGACGATCCTAGCATCTACGCCCCCAAGCTCGACGCTCGTGGCCGAGCTCTGGAAGCGCGTTGCCAAGAAGGCGCTTCCCAAGGCCGACGAGGAGACCATGGAGACCATCAGCGCCGAGATCGACGCCGGCGCGATCGTCAATTTCCAGGGCGCAGCCGGGGCCATGGCCGACATCGACAACTACCAGAATCGCGCGGGCGCCGGCGAGGCCGACGAGCTCGAGGAGCCTGGCGAGGGCAAGCCGCCTGCGGCGCCAGAGCCGCCCGTGCCACCGGCGGGCAAGGGCAAGCGTCCCGCGGCCGGCGCCCGAGGCAAGGCCAAGCCGAAGCCCAAGGCGAAGCCCGCGGCCTAACCGGCCATGCCGCTAGCACCCGAAGACCCCTTCCTGCTCGGCGTCATCGCGGTCAACAATGACGTCCTCGGCCGGATCGACGCCCAGGCCCAGAAGCGCCTCCTGACGATCTACCAGACCGAGCGGGACGCCCTGCTTCACAAGATCGGCCAGATGGCCAGCGCCGACACCTTCGGGGCGCGTCACAAGGCCGTCATCGTCAAGGCCCTTGACGAGGCCGTCAAGCGCCTTGAGGCCGAGATCGGGGGCGTCCATGAGGCCGCGGTCGATGACGCCGCCCAGGCCGGAGCCGAGGGCGGCCTGGCCGAGGTCGGCAAGCTCGAGGGCGCCTTCGGCGAGGCCGCGGCCGCGCGCACCCTGGCCAGCCTGTCTGCCGTGGTGCCCCACCGGGCGATCGCCCAGGTCCATGATCTGGTGGCATTCGAGACCAAGAACCTCACGGTCGAGATGAGCACGGCCGTCAAGGCCATCGTGCAGCGGGCGCTTGTCCAGGGCCGCAACAGCGAGCAGGCCATCCCCGAGCTTGTGGCGGCCGCCGGGGGCGCCCTCGAGCAGAAGCGCTGGCAGATCGAGCGCACGCTCCGCACGGGCCTGAATGCGGCCGTCAATCGCGGCCACAACGAAGGCTACCGCGAGGCGCAAGAGCTCTTGCCTGACCTGAAGCGCCAGGCCCACGAGTTTCTCAAGGCCGCCCAGAAGATCCGCGGCAAGGGCCGAATCAATCACCCCTTCTCATTCGTGGTGCACGGCGCGATCGCCGAGCTCGATGGGCCCTGGAAGGTCGAGAGCCCGGTGTTTCCCGTGATGTTCTGGACGCGCGAGGGCGCCTTCTACGTGGGCATGCACTACCCCGCCCACCTCTACGATCGGGGCCGGCAGGTTCCCTGGCGGGCCGCCTGGCAATCGAAGACATCCCCCCAGGCGCTCACCCCTGGCGAGGTCTTCAAGCCCAAGGCGCAGCCGCCAGTACCGCCACCAGCCGCCCCGGCGCCGCCCGTCCCGGTCGAGAAGCCCCCTTCTCCCGGGCCGGCGCCGGCGCCGGTTGTCACCGACCTCGGGCCGACGGCCGCCGAGGTCCAGGCCCAGGCCGAGGCCGCGGCTGGCGCCCTCGGAGCCAAGCAGCAGCTCGTGGTCAAGCGCAACGCCCTCAAGGGCAAGCTCGATGCCCTGGAGGTCAAGTACCAGGGCAAGAAGACCGGCCACTACTTCGCCCAGAAGGCCGCTCATAAGAAGGCCATCGCGGCCCTTGACCAGCAGATAGCGGGCTTCGACGCCCAGGCCGCGGCGATCGCCCACGCCGAGCCACCGGCGCTGCCCGCGCCGCCGACGGCGACCCAGGCCAAGGCGCTCAAGGCCCAGAAGGCCGACCTGATCAAGGTCGTCGGCACGGCCGACCACGAGACCAAGGAGCAGGCGCTCGAGGCTATCCACGAGATCGACAAGAAGCTCGGCCAGGCGCCGGCGCCCAAGAAGAAGCCAGTGGCGCCGCCAGCCGCGGCACCGACGGCCCAGACCCTGCCAGAGCTCAAGGCCCAGCTCACCGACCAGCTCGCGGCCCTTGAGGCGAAGTACCCCGACAAGAAGACCGGGCATTACTTCGCCCAGAAGAAGGCCCTGAAGGCGCAGCTTGCCGATGTCGATGCCCAGCTCGGGCCCATCGAGAGCGCAAAGTTCCAGGCCGCGCCATCGCCCGCGCCGGCGCCCACCCTCGACGAGAAGATCGCCGGCTGGAAGCTCCAGGGCCTCGACGATCTCAAGGCCGAGAAAGACGTGCTGGTCAAGGCCGCGCTCCAGGCCGCCCCGGGATCGGCGGCCGAGACCGACCTCATGGAGGCCATCGGCGAGCTCAACAAGGTCATGCAGGACAAGGCGCCCAAGGGCCCCTTCGCGGCCGAGCTCATCATCGACTACAGCAAGCTCCCCGACCTCCCGCTCTACCCCGCGGCATCGACCGTCGAGATCCACCTGGCCAAGGTCCAGGCCATCATCGACGCCATGCACGCCGAGGGCGTGGACATCGGCGCCTGGGCCAAGAAGCTTGAGGACCTGCAGGCCGCCAAGACCAAGGCGCTCGCGTACGCGGCCGCCCAGGCCAAGGCGAATCCCCTAGCCGCCAAGTTCTGGGAGCTCTCAAGCGAGGACCTCGACGAGAAGCTCGTGCTCGCCCAAGAGCTCGCGGGGCTCTTGCCGGAATCGGCCTGGCCCGGCCAGGTCAAGCTCCTTACCGAGAAGCTCGCTGCCAAGGCCGCGCCGGCCGTCAAGGCCGTCGCGTTCCCCGAGGGTATCTGGGCCAACGAGCTCAAGGCCCAGCAGGCCATCCTCGAGGCCGCCAAGCTGCCGCTCGACCTCGCCGACGTGGCGCAGGACGCCGACACCACGCTCGGGCTATACGCGAATCTCTCCGACACGGCCGCCGACTACAAGATCGGCAAGGCCGCGACCCTCAACCAAAAGCTCATGGCCAAGCAGGCCCAGCTTAAGTACGCCGCGGCCCAGAAGATGCCGCCCGAGGTCCTCGCGCAGTTCGACACCCAGATCGCGGCGCTCAAGGCCGAGATCGAGGGCCTGGGCTTCATCCCCTACGAGCCCGACCTCGACCTCCCTGGCCTGCTGCCGAAGGCGGCCCCGCCGCTCGCGCCGCCCCCG
>Ga0194120_10007781_pt1 | contig 14463 bp, 19 predicted proteins | sample TA2MahCa65mmetaG_FD_148642 | JGI IMG/M metagenome (GOLD analysis project Ga0194120, IMG submission 148642) | Freshwater microbial communities from Lake Tanganyika, Tanzania - TA2015019 Mahale Deep Cast 65m | ecosystem: Environmental > Aquatic > Freshwater > Lake | place: Tanzania: Lake... | reverse complement strand
ATAAGGAACCGAACGCTGCCGGCGGTGTACATGGTTCTCGAAAACCCAAACACCGGAGATGAGTGTGGTGGCCTTATCGAGCAATGTTCTGGACGCGGGTTCGAGTCCCGCCATCTCCACAAAGTAGCGGTTTATAGCCGTACCATACCACCCAAAAAGCCCTGTAAATACAGGGCTTTTCTTGTTTCCAGGTGTTCATTGGTGTATATTTATCAGGTGTGGTGATGGTATCCTTGTTGACTTGTTACCATCAAGCATAAATTGAGTGCCACAAAAAACGATACTTATCGACATGCCAAAGCGGATACTACCATTAACCCGAGCCAAAATCACCAAGGCCAAGCCGCGTGAGAAGGCTTACAAGCTTTCCGATGGTGGCGGGCTGCATCTTCTGGTTTCTCCCAGCGGGGGCAAGCTCTGGCGCTTGCAGTACCGTTTCGACGGAAAGCAGAAGCTTCTCTCCTTTGGTCAATTCCCGGATGTTACCCTCAATATGGCCAGAGATCGGCGCTCAGAGGCTCGAACACTTCTCGCCGAAGGCCATGACCCTGCAGAAGAGAAAAAGGCAGCCAAGAAGGCGGCGGAGTCCTCGTTCGAGCTTGTGGCTCGTGAATGGTTCGCCAAAAATGACCCGGGTTGGTCGCAAGGTCATTCCTCAACCGTTATCCGGCGGCTTCAGAAAGATGTTTTCCCCGTTATAGGTCACAAGCCAGTTGCCTCAATCAAGGCTTCCGATGTTCGTTCGATGCTTCTGAAGATCGAAGAGCGCGGTGCGGCGGAAACGGCTGTCCGGATCAAAATCATCTGCGGGCAGGTGTTCCGGTATTCCGTCGCCATTGGCAAGATTGAACATGATCCATCGGCGTCGATCAGGCCGCATGAAATCTTCACGAAGCGGGAGGCCCGGCACTTGGCGGCCATTATCGAGCCGAAAGAGCTAGGCTCGTTGCTTGTGGCGATTGACGGGTACCAGGGCACGCTCGTTGTGCAGTCGGCCTTACGGCTCGCCCCTCTTCTTTTTGTTCGGCCTGGTGAACTCCGGGGCATGGAGTGGGATGAGGTTGATTTCGGCGCAGCCTTGTGGTCAATCCCGCCTGCGCGTATGAAGATGCGGCAGCCCCATTTCGTGCCGCTTTCCAGCCAAGCGCTTCAAATCCTTGCGGAACTCCACACTCTGACGGGTGGAGGCCGGTTTGCTTTTCCTGGGCGTACCGGATCGCGGATAATGAGCAACAACAGTGTTACCGCCGCCCTTCGCTATCTCGGCTACGGCAGCGATGCTATGACGTGGCACGGGTTCCGCGCGACTGCCCGGACGATTCTCGATGAGGTGCTCGGCTTCCGGGTTGACCTGATCGAGCACCAGCTCGCCCATGCCGTGAGAGACACGAACGGGCGCGCGTATAATCGAACCTCTTTTCTTGATGACCGGCGCGACATGATGCAGCGCTGGGCGGACTATCTGGATAGCCTGAAGGCAGTACCGAACATTATACCTTTTCGCAGAACAGGAGCACAGTAACCCATGGTCGAACAGGGCATTCTGGCGCAAAACGTCTTTTTGTATTGAGCTTGTCGATTTGACATTGATAAATAGATATTGAGTGATTGCGAAAGCCTCACCATCAACAATCAAAGGCAAAAACAATGAGTGAACTGAAAGGCTTCGAGCCCGGGAGCGGTGTGAAGAACCGGGCGTTTGCTGCGTACTTCCGAAGCGCCGGGCCGGGTTCTCAGCAGCCGTTCGAGCATCCAGATGGATGGATCATCAAAGGGAAATCATACATCGTGCTGCACAACAACTCCGGGATGCTCGCCGTGTACAGAATCAAGACCGACGGGTTCCTGAAGCGCCTGAAGCGGGTGCCGAAGCCTATTGTGCAGCAGTACGAGGATCGAATTCAATAAACGGAGGTCAAATCATGTCATGGGTTGCAGTTGACGAGATCGGCGCGGTGGTGATCTTTCTGCAGAAACCGGCGCGGCGGCACCATTCCCCGGGAGCGGAGTCGTTTCCCCGGGTGCGTGGGCAGATGGCGACATGTGGGAGCTGCTTCCTTTCGGCGCCATCGAACGGCTGATCGGGCGGCGGGTGACGTGGTAGGATGAGCCGGTGAACCTTGGTGATTTCACGGGTTCGGCATATTCACCTGGTGCGTCGGCGCGGCGGTAACAATCATTTTTTCAAACACAGTAAGCCGGGCCAGTTCGGACGGGCAACAACAACACAAAAAGCACGGAGGCGTTATGTCACGGAGTGAGTACAAACCAACAACAAAACACCAAACCCTGATCGATGCTGCGAATGAGGTGGAGATTAACCACCAGAGCATCACGGACTATCTCCGGTCAATCGAGCACCTTGTCATTGGGAGCCGAATCATCATTGAAAGCGACGCTGCAGATTTGGATTATGAGGCGCGAGGCGCGATAGAAATCTTGAGCAATGCTGTGGACAAGCTCTTTCACGTGCGAGCGATGCTCGATGGTGCGAATCCGGAAGAAAATGGATTCTCGGTGACGGATAAGCGCCAGTCGTCACGAATTCGGCTCGCCTCTTCCGGCGCGGAGTCCTGAGTGGCGCTGGCCGGTATCTGTTCGAGGGCAAGGCGTTCACGGCGGCGGAGCTTGCGATTGAGGCGTCACAGGGCGAATAACCAACCAAACAAGGAGAACGAGACCATGAGACAGACTATCGAGATGATCGACGCGGATGATTTCACAGGAGCGATTTAGGCCGTGAAGTCGATGCAATCCGGCATTGATTGGAATTATGCTGCTGATGATGATGATGAGCCGACGGGTTCAGCGCTTCGGACGTAACAGCAGCGGCGCGATGGTGAGCTGTTTTCTATCCTGAACGATTTACAGGCGGCGCAGATGTTTCCGGGAGCGGATCGGCAGCATTTCAAGCGGGTGGCTGTGTTGCGCCTTCTGGCTTTGTGCGGTGAAAATGGCGCGGCGGCGCGGCTGGATCGGGCAATCACCGCTGGAGCGTTGTCGGGGGAGGCGGAGTTGAGACGATTTGAGGGCGGGCAGAACTGAAACCAACAAGGGCGAAAAGATGGGCGAGAACGATTATCAGGGTGGGTATGAGCTGACAGATAACCAGTTGTATCGAGGGTGGATGTCGAACAATCTGGATATGAAAGCTGTACTCTGCAAAGTGCGGTCAGTTAATTGGGGCAATGTCGTGCTTTCAGCAAGAAATGCCCTCAATTTCAAACCTGATTCCGTCGGGCGGTATTACAAGGCATTCATCAAAAGCTTCGAGCCGAAAGATGAGTGGTCGGGGGCTGTTCGGAAAAATCTCCGCAGAGTGACTACATGGCGCAGCATGACCGCCGGGGAGATCATCCAGGAGATACGAAGCAGTCCCGAAGAGTGCCGAAGGTCATTCAGTTTTCTCTTGGATTGTTATCTGGACGCCTGTAAAGCCTACCTGATTGACATTGCCATTACCTCTGAATGGCAGCTCTATTTCATCGAACGGTTCCAAGACCCAAGACCGATAAGCCCCGAAGAGGTTCCCTCATGGACGGGTAAGATTGAGAATGAGGCATGGAATTTTTGCTGTTTTCTTGATGAGGACACAGATGTTTCGATTAGAATTCTTATGGAGCGCATGTTCACCATCCAGAAAATCAAAGCGTTCTTATCGGATGGCGCGGCGGGAGAGAAATCGATGAGACCAGAAATTATGGCGATTGAAGAGGTTTATAGGAATGCCGATGAGAACTTCAAGGCAGAAATGATCCGGTATATGCCGGGAAATTGTAGTCGCGGAAGAACAAAAGCTGGCGAAATAAGCAAGCTTGATTTTTTGGAAAAACTACGGGAACGCATAAACAAAAAATCAATCAAGGTTACACAAACAGGGGATGCGTTGTCAAAGCTATATAACGAATGGGCTTATAAATTGCACCATGATTTTATTAATCCGGAAAAATAATTCGGAATAAAGAAATCATAATTCCGAATTCGTTTCACTCAAAGATCATCGTTATCATATAAGCGAGCTTAATAACAAGTGAGTTCAATTAAACTAAGATATCGATGGAAGAAATAATTTTCCCTTTTCCGGAAAGATCGGTTAAAAGGTATCTCAATACCGATTCGGTTATTGATTTATGCTGGAATGTTTATGATTATCCGGCCACAAAAGCAACAATTTATCGTGCGAAACAAAAAGGCCAGCTCCATCCTTTGAAGCGTGGTAAGCACCTGCTTTTTCCGATTGCAGATGTTCTGAAATGGATCGAGGGAAACAATATATAATCAGGAGGAGATACAGTGACGACAACAACTGAGAATAAGGTTTGTTTCTATCGAATCAAGGACATCATCGGGGATCGAAAAAACGGCATTCCAGCAATGTTGCCAATCAGTAAAGAGGCGTGGTATCAAGGGATTCGCGATGGTAGGTACCCGCGCCCCGTTAAGCTCGCTCCTAAAACCTCAGCATGGCGGCGCACTGACATAGAGAGTCTTGTCGAGCGGCTCAACGAAGGGCGGTGGAATGAAAAAGTAAAGGAGGGATGATGAATAATAAATAATAAAAAAACGCCCTGCGGTGAAACAGGGCGCAAAGCAAAAAAACAACGGGTATTGAAAGCAGCTGTCCAACAAACCTTAGAAAAATATGAAAAATTATCAACCAAAGCAACACCTTGTTATTGGTGATCATCGTTTTTGTGTGCCCGGAATGCTCGAATCAGTTCCTTTGATCGATCATAAAGCCGCAAAGCGACATCAGAAAAAACAGAACAAATTTTCTTATCGAAGGAGATTATATGAGAACGGTGGTAGGGTATGTGTTTATGGCCTGCCGGAGTCAGTGCCTGGTTATCGTGGAAGGAAGGGCTAAGCATGGCGCTGCGTTTCACAGAAACAGGAAAATGGGCTGATCCTTGGTTCAGAAAGTTGCCCCCAATGTACAAGTTGATCTTCCTGTATCTCATTGATAATTGCAATAATGCTGGTTTTCTGGAAGTTGACGAAGAGTACATCGCATTTCAAACCGGCCTTGGTATTGATGAGGTATTAGGGGCTATTGAGGGGCTTAATAAGGGCTGTTTATGCGTTGATCGTTGGGTATGGGTAAAACGTTTTCTTCGATACCAGAAAAATGAGTCCTTGAATTCTGAAAATAATGCCCACAAGCAGATCATATCGCAGATTCGAGACCAGATCGAGCGCTTTAGGGATGACCCTGAAATTCAGGCTCTTCTTGACCGAGTGAATCTTTCTGGAACAATCGAAAAAACAGCCCCGGATAAGGGGCTAATTAGGGGCACAGGTAATAATAGGACTGGTAAAGGACTGGTAAAGGACAGAACAAGGAAGGAGGTGAAATTTTCGCCTGAAGAGCTGGAGTCTGTTTATCAGGAGTATCCGCGCAAAATTGGAAAACCTGAAGCCCTGAAAGCCATCACCAAGGCGCTGCAAAAAATCGAGATCGAAGATTTACGAGCGAAGGTTCGAAATTATGCGCAATCTCGAGCTGGTCAGGATCAACAGTTCACTCCCTATCCGGCAACCTGGTTCAATCAGGAACGTTGGAACGATGAAATCGAGGCGGTCAGCACAAACAGCGTGCGTGGCGGACGTTCTGCACAGCAGCCGATGGGAATGACGTATGAGCTGGCCAAACCTCTATCGATGGAGGCCTGAGCATGTTGAACCAGTTGCAAGACAGTCTGGAGTCTCAGTTTCTCGCCGAACTCCTGATCGATGATCAGACCGCCTGGGATGCAGTAGCACCGATACTGAACCAGATCGGCAGTAAGGTTTTCACCTCGCAGAATCGAGCCGTCATGTTCGCCGGAATTGAGCAACTGAAAGCAGAGGGACAACCAATTGACCTATTGGCTCTCGGTGACGTGCTGGCGAAGCGCGGTGTGCTCGATGCCATCGGTGGGCTGAAGGCGATTGCCAAAGCGTCCAGCTATGCAATCACCGCCGCCTACGTCGATCTCCACGCTCGTCAGTTGGTCGATGCTTACATGATGCGCGAAATCGGCGCGATTGGGGCGCGGATCATGCAAGATTCGGCTGAAGGTGGAGTGTCGATCGACGACCTTGGTCAAAAATCTATACGGGCCATTCAGAACCTGATCGACAGCAAGACCTCGACCACCACAGCACATATCGGTGCTTTCGTAGGTGATGCGCTCGATGCGTTTCACAGGGCGAAGGCGAACCACGGCTCGATAACCGGTATTGCAACCTCTCTATTGTCACTCGACGACCTCACCGGAGGATTCCAAGCGGCTGATTACATCATTTTGGCTGCTCGACCTTCAACCGGCAAAACGAATGTTGCTCTAAGCCTGAGCATTGCAGCTTCAAGGCAGGTGCCTGTTCTCCTCTACTCAGCCGAGATGACCGGCCTCACCCTTGCTCAGCGTGCTCTCGGCGCGGCTGCGAATTTGAATGATCGCCGGATCAAACGGGGCGCGTTGGCCGACGGTGAGGTCTCTGCTCTGATCGACGCCGCGAACGACCTGTCGAAATGTAAAATCTACCTGAATGAGGCGGCGGCCCCCGACATTACCGAGATCGAGATCGAAGTGCGGAAGATGGTTCGTGAAAAGCACGTCGGCCTGGTGGTGATCGACTACATCGGCAAGATTCGCACTCGGCGCGGGCGTTCTCGTCAGGAAGAGGTTGCGGAGGCCTCTGCCCGCTTGAAAGGAATCGCCAAGGAGCACGGAATTCCGGTAATTGCCTTGGCGCAGTTGAACCGGAATGTCGAGTCTCGAGCCGGCTTGCCGGTGCTCTCTGACCTTCGGGAGGCAGGCGACTTGGAACAAGATGCCGACGTTGTGATCTTCTTGCACTCCTTTCACCGGGCAGGCGTTGCCCAAATCCCGCAGGGCTTCGGGAAATATTCTGGTATGCCGGCGGCGGGGCTGTTGTGTTTTGTCGTGGCCAAGCAGAGAACCGGCCCGGTCGGTGTGGTCTTTTCGCGTTTCGTTGCTGAGACTGGCCGTATTCTGCCGGTCGAGTGTGACGTTGATGCGCCGCTGGTGAACGGGAACCACCATTACTGGCAAACTGATAATCAACCATTCTAAACCCCATAATTCGCCATGAGTACAGAATCAGGAGAGTTTCGAGGCGCCAAAGCGATGATTCGAGAGGTTTTGAGCCGGCTCGATCAAGAGAACCTGGTCGAGACCGCCACTGAAAATATTTATCGCTTGACTGGCTGCAATTACGCGCTACAACAAGCCATCGATCTTGGTTTCGACCTTTACCGCTGCTATCACCGTGGAGATATTGACCGCATGGGAGAGGTGTTCGGCAAGCTCGAATTGCTGAACGAGGCGTTCGTCCCTATCGTCAGTCACCAAGATATGCTCGAAAAGCTTGGAATTACGATGCCACCGATGCCGCCGCAACAGGAATGGTGATTTCGCGGCTTTCTGGGTGGAACAGCGTTCCAAAATGGAGGTGCGGCAATGACCAGCGATGAGTTGCAGTCGATGCGCGAGCAGCTACCGGGATTTCTTGCTGAGGGAACATTTCAAAAACGAAACAGAGAACGAACCCTGAAAAAACTGAGCAGAAACCAGAACCAACACTCATTGGGCAGGTTGAGTTCAAGGGCGAAAAGCACGAAGCCGTTGATTTTCTTCTCGAACTCGAAAGCTTGGCCAACTCCCTCGATCAGGAGCAGCACGGCTTGATCGGTTTAGGTTATCAGGACTTGAGTAGCTTGGTGCTTTCCCGCGAAAGCATGATGCAGGTGCGGGCACTCTACCGAGCGGCTGGCGGTGGGCCGTGAGGCGGGGCGCAGTTCCTGCGCTCCCTGAACGGGCAGAAGCCTTGATTGATGAGGCTGTCCGCCTCAGTGCTAAGGATCCGACGGCGATTACCTCACGGGGCTGGCCCTTATCCGGCAGGCCGCCGAGCGGGCCTATACCAAAGCAGCGCTTCAGTTTTTGAGAGAACACGGGGCTTCGATCAGGCAGGCTGCCAGTCTGATTGGATTATCGAAATCGGCGGCACAACTTAACCAAAGGATGAAAAAAAGATGATTAGCTTGAAACAAGCGGTCGCAAACCTCCGCGCCGTCACAGCAAAACGCATCGAGCTTTGTGAACAGCGGGATGCCGCATGTGGACGGGCCCATGAGCTTAGAGTCCGGCTCGATAAAGTACAGAACGCCGTCGATCAGGCGAAAGCGCTTCTCGGCGCGGCGCAGGCTGATTACGCAGTCACCGGGGATTTTGAGCCGGTTCATGCCGCGATGCGAGCGGTAGCCGTCGCGCAGGCGGAAGCCGACGTTGCAGTGAAAACGATCCAGCCTATGATTCAGCAAGAGGAAGAGAATGGTCTAAAGATCGATGGTCAGTTGCTGACGACGGCTTATCAGCAAATCCTTCCCCACAAGGAAGCGGCAGCACACCTCTTGAGCACCTCTGCCGATGTGCGGCTATTCCTGTATCTGTATCGAGAATCCGGACTGCTGATGACCGATGAGGTATTGCGGGAACGGCTGGAGTATTCTGAGGATTCCTACAAAGCTGAGTGCGAGAAGGCATTTGAAAAACTGATGGCCAACGCTTGACGCCGGCGGCGCGGGCAGCTCACGGGTTGCCCGCGGTGCGTCGGGCGCTCACAACCTCAACACCGCTGATATGAGAAGGAAAGGAGGGCGAAGAGTGGTACAGCACCCGATCCGACGTTGAGCGGTTTGGGTTACAGGTTCGCGAACAGGTAGCGCAATCTCACACATCATCATCATGAGCAACGGTTTTGAACAGATTTCCACATACATCGAAAGACTTGGTGTTGAGACGGCACTTCGGCTTGTCGCAGGCTGGGGTGGAAAGTCCCTCTATGTGCCAGGTCGCCAGGAAGGTGTTTGCGATCACCTGATCAGTTTTGTGCTCGGTCAGGACGGGGCCGAGATACTGCAAAAATGGTACGGGCACCAGACAATACAGGTGCCCGAGTTGAATCTGAGGCCCTACGCTGTCAGGGCAAACGTCATCAGAATGATCCGTCTTGGCATCAGCAACAGAGAAACTGCAAGCATGCTCAGCATCTCGACTGAGCGTGTAAAACAAATTGTCCGGTCATATCCGATTGCCGGATCACAAGACCCGCGTGAAAAATCACGACAGATTGCAGACCATAGCCGCCACAACTTGCAACAAAAGGCTTTTCCGCTTTTTGATCCTCAGGCTCACCAAGAAACAACGTCATTGAACGACGGGGCCCCTGGCCCAAAACCCACCCACGGGACGGCAGACCCGCGGAATTTAGGTAGCGCCAGGGAAGGCCGGGCTTCCTACCGGAAGAAATAATTTTCACCAACAAAAAGAGACAAAGATGAGTTCAAAAACAGCGATTTCTTGGGTAGACGCAACCTGGAACCCGGTTGTCGGGTGCAGCAAAGTGTCGTCCGGTTGTGCGAATTGCTATGCTGAGCGGCTGGCTGGCCGGTTTGCAATGCTCGAGTCCCAGACTGCTGACCCAGTAGACCGCCGTAAAGGGCCGTACTATGACGTGATGCACTACAACGATCATGGCCGCTGGGTGTGGAGCGGTGAGACTGTCCGAAAGCAGACAAAATTTAATCCGCTGACAGCCAGGAAGCCCAAAACAATCTTTGTTTGTTCGATGGGTGACCTCTTCCACAAATCACCGATACGGGAAGAGGCTATGCTGATCCTGAACGCCAGAACTTCACCGGCGGAGCGTATTCAAGCAACCGCCATCCCGTCCTTGTCACCTCGACAACCTGCCACTTTTCGCCGACTCCGTGCAGGTAATAGGCTCCGGTCTCTTCGTGCTTCCCGGCTCTCAGAAACACCCGTTCCCGCTTGCCGTCGTGCCTTGCGACATTGATTGCCCACTCAAAATCGCTGCCCAGCCCATTCGTTGCCTTTCCAAATCTGCTTCGGGGCTGTCGCTGGCGGCGTTACGGGCGACACATATTCTGCACACCATTGACGATGCGGACATTCTCCGCACGTCTCGGGCCGCGTCGTTACGGGCGTCTTGCCGGTTTCAAAGATTTTGTTCATTTCAGTTCTCCCAGTTAATTGTTCCGTTATGCTCGAGACCGTCGAGTAGTCGGCCGGCGGCCGGCGGCTTTTTTACCAATGCGGTAATGATCTGCATCATGTACATCCGGATGTACATGCTTTTCAGCTTCGGATAGCCAGTCAGCTTGATCGTCAGGCCACCACTCACCCCACTGCTTGAAATGAAAAGGAACCCTCACCGCGGCACACTGATCACGCATCGACCGCACTCAGTCTATATGCATAGGTCTGGCATTCTGGCCGGATTCTATGCCCATGATTACGAGGTCTAATCCATATACTACAGGAGGTTCCGTAGGTAGTCCCATGCACCCGCACTCGCGCCCTGAACAGCACATCGGGGGCCCGTTAGGGTACAGATCATCCGGGTAAGAAAGATCAATCGGCCCGAGCATCGGCTCGATACTCACAAACCGCTTCGCCGCTGGAGTCTGGAGCAAAATGGGAACTCGCTTATCAACTGTCTTCTGGTCCTCGATCGAAACACCAAGAGCAAGATTTTCAGGAGGATTTCCCCACGGGAAGTACTCCATATAATCCAGCATTCATTCCGGTCTTTTTGTCAGGATCATATACCGATGCCACGATGCCTCTTTGATCGTCTGCATTACATCATCAATCCAGGCATATGGAACCTGCTGGCGGCGATATCGGCAGACTTTGGGAGCTGGTCAACATTCCGGAGGCGGAACGCCCGCTTGTGCCGGCGTGGATGCTCGAAGCATGGCGGCAAGATACTCCGTTTCCGGGCCTTGAATTGTGTAGCGTTCATGGATCGGCAAAGATGGTAGAAGATGCCTTCGTTTTCGCCGGGAAAAATTGGCTGGTAAGTCTGGACAACGTTTCACACCTGAGGTCTGGCTTGCAGGATGCGTTCTGCATCATGGCGACAGATGGCGCGTATGCAGGGCGAACACTGTTCACCAACGGCGCTGAGACCATGATAACGATCAAGAGGCCGGTAATACTATCCTGCATCAACAACGTCGTGACGGCGCAAGACCTCATTTCAAGGACGGTTCATATCGAGTTGCCGGTTATCGAAGGGCGCCGGCGGCTTGAGTCTGAACTTGATGCGGCGTTCAACGAAGCATGGCCGGAGATATTCGGCGGTTTGCTTGACCTGCTTGTGAAAACGCTTGCGATGTTGCCGGAAACAGAGCTTCCAGCGGATGCGCTCCGGCTGGCAACAGCTTCATCGAGCATGACGGGAGGCCTTTCTGATGACCGATGCAGCATTGCAGGCGGCTCGCGAGCAGCTCTCGAATTACGTCGAGGCCGTGACGACGAAGAGCAAGGGCGGGTTTTACACCTCCCCGCTTTGTGGTTCAGGAACTTGGCCGAACCGGTCGGGGGCGCTCAGGGTGCAGGGCGAGAAGTGGCGCTGTTTCGCTTGCGGGCGCGGTGGGTGAACGGTGGGCCGAGAAAGCCGTCGAGCTGGGCGTCGAGGTCTCGGATGTGCTCGAACAGTGGCCAGTGCCGAAGATCGAGTGGCGGAGCTGGCCGTGGCGGATTACCTGTTGAGGACGCCATAAAAAGCGCCGTCATGGAGTAAAATCGGCGCACAGGCGCGGCGGCTTGGTATTTGCTTTTTTTGTGAGAAATACTGGTGCCTCAAGCCGCAGAAAAAAGCGTTCAGGCTTCAAGTCTTGAATTGAAGTGTCGAGCTGAAGGCCCACCAAAAGCAATTGAAAGCTGATCATGGGGCCGAATCTCTCTCTCGCAATGACCTTGTCCCTCAAGGACATGATCAGCTCGCCGCTCAAGGGCATCACCCGCATCGTTGATGGTGTGGGTGATGCAGCCGACAAGGCTTCCCGCAAGTTTACCCGCTGGTCGAACCAGACCGCAACGCTCACCAAAGACCTCAAGAAAATCGGCGAGTTTGGCAAACCGATTGCCGCCGTTGGCGTTGCTGGCGCGATTGGAATCGGCTACACAATTAAAAAATTTGCCGACCTTGAAGATGCGCAGAATGCATTGAAGGTCAACTCAATGGATGCGATGGGGCGCGTCGGTGCTGATTACAAGAAGATGCTTGATCTTGGAGCTCGGCTTGGCGTGGAACTTCCCGGCGATACCAAGGATATGGTTGAGATGTTCATTGCGATGCGCGAGCAGGGTATCTCGGCAAAGGAGATTCTCGGCGGCATGGGAGAGGCCGCCGCAAAGTTCAAGGTGGTGATGGGTGGTGACTCATTTGCAGGCACGGCGCAAAGTGTTGCGCAGCTCTCCGTTGCAATGGGTGTGACCGGAAAGGACTCTATCAAATTTATGGACATCCTTCAGCGCCTGAAATCTACCTCTGGCCTGACGATTGGCGATATGACCGACACGATGAAGTATCTTGCCCCGTCGTTGAAGGCTCTGAAGTTGCAGGGAATCGGCGCTGGGCAGGATGTTGGAGCGGTGCTCGGCATGATGAAGCAATCAGGTCTCGACAGCTCTGTTGCTGGCACCAGTCTTGCAATGGCGCTGACACGGTCGGCGGAGATAGATTACAGGAAAGGGCATGGCGTCGTGAAAAAGCTGGTCGGGCCACTTCTCGATCAGAAGGGGATCAAGCTCAATTTCTTTGACTCTTCGGGAAGCTTCCAGGGAATGCGGTCGATGATCGGCGAGCTTGAAAAACTGAAGGCGCTGAGTTCAAAAGATCAGCTGCTTGTTCTGACCAAGCTGTTCGGGCAGGAGGCTGCAAAGCCGATGGCGGTCTTTGTTGGCCAAGGCGTTGCCGGGTTCGACAAGATGACCAGGCAAATGGCTGCTCAGGCTTCGATGAGCTTGAAGATCAATACCATTATGGGTAGCACGTCAAAACTCTGGGAGACGATGACCGGCACGATGGATACATTCATCATGACGGCTGGCGCGGGCTTCTCTGACATTCTCGGATTGCCTGATAAGCTCATCGCCCTGAATAAGATTTTTGGTGGCATGAACGATTGGATGCTTGCCAACCCGAAAACTGCGAAGGTGGTTGGTATGGTCGTCGTAGGCGTGACTGGCCTCGCGCTTGGCGTCGGCGGTCTGGCGATGGGGTTGGGGACAGTTGGCCATTTTCTTCCAACCTTCCTTTCTGGCTTGGCAGCGCTTTCGCGCGTGGCGCCGCTGGTTGGCGGGTCGCTTCGGTTCATCGGTGTGGCGCTGAACCTTTTGCGCGTGGCGTTTTTGACCAACCCGATCGGCCTCGCAGTTACAGGTATCGCCGTGGCAGCTTTCCTGATTTACAAGTACTGGGGGCCGATCACCAAGTTTTTCAGCGGGATCCTGAAATCGGTGCTCGACATCGCCGGCCGGATGCGCGAGGCTGGCGTGAAGATTGTGACTATGCTATGGGAGGGCATCAAGAGCATGGCGATGAAGCCGGTTGAGGCGATCAAGGGGATCGTGCAGAAAATACGCAATCACTTGCCGTTCAGCCCGGCCAAAGAAGGCCCGCTGCGCGACCTGCACCGCATCCGCATTGTCGAGACCATAGCGCAGACGATCAAGCCCGGACCTATGGCCGCAGCGATGCGCCGTGCGACGGCGGCAACCATGATGGCGGCGGCGATTCCCGGCGGCGCGGGGATGGCCGGGGGAATAACGGTGAACTACCATCAAGAGATCAACATTCCCGGCGGTTCGTCGGCAGAGGTTCGCGAACAGGTCAAGCAAGCCAACGCCACTAGCCAGAAAGATTTCGAACGGATGCTCCAGAGAGTGCTGAACGATCAACAGCGTCGCAGATTTTGAGGCTCCGCCAGTAACATCACCGAACAACAGCAAACCATGAAAAGAGGCGAAAAGGCGCTTATTCTGGCTGGGCGTCTGGCCTTGTCAGGTTATGGAAAAGCGGAACCACTTTTTCCCCATGAACCGCCGGTGTTGAGTGAGCAAGGCAATCACATCGAGATCGTTGCCGGAGACAGCACAATCTCAATCGAGCAAGCAAAGGCCTTGGTTCACCATTACCGGGCACGGATACCAGGTTATACTGGACTGTGTAAGCTTGGGCAGGTGTTGGTGAAGGTTCCGTGGACAAGCCGTTACACCCACAAGCGAGCCTATATGGTGTTCATCATTTTCAACGAGTTGCCGGACAGGAACGGAGAGCGCTTCATCATCAACGACAAGGGGAACTGGTGAGAATCGTCGCGGAAAGATTCCCTAAAAAGGATTGTCTTTGGTGAAAAAAAATAAAAAAATATTATGGTGTTTTTGTTGGTATCATCTATTTATTGAAATAATAAGTTGCTGAAATAAAATATTTTATCCTCCTTTTTTGAAGGACGCCATCTCCACAGGACAGGACAAACCCGTCCGGTTACCTTCAGCGGTTGCCGGACGGGTTTTTTGTTTCCTTCATGATTGCCGGAAAAATCAGTACCTTCCCCGTATTACGCAGTATCCCCCTGGC
>Ga0194120_10007780_pt1 | contig 14464 bp, 15 predicted proteins | sample TA2MahCa65mmetaG_FD_148642 | JGI IMG/M metagenome (GOLD analysis project Ga0194120, IMG submission 148642) | Freshwater microbial communities from Lake Tanganyika, Tanzania - TA2015019 Mahale Deep Cast 65m | ecosystem: Environmental > Aquatic > Freshwater > Lake | place: Tanzania: Lake... | reverse complement strand
TAAATGACTGAACGGTTGCTTGCTGCGCGGGAGATAGTGGTGGGTGCTTGAAATAGCGAGCGGTGTTCTTCAGTAAAGACGGCACTGATTCGATCGATGCCAAGCGCATCGAGACAGAATTGACGGTATTTAGACGGCCTGTAAAACGGTTGCATGATCAAAAACAATTATCCGGACAACGCTTCATGATCAAAGAAAATTTGCTAAAGGCTTTGGCCGGCATACTGATAATCATTGTCGCGATGAGCGCGCTCGGGTTTTGGCTCGAGAAGGAAATGGAAATAGCCACGAACTGGGTGGTCGATCAAATCGGGTTTGCCGGGCTATGTCTGATTTTGTTCATAACCGATACGCTGGTCACCCCGTTTCCGCCGGATATTTTATTGGTTGTGATTGCCAAGAGTGATCTTGCCGAACACGGGTTACTTTATGTGCTCGTCCTGGGCTTGGTGTCCGTTGTTGCCGGCATGCTGGGCTGGTGTCTAGGTCGCTGGCTCAGGCACTTAAAACGCTTCCAGCGCCTGTTTGGCCAATTCAATGAGGAGCAGCACACGTTCATTGCTAAATACGGTTTCTGGGCCATCGTGCTTGGCGCAGCCACGCCGCTTCCCTATTCGGTCACCTGCTGGACTGCGGGTGCCTTGGGGATTCGATGGTCGACCGTGCTCGCTGCTTCCGTGCTGTTCCGAATTCCGCGCTTCATTCTCTATTATTTTTTGATTGCATCAACCGGCAACTTGTTCGGTTGAAATCATCATCGAAGCCTTCGCTTTCACAGATCGTAAGCTTTGCCTCGCCCGCGCGGCACTCGCGAAAATCCCTAATTTGCGGTTGAAGACAATCTTAGTCGCAGACCGCGCAGCAACCAATACACGGCGAACGCGGCAATCAGGTGTTTCAGGCTATGACCACTGATTATTTCGCCTAAAGCAAATAGTCTTGCATCCAGCGCTTGGTCGCAGACTATGGCCAAGCCATACAGAGCCAGTACCATCAACACCTCCCGATTCGCCGCGCGGGGTGAGGGAAACAGTATCAGGACGGTGGGGATCAATAACATGGGAAAGAATTGCACGAATCCATACAGGCGTAAATCGCCCTGTCCACGTTGTTCACCCAAAAACCAATGAATGACGCTGACAAGCCCCAAGCTAACCAAAATCGGCAGACTCAGCCGCGCCGCCCGTTCACCGATGTGCCCGCTGAGCGCGATAACCATAAAGGCCATGAAGCAAAGCGTCATGGGTAGGCGGTCCCACAGCAGACGCGCATTATCAGGCGCCCAGTGATAGTAGGCAGAACCCAGGCCGGTAAGCAGGGCGCCGAGAAAAAATAGCCGATAAGCCGTTATTTCAGTAGCAGACAAAATGCCGGCAAATTCGATCGATCCTCTGCGGCGCCACAAACGCCGCAAGCCGACCGCTCCGCACAGCGCGAGAGGAATATTGGACAGCACATTGAGGGAGTTCGGAATGGCCAGCCATGTGCGTTGATCCGCGAATTGGTGATAGCTCTGCGGCTGCGGTATGGCTGGCAGGGCCAATAATAGACCGATCGCCGCCAGCGTCATCACCATGACCAAGCCCAATCGGATAGCGACCGCCCAGGTGCGCAGGCGTTGAATAACGCCGGTTACATGGTGGCATTTTTGGGTTTTCATAGCGCTCTTGCCTCGATACTTTGAGAACGATTTTTCTCCGGCCGCACTACGCTTTGTTTGCCAATCTCCGCTATATGGGAGCACTTACGAGCAGGGTTCCACCCATAAACAACGCATACAGAATCGATAAGACAAAGATGGCAGCGATCAAACTCAGCAGCAGCCCGGCCAGGCTAATGGCGCCGTCATCATCCAACAGACCAAAACCGATGATAAAAATACCCATTGCCGGCAGCGTATTGGTGCCGGGAATGGGGATCATCATAAAAACGGCCATCAAGGCAATCGCGCATCCGAGCAGCGCACGTCCCGGCCTGCTGTTGCATACCGGGGAGAGACGGGGTTTTGAAAAGCGCTCGATACGTTGTATCCAGGGGATGCCGGCTTTTACGAAAGTCTGCATCCGGCTCAGCGCTATCAGGCGGTACATGATCCAGCCGGGCAACCACGGACTTCGGCAGCCAAGCATGAACTGTACCGCCAATAACAGCATGACTAAGCCGAACGGAATCGAATAGCCAGCGGCTGGCACTGGCAGCGCCGACGGTAGTGCCAGCAAACAAAACAAAAATCCGAACAGGCGTGTTCCTGCCAGCTCCAGCACATCCGCCAAAGTGAGCGTATCGTCAGGGACATCTTCAAAAAAATAACGCTGAAGGTCTTTGGAAAGTTGGGCCATAATCGTTGCTCAGTTTTCGTATTGGAATCGGGCAACCTGCACCCAGATAGTACCCTGTCGATTGGCTGACAATTATGATGCATTCTGAAACGCGCAGTCATTACCCACGTCGGTTTCGCTTGTTGAAGAGGATGCTTTTGATAGGAGCTTGCACGATGGCTTATGGAACAAATGCTGAAGCCGATTTGGAAAGCAGCGTCTGCGGGTTTCTGCGTGAGCCGCTGGCCTTTTGGCAGTTCCGTAGGGTCGCCGGAAAGCCTGATTTCAGCCGCGTCGAGTCGATCCGTAACATCGAGCCGCTAGGGTTTAACACCGGTGACGGACGAAAACTGGGCGGATATAAGCTGCGTGCTGAAAATCCTCGGGGCTATCTGCTGGTGGCGCAGGGAAATGCCCTGCTGGCCGACCGGATTATCGGCGAGCTGAGGTATTTTCGGGATGCCGGGCTGGATGTTTACGTTTATGACTACAGGGGTTATGGACTTTCCACCGGCAAGAGCCGGCTTCAGGCCATCGTTTCCGATTATAGGGAGCTCATCACGGCACTGAATGCCCAAGGTTACCGCCGCCGCTATCTTTACGGCATGTCCATGGGCGGTGTCATCCTGACTAACGCCGTCGGAGCCGACGGGAATTATGATGCACTGGTGATCGATTCCTTCCCCCAGCCGGATTTCAGGTCTAGGCTGCCCGGAAGCCTACGATCCGCTGCACCGCTTGCCTGAGGATGCGTCGAAACTGATGCTCATCATCGGCTTACTGGATCGCGTGGTGCCGCCGCGGGACATCGAGGCGATGGCGAAAATCGTCCAAGAACGCGGCGGCCGGGTGCTGAAATCCCCTGAATTCGCTCACCCCCTGATGGACATCGATCCGGCCATTCGGCGCCAGCGCTTCCAGGTAGTGGCGGATTTTCTGACACAATGAAACGGCTGTGGACGGTGCTGTTTTGCCTGTTGTGGCTGTGTTCCGCTTGCGCGGGGCCGGTGCATCCGCCTGTTCCCGTTCAAGGCGAAGCTTCCGCTCCTGCTCACGCCCCTCGCCTACGTCCTGAAGGCGAAACTGCAGTTTCGATTTATCTGGTTAACCATGGCTGGCATACCGGTTTGATCGTCAGGCGGGCAGATATTCCTTTGGGATTCATTCCGGAATCCGCGGATTTTCCACAAGCCGACTATCTGGAACTGGGCTGGGGCGATTGGGATTATTACCAGGCTGATGATCCCGGCTTTTGGTTGACCTTAAAAGCGGGCCTCTGGCCCACCGCCAGCGTATTGCATGTGGTTGGCATCCAAACCGCGGTGACTGAACGCTTTGCCGGTTACGAGGTGATCCGGCTCGATGTGGACAGAGCCGGTTTCGCCAGATTGGTGACGTATCTGCATCATAGTTTTCTCAGAGTCGGCACAGTGAAAGCCAGACCGTTACGATCAGGTTGGGGGCCTAACAGCTTTTTTTATCCCGCCCGCGGAAAATTTCACCTGTTGAATACCTGTAACAGTTGGGCGGCGCGTGCCCTGGAAGCCGCGGGCTATCCCATGGGCGTGGTCGAGCCGGTCATGGCGGATCAGCTGATGGCCAAAGTCCGCCCTTTCGCTACCCGCGAATAGCATTCCACGTCCCGGCTTACACCAGCGAATCCGAGGAATCGGAATCAGCAACGGCACCCTGCATGGAAAAGCCTGACGTCAGCACGCCGATGTCAAACATCGCGCAAAAAAGATCGCGCAAACAGACCATCCTATTATTAATTGCCCGGTTAACTTCAGACTGTTGTGCTTTTGAATTCGATTGAAAAACGGAATAGGCTATGCAAAGATGGAATATTAGAGATCAATAATTGAAAATCGCCTTGTCAAATTTAGCCGATTTAGCCAAACCCCATTTGTTGGACCGACTGGTCAGCTATTCGCTACGAGGCGGTTTGCCTTTGTTTGTGTTTGTCCTGTCGATTTCGCTGGGCGTGCTGGCGTTGATTTTTACCCCGCGCGAAGAAGAACCACAGATTGTGGTGCCGATGGCGAATGTGCTGGTATCGGCCCCCGGCTTGTCGGCCACGCAAATCGAACATCAGGTGACGCAACCGCTGGAAAAACTGTTAACCCAGATCAGCGGCGTGGAGAACGTCTATTCCCGCACCAGCAACGGACAAACCATTGTCACCTTGCGTTTTTTTGTCGGCGAAGACCGCGAAGATTCGCTGCTGAACGTCTACAGCAAGCTGTATTCCAATCAGGACAAGATTCCGGCGGTGGTGGCAAACTGGCTGGTAAAACCGGTGGAAGTGGACGATGTGCCGATCGTGGTCGCGGGCTTGTGGAGCAGCCAGCCGGATTTATACGGCGACTACGAACTGCGGCGCTTTGCCGATGAACTCACCGTCGAATTGCAACAAATCAAGGATACCAATCAGATCAACGTCATCGGCGGCCGCTTGCGCACCCTACAGGTGTTGCTGAATCCGCATAGCCTGATGGCGCGGCAGACCACCGCACTGGATGTAGTCGCTGCGATTCAGGCAGCCAACCAGTTGCTGAATGCCGGCATCGTCGCGGCGAACAATTCCACCATTCAGCTGGAGGCCGGCGATTTCCTGTCCAGTAGCGAACAACTGCGCAAACTGGTGGTTAATCAGGTGAATGGTGTACCGGTGTATTTAGCCGATATTGCCGACATTAAGGACGGTCCGGCCGAGGCAGATCATTACAACTGGCTCAGTTTTGCAGCGGCCCATCCCCTGGCTAGCCAATTTAAAGACGACTATCCGCTGGTCACCCTGGCCATCGCCAAAAAGCGTGGCGCCAACGCCGTGACCCTGGCGGACAATATCCATCAAAAACTGCACGAACTTTCCGAAACCTTATTGCCGCCGGAAGTACATATCGAAGTGCTGCGCGATTACGGTCAAACGGCGAATGACAAGGTGAACAATCTGGTCAGCAGTTTGGGGTTTGCCATTGCCACCGTGGTGTTATTCATCGGGATTTTTTTGGGCTGGCGACCGGCATTGGTAGTCGGTTTGGCGATACCGATTTGCTATGGCGCAACGCTGATGCTGGACATGGCGTTCGGTTACACCATCAACCGGGTCACCCTGTTTGCGCTGATTCTGGCCTTGGGCTTATTGGTCGACGATCCGATTACCGGTATCGACAATATCGAACGTTTCATGCGACTGGGGAGCGGCAACCTGCAGCAACGCATTGTCGATGCGATGGCGGAAATTCGTCCGGCGTTACTGATGTCGACCCTGACCATCATTCTAGCTTTTATCCCTTTGGCTTTCATTACCGGCATGATGGGGCCTTACATGGCGCCGATGGCGTTTAACGTGCCGGTGGCGGTGATGCTGTCCACTGTCGTCGCCTTTATCGTCACGCCCTGGCTGGCCGGTAAAGCCCTCAAGCCGGTCGAAGAAATGGTGGCTGCCGATGCGGCGCCTAGTCTATACGAACGCATGGTCGCCCCCTGCATTGCCAGTCGTAAGGCGGCCTGGTACTTGATTCTATTGATGCTGGTGCTGTTCGTAATCACAGCCCTGTTGCCGGTGTTGCGCATGGTGCCGCTGAAACTGTTGCCGTTCGATAATAAAGACGAAATGCAGATCATCATCGATATGCCGGAACAGGCCAGCCTGGAACAAACTGCTGCCGTGACAAGGCAGGCTGCCGCCATAGCCGCCCAATTACCGGAAATTGCCGCGCAAGCGGCTTATGTCGGCGTGCCGTCGCCGATAGACTTCAATGGCTTGGTGCGGCAATACGATTACCGGCTGGCGCCGAATATGGCCGATATTCGCTTGACGCTGGCAGCCAATGAGCGGCGCGAACATCAATCGCACCCGATTCTGATGCGGCTGCGGGCATTGTTGGCACCGTTAAATACCGGCGGCGTTTCGGTCAAAGTAGTGGAGGTGCCGCCCGGTCCGCCGGTGATCAGCACCCTGGTTGCGGAGCTTTACGGCGATACGTTGACCGGCTATGCACAACAAAGACAAGCCGCTGAGGTGGTGATGCAGCGCTTGGGGCAAGAGCCTTTTGTGGTAGATATCGACTCCAGCGTGGAATCGGCCCAAACCCGCTGGCGTTTTGTCACCGATAAGGAAAAGGCGGCGTTATCCGGCATTGCCACGCCGACCATTGCGCAAACCCTGAGTCTGGCCAATAGTGGCGCGATAGCCGGCTATTTCAATCAAGAACGGGAAATCCATCCGGTCCCGATACTGGTGCGTCTGTCGGCAGCCGCGCGCGACAGCCAACAGGCTTTCGGCGAATTACCGCTCAAGGCGCAAGGTGCAACCGGGCCGACTATGATCGCCTTGGCCGAGCTTGGCCAGTTTGTCGAATCCACAGCCGACCAAGCCATCTACCACAAGGATTTGAAACCGGTGGTGTACGTGATGGCGGAATTGGAAGGACGCACGCCGGCGGAAGTCATCGCCGATGTCTCGGCTGATTTGAACGGCTCAAACCACAACGCGCCGGATTGGGCGCAACGCACCTTCTTCAACTCCGGTGGCGGTATTCCCTGGCAACTGCCGGAGGGAGTGACCTTAAATTGGGGTGGTGAGGGCGAATGGAAAATCACCGTGGAAGTGTTTCGCGACATGGGTTTGGCCTTTGCCTTTGCATTGGTGGGCATTTTTTTCGTGCTGCGTCTGCAAACCGCCTCGACCACCTTGTCCTTGATCATCATGTCCGCGATTCCTTTAACCGTGATCGGCATCATGCCGGGTTTCTGGCTATTGAATCAGTTTGGCGAACGGGTTATCAACGGTAGCCCCGACCCGGTATTGTTTACTGCCACTGCCATGATCGGCATGATTGCCCTGGCCGGTATCGTGGTCAGAAACTCGTTGATTCTGGTTGAATTTATCACTCAGGCCAGAAATCAAGGCATGGCGTTGCGCGCTGCCTTGCTGCAAGCCGGCACGGTCAGAATGCGGCCCGTATTGCTGACAGCTGGCACTACCTTGTTAGGTAATATCGTCATTGTGCTGGATCCGGTCTTTAGCGGTTTGGCCATAGCCATCATTTTTGGCATCATTGGCTCGACCCTGTTTACCCTGTTCGCAATACCGGCGGTTTACTACCTCATTTACTCAGACTCGGAGTCATGATTTTGTCTCAGCCCTATAAAACCCTCGTCACCTCGTTAGCCACGCTGGTGGTTTTGTTACTGATGATTATGTGGATGGCCGGCGCCTTCGATGAAAAAATCCAGCCGGGCGCTAGTGAATCCGGCGCTGCGTATACAGGCCCTGCGTTGACCTTGGCCCTGGAAAGCATCCCGTTATTTGAAGACGTTACCGCCACTGTCCAGTCCGGACAAACCACCGACGTGGCGGCCCAAATTCAGGCGCGCATCCAGGCCATTCATGTCAAATCGGGTGATCACATCAAACCCGGACAGTTGTTGATTACGCTGGACGATCAAAGCCTTAAGGCGCGTAGCGCTCAAGCCGCGGGTAATCTGAGTGCCGTTGACGCCCGTTTGCAAAATGCCCGGACCCACTTCACCAGAACTCAAGGCCTTTACAACAAAGACAGTGCCACACTGGCCGAGCTTGAAAGTGCCAAAGCAGACTATGACAGCCTGAAAGCGCAAATAGCCACCGCCCGGCAAGCGCTGAATGAAACGCAGCATGTAACGGACTACAGCCGAATAACATCCAGCTTTGCCGCGCGGGTGATAGATCGCTACGCCGAACCCGGCGATATGGCCTTGCCCGGCAAAACACTGTTGAGCCTTTACGATCCGTCGTCACTGCGTTTCGAAGCCCATGTCCGGGAATCCGTCGCCGTCGGTCTGCAACCCGGGCAAGTTTTGCAGGCCCATATCGACAGCCTGAATCAATCGCTGCCGGTCACAATTGCCGAGGTCGTGCCGGCGGCTGCGTCCGCTGCTCGCAGTGTGCTGATTAAAACCCGTGCCGAACAGCAAGCGGGCTTGTTTCCAGGCCTGTTTGCCCGCCTGCGGATTCCGCAAGGGGAAGAGCAGGTGTTATTGATTCCCGAGAGCTATCTGCAACAGGCCGGACAACTGGATGCGGTTTGGCTGCTGCAGGACGGGCAAATCGTGCGGCGCTTTGTCCGCTTAGGTCAGCGTTACGCGGATGGTCGGATTAAAATCATAGCGGGCTTGCAGGCGGGAGACCAAGTCATATTGCCGACACAAGTCTTATAGAGTAATGGCGCTGTACTGAGGACATGCAATGAATGAAATTTTTAGCGATATCTTTACCGAAATAGCCGCATTGCTCTTTTTAGCCTCTTTGTTCGGGGCTATCGGTTTACGCTTGAAACAGCCGCTGATCGTTTCCTTCATTGCTCTGGGCATCTTTGTCGGCCCATCAGGTCTGGATCTGGTAAGTGCTAATGATCAGGTCGATTTGTTATCCAAGCTGGGTATTGCCTTACTGCTTTTTGTGGTGGGTCTGAAACTGGATATTCATATCATCCGCACCATGGGCGCAGTTGCACTGGCGACCGGTCTGGGCCAGGTTTTTTTTACCTCGGTATTCGGTTACCTGATAGCCCTGGCTTTGGGCATGAGTTCGGTAAGCGCGCTCTATGTCGCGGTGGCACTGACCTTTTCCAGCACGATTATCATTGTAAAATTGCTATCGGATAAACGCGAGGTCGATGCGTTGCATGGCAAGATAGCCCTGGGATTTTTGATCGTTCAAGACATTGTTGTAGTCCTGGTCATGATCGGGCTTACCGCATTCAGTCAGGGTGGAAATATTCATGCCCTGCAGCAGGAGGCGCTTAACGCATTATTTAATGGCGCAGCGTTTTTAGTGGTCATCATGATACTGATGCGCTATGGTTTACCTTCCATCTTGCGCCTACTGGCGAAATCACAAGAGCTCCTGATATTGTTTGCGATTGCTTGGGCCGTGTCGCTGGCGACCATTGGCATGCTGCTTGGATTCAGCAAGGAAGTCGGCGCTTTCCTGGCGGGGGTTTCGATTGCCTCCTCGCCCTTTAAAAACCTGATTGCCGCGCGCATGGTGGGCTTGCGCGATTTTTTACTGCTGTTCTTCTTTGTCGATCTCGGTGCTAAGATGGATTTGTCGCTGATTGATCAACAGCTTGAACCCGCGCTGATATTTTCGCTGTTTGTGTTGATCGGTAACCCATTGATCGTCATGGTGATTATGGGTTATTTGGGCTATCGTAAACGTACAGGGTTTCTCGCCGGATTGGCGGTTGCGCAAATCAGCGAATTTTCCCTGATTCTTGGCGCACTAGGCGTCAAATTGGGGCACATTAGCCCGCAGACGCTCGGAGTGATCACTCTGGTCGGATTGATCACCATTAGCGCCTCGACTTATATGATCATTTATTCTCATAAATTGTATGAAAAATTGGCGCCTTGGCTGACTATTTTTGAGCGCAAAATCGCGCATAGAGAGCAGCAGCAAGACGGGCTGATCATGGACTCGAAAGCTGAGGTTATTCTGATCGGGCTGGGCCGCTTTGGCTCGGGTATTGCGGAAATTCTGAGGACTCATAACTACCGGGTCTATGGTATCGATTTTAATCCGGATTTGGTACGTAAAGGCGATCATGCTGGTCATCCGATTCATTATGGCGATGCCGAAGACCCCGAGTTTATCGCCACATTACCTTTAACACAGGTTAAATGGGTCATCAGCACCGCGGACGATCCGCATGTCAGTGTGGCTTTGATTCACAGCTTGCGTAACCAAAATTTTCAAGGACAAATAGTAGTGACAACTCATCACCAGATTATTGCCGACAGGCTAAAACAAGCCGGCGCAGATCTAGTCCTAATACCTTATATTGATGCTGGTAAAGGCGCGGCTGCTCAAATTATGGAGTTGGAGCTGCCGTTGGGTTGATGTTATCGCTTCGACCTGAGGACGATTGATTTTGAGAGCATTATTCTAATTGCTGGGGGCATCATGAATAAGCTAAAGGCTTGGTTCAGCGCATTGAGCACTAAAAACCGTATCGAATATGGCGTGTCGTTGTTGTGGGTTATAACCATCCCATTCTTCGTGGTGCCCTATGGCGGCGAAGCAGGCGGCCCGCTTGAACACTTTCTGTGGTGGGGTGCTTTTCCTTTGCTTTTGTACTGGGGGCGCCGCATTTGGGTTAAGAAATGGTTTTGAGTCGGTAAGGGTTAGGTTCAGATGATTTTGGTGTTATTGATAGAATTTATTTAGCACTCGCGGCTTTGTTGTGGTCAATATGCTCCATCATCTGCGATAACTTCTAACAGAGTTTCAACAAACCGCCGTCTTTCCCCAGAACTAACCTGTTCTCGTTTAAATGGCTGGAATTGGCCAGTTTTGAGCCAGGATCATTAACTATTTCCACAAAAACTCACACCGGTTCCAACTCTATTTTTACCTTTTTACCGAGTGCGGTGGCGGCGCTAACCAGGGTTGTGAGGGTTAAACTGGTATCTTCTTCATCCAACAATCGATTAAGCGAAGCTCTGCTGGTATGCATTTTTTTTGCCATCGCTGTCTTGCTGAGTTTGAGCGTAGACATACCTTCTGATATTTGCCAGGCAATAACCCGCTTAGTCGCTACCGCTGTGACTTCGTCGAGAATAGCTTCCTCGCTCAGGAAATCATCGAAGTCACTGCCGATATGAGGATTCTCTTCGTGTTGACTGTTCATTGCTTACCTCGTAATGCTTTCAATCGTTGTTTTGCCAAATCGATTTCTGGCTTCGGTGTTTTTTGACTCTTCTTGATAAAACCATGCAGCAAAATCATCGTATGCTTGTCCATTACAAACAGAACCCGGGCGATCCGGTTATCAAGCTTAATTCTGACTTCCCAAATGTCGCTTTCGAGATGAGCGACTAACGGCATACCGAGAGGCCAACCGAATTGCACCGTTTTAATATCTTCGCCAATCGTTTTTCTGTCATGGGCTGATAATCCTTTCAACCATTCTCTGACGGGCTCGCTGCCGGCTTCAGTTGCAAAAAATCTAACAGAAAGGATTGGATTCATTTGTGTAGCGTATCAAAGTTGGTACATCGCGGCAAACATTCATTGATTCAAAAAACGATTATTTTGTCGTACGCCGACAGCAATGTCATTTTCCGCAGGGTTTGCGCCCGGTCAAGACCATGACAATAAATCTCCTCAAACAACATTAGGAGTTTGTCATGAACCCAGAAAATCAAAGCAATCAACGCGCCCCCTGGAACAAGGGCAAGTTGATTGGTCAGAAATCGCCATTAAAATTGAAGGAAATCTGGGCCATTCGCATGCGTTTGCAAATGGCCAACAACGTGAGAGAACTAGCCTTATTCAATCTTGCCATTGATAGCAAACTCCGAGGCTGTGATTTGGTCAAGCTTAAAGTCTGCGATGTGGCCCAAGGTGGTCGGGTGTCATCACGCGCCATGGTCATGCAGCAGAAAACGCATCGACCGGTTCAATTTGAGATAACTGAACAAACTAGAGAGTCATTGGCAAACTGGATTAAACAAGCGCAATTAAAATCTGATGACTATCTTTTTAACAGTCGAATTCATCAGTCTCCTCATCTTTCCACTCGGCAATATGCGCGAATAGTTGAGCACTGGGTTAAATCAATTGGTCTTGACCCTGCAGCTTATGGGACCCATACCATGCGCCGTACAAAGGCGACCTTGATTTATCGTCGGACGAAAAATTTAAGGGCCGTTCAATTATTGTTGGGTCATACCAAGCTAGAAAGTACGGTGAGGTATTATGACCAGTAGGAAGTTATGTTGAGTACAGCGGCCAAGTATCCGTTTTTTATCCCTTTACCCTTTCATAACTGCACATAAAATTTGATGATCGTCTTCCACGGCGGCCATTGGGGCCGCCTTTTCGAGGAGGTCGATCAATGCTTCAATCTAACCAACAAGTTGAACACAATTTACCACTGCGGAAGCTCAGTACCGAAGCTTTAGAGCAACTAGAGAAACTTGGCTATAGCGCAAGATCGCTCAGGCGATACCGTACGATTTGGCAGCATCTCATTGCTTATTCACAGCAGAAGGATTTTGGCGATACGTTCTCGGAGAATTTGGCCGGGCATTTTATAGACACCTACCGCATCCGGGATGGCGAGGTCATTGCTCCAAAAGATGGGTGGCGGCGTCACGTTGATTTCGGCATCAAGTTACTTGCACATTTTGCCAGTCAAGGCCGTCTAAATCGCACCCGCACCGATATGCGAAAGGTGCACATCCCACCTGCAATGAGAAAGCCATTGCGTGACTTCGAAGAGTATTGCAGGGATCGGCGTCACCTTCGACAGTCGACGCTTTCCGAGCGGATTCGCGAGATAGCGATATTCCTCGATTTTTTGGGCTCCCGAAATCTCAATTCCCTGGATCAGATGCAGCCCGCCGATCTGACGGCATTTGTTGTTTACCGCCCCAGTCTGAAACCCAAAACCCTTGCCCGAATTGTCTCCGATGTTCGATCTTTCGTACAGTTTTTAACGCTGCGAGGGACGCTTCAGTGCGATCTCAGTCAGGTGCTGCCGACGATTCGAGTACCCCTTAATGCCACCATTCCATCGGTCTGGGATCCTGATCTCCTCACCAGACTACTTCAGGTGATTGACCGTAGCTCGCCGAAAGGGAAGCGGGATTACGCTATTTTGTTGCTCGCATGTCGTCTGGGTCTGCGATTGGGAGAAATCCGAACACTGACGCTCGATAACCTTAACTGGGACGCCGCAACCATCGAATTTACACAATCCAAGACTCTTACGCCGCTATGCTTGCCGCTGACCGAAGAAGTCGGCATGGCCCTGATTGATTACTTGAAATTAGGACGACCCCAGACAAGCCACCGTGAAGTATTCCTCAAACTGAATCCGCCGTTCGATCCATTCAGCACAAACTCGCACCTTTACTACATCGTCAAATATTGGCGACAACTTGCGGGAATCCAGTTTCCCATTCCGCAACACCAAGGCCTCCATTCACTTCGACATACCCTGGCAACTCGGTTGCTGCAGGCTGAAACGCCTTTTCATGTCATCTCCGAAATCCTGGGTCACGCTTCCACGGCATCGACGTTGATCTATGCGAAAGCTGATGTAGAAGCCCTGCGCACCGCCGCTTTGGATACCGAGGAGGTCTGCCATGACAAAGAATGACCGGGAAATTATATTTCAAAGTACGCTCGCGCCGCTGATGGCGCAGTTTATCGAGGAAAAACACGCCTGTGGCTATCGCTATCTTTCTTCAGCTATGTTGCTGGCGAGTTTTGACCGGTTTTTGGCTGGTGAAATACTACCGCCTGGCGAGTTGCCTCCACCCATCATCAGAAAGTGGCTCGCGAAAAAGCCCCACGAAAGTGTGCGAACCCATCAACGCCGCATTTCCATCGCTCGTCAGTTTGCCCTCTTTATGTGCCGGCTAGGCTATCATGCCTCTGTGCCCGACCGATCACTGGCGGCAAGGAATCATACCGAGTTCTCGCCCCACATCCTGACCCAGGACGAAGTCGAGAAGATACTTCAAGCGGCCGATCATCTCCCGCTAACCGCACGATCGCCACTGCGACACCTGATCATGCCCGAAGTCTTTCGCCTCCTTTACGGGTGCGGTTTTCGTCTTAACGAAGTGTTGCAATTGCAGGTGCGCGATGTTGATCTCAATCACGGCATTCTTACTGTGCGCCAGGGTAAATTTGGCAAGGATCGCCTGGTTCCTCCGGCTTTGTCGCTGGTCCTGCGGCTCCAAAAGTACACCGCCATGTTCGGAGTCCGTCCGCCCGAGGCATTTTTCTTCCCTTCGCCCCAAGGGGGACCTTGGAGTATCAAGACGATATATCACATATTCCGGCAACTGCTGCTCCAATGCGGCATCTCGCACGCCGGGCGGGGTAAGGGACCGCGAGTGCACGACCTGCGCCATACCTTTGCCGTCCAGACTCTTCTGCGCTGGTACCGCGAGGACGCCGATCTCAACGCCAAGCTACCGGTGTTGGCGACCTACTTGGGCCATCAATCGATGGAGGAAACGCAACTCTATTTGCACCTGACCGCCGAACTGTTCCCTGAAATCGTAATACGCGCTAACGCCGAGTTTGGCGATATTATTCCGCGGAGGATCACATCATGAAGCCCACCGACTTCGCT
>Ga0194120_10007779_pt1 | contig 14465 bp, 21 predicted proteins | sample TA2MahCa65mmetaG_FD_148642 | JGI IMG/M metagenome (GOLD analysis project Ga0194120, IMG submission 148642) | Freshwater microbial communities from Lake Tanganyika, Tanzania - TA2015019 Mahale Deep Cast 65m | ecosystem: Environmental > Aquatic > Freshwater > Lake | place: Tanzania: Lake... | reverse complement strand
TGGATTTAAACTTGAAAGATTTTAACAAGGAAAAGATTGAAAGTTATATTAATAAAGCAAATGAAATTATCTTGAAAGATTTAGAAGTTAAGAATTATTACTTGAAAAAAGAAGAAGCATTAAAAACTCCTGGAATAATAAAATTGGCAAATACTGCTCCTCCTGACTTGCCTGTTTTGAGAATTACTGAAATTTCAGGAATTGATATACAAGCAGACGGCGGAACTCATGTTAAATCTTTGAAAGAAATAGGAAAAATCTTGTTTCTTGGAATTGAAAATAAAGGCAAAGACAGGAAAAGAATTTATTTTGATGTGGTCAATAATATTTAAATACTACAAATAATTAATTTTATCATGAAAAAGTTAGTTTATCTTTTAACCTTGATTGCACTGATCCAATTTGTTAATGCATCTACTTATGAACAAGAATTTTATTTAAATGAAAATAAAGCAAATATTGTTATTAATATAAATCATGAGCAGGAAACAAGATTTAATTTTTATCTGGATCTGCCAAAAGATGTTAAAGATGCTAAAATCTATTTGGATAATCAAGAAAATAAATTTGAAGTAAGACAAGCTGAATTAACTAATTTTGTTAATGTTTACGGAAAAGCAACCAATATTAAAATTGAATACTCCTCGAGCTATTATTTAGATCATTCTTCAAAATATTATTTTACAGCAGAAGTAAATCCTGTTTTAGATGGAGATTTAATAATCAAGGTTATATTGCCTGAAGGAGCAACTTTAGATAGGTTATACCATAATGACAATCAAGGATCTGTTTACCCGAAACCAAGTAAGTTAGAGACTAATGGGAAAAATTTGATTATTATCTGGGAAAATAAAGCAGAATCCTATAAGGAATTCCCGATGTTTTTGGTTTATAACTATAAAAATTTTAATTATTTAATTTTAATTGTTTCATTGTTAATGATTCTAGTAATTGTTTATTTAATATTTAAAACTGTTAAAAAAAGAAAATTAAAAATAAAAAAAGTTAAAGTTGACAATATAGAAAAGCATTTGAAAGAAAATGAAAAATTAATTGTCAGCATATTAAAACAAAAAAAAGAATGCTCTCAATCAACCTTAGTTACATTGACAAATATGAGCAAGGCTTCATTATCAAGATTATTAGATGATCTAGAAGAAAGAAACATAATAATCAAGGAGCGATATAAGAATAAAAATATAATTAAATTAAAGAGATTATAATCTTCCTAATTTTCTCCAGATATTAACTCCATATTTTTAACGCTATAATTAAATAAATAATCTCCTTTTGCAAGCTTAATCTTGTTATATTCGATTAAATTTTTCTTATAATCTATAAAAGTATATTCATCAGCAATTAATATCATTTCATTGAATTTTATATTTATACCCGATTCTTTTTCTTGTGAATAATAGATTGACTTTGAATCAAAGATTTTTATTATTAAAGAATCATTATTATAAACATTAAATGAAGTTTCTTTTTGCGGATAGAAAAATATTCCATTATTAAATATTCTTAATTTGCCTTTTTTCTCGCTTTTTGATAAAATATCATCCAAATATTTCCTTAAATTTTTATTAGAGATCTTATCAATTATCAAATTTTCAGATTCTATTCTAAATTCATTTCTCATAATTTTTTTCATTAAATTTTAATTTATAAATTAACCTGTTGTAAAAAAAAGCTTTTTGGAACGTTTTTGAACAATAATAAGGTAAAATTAAGCTTATTTTTTAAAATTAAGCGCATGTTTCATTAATAAAATATATGTATATGTTTGTATTTCTAAATCTTATGAAAATGAAAAACATATTAATAGAAAGCTTTAAAGATACAGTTAACCAATTCAAAGATGATATAATTATGTTTGGAAATAGAGAGCAATTGATTATAACAAACGATCTTAAAGGAGGCAAAAATGAAAAAATTAACTAGTATAACTTTATTGTTGGTATTTTTAGCTAGTTTTTTTGTAAATGGGCAATCAGACCAAGGCCAGACAGCTACTGAAATTGATACAAAAATAAATGAAGTTTTAGATGATAAAGGAATGGAAAATGCAGAGACACAAATACAGGAAAACATTGGGAAACTGCCTGATGAATCTGGCTATGGATTAAAAATAGCTTTGGAAAAAATAAAATTAGCATTAACATTTAAGAGAGAAAGAAGGGCTGAATTAGAATTAAAATTAGCAAATAAAAGATTAGAAGAAGCTAAATTAATGGCTGAAAAAAATGAATTGAAAGGATTAATGAGGGCAAGAGAAGAACATAAAAAATTAGTTCAAAAAATAAAAAAAGATTTAAAAAATTCCGGGGAAGATGAAAAAGACCTGGAAAAGCAGAATGAAATAGAAGATAACTTGAATGAGCAGGAAAATAAGATTGATACTATTGAAAATAGCATATTAATAAGAGCAAAAGGATTAAATGAAGATCAGAAAAAAGAATTGATTGAATTGGTTAATGGGTTTAAAAGCGAAACTTCTGATGTAAAAATTAAAATTAATGAGGATAAAGAAGAGTTAATTACAAGATTAAAGGCTAAAGGAATAACAGAAGAACAGATTAAGGAAAAAGAAGAAAGGCTTGGGAAAAATATTGAAAGATTTGCAAATCATCAAATACAGCAATCTGAAAAAATGCTTAACCTAGCTAATGAATTAATAAATAAAGCTCAAAATGAAAAGAATATAACAATCAAGCAAGAAACTCTGGATTTGAAGAAAAAAGCACAAGAAAAACTCGATGAAGCTAAAAAAACATTAACTGAGAAGAAATACAAAGAAAGCGTTCTAATTGCAAGAGAGAGCAAAAAATTAAGTGCTTTAACAATAGTAAGCATAAGAGGAAATCCTGAAATTGCACTTGAAAGAGCTAAAAATCTTGAAGAATTAAGCGATTTAAGAGAGCAGAAACTTGAAGATATGAAGAGATTAAAAGAAGAACGCGATAAACTTAAAGAAGAATACAAAGAAAAAATAAAAGACATTAAAGAAGATAAATTAAAGAATTTAGCTAATATAGAATATACAGGGGTAATAAACAAATTCAGCTCAACATTAGAATTAAGATTAAAATCCGATAATCCTCGAGTTAGAGAATTAGAACAAGAAATTATAAATAAATTAAGTGATGGAAAATTCGCAATGTCTGTAGGAGATTATAAAAAAGTTATTGAAGTATCTGATGAAATTAAAAAATTAATTATGGAATTATCAGAGATTCTTAATAAAGAGGAGAGAAAATAATTTTTTTCTTTTTTTTATAGAAAGCTTTAAATAAACTTCTTTAATTTTAACCTAAGTAGGGATATAAATGGAAGTTCCAGATTTAATGGTCGAGAAAATTTTAACAAAGAAAGGAGACTTTTTTATAAGTGTCAAAGGGGTCGGATATGATGAAAAAAATAGATTTAACATCAATACTTATTATTTGCCTTCTGAAAATTTAGAATTTAGCAGTGTAGTCTATGATTTTTATGAATATGTTTTTAATTCTTATTTTGATCAATTTAAAGATAAGAAGGAAATCTTAGAGGAAAAGGTTTTAGATTATTCTGTAAAATGCATGGATGACTGTTTAAAATATTTAAATTTAGCAGCAAATAATTTTAATCAAGAAAAAGAAAAGAGGATTATGAAATATGAAAATGAAGAAATAACAGATTCTTTTACTGGAGAACCATTAGATGAAAATTCAAAATTATTAATTGCTGATCAAGAAACTAAATATTCTTTGTCAGAGGGGGTATGGCAACCATTAAGAAGAATTTATTTTGTTTACAAGGTTTACCCAATAATTGCCATGAAATTGACTCCAAAAATAAGGGAATATATTCCAAAATTTCAGGAAAAAAAACTTAATTCTGAAAATAGCGATGATTGGATTTATAAATTGTGTGATAGTTTTACTAATTATTTAGAAAATCAGATTAAAAATGATAAAAAAATTAATTAAAATACTCCTAAAAAAGCATAATACAATAAAATTAATGAGAATAAAACTCCAAAAAATGCAGGAACATTAAGGTTTTTTATGTTTAATGGAATCTTAAACTTTCGTTCAACATGCGGCTTTTTATATCTTAAAACAATTAATGATAAATTAACAAAAGCAAATGTCAAAAACAAAAATATATTTGTTATGGATGCAACAAATTTAATATCCTCGATTAAAATTAATAAAATAACAATCAAAGCTAGGGAGAATATTGCAACATAAGGTGTTCTTTTCTTTTTATCTATTAAGCAGAATTTTCCTGGCAAACACTTTTCTTCAGCCATTCCATAAATCATTCTTGAGCTTACTGCAAAACTTATTAAAACCGTGCTTGCTGTTGAGATTAAGGCAATTAATGCTAGAATAAGAAATCCGTTTTTACCAAATTCATTAAATGCAATTAATGCTAAAGGTGCATTTGATTTGCTTAATTCCTGCCACGGAACAACTGAAATTGAGATTAATGCAACTAAAATATAAATTATTGATGTTATTAATACAGATAAAATAACCGCTTTTGGAATTGTTTTATGTGCATTTTTTGTTTCTTCTTCAAATTTTACTATTCCTTCAAATCCAATGAATGCAAAAAATATTAATGCACCTGCTTCTAATACCCCTTTAAAACCTTCAGGCATTAAAAAATAATTAACATTCCCAAGATATTTAATTCCTGAAAATATTATAATCAACAATCCTAAAACTTGCAGTATTGTGGCAAATATGTTAATCCTTGAAACTTCTTTCATGCTGAGATAATTTATTACAGCACATAATATGATTAATGAAATTGCAATCAATGCTAGATCTAAATCAAATATTTCCTTAAAATAATTTCCAAATCCCAATGAAACTGTTGCTAATGAAAAAGCCCCTGAAATGATTATCATTATACCTATAATTAAAGCTAATTTTTTGTTAAATGCATATTCCACATAATCATATTCGCCAGAATCATTTTTGAATATTGATGATAATTCAGCATAGCTTAAGCCTGTTAATATTGCAACTATGGCGGATATTACAAAAGAAAGCCAGATCGCATTTCCAGCAGTTTGAGTAGCAATTCCAAGTAATGTGAAAATTCCAGCACCAATTATTATTCCTACTCCTGCAAATGTAACATCAAATAAATTTAATTCTCTTTTTAATTTTTCCACAATTTTTTATAAATTAAGTTATTTTTAAAGTTTTTTAAAATAAGAATTTTATTAAAAAGATTTATAAATGAAGGATTTAAGCTAAATTCTCCAATGATAAAGAAAACAGCAGCATATTTTTTGGGAGAGAACAATAAGAGATACAACTATGACTTTTATATTGGAACCAAATTTGATAATGTTAAAAAGCATAATAAAGGAATAAAATTAATTAAAGAAATTAATGTTGATTCTAATCACCAGAATGAAATTATAAATTATGTAAACAATCCATTCAATAGAAAAAAATTTTTAGCCAAATCTTTTTTTAAAAATCTTGAAAATTTGGGTTATACTGAACTTGGAAGCATTTCTTATAATATCAGGGGGCAAATTGCTGAAACTATGTTATACCGCCCTAAATTTTATATTGGAGATGCGGCAGAAGGATTAGATGATAAACTTGAGATAATCTGCTTAAATGATTTAAGGAATAAAAAAATAAGCCATGTTACAATAAGCCATAGATTTAATCATGGTTCAAGGATAAAAAATAATTTTAATGAAGGAAGAATAATTAATTTAACAGAAAAATTAGAGGGGAACAAGCCTCATTTGATTGAGATTAATAAATTCATTAAAATCCTTGAAAACTTGTAAACCAATAATTTTATAAACACTTAAATTTTGATATTTATATGACAATGACAAGAGATGATTTAGTTCATTGAGGGTAAAGCTTTTTCTAGTTATGGTTATAAAAATTTTTATGGAGGAATAAAATGAAAAATAAGAATATAAATGGGGGATTAAGCATAAAAAATGCTGATTTAGTTCACAAATTTAAATGTTGAATTCAGCAAGCTATTTCTTTTAGATGATGTTAGTTTTATGAATGTAGAAATGCCGGAAGAATTAGTTGATTCTTTGTCTATTAATAATAAACCAACAATTATATATAAAGCTGAGGATTTGTCTAAAGAATTATGCAAGATAATGCCTGATTTTTTAGATGATGAGTTTTATGTTATAAGTGGCGGAGGAGTAATTACCTATGCATTATTAAACAGATATAAAAAATTAAAAGCAAAGGATATTATAAAAGTCAATAGAATATATTCTAAAATTATAAATGGCAATCCAAATATAGAATATAAAATTGATTCGCAAATTGCAAAAGATAAAATAAATATAATTGATGACATTGTTTCAAGCGGGGCTACTATTTATAATATATTAAAAAACAGCAACACTTACTGCAATAACTTGATTTCTCTAATGACAAGCATTAATATAAGATCTAGCGATGAGTTTAGGTGGAAAGAAAGAAGCACAATAAAAGGTGTAAGAAAGTTATTTACATCACAGTTGGTTAATGGATTTGAAGGGCAGAAACCTTCTATCTTATCTGCAAGGTATTTAATGGGAAAAGCATTGGAAGATGAATCTTATCTTAATTTTTACCTTGCTAAAAAATTAGGGGGTATAGAAGAAGCAACTAAAATTAAGAATATTGTTTCTAAAATTGATACAAGCGAGATTAAATTATTAAGGGAATATCCTGATAAATTTATAATCAAATATGGAGGAAATTAAAATGAGAAAATTGCAAATTGGAGTTATTGGGCCTGAAAAAGGGAATTATCCTAAATTGGATTCTCCTAAAAAGATCAAGGAGTTTGAAGAAGAAATAGAAAAAATTGGTAGTTTAATAGCACAAAATGATGCTACATTAATTACTGGTGGTTGTGATGGAATTATGGAAATTGCTTCAAAAGGTGCAAAAAAATATAATGGATTGACAATTGGTACGCCGGGGAGAACAAGAGGAAGTTCAAATAAATTTATAGATGTAGAGATATTAACGCCAATAGATGTTGGGGATTATTTATTTGCAGGGATATTAAGCTGCGATTCATTTATTATAATTCCGGGGGGAGCAGGAACTTTAGCTGAATTAGCATTAGCTTATAGATATAAAAAACCAATGATAATAATTAAAGGTTATAATGAAATGTATGATAAGTTAATTGATAATTACTTAGACAGCTCAAAAAAAGTAAAATTTTATGGTGCTGAAAACGCAGAAGATGCAGTTGAGCTAGCTTTAAAATTAGCTATAAAAAATTTATCAGAAAGTTATATAAAATGAAAAAATCAAATAATTAACATGGCGGTTGTAGTCTAGTGGCAGAACTCAAGGCTGTGGCCCTTGTAACCGGGGTTCGATTCCCCGCAATCGCCCTTAATTCAAGAAAATGATAGAAAGGGCAAAGGGAACAAAGGATATTGATGTTGAAGAGAAGATTCAAGTAAATAGAATTATAAAAATTATAACAGAGGTTTTTGAAAAATATGGTTTTAACCCATTGCAGACAACAATTTTAGAAAGATATGAAACATTAGCTGCAAAATATGCTGGAGGGAATGAAATATTAAAAGAAACATTTAAGTTAAATGACCAGGGAAAGAGAGATTTAGCATTAAGATATGATTTAACAGTTCCATTAGCAAGATATATTGCAATGAACCCTAACTTGAAAATGCCTTTTAAAAGATATGAAATTGGAGAGGTATTTAGGGATGGGCCTATTAAATTAGGAAGATACAGGGAATTTACGCAATGCGACTGTGATACTGCTGGAAGTTCAAATATGTTAAGCGATGCAGAGATTCTCGCGATTGCCTCTGAAGTTTTTTCAAGATTAGGATTGAAATTTATAATTAAAGTAAACAATAGAAAAATACTCGATGCAATGATGGAGTCTTTTAATATTGAAGAAGATAAACGCGACAGTGTAATATTAAGCATCGATAAGTTGGCTAAAATAGAAGTTTCTGGCGTAAAAAAAGAATTGGAAGAAAAGGGATTTAAGAATATGGACAATCTTCTTAACTTGATATTTACAAATGATTTGAATGATGTTAAGAAAGTTGTTAAAAATGATGAAGGGATAAATGAATTAAAAGAAGTTGTTAAGTATGCTAAATTATTGAATGTTAAAAATCTTGAAGTTGATATTAGTCTAGCAAGAGGATTAAGTTATTATACCGGAACAATATTTGAAGTTTATTTAAAAAATTCTGAGATTACTTCAAGCATTGCGGCCGGAGGAAGATATGACAAGATGATTGGAAATTTCATTGGGAATAAAAAAATTCCTGCTGTTGGAATAAGCTTCGGAATAAGCGTAATTAAAGATGCATTAAAGGATAAAAATGAAAAAGCAGTAACTCAATTTTATATTATTCCAATAAACACATTAAATGAATCTATTGAAATAATAACTAAATTTAGGCAGAATAATTTAAAATGTGATATTGACTTGAATAACAAAAACATAAGCAAGAATCTAGAATATGCAAATAATCTTAATATCCCTTATGTTGTTTTTATCGGAAAAGAAGAATTAAAATTAAAAAAAATTAAATTAAGGGATATGAAAACTGGAAAAGAAAAATTGTTAAGCTTGACAGAATTAATTTTAAAATTCAAAAAATTTTAATAGGTTAAATAATTGAATATTTCATCTCCTCTTTTATTATACTTTGATTTCATAAATTCATAAAAATTTTTATTCCCGATTATTATTTTGAATTCCTTTAATTCTTTATTAAAATGACTCGGGGTACAGAGATTTTCTATTTTTTCTTGTGTTCTATTTTCAAATTCATGAGAAAGTATTTCAATTTCATCATTTTTTTCAATAATATCAACAATATCTTCCTTATTTCTTAATGGATAAATTTTAAATGATTTTTCTACACATAGATTTAAAGAATACAATAATGAATTCGAATTAGTATTTACTTTTAGATATGGGTTTTTTATTATTCCGGATTTTATTTCAGTTGTCGACATTCCAGAACAGCTAAAACAGCCTTCATTATAATCTTTTATTATAGAATTTCTAAAAACTAAAATTAATTCATTTTCATTTTGTCTTAAATTATCTTTTAATTCTGAAATTTTTCTCTCTCTTATTTCAAGTGATTTATTTAATCTCATTTTATTTTTTAATAATAAATAAATTTTTAAATCTTGTTAAAAATTGCCCCATAAACAGAATAGCTTGTTAGCTGGACAATAAAACTCGCGATTATTGATCCTAAAAACGGAATAAATCCAAGCAAAAAATATATTAAAAAAGTATATAATAAAACAACAAGAAATGCAATAAAGTATTTTCCCGTGAATGCTTTTTTGAATATGACTGGAAAATCAAAACCATGCTTAAAACTATTTTTTGAGATAAAATTTAATACTGCTAAAGGAGTTATATAAATAATTATAATACTTAACATTAAAATTAAGATAAATAATCCTAAATTTTCTGTTACTAAATTTTTTACTAAGTCAATTAAGAGATCTTGTCTTGTAATAAATATTGATTTTATAAATGTCTTTAATACTGAAAAAAATAGTATTACAGATAATAAGATTATTGGAGACAGATAAATCAATTGTATTAAAAAAGCATAAAACCCGTTAATAAATAATTCACCTTTTTTTTCCCATGAGGGCATTTCAAAATTATTTTTCATCGACAATTTTGCACCTTTTAGAATATAACCAAAAGCAATGAAATTTACAATTGGAATAATGTTAAACAAGAATCCAATTAATAATTTTTTTAAGTTTGTAAATGGCCTTTGAATGCTTTGCTCATAAACTCCCATAAGTTTGTTTAGAATAATTTCTTTATAAATGTTTTGATGTTTTTTCTGAATATAAATAAAATGATTATAAATATAATTAAACTATGTGTATAATCATAAGATTTTGTCACATAACTTGGAACTAAAGATGGATTTGGAGGGCCAAATTTTGTTTTTGCAGTAATCAAATTTATTACAAATAAGAACCCAAAAGATAATAAATCTGGAATAATTCCGAATAATGCAGCAAGCCAGGGTTTTTTTGTTTTGTGGAATACAGCCTAAGTCCAGAAAAAATGTGCAAAAATATCCATTATCTCTTAACCTCAATAATTATTTCTCCAAATGGCTTTTCCTGAGTTAGATTTATTTTTTCCTGGTTGTCTAAATGCAACAATGGAATAAAAGTTAATATTTTATCCTCTTTCTTATCACTTGGAATTAGTTTTGTAAATGTTAATGTTTCTTTTTTGAACTTAAAAAAATTAATTATTTTATCATAAATATTTTTTATCAATGAAGAAATATCAACCTTTTTTTCAGGAACCTTTACAATTATTTCATCTTCCCTTAGTCTTCTCATTACCCTTCTTTTATTAACTTCAAGTGCTTTCTGCAATGCGCTCATTAAATCATTTATTGTTACTTTTCTTTTTCTTGCTAAGGGGGTTCTTATTGTTAATTCAGGGTGTTCTGAGTTTAAGTAAGGATTATTTGCGTTTTCATACAATTCTAATTCATCTAAACTTGGGGGATATAATAAATTATCAAAATTAACAAAGTCTTCATTTAGAAATTTCTCTGATTTTATCTTTAATAATAATGCTGCCGCAAGCAAAACTTTTCCTGAAATAAAAAAATTAGCCTCTTTTAATTTTTTCAAAGTTTCAACATATCTTCTGCTTAAAATGCTTACATCAATATCCCATGGATTTAATTGCTCGCTTCTGATTAAATCATATATTAATGTCTGCCATGTTATTTCATCTTTTTCAACAAGCATCTCATAAATCTGGTCATGCATATTGCTTTAATAAGAATATTTAATATAAATGTTTCCAAAATCAAGATTTTTAGGGAATTCTATGTAACTACTTCCAAGTTTATACATACCGAAAGCTTTATATACTAGTTAATCATCCCATGTTTATATCACCTCTTTTTTCCCATGAAGGCTACTTTCGGGTAGCTTTCCTGGGTTTTAATAAAAATAAAATTTAAGACTTATTCATGGATTGATGGATAATTTGAAAAACATAAAAAAAGATAATTAAATTCTGTAAAAATCTTTATTTTTCAATTCTTTATTTTTAATATAATAAAACATTTCATGATTTAATTTTTTATTTAAATACCATAGAATTTCATGCTTTAAATTATTATTAATTATTTCTCCTTTTTTGTAATATCCAAAATTGTAATTTCCTTTTAGAATTTTAATTTTATTGTCTTCAAATTCAAAATCATTTATCTTTAACAAACAAAAAACAAATTCATTTTCATTAAAAACATGATCATGAGGGATAAAATATAATCCTTTTTTTATTTCATCTAAATTATTTATTTTTTTTAGTGTAAAAATTTAAAATTAAATTCTCTAATTTTTTCATGATTAAAAATTAAAGAGAAATTTATATAAACCTTACTTTGGCTTCATTTCAAGATAATGGCAGTGTCCGCAGTAAAATCTGTCTTTATGTTCTGCTAGGAAATTTGTAACACCGCATTTTGGACAGCTTTTGCTTCTGATTAATTTATCTCCTTGTATCTTGTATTTTTTCCATAACATGCTTGGTTTTTTGTTTTTTACTTTTTCTTTTGCCATTTTTATTTCTTAACTTGTGCTTTCTTTTCTTTTTTCTGCTTTGGTTTTTTCCTAAATTCTTCTATGGATTTTAATTTATCTGTATTATCATAAACGTTTGCTATTATCTTTGATTTATTGCTTCCATATTTTGTATTGATAACTTTTATTTTTATTAATTCAGGAGCAATTTTTAAAGATGAAGAAACCTCTTTTAATGCCTCTTCCTTGCTTATTGTTTTATTATTTTTATGATCAAATTCGAATTCAATTTGCTTTCTCATTAATAATGGATATTCTTCTTGTTTTATGATTTTCATCTTGTTTTTACAGCATATTCTCCTTCTTTTGTTATTTCTAATTTTTTAGCTATTTCAGATCTCTCAAGATTTAAGATTGTAATTCTTCCTTTCCATGTATTTGTAAATTGGTTTCCCTGGCATATTGGACAGGTATCCTTTTCAACAAATATTTTGCATTTTTTGCAGACTTTTTTTGCCATTTTATTTTTCTTTTTTCTTCTTTGATTCTTCTTTAACCCAGTTTAAGTTTCCTAATAAATACTGTCTCATTGTCAAACCTATTTTTGGGTTTTTAATGTCTTTATAGCTTACAGCAACAATTCTTGCCCTACATTCATCATTTATTTTTAATGTTTTTTTGCTTTCTTTTCCGGTTAATACTCCCGATTTACTGAAACTTACAAAGTCATCCATTGTCTGCCCGATATGGATCATGCCATCTATTGCTCCTAAATTGATGAATGCCCCAAAATCAGTTATTTCAGAAATATTTCCTAAAACAACTTCATGAATTTCAGGCTTAAATGTAAAAACTTTGAATGTTGTATCATAATATGCTGCACCATCTCCTGGAATTATTATACCCTCTCTAACATTAGTAACTTCTGACAATGCAATTATTATACCAAAATCTTTAGAAATATAATCTTTTAATGTCTCATTAATTTCATGAATTACAGCTTCCTCCACTTCCATGTTAAAACTGCTTGGAGGAACCCTTATGTGCGCTTTTAATTCTACTTCATAAAACATTTTGTATTATTAAATATTTTTTTTGTCTTAAAGTTATTATTGGATGGTTTTCTAATTTTAATCTTCTTTTTAAATCTTTGTCATTTGTGGCAATTATAAATTCTTTTGATAATTGCATTAATAAATCATCAACATAGCCAAATTTGGTATTTATAAGCTTAATGTTTTTTTGTTTTAGCCATTTTAAAGCAAGTTTATAGTTTGGCTTATTTTCCAATTCTTTTAATGTTTTATCCAAGATTTTAATTTCGTAATTAAAATTGCATATTCTTTTTAATTCTTCAAGTAAATCAATTTTGAACTTTAATGCATCTAGGATTATGTTTGTGTCTAAAACAATTGTATACATCTAAATCAATGGTTTTAATTATATTTATAAAATTTTCTTTATTTGTAAATTTATGCGAGAACCTAATTATAGATATGGTTTTAGTAAAATGACAAGTACAAATATATTCTTTAGACAGGATATTCAAGATCTTGTTAATTTAAATGATGAAGAATTTGAAAAATGGTATACTCCAAGAAAAGATATAGTAACTATATTATTAAATGATTATCAATTATTTGGTTCTATTCCTAACTTAAATTCAAGTCATAATAGAGAGAATATAAGCAGTTACCCAATTGTTAAGGATGAAATATCTTATTATAATGAAGCATTAAATTTTTTAGATGAGATAAAAAAAGCAAGGGAAGAATATAAGAAAAAACAAACGAAAAGCTTATAAATAACCTAATTATTCAAGATTAAGAGGTTGAGTTCTTTAGAATTAAAATGGAAGAAAAATTGATGAAAACAGGAACAACAACTATTGCTATCGTATGCAAAGATGGAATTGTTGTGGGTGCAGACAGAAGGGTAACTATGGGTTACATGATTGCTGGAAAGAAGTTTGAAAAAATAAGTATAATCAATGAGGATACTGCAATTACAATGGCCGGAATGGTTTCTGATGCACAATTATTAACTAAGATAATTAAAGCTCAAATAAGGTTAGATACAATAAGGAGAAATAAAAAACCAAGCACAAAGGAGATCGCTAATTTAGTTGCTTCTTTAGTTTATGGAAATATAAGAAAATTCAGCACAATTCCAGGAATCGTTGGATTTATGGTTTCCGGAAGGGATGATAAAGGATATCACTTATATGATATTGGTGTAGACGGAAGCGTTAATATGCAGGAAGAATATTATTCGGAAGGATCAGGTTCAGAATTTGCATTTGGTGTTTTAGAATCTGGATATAATAAGGATTTAAATGTTGATGAAGGAATAAAATTAATTTTAAAAGCTTTAAATTCTGCTTTGCAAAGAGATACTGCATCAGGTTCAGGATATGATATTGTTACTATAACTAAAGATGGAGCAAAAAAAGTATTAGAGAAAGAACTTAAGTTAGTCCTTTAATTCATAATTCTATATAATAACATGAATGAACTTTTAAAAGAAGTAATGAAGTATGTACCAGAAGATGCTGATATAGTTGAATCTGGATTCGAGGGAGCTAATATTATTTTATATACAAAAAATAAGGAATTTTTCTTGAATAATAGCGAGGTTATAAAAAATATTGTTGATGCTGTTAAAAAAAGAGTTGAATTAAGGCCACATGAAAGTTTATTGATGGATGAAGAAAAATCAGAAAAAGAAATAAAAAAATTGATTCCAGAAGATGCTGGCTTGACAAATATTATCTTTGATGTTCCAAGAGGAAAGGTTATTTTAGAAGCAAGTAAGCCAGGAGTAGCAATTGGAAAAGAAGGAGAGTTATTAAAAGAAATTAAGAGAAAAACA
>Ga0194120_10007778_pt1 | contig 14466 bp, 13 predicted proteins | sample TA2MahCa65mmetaG_FD_148642 | JGI IMG/M metagenome (GOLD analysis project Ga0194120, IMG submission 148642) | Freshwater microbial communities from Lake Tanganyika, Tanzania - TA2015019 Mahale Deep Cast 65m | ecosystem: Environmental > Aquatic > Freshwater > Lake | place: Tanzania: Lake... | reverse complement strand
AGCTTCTCAAGAGAAGACGCCGAAGGAAAATTCCTCCCAGAATACATAGAAAAAGAAGTCCTAGAGCGCAACCCATTCCAAACAGTTGATGTAAACGGTGTCGGCAGCCTAGTCAAAATAGCAATCACAAACGGAAAATCAGTCAAGCCGGGAATCGAAATAGGGGTTTGCGGAGAGCATGGTGGAGATCCAAACTCTATCAAATTCTTCCATAATTCCGGGGTATCCTATGTTAGTGCGTCACCACACAGAATCCCAATTGCAATAGTAGCAGCTGCTCAGGCAAGAATACAACAAAATTCGACACCTTCCAAAAAAAAGGCTCCTAGAAAGGTAGCCAAAGGCAAAAAAGCAAAGAAAAAATCTAGACGTTAACCTAGTGATTCTATCTTACGCGACAGCTGCCCAAGAGTGAATGGTTTTTCCAGCAACACTATTTTGTCAAATAACTCATCAGTATCGTCTTCTACTGCCCATCTCTGATATGCAGTAACAAAGAGAATTTTCTGGTCTGGATTTTTTGCCAGTATTTCTTTTGCTGCCTGTGCACCTGTTTTTTTCGGCATATTATGATCCAACAACACCAAATCAAATGGAGATTCGTCTAGTGAGTCAAATTCGGATTTTGAGAATGCTTCTTTGTATTTTTTGACACATTCACTTCCGTCTTCTGTTGTAACTACCTTATGACCCATTTTTTCCAGCAATATCTTGTACTGCCTTGCGGTAAACTTGTTGTCTTCTGCTACCAGTATGTTCAATGTGGTTTTGTTATGATTTCAGATGGGTTTGAAAACTAGTGTGTTTTTTTTGAACAACAAATTTGAAATGTTCACTGATAATTCCTACGTAAGCCTTTATTTGTTAAATTACGCACAATACACAAGGTTCATTCGGAAATACCGATTTAGGACCAGCCAAGACCAACCAAATCAGGGTGAGGATATCATCTGTCGACCGTGTTCTACCAGATATCCTCACTTTTTCAATTATCTCTGCTTTAGGGCAGTTGCGCGCTCAAAACACTTGTCAGATTCCTCTGTTCTTCCTAGGATCTTTAGTGCAAAGCCTTTGTTGTACCAGGCATCAAAATAGTTTGGGTTTAGCTTGATTGCCTCATCAAAGCATTTGATAGATTCGTCGAGGTTTTTTGTCTTGCCTAATGCAAAGCCCTTGCCATTCCATGCCAAGGAATTATTCCTGTTTAGTTTAATTGCCTCATCAAAGCATTTGACGGATTCTTCAAATTTACCAGATTTCCCAACTGCAGTGCCCTTGTTGTACCATGCATCGGCGTTTTTTGGGTTTATTTTGAGTGCCACATCATAACATGGAATTGCCTTTTTTGTTTTGCCAGATTCATCTAGTGCAAAGCCCTTGTTGTTCCAAGCCTGAGAGTTGTTAATGTCCAGCTTGATTGCCTCATCAAAGCATTGAATTGCCTCTTCATAGTTACCAGAGGATGCAAAGGAATTACCCTTGTAAAACCAATCTTCAGTAGTTTTGCAATTCGGGTATTTTTTCCCAATTCCGCCAAAAAATCCCATCAGATTTGGTGTTCCTGCTACGAATATGAGCTTTGCAGTAAAATTCATAGGATTACCATTTATCATATAGTCATGCTTCCAAGAATAGACAGCATCAAGCAGGCCAGAACCAAAATCGGAGTCACACAGAAAGAGCTTGCAAAGATGACCGGCGTTAGCACCTCAATGATAAACCAGATCGAGTCAGGCCGAAGCCAGCCAAGCTACGAAACTGCAAAGAGAATCTTTGATAGCCTCGCAACCCTGGAAGGACGGGCAGACCCAAACAAGGCAGGAGACATTTGCAGTAAAGAAATAGTCAAACTAAAGCCAACAGACTCTCTTCATGACGCAATACACAGAATGAGAATAATGTCAATTAGCCAGATTCCAATATTCAGCTCAGGCGAGCCAGTAGGGGCAATAACAGAAGACGGCGTGGTAAAACACTTAGCAGACAGTGACGAATCATCATGGAAAAGAATCAAGCTGGAAGATGTAATGGAGGCAAGGCCGCCAATAGTCGACCATCAAACGCCGGCAAGAGCACTGGTGCCATTGATTCGATATTCCAAATGCATTCTAGTTGCCAAGGCAGGTAAGATAATTGGAATCATTACAGCATCAGACACTCTAAAGATGCTAGAATAAAAAAGAAAAAAAATTCTTGGTGTGAGCACCATAACATACAAGTTTCAGGTGACAATTCCAAAAAAAGTTCGTGAGAAGCACCATATCGAAGAAGGATACTTGACATTCATTGAGGAAAACGACAGAATCTACATAGGTAAATCCACTGAAGTATAAAAAAAGCAGCGCCAGACGATATTTTTAAACAAATTTCGCAACATAATGCATGAGCTCAATTTCAGATCTTAGAAAAAAGAGAAATCAGGTAAAAAACAGCTGCAGAAAATAGCACTCATAGAAGGTCAGAGCTGGCGCGACACACTTGATGCAAAATTCAAGCCATACCTAAACCAAATTGTAAATCCAGATCATAAAATACAAAAGGCAAAACACGAAAAAATCCCGCTTAACATCCAACTAAGCAAAATCAAGTCGTTTTTGATATCGAATGCAAGCACAGGTAAAGATAACGAGATTACTTGTAATCTTTGTTTCCCAAATCAGAGTTCGTTGTATCTTTATTGGGTATGTTCCATCCAATGTTTGTCATATTAGGCACTCTTCCATGTGCAAATGCATTGAATATTTTTACCACATCCTTTCTAAGTTTCTCTCGCTGTCCTGATTTTTCCATTTGTTTTTTCATTGCAACCAAATCATCCCACGATTTTGTATCTAATGCAGGTCCGATAAGATCTGGAGAAAACATAAGTTTGTACTGTTTTCCATATCCATGCCTTCCTCTTGAATGCGTCTGCGATGTCAGCATCCCGGTGTTTTCAATGTCATTTAGAATCTCCGATATTCTGCGATGTGTAAGTTGTGACTTTTTTGGCGTGATGAGTTTGTATTCATCATAGATTTTTGAGGTATGAATCAGCTCTAATTCCATAATATAGCTGAGATACACAATTGCTCCACAAACATACCTGAATTGTGGGGTGAAGCGACTCATTATCTCAGATATTCGGTCATTTTGCAATTTGGTATAGGCCTGATCGACATGTTTTGTGGATAATGCTTGGTTTTTAGCGCCAGCAATTTCTGCTCCGACTCGCAAAAGATCAATTGCGCGCCTTGCGTCGCCGTGGTCTCGTGAGCTCAGTTTGGCGCAATACTGTAAAATAGAATCATTTATTTCATTAAAGGCCTCCTTGGCGCACATTTGGAGGATCTCAAGTGTCTCATCATACCCATACGCCGGAAAATATACCTCCGAGTTGCCAATTCTTGAGCGAACCCGCTCATCTAAATCATATTCAGACACTACATTATTTGATATTCCAATAATGCACATCTGATAATTTTTTTCTTTTAGCTGCTCACAAAGAACCACAAGCTTGTACACAAAGTCAGACGGCTTGTTGCGCTTGTCGTAAAAAATCATATCAAATTCATCCAAAGCCAAAACGATGACCTGTTTTTTTGCCTCTTGCAAATATGAGGCAATTACGTCCTTGATTGCCGAGATCACTGCCCCAAGCCCCTTTGCGCTTGGCAGCGCTTCTGCTCCAAGCTCAGAGAGAATCAAGTTAGCACACTCAAAGATGGTCTTGGCACCCCTCAGATTCACAAAACAAAGTGCGACACCATCAAGGCTCTCACATACAAATCTCACAAGTGTAGACTTTCCAGATCCACTTCTTCCATATACTGAGACAAATGGTGGAATTGTGCCCTGCTTGTATGAGGCAAGAAACCGAACCAGGTTCTCCACTTCTTTGTTTCTCCCAATGATGCGTTTTGGAGTACGAAGAACATCAAGGGCTGCTTTGTTCTTGAAAATACTGTTCTCCTTGTCTATTTTGTCTAAAATGGCGTCAATATCGGATTTTTTCATGATTTCCCACCATTTTGAGAATAATTCTCATTATTCCCGGAATAATTCCGATTATGGTTAGAAAATTCTAATAATCCGTGCCTAAATTCCACTTTCCACACATAAATTCTAGCCAGTTTTGGCATCAATAAATAATAATCCTCCACTGGAAACGCATGTATATGTTATGTAAGCCAGATTCCAATAAAGTTTCTGCCCTAGTGTTTTGGATGAGAGCAGAGCTCAGTGAGGACTCCGCTTAGGGATTTTGGATGAATGAATGTGATTTTTGTTCCTTCAGAGCCAGGACGGATTTTGCCCAAAAACTGGATTCCGCATCCTTCCATTCTTTGGTATTCTGATTCTATGTTATCAGTAGCTAGCGCCATGTGATGTAGTCCTTCACCTTTTTTTTCTAGGAATTTCTTAATTGGGCTGTCATCTCGTGTTGGCTGCATTAGCTCAATTCTACCATTTTCTAGTTTTATTATGGCCAGCTTGACTCCCTCAGACTCTACTGTTTCATATACAATTTTTTCAACACCTAGTGCGTCTTGGTATTGTTTTGCTGCAGCCATTACATCATTTACTGCGATTGCAATGTGATCTATTTTCATCTAGAACACTTCCTTTGGCCTGTATTCACCAAATACTTGCCTGAATGTGTTGCTTATCTCACCAGTAGTGGCATATGCTTTAGCCGCATCTAGGATAAATGGCATTAAGTTTTCCTCCTTTTCTGCAGCAGACTGCATTTTAGATAATGCGTATTGAACTTTTTTGTTGTCTCGCTCTGATCGTAGTTTTTTGAGTGCTGCTCTTTGCTTTTTCTCTACAGTATCATCAATTCTGAGCAGTTCTTGTTTTGCTTCTTTTTCATCAGAGAATTTATTGACTCCCACTAGGACTCGCTCGCCAGCATCAACTTCTTTTTTGAGCCGGTATGCGTTTTGCCTAATTTCCGACTGGAAAAATCCTTTTTCGATTGCCTTGAGTGCACCCCCCATTTTTTCAATTTGCTTGAGGTATTTACGTACTCCAGCCTCGATTTCATCACACAGATATTCTAGATAATACGATCCTGCCAGTGGGTCTACTGTCTTGGTAACTCCTGATTCATGGGCAACAATCTGCTGAGTTCGCAGAGCTATTTTTGCGGACTCTGCAGTGGGCAATGCAAGCGCCTCATCTCGTGAGTTGGTGTGTAGTGACTGGGTTCCACCAATGACTGCTGCCATTGTCTGTATTGCTACTCTGACAATGTTATTGTCTGGTTGCTGTGCAGTTAATGACTCGCCGCTTGTTTGGGTATGGAATTTTAGCTGTAGGGATTTTGGATCCTTTGCGTGGAATTTTTCTTTGAGAATTTCTGCATAAATTTTTCTTGCAACTCTGAATTTGGCAATCTCTTCGAAAAATTCTATAGTGCAACAGAAAAAGAACGACAATCTTGGTGCAAAGTCGTCTATTTTGAGTCCCCTATCAAGGCAGGTCTGAATGTATGCAATAGCATTAGCCAGTGTGAATGCAACTTCTTGTGTTGCAGTAGAGCCTGCCTCTCTCATATGATAGCCTGAAATTGAAACTGGGTACCATTGAGGCACGTGCTTTGCACAATATCCAATCATGTCACCAATTAGTCTCATGGAGGGTTGTGGTGGATAGATGTACGTGTTTCTTGCAATGTATTCTTTGAGAATGTCATTTTGTGTTGTGCCCCTAAGCTCTGTGCTTGCAAATCCTTGCGATTCACCTACTGCAATGTAATATGCCAATAATGTAGATGCAGTAGAATTGATTGTCATGGAAGAGCTGACCTTGCCCAAGGGAATTCCGTCAAATGCAGTAAACATGTCTTTGAGTGAAGATATTGATACGCCTACTTTTCCCACTTCGCCTTCTGCTTGGGATGAATCGGCATCGTGACCTATTTGGGTTGGAAGATCAAATGCCATTGATAGTCCAGTCTGTCCCTTCTCTAGCATGAATTTGAAACGTTCATTTGTTTGCTTGGCGTCACCAAACCCAGAATACTGACGCATTGTCCAGAATCGCTCCCGATACATTTCTGCATGGATGCCCCTAGTGAATGGGTACTTGCCTGGTTCTTCTTTTGGTCTCTTTTTTGTGCCATGATATACACGAGATACTGGAAAATTAGAATCGGTTAGAATCTTTTTTGGTTTTTGTTGTTCTTTTTGTGCCATAATATCACTTGATTATCCTCTCAGATATTCTGTCTGCTGCCTCAAATGGATCCATCTCCTTTGATTGGAGCTTCTTTAGGTATTTGGAATAGTTTTTGTCAGATTCCAACAATGCATCAATTTTGAGTCTAACATTATTTAAAACAATATCTTTTAGCTCAATTTCTAATCGTCTTGCGTCGTGTTCCTTTTTGGCTTTTTGCTTTTGCGCCATCATTTCCTTGAGTTTTTTTGCAAATTCATCAATTCCTTTGTTTTTTGTAACCGAGGTTTGCAGTATTACAGGATTTCTCTCAGTCATGCCAATGAATTCTTTGACTGATTCAAAGAGTTGTGTTGCTCCATCAAGATCAGACTTGTTAACCAGATAGATATCGCCAATTTCTGTCAGACCAGCCTTGATTGTTTGAATACTGTCTCCAGTGTGTGGATTGAACACCACCACTGTGATATCGGCAATGTTGGAAATTTCTACTTCGGTTTGTCCTGCGCCAACACTTTCTATTATAATCGGATTAAAGCCGGCATATTCCAGTACTCTGATGCTATTTCTAATAGAGCGTGAGACTGCGCCGGTTGCACCTCTTGACGCTATGCTCCTAATGTATGTACCAGAGTCGGTAGATTCCGTCATCCTCACACGGTCGCCCAAAATTGCACCCCCTGTGACATGACTTGTCGGGTCTATTGCAAGGACTGCTGCCTTGAGCCCAAGTTTTTTGAGTGCAACTGAGGTCTTGTTAATTAGTGAGCTTTTTCCTGCGCCTGCAGGGCCGGTTATTCCAATTATGACGGATTTGCCAGATGTCTTGAATATCGATTTGATTAGCTTGCGTGCTTCTTGCTCATCATTTTCAACAATAGAGATTGCCTTTGCAATTGCTCCACGCTTTGCCTTTTTTAGATCAGCAAGTAACAAACAAACTAGTTTTTGGCACCTACAATAAATTCTTGTTGCACTAGAGTTGGGTAAAGATTGTGCTGCTTGACTTGCCTACATCATGTATGTCGGTTTTAACACCAATCTTGCCAAATTCAGGATGATCCACCACTAAAGTGATTGGAACTACCTTCCAACCATATTGTGGTTCTTCCTCAAATGGTACTGTGATGGTAAAAGAGTACCCATCAAACGTTCTTTGGAATGATTTTTCCATTCCCAATATTTCCAGCACAACACTGGTAGTTTTTTGGGTCTTGTCGGCAAATGTGATTTCCACTAGATGTTTTTCCGGATAGAACGTCCCATCCAGATACAGTAGGTTTTGGTATTTTTGTTGCACAGAGATGCTTTGAGATACTGAAATCCCAATCCCAAATGCAATTATTGTTGCAATTGATGCCAAAATGATTTTTTTATTCATCAGGCAAACTCTGCACGTAATTGTTTGAGGAATTGAGAGTGAATTCGAATTCGCTCCAATGTTTGTGACAGTGTCATCTCCGTTCCAGGGGCGTGGTTTTTCTTGAAGAATTGCTTTATTTCGCCTTGCATGGATTCTTCTGCCACTGCAGAAATGCTAGAGACCACTCGGTTTAGGAGCGGGCTACCGACTCCTACTTTGACTCGTAGTTTTTTCCAGTTCTTTTTTAGCCACGGCCATAGTATATTTTTGCCATGATGATTTGCTGATATACGCATAATTGGAATGTGCATATTTTGAGAGCGAACATCCTTTGATTGCGACAGATCCAGTGTTTTTAGCAGTAATTTCGGATCTTTGAAGCTAGATAATGCGCCAAGAAATCTTATTTTTTGCTCTTGGGATGGCGCCTTTTTGTACAATTGTAGCAACTTATCATAAGAGACAGCGCCACTCCATGCGGCAAGTGAAAACACCGCATCCTGAATGTCGGGATTTAACGAGTCTGGTTTTTGCAAATATTGCTTGAAGCGATTGTTTGCCTCGCACAATATTTCATCATCATCCATTTTGCCTAGTGCAGCAATTACAAAGCTACGCAACAATACATTGGTGTGCGGCTCGTCTGGTTTTGCATCCCATCCAAGCGTATCAAACATTTTGCGAAGGTATTGGTATGTTATTTGTCGTATTTCGGAATTGTACGGCTCTTCTATTGTTCTGTGGAATAACGCATAAAGATTTCCAGACACGTTTGATTGCGTCAGGTAATCATCTTCGTTTTCATACGATGAAGTAAAATCAAGATAATCGCGAGTTTTTCCATCTCCCGATACACATAATGCAAAGAGGTCATTTTGTATTGCCCATCTGTCAATATGTGAGATGGATTTTTGCAGGATCATTTCTTTTAGCTCATACATTAGGTCTTGTGAATATTTTATGCGATAAAACCCATTTCTACCAGGATTGACCAATATTTGCTCGGAATGTACCGGAATGGTTTGTTGCTTTGTTCTGAAGATTTTGCTTGTGATTTTGCCATTGTCGTTTATCACTATTGGGATTTCCCAGAGGCCTTTTGTTGAACCTTTTTTTTCCAAGATGAATCGTTTTTGCGACAACATTAGATGCGAGTCATACTTTTGCGCATCTACCAACGGAAATCCCGTCTGCTTTAGCCAGGAATTCACCATTGAGCGGACCGGCATTTTGGCAGCCTTGCCAATTTCATCCCACAAGTCATTTCCTTGTGCGTTTTTGTAAGAGAATTTTTTAAGATATGCTCGCAGCCCTGCCCTAAAGTTTTTTTCCGTTACAAAGCTTTCCAGCATTTTAAGAACACAGCCGCCTTTGTCATAAGATATGGCATCAAAGATTTCCCGGATTTCGGATGGCGAGTTTACCTTGACGTCAATTGGGTGCGAAGAATGTAATGCGTCAAGGCCCATCGCAGTATTCATCGTGTCTTCGAGGAATTGATCCCAGAGATTCCATTCAGGATAGAATTTGTCGACAAATTTTGTCGCCATAAATGTCGCAAATGATTCGTTTAGCCACAGATCATTCCACCATTCCATAGTAACCAAATTTCCAAACCACTGGTGTGCTAGCTCGTGCGATACTACTTCTGCTATGAACTGTTTTGTTTGCGTAGACGAAGTCTTTTCGTCAAATAACAAAATTGTCTCTCTAAACGTAATTGCCCCCCAGTTTTCCATTGCGCCGGATGCAAAGTCAGGAACTGCAATCAAGTCTAGTTTCGGCAGCGGGTACTTTATTCCAAAATAATCTTCGTATGATGTTACTAGCTTTTTGCACAAATCAAGTGCAAATCTTCCCTTTTTGCTGTTACCCTTTGTAGTAACAATTCGCATTGTGACTTTGCCAGATCTGGCACTCAGAAATTCAAACTCGCCAACTCCAAGATACACCAGATACGTAGACATGATAGGAGTTTTTGCAAATCTATACAGTATTTTTTTGCCTATTTTCTTTCTGGCAATCTGATTTGTGTTAGATATTGCGGTGTGATTTGGTTCTGTGATTATCGATATGTCAAATGTAGCCTTTACTGCAGGCTCGTCCCAGCACGGAAATGCACGCCTTGCATCAGCTGCCTCAAACTGTGTGGTTGCAAGATATTTTGTCTTGCCGGATTTGTCCTGATATTGGCTGCGGTAAAATCCAACCAGCCTGTCATTTAGAATGCCAGAAAATTCGATGTGGATTTTTGCGGTGTTGTTAATTTTTGCACCTAGTTTTATTGTTAGGGATTCATTTTTTTCATCAAGTCTTGTTTGCCCTACATATGATTTACCTGAGGATTCAACACTGCATTTTTTTATCTTCAATTCTGCTGCATTTAGAACAATTGTGCTAGTCGGCTTTGTTATTTTGACATCAATTGTTTCTCTTCCCTCGAATGTGAAATTGGAAAAAAGCGGCTCAAATGTAAGAGCATAATGTACAGGGATTACATGCACAATGCACGGTGTGCCAATTGGCTTTATGTACATTAGTGTTCCTGGCGATCAAAATTAACACATGCTTAGCTTGACGCAGAACACATGCATTTTATCAATTATCGGGACCAGATATTACATGTTGGATGACTGGATGGAAAAAACCATTAAAAAGCAAGAATACACAAAATCCATCCTGTCTGCAGAAATGATTACTAGGTATTCGCTCAAGGAAAGAATTTTGGAGCTTGAAAAAATGAGGGACCAAATCTTGTACGAGCTTGCCAGACTGCAAGATATAACCAGGGATAAAAAACTGTAAAGTTTTAAAATACAGTTCGATCAAACACTCTCAGATGAAGCAAAAGCTTGCCACTCGTCGAATCAAGATCCTAGTCGCAAAGCTAGGCCTCGACGGGCACGATAGAGGCGCACTTGTTTTATGCAGAGCGTTTCGAGATGCAGGCATGGAAGTAATTTATTCAGGCTTGTTTGCCACGCCAGAGCGCGTAGCGCAAATAGCTGAAGATGAAGATGTAGATGCAGTTGCACTAAGCCTTCTAAATGGCGCCCACAATACACTGTTTCCAAGAGTAGTAAAAGAATTGCACAAAAAAGGCCTCAAAGATGTTCTAGTAATAGGTGGAGGGGTAATCCCAGAAGAAGACAAAAGTGGCCTGGAAAAATCTGGAGTCTCCAAGGTGTTTGGACCGGGATCTCCACTACCAGCAATCATAGAGCACATCAATGCTGGCGTTGCAAAGCTAAGAAAAATCTGATTATTCTTTAGAGTCTGGCCACATCATTTTGCGCATTTGTTTTCCAACTTGTTCTATTTGGTGTGATTCAAGCTGTTTCATGTAGCGGTCAAATGCATTTTTACCGTTTTTGCGATATTCAGAAATCCATTCTTCGTTAAATGTTCCATCTTGGATCATATCTAGTACTTTTTTCATCTTTGCCTTGTTTTCCTTATCCATAACCATTGGGCCTCTTGTCAGACCGCCATATCTTGCAGTCTCTGAGACACGTCTCCACATTCCGTTTATTCCATAACGCTGGATCATATCCACAATTAGTTTGAGTTCGTGCAATACCTCAAAGTATGCAATTTCGGGCTGGTAGCCTGCTTCAACTAGAGTCTCAAATGCGTTTGTTACCATTGATGCACATCCGCCACAAAGGTCAGCCTGCTCACCAAACCAATCTGTTTCTACTTCTTCTTTGAATGTTGTCTGAATCAGTCCAGCACGTGCAGAGCCAATTCCTTTGCCAATTGCGAGTACTCGGTCCCACGCTTTTCCCGTTTTGTCTTGATACACTGCTACAATTGCAGGTGTTCCAAATCCTTCTTGGTATGTTTCTCTGACCTTAGAGCCAGGGCCCTTTGGCGCAACCATGATAACATCAACATTGTCTGGCGCCTTAATCCAATTCCATTGGATTGCAGCTGCGTGTGAAAACGACAATGCCTTTCCAGCAGAAAGGTTTGGTCCAATTTCATCCTTGTAAATTTGTGATTGGATCATGTCTGGAAGTAAAATGTGAATAATATCGCCTTGCTTTGTGGCCTCTGCAACAGACATTACGGTGTGGCCATCTGCTTTTGCCTTGTTCCATGTTGGGCTACCCTCTTTTAGGCCCACTATAACTTTGAGGCCGGAATCTTTGAGGTTGTTTGCCTGCGCATCACCTTGGATACCATAGCCAATTACTGCTATTGTTTGATTTTTAATAGGATCTAAACTGATATCGGAATCTTTCCAGGTCTTTGCCATAGTACAATCCCAAAATATAGACAATAAAAACCATCAAAATCATATGGTCAGAACCTTATTGCAAGAGACACATCTTACCTGAACTGTGTCATCCCCCTCAAGCCGCTCAAATTTTTTGGAGCCGCATGAATGACAGATTGGACATGCCCGAAGGCCTTTCATGTTCTAATATTGTACAGCATGGTAATTAATTTTCTATTTGATTTTGCCGCTACCAAGTAATCGAATACTAGTAGATTCCGGCTTTAATATAACACAGATATCTCCTTTGTTATGAACTGCGGGTTTTTCAAGTGTTAATTTTAGTGGAGATATCGAGGCAAACTTTGCAGGCTTGATTTGAAGGCCAATATTAACAAGACACATCTGGTTTGGTGCAATATCGCCTTTGTAAAATGGGCTCTTTGTAAATTCTAATTCAAATTCAGTCGATACAAATTCAGGGCCTGGCGCGCAAAGCAGATCTCCCCTTCCAACTTGATCAGGAGTTACTCCTTTTACTGCCAAGCCTACTCGTCCTGGAGAGACGGCTGCGTCCACAGGTTCATCATGCATTTGTATTGATTTTATGAGAACATCTATTCCTGCAGGCAAGAGTTTGAGTGTATCATATTGCTTTATTTTTCCACGCTCTACTTTTCCCAATATAACAGTTCCAACCCCTTTAACATCAAAGCAATGATCAATTACGACACGTGCGCTACCGTCTTGTGAGATCTGTGTTAGCTTGTCGGATTCTTCCTTAATTTTGTCCTGTTGGATTTTCGGATAATTAATCAAAACGGTATTTTTTATCATTGTGTTTAACATGTTTTCATCTACATCATATGTGTAAGAGAGCAGTCCAGACTTTTTCTGTAACATGTCCAATGCAACAATCTGCTCACCGGCAAATTTGTCTAGCTTGTTTATGTGCAATATCACATGTTCTGCCAGGTTTATTGTCTGAAGCAAAGGCTGTATTTTGTCTGGAAACCCACTAGGTGTGGTATAGGTACGAATGACTCCAGATTCTTTTTTGTCATACATGGTCATATCGGTAGCGGTTCCTTTTTTGCCAAGGCCGACTGCTATGCTCTGATCACCCAACACCACAAAATTGACTGACTTGGTCAATAGTTTTAAGTCAAAAATTGGGTGATAAAACGATTTATGGTCTATTTTGCCATTTGTTAATTTCTTTTAGCACGATTATTGAGCCTAAAATGCCGGATATAAGGAAAACCAACCAATCTTTGAAAGATAGATCAATTCATGTTTTTTATGAAACTCGAAGGTTTTTTTGTCCTCTTTTATCCTAAACGGGCCTGCATTATTACAAGATTTGCAGATTATGGCATATTGATTATCTGATGAACTTGGTGAACTTGGTGAACTTGGTGAACTTGAATTATTTTTTTCTTCTTCACTTCGTTCATTTCGTTCACTTCGTTCATTCTGTGCCTGAATGGGTATGATAGGGAATGAACTTGGTGAACTTGGTGAACTTGAATGAACTTGAGCTAAATTAGGCAAATCGGGTGTTTTTGTGCCTAAAGGTGAACTTGGTGAATCAAATGAACTAGATTTTAGACCTAGCCTGATTTTATTTTCATCTATCTTTTGGCTAGTGATAAGCCATGAAATGCCCTTATGTTTTTTTGCTGACTTTAATCCCAAACGTCTTAACGTTGCGGTAAACGACTTTAGCCATAAATTATGTTCAGTAAAACCATGTTTTGATTCCTTGATTATTCCATCATACAACTCTTTGGATACTAGCCAGGTATCTGCTTGTAGGCTCTCTCTTAATTCATCAAGGTAGGCCAAAATTCTATAATCATAATTTTCCTGTTCGTCTTGTAATTGCCTATCATCTCTAGTCTTTTCTGATGATTGTTTAATCTGATCAATGAGGCCAGCAACGCCATGTTTTTGGAAAAACAACGCCATGACCATAAGTGGCTTCCATAGCTGTTGCTCTCTACCTGAAACGTTTAGAAATTTTTGGGCCTCGCTTCTTAACTCATAAATTTCATCTGCATAATCAAGGAATAACCGATAACACAAGCCTCTAATTTTTTCAAAGCTTGAATCTGAATTATCGGGCCATGAATCAAGAATTTTCTTGTTTAGGGCCCTTTTGTTCACTTGTGGAATACACCTATCGTCTAAAACGTCATCAAAACTGCTGATATGCCCTAGGCTTGTAGGGCCAAATAGGTTAAACTGCCTAGTTGTAAAATTACCCTCGTCACTTTTCTCGACTCTAACTGCAAACTGATTTTTGATATGGCATTGTAATAGCAGAGTTCTCAAGTCTTGGGCCTGCGTGTTGTTTTTGTTGCTAAACTGTTCCGTTTCATCTATGCAGATTGTGGCCCCTGTTCCCTCTCTGATTCTAAATAGCGATGATGGAGTCATGTTGGCTGAAACGAATCCGTTAAAGCAAGTCAAAGATTGGAATGCAAGATTTTTGGATTTACCGCTTCGTTTTGTTCCTGTAAAATCAAAAATCGGGTATGAGTCAAAAATCGTATGAAAATATGTGCCGATATTCCATACAATAAACCGGACAAACTCGGCCTCGGTTTCAAACTCTATGTATTTTCTAGTAGTTTGGTTTAACAGATCATATACTAGTTTAGGGTCCGTCTTTTCTGATTCTGATTTCCATTTAGTAATATCATCATAATTC
>Ga0194120_10007777_pt1 | contig 14467 bp, 13 predicted proteins | sample TA2MahCa65mmetaG_FD_148642 | JGI IMG/M metagenome (GOLD analysis project Ga0194120, IMG submission 148642) | Freshwater microbial communities from Lake Tanganyika, Tanzania - TA2015019 Mahale Deep Cast 65m | ecosystem: Environmental > Aquatic > Freshwater > Lake | place: Tanzania: Lake... | reverse complement strand
TGGTAAGCATTCGGCGTAGGCCGCAGGGGCCCTCTGGCGCGACTACGCTGCCAGCGCCGGCGCGACGTTGTTGTTTACGCGCCAGTTCCACGGCAGCAACTCGTCGAGCCGATGCGCCGGATGCGCGCTGAGGAGGATTAGCGCATGCTCGTCCGCGGGAAGGCAGACGCCGGCGAAAGTTCGGACGTTCAAATCCATAGCGATCTCGTCGAAACGCTGTTCGGCACGGCCGGTTCGTTTTTCGCGGGGCTGCTCGGCGGCTTGATCGCGCCTGGGCTCGCCTGGTTCCTGCTCGGCGATCCTATCTATCTCTACTTCGTCGCGCTGATCGTCGTCCTCGGCGCCTTTCGGCTTTACGTTTTCCTCGCGCATGCGCGCGCGCCGCTCTCGCTTCGCCGACGAGAGTCAAAGAAATGGGAGCGTCTCTACGCGATCGGCGCGGTCGGCTTCATGACCGCGGTCGGCGCCTCCGTCGCCGTCCTGTTCTACAATCACTACAATGACGTTCTCGGCATCTACAGCGTCGTGATCATGATGAGCGGGTTGAGCGGACTCGCCGGACGCAACGCCGGTCGACCCTGGATCGTTCTCGCGCAGTCGCTCGGTCTTGCCCTTCCTCTCGCGTTTGCCGCGCTGTTGCATGAAGAGCGGCGTTACCTCGGCCTGGCGCTGATCGTCACGCAGCTGATCATATCCATTCATTCGACGACGAAATTTCTGCACGGAAATCTGGAATCGGCGCTCCGCAACGGTTTGGACGCTTCTCGCCAGCGGCAAAAATTCAGTCTGGCGCTCAACTCCATGACCCATGGCCTCTGCATGGGAGACGCCGATCACTCCGTCACCGTCGTGAATCGGCGCGTCTTCGATTTCTTCGGCATCGTGGCGGCGGCGACGCCGATCAAACTCGAGGCGCTTGCGCATGCGATCGGCAAGAGCGCCGGTCTGTCGGCGCAGGATAGCGAAATCTTCATCGAGCGATGGAAGCGGCATATCGCCATGCCGCGTACGAACATTTTCACGCATAAGCTTGGCGAGCGCTTTTTCGAATTTCACTGCGAACGCGCCGAAGCGGGATCCTTCATCACCGTCATCGAGGACGTGACGCTTCAAAAGCGCGCTCTGCGCGAAATCGAGCGAATGGCCCATTTCGACGATCTGACCAATTTGCCAAATCGCTACCAGTTCCAGGAAACGCTTGAAGACGAAATGCTTCAGCTCGGGCAGCGTGGGTTTCAGGCCGCGCTGCTCAACATTGACCTCGATCGATTCAAGGATGTCAATGACACATTGGGCCATTCGATTGGCGACCAGCTGCTGTCGACGGTCGGCGCCCGTCTCGCCGCCTGCGTCCCGCATCCGCACGTGGTCGCGCGACTCGGCGGCGACGAATTTTGCGTGCTGCTGCGCGCCGGCGACAAGCTGCCCGACGTCGAGGAACTCGCCGCCAAAATACTAAGCGAGATGCATCGCACCTTCATTGTCGAAAACCATGTCATCAACATCGGCGCGAGCATCGGCATGGCGGCGGCGCCAAAGGACTCGGCGACGTCAGGGGGCCTGCTCTGATGCAGCGATCTCGCGCTCTACCGGTCGAAAGCCCAGGGGCGCGGCAAGGCGATCTGGTATTCGCAGGAGATGCAGGAGGCGCTCACTCGAAAGCGCGCGATCGACACAGAGCTGCGTCACGCGTTCCTGGCGAATGAACTGGTGGTCTATTACCAGCCAGTCGTCGATTCCCGCACGGCGACCATCGTGTCGCTGGAGGCGCTGCTGCGATGGCGCCATCCGACCAGAGGCATGATCCGTCCGGGCGAATTCATTCCCGTCGCGGAAGAAACCGGCATGATTATCGAACTCGGCGCCTGGGCGCTGCGGCAGGCGTGCAATGACGCCAAATCCTGGCCCTCGAACGTCCGTGTCGCGGTCAATATCGCGCCCAGACAATTCCAGCAGAAAGACTTGGCCGAAATGGTCGCGCAGACGCTCCGCGAGTCGGGATTGGAGCCCGATCGTTTGGAACTCGAAATCACCGAGACGACGCTCATGGAATCCGATGACGTCGAAAGTAAATTGCGCGAGATCGAGGAACTGGGGGTGCGTCTGTCGCTGGACGATTTCGGCACCGGCTATAGCAGCCTCGGCTATCTCAATCGTTTCCCGGTAAAAAAGGTCAAGATCGACCGCTCATTCGCGCGGCAAGCGATCGAGTCGCCGAAAACGCAGGCAATCGTTTCGGCGATCTCCGCGCTTGCGCAAGATCTGTCGATTGATCTCGTCGCCGAAGGCGTCGAGACCGACGCTCAACTGGCCTTCATGGCGAGCAAGAATATTTTTCTCATTCAGGGCTATCTCTACACGCGGCCTCGGCCAATCGAGGAGCTTAGACCGCTGCTTGCCCATTGGCGCGACGCGCCGCGCCTCGTCAGCGCGGCGTGAGCGTTCGGCACGCGATTTTCAGTTGCGTTCAAGCGCCGCCAGAGGCCGCCTGTCGACGACCGGCTGCACCATGCGCTGCGCGCGAAAAATCGCGTGCGACGCATTGTAGCGTCGACCGAATTGGGCGAGATAACGCTCGATGGCGGCGCTCCCCGGCTGCGGCTCGACGACGTCTCGAACGATCAGCAGATCGCGAGCCTCTTCAGCGGTCAGCGCCGCATTGTTCTCGATGAGACGCTCGGCCTTGACGAAGCCCAATGTGCGGCCGACCGCCGCGTAAAGACCCAGAAGGTCCACGGCGTCTCCCGAAAAGGAGAATTGCGCGCTCTGTTCCGCGACGATCGCCGAGCAATGCATGGCGAAGTCGAAGTCGGAGCCGCTCATCAGGCCGCGCGCCCAGGCGAGCGTGATCACCGGCGTATCGACGATCAGCTCCGAATTTTGAGCGGCGATGTCGCCAAATCCTTCCGCCGGTCTCGTCGCTTCGCGGACCCCATGGGCGAAATCGTAAACGAGGTAGCGAATTTCGCTCAGCTCCCCCCCGGTCGATCGCCGCCAATAGATCAGTAATTATCCTGATCGTAGTCGCGTCAAAACCGGGTCGAGTCTTGCGCAATACTAGAGCCTGGCGGTCTTTCAACCATAGGGTCGAAAGACCGCCGCCGTTGACAGAAAGTTCAGTCTGCGGACGCAGATAAGGAAAGTTCGACATGTTTCCCGCCGTCTTTGTGTGGAGGTTGGACTAGGTTAAATGAAAATTTAACTTCGCCAACCCTCGCGGCGACGATTGCGCTCAATTAACTAAGTCAATGAAAATTAGCCTAATTATCCAGCACGGACGCGCTCCGAAATTTTATCGTCAACCGATAGGATTGTACAATATACAGGCGGCGCATCACTTTTTTAGAACGGATCGGCGCATATTTTTTGCCTGCCGTGTCTCTTGGTCGCGGGACAAGCGCGCCGCTCCTGTCCTATATTGACTTAAGCGAAGCTGACGGGCGCGAGCCCGCGCTCGTCAGCTCGCTTTCGCGCACCGAGCGTGCGAGACATGGCCGCGCCGGGCCGAACCCGTGCGCCGATAAGACCGCCGAATGAGAGCGGCCCGTCCAGAAGGGAGAAGACCAGATGATGATGCGATTTTTCGCCGCGGCGCTATTTGCCGTGGCCGGTTGGGTCACGCAAGCGCATGCGCATGGCGACGTTGGCGTCAACCAGGGTCAGTGCCTCATGAAGCTCGGCCCGGACACGATGACCTTCACCGGCTACCAGCCACAAAAGTCTCGCGAACAGTTTTGCGACGACATTCCCGACGCCGGCCCGACCATTATCACGCTGGACGCGCAGCAGGACGAACTGCGCGACATGAACCTCGAAATGCGCGTCATTCGCGACGTCGGCCAGAAGGACGACAATGAAAATCTCGAGGCCAATACGGAATATTACTCGCCGCCCAAAAAGTATATGACAGGCACCCTCACCTTCGAGCACGTGTTTCCGCAAGAGGGAAAGTTCATCGGGCTCGTGAAGGCGAGAAGCGACGACGGGACCAAGGAATATGTCGCCCGCTTTCCCTTCTCCGTCGGTTTGACGCAGTCGAGGGACATTACCATCGCCGTGTTCTTCGGGGCGTTGGCGCTGGTCGGTTTCGGCCTTTGGTACAGGAACCAGTTCATGGGCAAGAAGCCGAAGGCTTAAAGTCCGCTTCAGCCCAAAATCTCAATGCGACCGTCGCGTAGCGTTACGCGGCGGTCCATTTGTTTGGCGAGTTCGAGATTATGCGTCGCGATGAGCGCCGCCAGTCCGGTGCTGCGCGCGAGGGTCATCAGCGTCCCGAAAACATGTTCGGCCGTGCGCGGATCGAGATTGCCGGTCGGCTCGTCCGCGAGGAGAAGATGCGGGGCGTTGGCGACGGCGCGTGCAATGGCGACGCGCTGCTGTTCGCCGCCCGAAAGCTCCGAGGGCCGGTGCGAGGCGCGCGGTCCAAGCCGCAGATAATCGAGCAGCTGTTGCGCCCGAAGGCGCGCTTCGCCCTTGTTCAGGCCATTGATCATCTGCGGAAGCGCCACATTCTCCAGCGCCGAGAACTCCGGCAGCAGGTGGTGAAATTGATAAACAAAGCCGACAGTGGCGCGGCGCAGCCGCGTGCGCTCAGAGTCCGACATGCGCGACGTCGGCGCGTTGTCGATCAGGACTTCGCCGCCGTCTTGGCGCTCCAAGAGCCCGGCGATATGGAGCAGGGTCGACTTGCCGGCGCCCGACGGCGCCAGCAGCGCGACCGTCTCGCCGGGATAGATCGACAGATTGATATCGACGAGAATGTCCAGTCGCGCCTCGCCCTCGCGATAGTGGCGCGCGATATTGCGCAATTCGAGAACGGCCTCGTTCATCGCGGTTACTCGTGCCGCAGCGCTTCGATCGGGTCGAGCGACGCTGCCTTCCAGGCTGGATAGATCGAGGCGAGAATGGCGAGAACGAGAGTCATGACGACGATCGCCGCGACTTCGCGCGGGTCGACGATCGCCGGCAGCCGCGACAGGAAATAGAATTCCGCGGGAAAGAGATTGGCGTCGAACAGCTTATTGAAGAAGACCCGAATCGAGTCGAGGTTTTTCGCCAGCGCAAGTCCCAGCGCAAATCCGGCCAGCGTGCCAACGACGCCGATCGACGCGCCGATGATCAGGAAGACGCGCAGCACGGCGCCGCGCGTCGCGCCCATGGTGCGCAATATGGCGATGTCCTGAGTCTTGTCCTTCACCAGCATCGTCAGGCCGGAGATGATGTTGAACGCCGCGACCACGACGATCAGCGCGAGAATGATGAAGAGAATGTTTTTTTCGACCTGCAGCGTGTCGAAGAAGGTTTTGTTGCGCTGGCGCCAGTCGGTGACGATCAAGGGGCGCGCGACCGCTTTTTCGACGTTGATGCGAAACTCGTCCATCTTCTCGGGATCGGAGACGAAGGCCTCGACGACCGTCGCTTCATTGTCCTTATTGAAGAATAGCTGGGCCTCGGCGAGCGGCATATAGACGAAGACATTGTCGAATTCGGACATGCCGATCGAGAAAATCGCCACGACATTGTATGCCTTGATCCGCGGCGCGACGCCAAACGGCGTCTGCGCGCCCTTGGCGATGAGCAGGCTGACCGAATCGCCGACGCCGACCCCTAGCGTTTCCGCCAACCGCTGGCCGATGGCGAGGCCGCCGGCCTTGTCGAACCCCGCCAGCGCGCCGCTCTTCACATTGCTCGCCACGCCCGGCAGCCGCGCGAGGTCCTTCCCCCGAACGCCGCGCACCAGAACGCCGGACTGGCCGAACTGGGTCGATATGCCGGCGGCGCCCTCGACCATCGGAATCGCCAGCTGCACGCCCGGCAGCTTGGCGGTCTTTGCCGACACCTGTTCCCAATCGGTGAAGGGAGTCTCCACCGCCTGAAGAAAGGCGTGGCCATTGACGCCCAGGATTTTGTCCATCAGTTCGCGATGAAATCCATTCATCACCGACGTGACGACGATCAGGGTCGCGACCCCCAGCATGATGCCGAGAAAGGAAAATCCGGCGATCACCGAGACGAAGCCGTCGGCGCGGCGGGCGCGCAGATAGCGCAGCGCCAGCGTCCGCTCGAAGGCCGAGAAAGCGCCGGCGCCTTTCGCCGGCCGCGCCGCTTCGGTCATGCCTGCCCCGGCCTGATGGCGGCGACGATGCGGGTGACGGCGTCCTCGGGCGCGAGCAGCTCGCGCTCCCCCGTGCGGCGTTGTTTGACCTCGACTCTGCCCTCGGCGAGGCCTTTGGGACCGACGAGCACCTGCCAGGGCAGGCCGATGAGATCGAGCGTGGCGAATTTCGCGCCGGGACGCTCGTCGCGGTCCTCATGCAGCACGTCGAGACCGGCGTTCTCGAGCTGCGCGATGAGTTCGGCGCAGACCTTGCCGGTCGCCGGGTCGCCGACCTTGAGGTCGGCGACGCCGACGTGAAACGGCGCTACCGATTCAGGCCAGATGACGCCAGTGTCGTCATGGCTCGCCTCGATGATCGCCGCCACCAGTCGCGACGGGCCGATGCCGTATGACCCCATCTGCACGACGACCTCCTTGCCGTCCGGCCCGTTGACCACGGCCTTCATCGGCTCGGAATATTTGGTTCCGAAGTAGAAAATATGGCCGACTTCGATGCCGCGCGCCGCGACCCGCGCCTCTTCAGGCACGGCGGCGAACGCGGCTTCGTCATGCATCTCGCTCGTCGCGGCGTAGCGGCTGGTCCATTTGTCGACAATTCCCTGCAGGGCGGCCGCGTCGTCGAAATCGACCGAGGCGGGCGGCGGCGCGAAGGAAAGGAAATCCCTGTGGCAGAAGACCTCGCTCTCGCCGGTCGAGGCGAGGATGATGAACTCATGGCTGTTGCCGCCGATTGGACCGGATTCGGCCGCCATCGGAATGGCGGTCAGCCCCATGCGCGCGAAGGTGCGCAGATAGGCGACGAACATCTTGTTATAGGAATGGCGGCCGGCTTCCGCCGTGAGATCGAAGGAATAGGCGTCCTTCATCAAGAATTCGCGCGAGCGCATCACGCCGAAACGCGGCCGCACCTCGTCGCGAAACTTCCACTGGATATGAAAGAGATTGAGCGGCAAATCCTTATAGGAGCGCACCGAGGCGCGGAAAATCTCGGTGATCATCTCTTCATTGGTGGGGCCGTAAAGCATCTCGCGGTCGTGGCGGTCGGCGATGCGCAGCATTTCCTTGCCATAGGCGTCATAGCGCCCCGACTCGCGCCACAGATCGGCGGGCTGGATGGTCGGCATGAGGCATTCGATGGCGCCGGCGCGGGTCTGCTCCTCGCGGATGATGGCGTTGATCTTGTTCAAGACCCGCAGCCCGAGCGGCAGCCAGGCGTAGATGCCGGCCGACTCCTGCCGGATCATGCCCGCCCGCAGCATCAGCCGGTGCGAGACGATTTCGGCCTCTTTCGGGGTCTCGCGCAATATGGGCAGGAAATAGCGGGACAGGCGCATCTGGAATCCGGTTGGGCGAATCGGGGAGCGGCGAGCATAGCCTGTCCGCCGCCCGAGCAAACGGCGCGGGCGGGGCCTATCAACCCCCGCATGGCCGAAAACGCAAGCGGCAGGCGCCTTCCCTTTTGGCCGCGCGCGCCCATTTCGGGAACACGAACTCTCGAGGAGGCGGGCATGGGCGAGACTATGGGCAAGGCTAAGGGAGAGCCTGCGACCAGACATGACTGGGGAAGCGTGCGCGACAATCCGGAGCGCAATCGTTTCGAACTCGACGCCGATGGCTACACAGCGCTCGCCTATTATCGTATCGATAATGGCGTCATGGTCTTCACCTCGACGCAGACGCCGGCGAGGCTGCGCGGGCAGGGCGTGGCGTCGGAGCTGATCCGCAACGCGCTCGAGTTCGCCCGCGCCCGCGGGTTGAAGGTGAGGGGCGACTGCTCATTTGTCGCGGATTATTTGCGGCTCCATCCCAACTTAGCACACTGACCGAGCGCTCCCGATTGTGAGCAATTTACCATTCCTACTCGATGACAAGCATCCTCCTCGAACCCCATGATTATTGATTTTCGGGGTTCTCCCTTCTCCCGCCTGCGGGAGAAGGTGGCCCGGCGAAGCCGGGTCGGATGAGGGCGGACGATGCGCGCCGACTTGGGCGCCGTTAAGCGCGAAGTCATTGAGCGGGGAAGCGCCGCCGGCAGCAGCATCATGAAATTGCACGCGCAGCGCAGGCCGGAACGACCGTCGCCTCGCGCCGTTGAAGTTGCTGGCGATAGGCTTAACAATGAGGAATTCCGTCTCCGCATTGGCCTTGCCCGTATACCACTTTACATACCACCCTTTATCGTGGCTCCCGCACAAGAAAATCTCTATCAGGAGCTTGATGCTCGCATGAATGCCGCTCTCTTTGAGCGCCGAGACTTAGCAGAGCACGCTCGCCTAAAGGCCGAACAAAAGGCACTGATGCGCTTCCGCCCATGGATGAAGCACTCCTTCACCGATCCCACGCCCCCTGTCCCGTTCCATCCGCAGGTGTTGGCTGACTTCGCGACGGTGGAGGAGATGTGCCAAAAGGTCCTAACGGAGTTACATTGATAAAGGCGATAACGGACCGTCCTCCGATCGATCAAGAATCGAGACTTTTGCAACATCTGCCGACCCCTTGTTTTTCGGAGGGTTCCGGCGTGCAAAAGTTTGTTGCAAAAATTGAGGGCTTCCCCGGCCTTCCCGCCCACAACCCCCGCCAGCAGGCGGAAGAATTCAGCGATAGCAGGGTCGGAAGCCCCTACGCTTCCGCCTCCGCCGCAAGCTCCAGCCATTGCTCCTCGGCGGCGGCAAGCGCCTGCGCGAGTTCCTCGCGCTGCGCGGCGAGCCGCGCCGCTTCCTGCGGATTGCGGGCGAAGGCGTCGGGGGCGGCGAGCGCTTCGTCGACGCGGGCGAGAAGCTGGGCGAATTTCTCGACGCGCTCTTCCGCCGCCGCGAGCTTGCGGCGCGTCTGGCCGGCGTCGCGGCGCTTCGGCGCCTCCTGCTTGAACGACGCTTCCCTTAGCGACTCTTGCGCCGGCGCGACAGGCGCGCGCTTCGACTCGTCGCCGCGCGACTTGGACAGCACCAGCCGCGCATATTCGTCCATGTCGCCGTCGAAGGCGCGCACGGTTCCCTCATCAACGAGCCACAGGCGATCGGCGCAGGCCTCGAGCAGATAGCGATCGTGCGAGACCAGAATGACGGCGCCTTCATAATCATTGATCGCCTCGATCAGCGCGGCGCGGCTGTCGATGTCGAGATGGTTCGTCGGCTCGTCGAGGATCAGAAGATGCGGCGCGTTGAAGGCGGCGACGCCGAGCAGCAGCCGCGCCTTTTCGCCGCCCGAAAGACTGGCGATCGGCGTATCGGCGCGGGCGCCGGAAAAGCCGGTCCGCGCCGCGCGGGCGCGGATGCGCGCCTCTGCCGCGCCCGGCATCAGCCGCGCGAAGACGGCGTAAGGCGTCTCGCTCTCGTTCAATTCGTCGATCTGATGCTGCGCGAAAAATCCAACGTCGAGCTTAGGCGCGCGCACCATCTCGCCGCCGCAGGGCGAAAGCCGGCCGCCAAGCAGTTTGGCGAAGGTCGATTTGCCATTGCCATTGGCGCCGAGCAGGCCGATACGATCGTCATTCGAGATCGACAGCGTAAGCCGCGACAGCACGATTCGATCGCCATAGCCGACCGCGGCTTTTTCCAGCGCAATGATCGGCGGCGACAGCGGCTTTTCGGGCGAGGGCAGATGGATCGGCAGGACCGCATCGTCGACGACCGCCGCGACAGGCTCCATTTTGGCGAGGAGTTTCAAGCGCGACTGCGCCTGGCGCGCCTTCGTCGCCTTGGCGCGGAAGCGGTCGACGAAAGCCTGCAGATGCTTGCGCTGCTCTTCCTGTTTCTTGGCGCCTTTCGCGGCGATCAATTGCGCCTCGCGCCGCTGCTTCTCGAAGGAAGAATAGTCGCCCTTATAGAGCGCCAGCCGGCCGCGTTCGAGATGCAGAATATGGGTAGCGACGTCGTCGAGCAGATCGCGGTCATGGCTGATGACGATCGCGCTCGCCGGATAGCGCGACAGATAATCGACGAGCCACAGCGTGCCTTCGAGATCGAGATAATTGGTCGGCTCGTCGAGGAGCAGCAAATCGGGCTGAGCGAACAGCACCGCGGCGAGCGCGACGCGCATCCGCCAGCCGCCCGAGAATTCTGACAGGGGTCGCTGCTGCGCGGCGGCGTCGAAGCCGAGGCCATGCAGAATGGCGGCGGCGCGGGCAGGGGCCGAATGGGCGTCGATGTCGGCAAGCCGCGTCTGAATTTCGGCGATGTCATGGGGGTCGTGGGCGGCCTCGGCCCGCACGATGAGTTCGGCGCGCTCAAGGTCGGCCGCCAGCACGAAATCGATGAGCGTGGTCGGGCCGCCGGGCGCCTCCTGCTCGACGCGTCCGAGCCTCATGCGCGAGGGCAGCGAGATGGCGCCGCTTTCCGGCGCGATCTCGCCGCTGATCAACCGGAACAGCGTGGTCTTGCCGGCGCCGTTGCGGCCGACGAAGCCTGCGCGGGAGCGTCCCGGCAGGAAAACCCCGGCATGGTCGAAGAGTAGCCGGCCGCCGAGCCGGTAGACGAGATCGTTGATCGTAAGCATCGCCGCGATGCTTTACGGCCTCGCCCGAGGGGGCGCAAACCGGAAGGAGCGCGCGGCGATCTGGCGCCGCCCGCCGGCCTTGTCTTGGGCCGTCAGCCTCTATACAGCCCTCGCGCCGCCATGACGCGGCCGCGCGGCAAGCGCCCATCGTCTAGAGGCCTAGGACGTCGCCCTTTCACGGCGAAAACAGGGGTTCGAATCCCCTTGGGCGCGCCATCGCTTCTACGTTCTCTTGCATTTTCAATCCCTTTGCTGATGGTTAGCCAGTAATCCCCGTGTCGGTTAGCCTTTTCTGTTCCTCGCTTGTTTCTCCATTGCTGCTTTGGACAGACGCTTTTGATCGGCCGCGCGCGTGTAGCGCTCAATCTCCGCCAGCGTCTTGTGTCCCGTGATCGATCCGATTTCGAGCGAAGAGCATCCGGCGTCCGCGAGGCGACGCGCAGCGGCCTTCCGCAGGCCATGCGCCTTGCATTCTAAGGGCAGGCCAGCGGAGCGGATTGCGCCATTAATCCATGCGCCATAGCCGGCGACTGTGAACGCGCGACCGTATTCCGTCGTCAGGATGGCGACATGCTTTCGCTCGGCGGCGCCGAGAATTTCCTTCAAGTCAGGGTGAATCGGAATTTCGAGCTTCGCGCCTGTCTTTCGCTGCGTGACGCGAATCGTCTCGCCGTCAAAGTCCGCCCACGTCATTCGATAGACGTCCGAGCGCCGCTGGCCGGTGTAGAGGTGCAACGCGAACGCGAGTCGCTGTTTCGAGCCGATCGGCCAATGCGCTTCGAACTGCGCAATCTCGTCTTCGGTCAATGTATGAAATTCGCCGGACGCAAACGCCCGCATTCGATAGGTCGGGTCGCTCGCGATCCATCCACGCGAAATAGCGAAAACCATGAGCGTCTTAAGACGCTTCAGGAACGAATTGGCCGCGCCAGGCGTCGCCGACATTTGCGCAATGATCATGTCGACGTGCTGTCGGCGCATCTGGCCAACAAGCCGATGGCCATGCTTCGCGGCGAATTTGTCGAACATGCCGGCATAGACAGCTTGCGTCGATGGCTTCAGGCGCTTGAAGTCGACGCTCTGCTCATATTCCGCGATCAGGCGGGAGAACGTGCCAGGCGCGCCGCGCAATGCCGCAGGCGGGTCGACTGCTTCAGACGCCGCCGCATATGCGGCCATGAATTCAGGCGAGCCAGGAACTCCCGGAAGGGCAAGTCGCGGCCGTCCCTCGCGCCTATAGTAGTAACGCAGCTTCCCATGCCGATCGATATAACGATGCACGTAGCGCATCAGGATGCGCGCCCCATGTCCGCCCATGTGTCTTCCTCCGCACGCTCCCCGCCTTCGCGGGGAAGCGATTTAAACGCCGCGTCGAGGTCGTCGACGTCCCAAACGCGGCGAGCGTTGATCATGCGCGGGCGCGGCATACGGCTGTCGCTCACCATCTGTCGAAAGAGGGTCACGCCAATGCCGAGATAGACCGCCGCCTCCTCGGCGCTGAGTCCTCGGCGAATAGGCAATCGCGAATGAAGCAAACTATTCATCAGTCAGCGCCTTCAGCGGCCCTTATTCGAGTTCATCGCTTACAATCGGTACCGCGCGCCGGGGCACAGAGGGGGTTCCCCGGCGCGCGGTCTGGCGTGGCCCATGTTTCGCCGTGCCGCGACTCGACATTGGGCCGCCAAAGCCTCGCGCGGGAAATGTCAAAAACCGCGCGAGGAATTCCGCAGGCGCGCTAGGCGGCGCCGGGGTTATAGTAGCCGGGCCGCCAGTCCGTGATCGCAACGCCGAAGTCGAAGATGCCGCGATATTCGGTCCCCAGAACGTCCCAACCCTGGCGCTCTTCGACGATCGGCGTCCGCCGCCCGTTCAAATAGGCGATCGTGAACATCGCCGCTTCGGAAGGGTTGGCGAAAAGATACCAGGCGTTTCCAGTAATGTATTGATCTACAAGGACTTCCAACTTGCCGCCAAAAGGATTGACCGCCGACGCCTGGTTCGGCACGAAGGCCGAGCTGGTATATTGCAGCCCGATCGTCTCATAGGCCGGACCCACTAATAGGCCCCACGGCGTCAACTTGATCGGCGTGACGTTGTCGGGCTCCTTCCTCTGGCGCAACGCCAAACGAGCGGCGGAAAGCGATGTGATATCGATCGCCCCGCCGCTGGCCGCCTTGTTGCCTCTAGATGTGGTGAAGGTCGCGTTTCCATCGCTCAACGTCGCGCCGTTCCCGGAATTTTCCTTGAGCGTATTGGCCATCCCCTCATTGAGGGCGTTGGCCCCGGCTTTGCCGAGGACAAAAAATGATTCACCGGCGAGCCGCATTCCAGAATTGATGAGAACTTGGCGCGAATAGCCGATCTGCTGGGCAAAGGAGTGCGGAACGATACTTTCGCCCTCTTCGACGCGAGATGTTCCCTTAATTTCGCCGCCTTCTTCCACCTTCAAAAATTTGCCGGTGCCGGAAACGCGCGCGATCTTGTCGCCTTTGAAATCCGGCACATCGATCGTCCTTGCCAGCGACAGCATCGGTGACAGATTCGTCCGATATCCGTCGTCGACGATCACGCGGCCTGTGGCGGTGAGGATCGGGAAATCGCTGCCAGTATGCAGGCCGCCGCGCTCGCCCCATTGCGTCCCGCGCCGGTCGGCGCCGACATAGGCGTGATTGAAATCCTCCCAGCTCCGAAGATGAGAGAATTCGCGCGCCGCGCCTTTCGGCTCCAGGCCGCGCGCGGCGCAGACGGCGGCCGCGATGAGCGCTTCTTCGCGGTTTGCAGGATTGTCCAGTGAAATATGATCGTTGTGATGGCTGCGCATGTTCGTCGCTCTTTCGTTTCCAATTTCAGCTCTTGGTCCGCCGATCGGCGGCGGCGCCGAGCGCGCACGCGCGGCTTGCACGGCGGCGATGATGGCGGCTTCGTCGCCGCCCTCGCCGATCATCCGTTCGGCAAGCTCGCGCTCACCATAGAATTCGGCGCGCTGCAGCAGGTCGAGCGTCTCGCGCGCCGTCATCGCGCCCGGAGCGGCGCGCTCTGTGTCGTCGTCGGCAGACGCGCCGCGTATCTGGCAACCGGCGTCGGCGGGCGCCGGAACGGCGGAAATCTCGTATGGTTCCCAATCAGTCACTCGCCAGAGAGGCACCTGTCCGTCACGCTCCTGCTTCTCGATCCTGTGCGAGATGTAGCCGACGCTCACATTACGGATGACGCCCTCCCTGATCTTCAAAACAGTGTCGGCGTCGCCGGGAGCTGATGACATTTTGATCCGCGCAAAACCTTTTCCTCCTTCAATTCTCGCCCCACCTGGAACCACGCTGCCGATTACGGCGCGCAACGAAAATTGATCGTGCGTGTCGAGAAACGGCCCGCCGGCGTTGAGGCGATCGAGGCGAACGGAATTTTCGCTGACGACCAGCTCTTCATCGTAAGGCCCATCGTTCCATGAGTTGCGCCTGACCGTCGCGCCAGTCGTGAAGATCACGTCGACCGAGTTGTCCGAAGGTTCGAAGGACGCCGGAACCAATTCAGCCGCGCGCGTCTGCAACTGCAACGGCGCGGCGCGCGTCATCAGCATTCCATTCGTCTGCGCGGGCTGGCGCATGGTTTCGATTTGCATTTCGGTGTTCTCCTGGTGTCTCAAGGGCGGCGCGGCGCGCGCAGCGTCAATTCGCGGTCGCGATCTCGCGCTTGCGCGCGAAGTGAACGGTGACGGCGTTCGCCGCTTGCTGAAGCGCGTAAAAGGCGTTTTCCTCGCCCATCAAATCGCCGATCTTGGTCGCCAGGCCGGCGAGCGCGGCGGCGCAGTGAACGGCGTGGGCCATATCGACGTTGTCGCCGTCGATTCCAGTTCCG
>Ga0194120_10007776_pt1 | contig 14468 bp, 13 predicted proteins | sample TA2MahCa65mmetaG_FD_148642 | JGI IMG/M metagenome (GOLD analysis project Ga0194120, IMG submission 148642) | Freshwater microbial communities from Lake Tanganyika, Tanzania - TA2015019 Mahale Deep Cast 65m | ecosystem: Environmental > Aquatic > Freshwater > Lake | place: Tanzania: Lake... | reverse complement strand
TTCGCCGGCCCTCCTGCTTGCAGACATCTCCCACCTCGCCATCGAAGCCGGAGCACGGGCGCAAGTCCCGACCGTGGGCCTCTGCAACCTGTCCTGGGACTTGGTCCTCTCCCCCTACCTCGCCCCGGAACAGCCTGGCAGCCGGCGTGCAACCCAGCGCGCAACCCAGATGGAAACGCTCGCCCTCATCCGGCGAGCCTACGGCCAAGCCAACCTCATGCTCCGCCCTTCGCCTGGGCTCACGATGCGCGCCTTCCCCAAGACGATCGAGATCGGCCCCATTGCCAGGCCCGGCGCGGCGGACAGGCCGGGACTCAGGAAGGCCATTGGCGCCACATCCGATGAACGAGTCGTCTTGGTTGGCTTGGGAGGGATCGCCCTGGAGTCGCTACCCGTTGAGCGTCTGGACCAACTGACGGGGTACCGCTTTATCGTCAGCGGCCCGGTGCCGCAAGGCTGCAAGCGAATCTCCTCCCTCGCAGCCATCCCCTTGCCCTTCGCGGTCCTCCTGGCTTCGACCGACATCCTCGTCACCAAGCCCGGATACAACACGATCGTCGAAGCCGTGGCGCAGGACATCCCCACGGTCTACGTCAGGCGCCACAACTTCGCCGACGAGCCAAGCTTGGTTGAATACCTTCATCGCCATGGGCGCGGCATCGAGCTCTCGCGGGAAGACTTCGAAACCGGCCTGTGGCAGACGGCCCTCGAAGCCGTCCAGGCAGTTCCCCCGCCGCCAACACCGGCCCCTCCCCCGACCGGGGCGTCAGAGGCCGCCCGCATCCTGGCAGACCTGTTGCCCTCGCCCGGTTAAACCTCAACACATATTCGACACATTCTTTGCCTGCCCGGACGCAGAGTGTTATGATCGGCCTCTCTAAGGGGTACCAGGCCTCGCACAACGCATGGACTCATCACTCCGACAAACCGCCCCCACCATCGATCCCCTTTTGATCGCCGCCATCGCCAAGGGCGATCAGCATGCCTTCAGCCAACTCTACGATCAAACGAGCACGCTCCTGTTCACGCTCGCCCTGCGCATCCTGGGAGACCGCGACGAGGCCGCGGCCCTGCTGCACGAACTCTATTTGGAAATTTGGAAGAAAGTCGCCCGCTACGACATCGGCCGAGGCACCCCGATTGCCTGGCTGGTCTCCTTGACGCGAAGCCGCGCCCTCGCCCGACTCCCCTCGCTCGCCGCCAGGGGGCAGGACCCTAGCGGCGGCCTTGCCCACCGGGAAACGCCAGCCTCGCCGGACCAGCCATCCGACTCCTTGGAGATGGCCGCAGACCAGGAACGGCTGGCCCTGGTGAAACGGTCGGTGGAAGCCCTGCCGGAAGTCCAACGGCAAGTGCTGGAACTGGCCTACTACGAAGGACTGCCCTATCAGGACATCGCCACCAGATTGAACGAGCCGGTCGGGACGGTTAGGACACAGATCTCGCTCGGCTTGAGCCAGCTCAAGACCGCCCTGCGTCCCTGCTGGGGCCAGCCCTAGCCATGAACCACGAGCAGCTCCAAGAAACCATCCCGCTCTACGCCGTCGGCGCCCTCGACCGCCAGGAACGCCAGACCCTGGAAACGCATCTGCTCTCCGGCTGTTCCATCTGTCCCCTCACGCTGAAAGACTATCGCGCAACCGTCGGCTTGCTGCCCTACGCCCTCCCCCCCCAGGCCCTTCCCCCAGAGTTCAAAACCGAGCTGATGGCCGCGCTTCACCCGGCCACCCCCAACCCGGCCGCTCACAAAACCGCCGCACTCCCGCGCTTGCAACCCGGCCCCTGGCTTCAACACATCATCCCGCCCCCGCCGTCATGGATTCCCTATCCCGCCGTCGCCCTCGTCTCGCTGCTGTTGCTGGCCGGAACCCTCTGGTACGCCTTCTCCGTCCGCACGCAGGTCCAGGGCGAAGCCGCGCAGCGCCAACAGGTGGAAACGGCCCTGCACGCCGAACACGCGCGCATCACGGCGCTGCAACAGCAGGTGGCGGGCCAAGAACGAATGCTGTCCAAGTTGCGCGACGAGGTCACCGACAAAATCGGCATCCTGAAGCAGTTGCGGGAGGCGCTGGCGACCCGCGAAGCCGAACAGGAACAGTTGCGCGCGCAACTGGCGCTTCGCGATCAGAGTTCGACCATCCTGCGTCGCGCCCTAGCCCAACATGACGAGTTGCTCGCGCTCCTCCACGCCCCGCGCATCACCCTCTTCTCGCTGACCGGATCGGAGCGGGCCAAGTCCGCCGGCGCCACGCTCCTCTACGATGCCGAGAGCAAGAAAGCGGTCCTCTACGCCTTCAACCTGCCGCCGCCGCCGGCAGGCAAGATTTACCAGCTCTGGGGCATGGTGACCTTCCCCTCGCAACCGAAGAGCGAGAGCGCCCCGGTCAGTCTCGGCGCCTTCGGCACGGACATCGGCCGCAGGGGCCTGCTGGCCATCAAAAACTTTCCCGATCCCCCCCGCCTCGCCAAACTGTCCGTCAGCCTGGAACCAGACGGCGGCAAGTCCCAGCCGACCGGCGACGTGTACCTGACCGGTCCTCGCTGACTCCTCTTCTTCGATCGTCTTCGATCGCGCGATTCTCTTGACAGTTCCACCCAACACGGTTACAAAAACCCGACGACCCTGCCGACCGAGCGTCACCGCGCACAGCCACTGCCGCGCCGACAGAAAGATGGACACCACCGTGCGGGTCAACCACGTGACCGGCCAAGCGGCCGGCAACAGATCGGGATGGTTCTGGATGGCAGGCCTGCTCGCCTGGGTCTTGCTCTGCCCAGCCCAGGCCCAGGCGCTGGAGAAATATGGGCGGCCGCTTCCCCCCATCGGGGATGTCGGCGAGGAAGGCGCCGCCATTTCAGAAATCGAGCATGAACACGAAGCACACTGGGTGAAGGGCTACCTCTTGACCGGGGCCTTCCTGGACAACCCCACCTTCGCCGCCCGCCCGGACAACACCGGCCTGGTGGGGCTGCGCCACATGGTCCACCTGGAAACCAACCTCTACAAAGAATATCTGCAGTTCTACACCGACCAGAATTTCTTTTCAGACCGCCGCACCGGCTGGGTCAAGCTCAGCGAATGGGACATGACCTATGCCTTCACCGGGTCATGGAACAACTGGGGCTGGCGGCTCCAGTACGAACGGGATGCCCCGCTGGACCGCAGCGGCCTGCAACAAAAATATGGCGACACGCTGATCACCTACAGCATGACGCAGGCCAAAGAATGGAGTTGGTGGCGGACGCTCTTCCCAAACCAGAACCTGACCGCCTACCTCGGTCCCGGCTGGCTGTTCTATAACCGGGACTACTTCGCGCGGCCGGACAACACCGGACGGGCGCTGTTCCGCTACGTCGCCCATGCCAACCTCGACCTGTACCGCAACCGCGTGGTGCTGTTCGGCGACACGAACTGGTTCACGGACCGCTCCGCCGGCAATCCGGTGCGGCCGTCTGAATTGGACTGGATTCTCGGCCTGGCCCTCCGATGGGGGGAAGCGGAGTTGAGCCTCTACCACGAGGAAGACATGCCCTTGGATCGGGATGGGCTCATCCAGCGCTACACAGCTCTCCAACTGCGGTACGAGTTCGAGTGGGTCCGCCACAAGCCCTCCTCCGCCCGGTAAGCTGAACGCCTCGGCGGCGCAAGCAAAAACACGTCACGGGCCTTCTCCCTACATAACGGCTGTGGTAAGATGCGCCCGCTTGACCGTAAAGCGTACCGCGTGATGCGTGACCGGTGATGAGAGCGAGATGACGTTCATCGACGACAAAGACCTTGAGTACATGCAGATGGCGCTGGAGACGGCCAGGCTTGCGCCGGCCCTCGGAGAAGTTCCGATCGGGGCCGTGCTGGTCATGGACGGCCAGGTGTTGTCGCAGGTCCACAATTTCAGGGAAGTGTGGCAGGACCCGACCGCCCATGCCGAGGTCATCGCCATTCGAGAAGCCGCCACCAGACTGGGGACCTGGCGACTGACCGGCACGACCCTCTACGTCACGCTGGAACCCTGTTCGATGTGCGCCGGCGCCGTCATCCAGTCCCGCATCACCCGGCTCGTATTCGGCGCCAAGGACCCCAAGGCCGGGGCCTGCGGCTCGGTGTTCAACCTCCCGGACGAACGCCGTCTCAATCATCGGGTCCATGTCCTGGGCGGAGTCCTGGAGCAAGAGAGCCAGGACCTCATCCGGTCGTTTTTCCGAGGTCTGCGCGACGGCGTCGGCGAGCGGGCCGGATTTTAACAGCGTGACAAGTGACGCGTGACGTGTGATGAGTACGGCTTAGGCCATAGTCACAGTTCGATATTCTTCGCGTCACGTTTCACTCGTCACCCGTCACGTTTTTGAAGTGGAGAGGTGCGAGAGTGGCCGAATCGGGCAGTCTCGAAAACTGCTGTCTGGGCAACTGGACCGTGGGTTCGAATCCCACCCTCTCCGCCACAAAGACAGTCAGCAAGTCTGTAAAGTCCAAAAATTGAAAGTCGCCGATTTTTAACTTTCAGACTTTTCGACTTTTTAGACTGTAGACCGTGGAATCCAAGCAGGCCCCCCTTCACCTTTTCAGCTTCGCCTGGATCCGCGCGATCGTTTCACGCAATTCTCCTTCCGCCAACCGCACCGGCTCATGCTTCACGCCCCAGGGCGCCTCCATCGGCGCGGGATCGCCGGCCAGTCTCGGAATCACGTGCCAGTGCATGTGAGGCAGTTGATTTCCCAATGAGCCGTAGTTGATCTTCACCGGCTGAAAGACCTCGGACAAGGCTCTGGCGACTTCCGCCACTTCCTCGATCACCTGACTGCGCTCTCCCTTGGTCAAGTCGAAGAGTTCCCTGGCATGGCGCTTGAGCACCAGCACCGTCCAGCCGGAAAAAAACTGATCCTCAAATAGATAGGCGACCGCCAGACCGCAATCGGCGATCCGGTGATCGGCGGGAGGCCAGGTCCCGGCACAGGCTTTACAGTCCGACGTTGACATGGCTCGCTTCATTGCGATGGAATCGAGGTCCGGCTCAGCAGAGCCCTGCGCAGCTCCACCATGGCCAGGGTATCCCTCTGGCAATACTTGAGCAGCGCTTCTCGCAGTCGCTCTTTTTCGACCCAGTCGGTCGCCTCAAACACCATCCGATAATAGTGTTGGGCCGCCAGGCTCCCCTCTTGAATCTCCAGGTCGCCATAGTCCAGCGACGGGACCAGCGCCGGCAAGACGGACTTGATCGAAAAGGAACTCCCGAACTGCGGATGGTAATAGTGCGCTTGAATGACGGGGAGCAAGTCCCACAGCCTGGCGATCGCCAGCTCCAGCTCCGGCTTGAGCGACGGCAGGGTCTCGGCCAGGCTTTTCAGAACCGACCGCTCGTAGGAGGAATAGACGCAGATGCTGCCCTCTCGCCCCAACGATTCCAACAAGGTCACAGCCAATTCTTCCCTCGGGTCCCTGGCCTCCAGGCAGAGGTACTCCTCGTGTCGCACCTCTCCCGGCTCGGTCTCGATATGGTTGGACCACTGCGTGGGAATCGTCTGGTAGGGCCGCGTCATGGGAAATTTCGGGATGGCCGGCATGAAGGTTTCGAAATCCAGATGATGGACGGGATACCGCACCGAATCGAGCGCAGCACGCAGCTGGACGCCGACCCATTCTCGATCGTCCTTGACCCGCCGTTGAAGGATCGACAGTTTGAAGTCCGGCGGAATCTCGTCGATGGTCTGAATGCCCCGTGCCGCAAGCTGCTTGTACGTTCGCTCCCCGCCCGGCAGATGATAGATCCAGCGTTCCGGCTTGTCCTTGGTACAGTGTTCCCAAAACGGACAGTCATAGGGACTGTGGCAATGGCTGTCCGGCTCGATCGCCGGAGGATGCGGCTGCGCCAGCATGGCCTTCATCTCCGCCAGCCTCGCCGGCACCTCGCCGATCCGAGCGGCCACCGGTTCCCCCAAATCCACCAGGGCCAGGAGTTGTCCCAGGTCGATCTCGCCGCCCGGATAGACATACTGATTGTTGATGTGCATGAGCCAGGTTCCGGCCAGCAGGATCCCGGCGCCGGCCAACACGTGGGACTGGACGGCCAAATCCTCCAGATGAATGTCCTTCACCCTCGTGGAAGACTTCACCTCGATCAATCGCCACGCATCAGGGGTTGCTCCCGGCCCGGCTGCTCCACGAGGGACCCGCTCCAGGATATCCACGCGGACGAGGACCTCCTCGAACTCGAAGGCCCCTTCAAAGATGGCCGGCACCGAGGGATCGCCGAGCAACTCCGCGGTCCGCCGCAAGGCCTCCGTTGGGTGGCGATGATCCGCCTCCACCAGCACCCCGCCGGGGAACAGGCATCTGGCCTCCTCCCCGACCGCCGTGCCCATGTCCAGGATGGCTTGCGTCTGCTCGTCCGGTTCAGCGGCCAGTTCGCGCTGGTGGATTTCCAGATACAACCGTTTGTGGCATTGCAGGCCGGACAGAAACTTGGACTTCGACAGACGATAGGAACCTGGCGCACGTGGCGTGGGTCGCACTGAGACAATATCCATGGACAGAGACTGACCCATCGACCAGGCCCTTGTCAACGACGCATCGGCCCGCCTCGTCGGCCTCAAAATTAAACCGTGGTGCCGCACTTCGACCACTTTCTGTTAGGATGGTTTTTTCACCCGTACCACCAGCCACACAGCGGAGTCGATGAATTCAGGAATCGCCCAGATTCGCCGGGCCGTCATGACCCTGGCGCTGCCCGTCACGATCAGCAGTCTGCTGCAACGAGCCGAAGGCATCCTGGACATTTTCTTGGTCGGGGGCTTGGGCGCGTCGCCGATCGCCGCCGTGGGGATCGGCCAATTGCTGGCCTTCTTCCTCCTCCCCGTCGGAGCCGGGCTTTCGGTCGGCGCCACCGTCGTCATCGCGCAACTCTGGGGAGCCAGACGGCTCGGCGACGGCCGCGAGGCCGCGGCCCATGTGCTCGGCCTGGCCGTCCTGGCTTCGCTGGTCCTCATGGGACTCGGCCTGACCTTCGCCCCCTCCGTGATGCAGGTGCTCGGCGCAAGCCCGGAGGTGATTGCCCTGGCCATTCCCTACGTCGAGATCATTTTCCTGGTCATCCCCTTCACCCTGCTGATTCAGATTCTCTCCGGCATCCTGCACGGGACCGGGGACACCCGCACACCCCTGTACTGCATGGTCGGGGTGAACATCGTCCACGTGTTGCTGGCCTATCCCTTGATCTACGGGCGGTGGGGATTCCCCAACCTCGGCGTCTCCGGCGCCGCCGTGGCGGTGGGGATCGCGGAGGGCGCCGGCGTGGTCTTTCTGTTGATCCGCTGCCGGCCCCTGCTGGCCTGGCCGAGCCGGCTGCGCGGGGACCTGCTTCGCGCCGGCTGGGATGTGGGCGCGCCGGTCTTCGGCGAACGGATGGCCCAGCAGATCGGCGTGCTGGCCTACAGCAAACTCGTGCTCCTCTACGGCACGGCCGCCTATGCCGCGCATCAAGTCGGGCTGGCCATCGAGGCCTTCTCCTTCCTGCCCGGCTACGGCTTTGCCATCGCCGCCGCGACGATGGTCGGCCAAAGCATCGGCGCCGGAAAATACACCCGCGCCAAGCTGGAAAACTGGGAAGCCAACCGGCTGGCCGCCATCACCATGGCCGCGATGGGCGTGATCTTCTTTTTCTTCCCCTACGCGCTGCTCCGCGCCTTCACCGCCGACCAGACGGTGATCGACTTGGGCACGCTCTACCTGAAGATCGTCGCCCTCCTGCAAATCCCCCTGGCCCTGACCATGGTGCTGGCCGGCTCGCTGCGCGGAGCCGGCGACACCCGCTACATTATGGTGGCCACCGTCGTGGGCATGTGGGGCCTCCGGCTACCGATCGCCGCCATCGGCGCCTTGTGGTTGCATCTGGACCTGATCTTTATCTGGGGCGCCATGGCGGCGGACTGGTTGGTGCGGATGGGGCTGCTCGTCTGGCGCTACCGCTCCGAACGGTGGCGCGCCATCCAGGTCATTGCACGGTGATCGGCGAGGGACGCCCGGTCTAGCAGGTCTTGATCGAGGGGCGCGTGTCCTGGCCTGGGCCGATCGTCAGCTCGATGCGCGCCACACCCTTCACGTTGGCGCAGAGATCGCCGAGGCCCGGCGCGATCAAGCGGAAGGGGCCGCCGTTCTGTTCGGGCAGCGACGCCCCGTCGAGTTGATAGATGAGAATGCCGTAGTCCATCGCCTGTTTCAAGGTCAGGCTCGCCGCATACCGGCCGTCCTGCGAGTGGAAGGTAACGTGGTCGGCGCCGATGGCCAGGGCCGGCACTTCCAGCAGGCCCTTCACGCGAACGCCCCTCCCCTTCGTGCCCGGCGACGGAACGCCCACGTCCGGCACCTGATGCTCGGCCGGCAACTTGGCCAGCGCGTCCCGGTTCAGCAGGACAGGCTGGATCACCGCTCCGTCGATCCTCACGACCCCGGGCCCGACCGGTTCTTTCTCCGTGATGGTCTTGATCAGGGCCGTCAAGGCGTCGTTGAGCGGGGTCGGGATGCCCAATGCCTTCCCCCGCGCGGCCACATAGCCATTGAGGGACTCGATCTCCGTCGGGCGGCCGGCCTTCCAATCGTCGTACATGGACGTATGGATATCGCGAATCTCCTGGGACCACCGCACCACCTTGTCGGCCATGTCGGAGGCCAGCGGCACCTTGCACCCTGCCGAGACCGCCGAGACTTCGGCGACGATCTGATGGATCACGCCCAGCATCTCGGGATGGTCCAGCGCCTTGGCCACCCGGTCATTGATGATGACCGTGAGGGGGTTGAAGACGCAGTTCCAGCACATCTTCTCCCACTTGCTCCGGCGAATGTCCTCGGACAACTGGCAGGGAAGCCCCGCCTGCTTGAACAAGTCCGCGATCTGCAACACACGCGGGCTCTTGTGCCCCATCAACTCTCCGATCGCGACCGACCCGCGCTTGTAATGCTCGATGACGCCGGGCTCGGCGATCTTGGAATAGATGTAGGCGACGCCCCCCACCACGCAATCGCGCTTGAAACGGGCCAGGAGCCGGTCCTCGACGTCCACGCCGTTCTGCAAAGTCAGGAGGACGGTCTGCTCCGTCATGATCGGCTCGATTTGGGCCAACACCTCGTCCAAGTCGTAGACTTTGACGGAGAGGACGATCAGATCGGGTTTGGGCAGGTCGCAGGGATTGGACGAAGCCCTGGGGCGCACCGTGAAAGTCCCGGCGGCGCTCCTGATGGTCAGGCCCCGCTCCTGCACGGCATGGCAGGTCCTCGGCCGCAGCAAGAAACTGACGTTGGGGTTGGCCTTGGCCAGGTGCGCCCCGAAAAATCCCCCGACCGCCCCGGCCCCGACGATCATGACGTTTCGCATGAAGAACCTCTGAACAGCGCTATCAGCTATCAGCCTGCAGCTCTCAGCTTTCTGCAATCTGCTTTTGCCCGAAGCTGACGGCTGAAAACCGCCGGTACTATACCACGCCGTCCTGGACCGAAAAAAGTGGAGTATAATCGGCGCGTCGGCCTGTCGAGTCGGAAAGTCTGCACAGTCATTGCGGCAAGACCACGACTGGACAACTTGCCGGACTTGACGGACTTTCCGACTTGATGGACTGTTCGATCATCACCGCCTATGGATCAAGCCGAGGCCATCCATTCAGTTAAGAACCGGCTGGCGCAAGCCCGTTCCGTGGCCGTGCTGACCGGCGCCGGCATTTCGGCCGACAGCGGAGTCCCGACCTTCCGGGGCACGGACGGCCTCTGGCGGAATTTCAGAGCCGAGGACCTGGCCACGCCGGAAGCCTTTGCGCGCGATCCCCGCCTCGTCTGGGAATGGTACAACTGGCGCCGCGAAGTGATCGCAACCAAACACCCCACCCCCGGCCACCTGGCCCTCGCCGAGATGGAAACCCGACACGAGCGGTTTCTCCTGATCACGCAGAACGTGGACGGCTTGCACCGGGCGGCAGGGTCCCGGAAGCTGCTGGAACTCCACGGCAACATTTGGATGGTGCGGTGCACCGCCTGCGGGGCGGTCGAAGAAAACCGTGACGTGCCGATGGTCCTGCTCCCCTCCTGCCGGTCCTGCCGAGGGTTGCTACGGCCGCACATCGTCTGGTTCGGCGAGACCTTGGATGAGAAGAGGCTGGATCAGTGCATGGGCGCCCTGGCGTCATGCGAGGTCTTGCTGATCGTCGGCACCTCCGGCGCGGTCTATCCGGCCGCGTCCTTCGCGCCGATCGCCAAGGCCGCCGGAGCCTTCGTAGCCGAACTGAACCTGGACCCCACGCCACAGTCGCAGTTGGTGGATGTCGCGATTCGGGGAAGGGCCGGCCAGCTCATCCCGCAGTTGCTCTAGCAGGCTGTTGAAAAACCCTTTTGGCGCCTGGGAAGACCGACCTGCAGGAGATCACAGACGGGACCAGTCCCCTCCAGGATGGTCAAAAAGACCGCCCGGCAAGGCCGCAGCGAGCGAGAACGAAGCTGGAGGTTTTTTTCAACGTCCTGCTAGAAGGAGCGGCCGCCAACAACCCGCTATCCGTGCCGAGGGGTCTGCCGATTCAAGCCGATGCTGAGGATGCGTTGCAACAGCGCGCCGTACGACAGATCCGCCCGTTCGGCGGATTCGGCGAAGTCCTCGCCGTCGGCAATCTGCGGGTTGGGGTTGGCTTCCAAGACGTAGATTTGTCCCTTGGGGTCGAGCCGGAAATCGATGCGGGCATAGCCCTGCAACCCGAGCGCCCGGTAGACGCACTTCGCCAGGTACTGGATTTTCTCGGCCATCCCCTTGGGTAGCCCCTTGGCCTCGTCTGATGTGATCCCATACTTCTCCTGGTATTTCGGGCTCCACTTGACCCGTTCGGTCGCAATCCGCCAGGCCTCGTCCGGCATCTTGTTCATCACCAGTTCCCAAACCGGCAACACTTGCAAATGCCGGTTGCCCAAGACCCCCACGTAGAGTTCGCGCCCCTCGACATACTGCTCGACCAAGGCGCCGGTCCCGATCTTCTCGTGGATGAAGGTGACCCGCTCGCGAAGCGCGTCGTCGTCCTCGACGATCGAGGCTTGCGAGATGCCCAGCGAGGCGTCTTCCGAGACCGACTTCACGATCAAGGGGAAGGGCAAGTCCTTCGGCCGCTCGACGGCCCGCCCGATGGGAAACTCCGCAAAGTCCGGCGTGGGGATCTTGTGGTAGGAAAGGATTTTCTTGGACAGGCTCTTGTCGTGCGCCAGCATCAGCCCGCGCGGATCGCAGCCCGTATAGGGCATCCGCATCAATTCGAGATAGGAAACGACGTTGTGGTCGTAGATCGCCATCCCGTCGAATTCTTCCAGAAGGTTGAAGGCAATGTGCGGTTTGGTCCCCTCGATGGCGTTGCCGATCGCCCGCAGGTCGTCGCGCACACCGAGCGGCTGCACCTCGTGCCCCATCCCCCGGAGCGTGGACACCACGTCATACTCCGTCTTCCACTCGGCGTGGTCCAGATCGACTCCGCCGGGATCGTCGGGAGGGATCAGGTCTTCGTGCATGAGGGCAAGGACGCGCAGTTTCTTCATGGTTATAACGCCACCCGGTGACGGCCGCTGTGGAGGAAGTTCATCGTTTGCACCGTCAGAAGCACGGTGAAGTCCAGCCCGGCCTGCTCCTCCGGCACCGCCAATCGCAAATTGAGTTCGCGGCAGCGCGCGATCATCTTTTCCAACACCTGGTCGATCGTGTACTGGTACTCCCCCGTCCACTCCGCCACCTTGCGACGAACCTCTTTTCTGTGACGGGCCAGAAAACTCGCCGCCGTCTTGTGCGACGCGAATTCCGGCGCGTCGGAAAACAAGCGCCTCAAGTCCCGGTCGTAAAAATGGGGGTGGTTCAACCCATAGTGCCGCCGCTTGTCCTCGTAATGCGTCCGGAGGCTCTTGTGCAGTTGCGCGAGCGGGTCGAGGCACTGCGTCGAGGTGACCGGCGGCGGCGTCCCGGCAATGTCCTTCATCAGATGGTCCACGTACTGAAGTTTTTTGATCGCGGGCCAGCCGGCATAGCGCTCCCGCCACATGGAGCCCGGCGTCAGCCACACGGCGAAGGTTTCGGCAAAGTCCTCATCCGGATGGCTCTGCGCATACCACATGTCCAGGTGCAACACGAAGCTCTTGCTGTAGGGCTTGGGCGTGTAATAGTCGGGATAGGATTGGGAGGACCGGCCGAACAACCGTTGCCGGCTCCGGCGACGCCGCAGATGATAGGCATTCTCGATGGCATGGCCCGTTTCGTGGCGGAGGATGCGCATGCACCACTCCGGCGTCCCGCCCTCGACTTCGAACATCTGCCTGAGTTCGAGCCGGGCCAAACGTTCGTGGACCATGTAAAACGGAATGGCCACCCCGGGAATCCCATCGGGGCTGAACCATTCGTCCGACAGCCAAAAATGCGGCCGAAAGACGATCCGCTGCGCCTCCAGTTCTCCATAGAGCTGCCGAATCTGCGTTTCAACCGGACTTCCTTCGATGCCCACCTGCAGATCGCAGAGCTTCATCTCCAGCAGCTTGTCGTCCGGCCAGGAGGCCCAGGCCGGCTCCGGCGCAGGCTGCGTCCCGTTCGACGGAACGGCCTTCTCCGTCTGCGCAGTACCGTTCAGGGAGGAATGACGCGGATTCAACAAGACGCGCCGCCGCTCTTCCCCCATCGAGACCTTGCCACCCATCATGGTCCATGCACCTAGTCAAATAGACCGGGAGGATCGCCTAGCCGGGCCTCCATAAAGAGGAATCCACAGGCAGCCGGTCCACCCCTTGTACCCAGGCCTCTCTATCGGTCATTTCTAGCGGTTACGTGAGGCCGTCCTGACGGGAACTCTTTTCAACGGGACACAGCGGACGGCAACGGGAAATAACCGGCAGATCGCCGTCAACCAGGCAGGACCTATCGAGCGATTGTGGGGAACGTGTGCATCCCGCGACACGCGAAATGCGGCGGCACGGCCGGCTCGTTACAGGGTCGCCAGCAAGCGAGGAAGTTCGTCGAGGGTGTTGATCCTGGGCGTCGCGTCCGGCACGATTCGGTCGTGCGCCTGTCCGCGATCGATCAGGACGCCGATGAGGCCGGCCTGGCGAGCGCCTTCCACATCGTCCCTGACGCTGTCTCCGACGTGGAGGGCGTCTTCCGGATCGACGGCATGTTTATCCAGGGCCAGACGAAAAATTTGCGAAGCCGGCTTGACCGCCTTTGCCAAGGTCGAGATCGTCACCGTATCGAAGAGCCCCTCGATGCCGAGGCCCCGCAACAAAGGGAAGAGCCTGGTATCGAAATTCGAGATGATGCCCAGTTCGTAGCCGCCCTCCTTCAAGGCCGTGAGGGCGCCCAGCGTATCCGGACACAACACCCACTGCTGCGGATCGGCAAAGGCCCGGAAGACGGTGTCGAAGTACTCGTCGAACCCCTCAAACATGCCGACCCGGTAGAACACCGTGTGGACGATGTCGAACCACCACAGCCGCTCGCAGCGTTTGATGTCGGCCGGTTCCGTGGCGGCAAAGATCGGCGGGGGGGAGTCGCGGAAGGCTCGCCGGAACGCCGCGCTGACCGCTTCGAGCAGCTCGGGGGTCCGGCGGACTCCATAGGGTTCCGCATAGGCGAGATAGACCTCCGCCACAGACCCCTTCACATGGAACAGGGTCCCGGCTGCATCGAAAAAGACAACCGTCACACGGCTCATTTGAACTAGCCCCCAGGGGTCAGTGATCGGGCTTCCGCTTCAGCCCACCGACTGCTGCCTGCCGACCGGTGCATCGTTGACGCAAAGATGGAGCACAAGGAAGAGAGGGGGGCGCCGAGGGGAGAATCCGATTGAGGCCACCGAATAGGCCGCTGCCGATCCTGCGTAAAAAATGAACCGCGACTACTTCTTGGGTCGCTTCGTGCGCCGGCTCTTGGCCAGCGCTTTCACGCGCGCGACGTTCTTCCGATGCTTCTTGCGGGTCTTCCGATCTTTTTCGCGTCCACGCGCCATGCTGATTCATCTCCTTTTATGTAGAGCCGCTTCGCGTGCCTGTATAGCATATCTCGCGTCCCATGCACAAGCAACGCGCCGATCTTGCCTGCCGTCTCCTCCCCTATCCCGAACGCCTTGCTGGCCCCTGGGCCGCGTGTTAAGATGCGCCCCATCCCAAGGCGCAAGGCGCGCAAGGCGATTGATCGAACATGGCGCTCCGACAACTCGAGAAAACCTATGACCCCAAGCAGGTCGAAGAACGGTGGTACCGGTTCTGGATCGACCGGGGCTATTTCCACGCCTCTTCGCAGCAGCCGAACCCGTCCTACACCGTCGTCATCCCTCCGCCCAACATCACCGGCTCCCTCCACGTCGGCCACGCGCTGAACAACTCCTTGCAGGACATCCTGGTCCGCTGGCGGCGCATGCAGGGCCGCAACACCCTCTGGATGCCCGGCACCGACCACGCCGGCATCGCCACGCAGAACGTCGTGGAA
>Ga0194120_10007773_pt1 | contig 14470 bp, 7 predicted proteins | sample TA2MahCa65mmetaG_FD_148642 | JGI IMG/M metagenome (GOLD analysis project Ga0194120, IMG submission 148642) | Freshwater microbial communities from Lake Tanganyika, Tanzania - TA2015019 Mahale Deep Cast 65m | ecosystem: Environmental > Aquatic > Freshwater > Lake | place: Tanzania: Lake... | reverse complement strand
GAAGCAGGGCTGTGACAAGGGCGACTGCGGCGCGTGCACCGTGCTCGTCGACGGGCGGCCCGTGCTCGCCTGCCTGACCCTGGCCAGCCTGGTCGAGGGCCGCGCGATCACCACCATCGAGGGCCTGATGCCCGCACACGTGCGCGCCGGCGGCGACGGCGCGGATCCCGTGCAGGATGCCTTCGATCGCTGCGGCGCACTGCAGTGCGGTTTCTGCCAGCCGGGGATGATGCTCTCGGCGCGCGCGCTGCTCAACGAGCGCCCGCATCCGACGCGCGAGGAGATCCGCGCGGCGCTCGCAGGCAACCTTTGCCGCTGCACCGGCTACACGCAGATCTTCCAGGCCGTCGAGCTGGCGATCGCCGAGTCCTGCGGCGCGAGCGCCGCGCCGCGCGACTTCGAGCAGTGGCGCCACGGTCACTGCGGTCTGCGCGCGCCGGGCGAGTCAGCCGCGCCGGGCACGGGGAGCGAGCGTTGAGCGCGCGCGATCTGCACGGTCCGGGCGCGCCGTGGGGCGAGCGCGAGCCCGGCCATCGCTCCAACGACGCGTTCTCGGTGATCGGCCGGCCGCTCCGCAAAGTCGACGGGCTCGCCAAGGCAACCGGCGCCGCGCTGTACGCCGACGATCTCGTGCTGCCCGGCATGCTGCACGCCAAGACGCTGCGCAGCCCGCACGCGCATGCGCGCGTGCTGCGCGTCGATGCCTCCGCGGCGCTCGCACTGCGCGGCGTGCACGCGGTGATCACGGGCGCCGATCTGCCGATCAAGTACGGCGTTATCCCCTGGACGCCCGACGAGAACGCGCTGGCCGTCGACCGGGTGCGTTTCATCGGCGATCCGGTCGCGGCGGTCGCCGCGATCGACGAGGACACGGCCAACGCGGCCCTGAAGCTGATCCGCGTCGAGTACGAACCGCTGCACGCGTACATGGATCCGCGCGAGAGTCTCGTGCGCACCGAGCCGGCCATCCATCCCGGCAAGCCCGGCGAGAACGGGAACATCAGCAAGCACGTGCGACTGGATTTCGGCGACGTCGACGCGGCCGCGGCCGCGGCCGATCTGGTGCTCGAGGGCGACTACACGTTCCACGGCACGACGCACGCGCCGATCGAGCCGCACTGCGCGCTGGCAAGCTGGTCGGCCGACGGCCTGCTGACGCTGTGGTCGGCGACCCAGATCACGCACTACGTGCACCGCGCGCTGGCCCGCGTGCTCGAGCTCGACCCGGCCAGGATCCGCGTCGTGCAGCCGTGCCTCGGCGGCGCCTTCGGCGGCAAGTCGGATCCGTTCAGCCTCGAGTTCTGCGTCGCCAAGCTCGCGCAGAAGACCGGGCGGCCGGTCAAGATGCTGTGGACGCGCGAGGAGGTCTTCTACGCGCACCGCGGCCGCCACCCGATGCAGCTCCACTACCGCACGAGCGCGTCGCGGGACGGCCGCATCAGCGGCGTCGACGCGAAGATCCTGATCGACGGCGGTTCCTACAGCTCCTTCGGCCTGGTCACGACCTACTACGCGGGCCAGCTGCTGACCGGCCCGTACGACTTCCCGAGCTATCGCTTCGACTCGACGCGCGTGTTCACGAACAAGCCGCCTTGCGGCCCCAAGCGCGGACACGGCTCGGTCCAGCCGCGCTTCGCGTTCGAGGTGCAGCTCGACGAGATCGCGGAGCAGCTCGCGCTCGACCCGATCGAGATCCGCCGCAGGAACTTCCAGGGCGAGCAGACACGCACCGTCAACGGCCAGCGCATCACGTCGAACGGTTTCCTGCAGTGCCTCGAGCTCGTCGAGCGGGCCAGCGGCTGGAAGGACCGGCGCGGCAAGCTGCCCTTCGGGCGCGGCCTGGGCGTGGCGGGCTCGATGTACATCTCGGGCACGAACTACCCGGTCTACCCGAACGACATGCCGCAGGCCGGCGTGCAGCTCAAGGTCGACCGCTCCGGCGCGATCACCGTGTTCACCGGCGGCAATGACATCGGACAGGGCTCGAATTCGGTCGTCGCCTACCTGGTCGCCGAGGAGCTCGGCGTGCCGGTCGAGCACGTGCGCGTGGTCGCGGCCGACACGGACCTGTGCCCGGTCGACCTCGGCGCGTACAGCTCGCGCGTCACGTTCATGGTCGGCAACGCGACGATCGACGCGTGCCGGAAGCTGCGCGCGCAGATCGTCGGCGCGCTGGCCGAGCACTGGCAGTGCGAGGCCGGGCGCGTGCGGCTGATCGAGGGGCGCGCGATCGACACCGGCGATCCGGCGCGCTCGCTGCCGATCGCGCAGGCGTTCCACATCGCCGAGGCGCGCTGCGACACGCTCGGCTCGACCGGCTCGTACAACACGCCGAAGCTCGGCGGCGACTATCGCGGCGGCACGATCGGCGCGTCGCCGGCCTACTCGTTCACCGCGCACGTGGTCGAGGTCGAGGTCGACGTCGAGACCGGACGCCTGACGGTCCCCCACGTCTGGATCGCGCACGACTGCGGGCGCGCGCTGAATCCGATGCTGGTGGCCGGGCAGATGGAGGGTTCGGCGTACATGGGCCTCGCCGAGGCGCTGATGGAAGACCACGACGTGAACCGCTACGGCTTGCACGCCGGCCCGTCCTTGCTCGACTACCGGATGCCGACCGCGGTGGACATGCCCGAGTTGCACGCGCTGATCGTCGAGAGCCTCGACCCCGAGGGCCCCTACGGCGCGAAGGAAGCCGGCGAGGGCCCGCTGCACCCGGTGCTGCCGGCGCTCTCCAATGCGATCCACGACGCGGTCGGCGTGCGACTGCGACACCTGCCGTTCACGATGCCGCGCGTGCTGCGCGAGTTGCGGGCGGCCGGCATCGACCGCCGCGCGCGCGAGCGCGCGAAGCCCGCGCGACTCGCCACGCCCCCCCACGCCGCCCGCGGAGGCGCGCGCTGATGCTGCGGATGCCGCAGTTCTCGCTCGAGCGCCCGCGCTCGCTCGCGCAGGCCATCGCGCTGCTCTCCGAGCACGGGCCGGCCGCTCTGCCGATCGCCGGCGGCACCGACCTCGTGCCGAACCTGAAGCACGAGCTGCACTCCCCCAGCGTGCTCGTCGCGCTCGAGCACGTGCCCGAGCTCCATGGTGTGCGCGTGCTGGCCGACGGCGCGCTGTCGATCGGCGCGATGACGCGCCTCGCCGACCTCGCGCTGCACCCCGAGGTCGTCGCGCGCGCGCCCGCGCTCGCGCAGGCCGCCTCGCTCGTCGCCGGCCCGCAACTGCGCACGATGGGGACGCTGGGCGGCAACGTGCTGCTCGACACGCGCTGCCAGTGGATCAACCAGAGCTACTTCTGGCGACAGGCACTGGGCTTCTGCCTGAAGAAGGACGGCACGGTGTGTCACGTGGTCGAGGGCGGCAAGAAGTGCGTGGCCGCCGCGTCGAACGACACGGCGCCGGCGCTGATGACGCTCGGTGCGACGCTCGAGCTCGAGGGACCCGACGGCGTGCGCGAGATCGCGCTGGACGAGTTCTGGGTCGCCGACGGGATCAACAACAAGAAGCTCGGGCAGGGCGAGCTCTTGGTGCGCATCCGCGTGCCGCAGCAGCGCGCCGGGCACCGCGGCGCCTACGGCAAGCTGCGCGAGCGCGGCTCGATCGATTTCCCGATGCTCGGCGTGGCGGTGCGAGTGGACATCGCCGACGAACGCATCCGTGACGCCGACCTGTGCGTGGTCGCGCTCGCGGCCCGGCCGCTGCGCGTCAAGCGCGTCGGCGAGACCCTCGCCGGCAAGCCCGCACAGGGGCCGGAACTGGAGACGGCGATCGAGGCGGTCGCCGAACTCGCGCACAAGCAGTGCCACCCGCTGCCGAACATCCCGGGCGATGCGGACTGGCGCAAGGAGATGGTCCCGGTCTACGTGCGCCGGACGCTGCTCGCGGCGCTGACGGGCAGCGGGCCCGTGCACCACGTGTAGAGCGACGGACTCCCGCTACGGCACGAGGTTCAGCGGGAAAGCATTGCTCGCGACCAGGACCGCGCCCGTTCCCGACTGGTCGGCCTTCAGGTCGAACACGAGGAATGCGTGGTGCACGCTCAGCCCGACCAGCGACGCCGGAGCGCCCGCCGGCAGGTGGAACGCCGCGCTCCCCTTGCCGGCCGCGGTGAGGAACGCGAGGGAGGTCGACAGGATCGCGCTGTTCGGCGAGGTGGCCGTGAACGTCGTGTACGCGTCGGCGTTGAGCGGCAGCGTCACGCCGCCGATCGGCGTTCCGGGCACCGTACCGCTGGTCGTGCCGAGCAGCAGGTACAGCCGGAAACGGTAGGTGGACCCGGCGTCGAGCGCGAGGCTCTGGGTGCCGCCCGCTGCAACCGACAGCGAGGCCGGCGTGCCGAACAGCATCTGCTGCACGTTCACCGCGATGTCGTCGATCAGGATCCCGTCGGTGCCGAGCACGTTGTCGTCGCGCTGCTGGAACACGACCGTGTAGTTCGCGTCGAGCGGCACGCCATGCTGTGCGGCGAGCGCGTCGAGATCGAGCGTGCGTTGCGTCCAGCTCGTGTTCGTGCCGGTGAACGCGCTGACCAGCACGAGATTGCCGCCGGCGACGAGGAACACGCCGTCCTCGGGGTTGTCCTCGTCGGCGGCCTCCTTGAACCAGAACGACAGCGTCGCCTGCTGCACGCCGCTGAGATCGAGGTGCAGCGCGGCCTGATTCGTCGACAGCGTCGACGCGCTGGCGCTCGCCATCGCGAGCGACGGGCTGCCCGAGACGGGCGATGCGGTCCCGGAACTCCCGGCGGTGATCGCGCCGGGCCCGAAACTGGTGAAGGTCCACTCGCCGCCGCCCGGCAGCCCCGCCTGGAAGTCCTGCACGTACGGCGGCGCCGCCGCCTGCACCGGGTTGACCACGATGTGGTCGAGCTTCGTCTCGCCGTCGGAGCCGAGCGCGTTCGAAACCGTCAGCGACACGGTGAAGGTCCCGACGTTCGAGTAGACGAAGGTCGGGTTCTTGACCGTCGAGTCGGTCGAGCCGTTGCCGTCGAAGTCCCAGGCCCAGGCCGTCGGACCGCCGGTGGAGAGATCGCTGAACTGGATCGCGCTGCCCTGCACGACCGAGGTCGCGCTCGCGGAGAAGGCCGCGACCGGCACCGACGGTTGGCAGGTTCCGAAGTACACGGCTTGGAAACCGCCGTTCAGGCTGCTGGTGCCCGAATTCGCGCCGCCGCCCGATCCACAACCGCCGTGCGTGTGGATCCCGATCGCCTGCCCGGTGGGCTCGTGGATCACGACCGAGCCCGAGTTGCCGCCGGTCGTGTCGGCCTGATACGTGATCGAGGTGCCGCTCGCGCCCATGTACGGGCCGTTGTGCGTCTGCTGCACCTGGTTCTTGAACGGGTCGGCCGTCGAGCCGTAGCCGGTGATGCGGATCGAGTCCCCGAGACCCGCGTTGAAGAAGCCGAGCGTGAAGTGGCCGAACTTCGTGTACGGGAGCTCCCCCAGCGAGTTCGGGAACAGCGTGTAGACGCCCCAGTCGTTGCCCGTGCCGCCGTTGACGAACTGCACGTTGTCGTGGTCGATCGGGAACTGATCGATGGGTGATGGATGCTGCAGCGCGCCGCTGCCGGTCGAGGGCGGCACGTTGAACTCGGCGGTGTACGTGTAGCTCGACGAGCAGTGACCGGCGGTGAAGCCGCAGTTGTTCGGGCCGAGCCAGCCCGAGCACGCGCTGGTGCCCGACTGGGTCACGACGCGCATCGTGCGGTTGTCCGACGAGGGAACGCGATCGTCGACGCCGAAGCAGATCGTGTCGCCCGCGAAGTCGATGCCGCGCAAGAGCTGCCGCAGCGCGTACGAGGCGCGACCGCCCGCGGGGACGTACAGCTCGAGCAGCAGCGCCGAGCCGTTGAAGTGCGCGGAGCGGTCCTTCCACTTCGCGATCTCGCCGCCGTCGAGCACCTGCACGTGGCCGTCGGCGAGCGAGGAGACGACCAGCATCGCACCCGGCGAGAGGTCGAGCTCGGCGAAGACGAGTTGCAGCGCCGGCGCGCCGGGCAGCGAGACCTCCCGCTGGTCGACGAGCGCGAACTCGCTCGACGTGTTGTGGACGGTCGGAACGACCAGCGTGTAAGGCACCGGCACCGCGAAGGGGACCTCGGCGTGCAGCAGGGCGGTGCTGGCGAGGAAGACGGCGAGGATTGTGCGATTCATTGGGGCTCCAAGGGGCGCTTCATCCTAAGCGCGCGCGGCGTTTGGCGCGCAGTCGAAGCACGAGCAGCGCGAGCACGAGCGCGAAGCAGATGCCAAGCGCAAGCAGCGCCACGAGCACCGGCCTCGCCTCGGGTCGAGCGCCCGCGGTTGGACCGGAAGTCGATTCCGATCGCACGCGCAGGCGCAGCCCGCCGGAGGTGGCTGTCGCGTAGCGTTCGTCGACCGGATCGAAGTGCGGCAACGCGTAGCCCGGCAGGTCGTAGTCCCCGGCGCGCTCGGCGCGGATCGAGATCTCGAGCGCGCTGTGCAGCGCGCTGTTCGACGACAGGCTGCCCATCCTCCGCAGCCCTGCCGGCAGGACCGGCTCGCTCAGCGCGAAGCGCCCGTGGTTGCCGCCGCCCTCGACCTCGATCACGAGTCGCAGCTCTGCACCGAGTTCCACTTCCGGGCTCGAGAGTGCCTGGCGCGGCGACAGCACTCCGATCGCGCCGCGAAACTCCGGCGGCCGCCCGGCCTCGGGCAGCTCGAGCACCTGCAGCACGACGGAGGGACCGCGCTGCTCGAACGGCGCGCCGTCGAGCGCCTTGGAGCCGAGCACGAGATCGTCGCCGAAGCGCGTCGCGTGCGTGCCGCGCAGTGTCGACGGCGCGAGCACGAGTTCGCCGGCGCGCGTCGTGATGAAGCGGCGCTCGAGCGCGAACCACGCGGTCGTCGAGCCGTCGAGCTCGGTGCGCGCGCCGCGCTCGAAGCGCGCGACGGCGCCGTTCAGCACGAGGCTCGCCGAGGCCCGCCGATCTCGCTCCCCCCCTTCGTGCTGCGCCCCTTCGAATGCCGCCGGCGGGTCGAGCGGCTCGAGCCAGTCGAGACCGTCCCACCACGGCACGTCGAACGCGACCGGCACGTCGAGCGGCTGCTGGAACACCTGCACGAGCCCGCGCTCGAGGGCCGCCGCGGGCAATGCGAAGCCGGCGCGCAGCTCGAGCGCCTGGCCGACCCAGCAGCGCGTGCTGGTGGTCGGCTGCTCGATCGAAAGCGCTTGAGCGAGCGCGAAGCACAGCACGGCGATGGACATGCGCGGAGCGGAGAGGATCGCCCGCCTGAGCCCTATTCTCAATCTTCGACCGCGTCGGGCACAATTCACGGTCCGTGCCCATCCGCCCGATCGCGCCCGTCATGCGTTTCCTGTTCCCGCTGCTCGCCCTTCTTCTCTGCGCACTCTCCCCTCGCCCGAGCGCCCAGGTCCCGGGCGTCTCGCGCGAACAGATGTGGTTCGCGCCGACGCAAGAGGACTGGGAGAAGCCGTGCCTGATCCGCTGGGAACGCACGTGGGACGACGCCGTCGCGGTTTCGAAAGCGACCGGCAAGGCGATCCTCGTGTGCGTGAACATGGACGGCGAGATCGCGAGCGAGCACTACGCGGGGGTGCGCTATCGGCGCGAGGAGACCGCCAAGCACTACGAACCGTACGTGTGCGTGATCGCGTCGGTGTACCGGCACACGCCGCGCGACTACGACGAGGAGGGCCGGCGCGTGCCGTGCCCGCGCTTCGGCACCGTCACTTGCGGCGAGCACATCTGGATCGAGCCGCTCTTGTACGAGAAGTTCATGGAAGGCCGGCGCATCGCGCCGCGCCACATCGGCGTCGAGCTCGACAGCTCGGAGATGTACGACGTCTTCTACGCGTTCGACACCGACACGATCTTCCGCAACCTGCAGGAGGGCATCGCTCGTCGTCCGGCTCCGCCGCCGCCGCCGGAGCTGCCGCCGCGGCTCGAACAGCGCGTGGCGCTGCCGAGCAGCCTGCAGCGCGACGCGATCGAGCGCGCCTACGTCGAGGGCGATGGCGCGCAGAAGCGGCGCCTGCTCGAGGCGGCGCTGGCGGCCGGAGCAGAGGCCCCGGTCGATCTGCTGCGCCTGGCCATCCACGGCTACGACCTCGAACTCGCCGCGCTGGCGCGCCGCGCGCTGGCGGGACTGGGCTCGGATGCCGGCGTCGAATTGATCGGGCAGGCGCTGCGCGTGCCGCTCCCGGCACAGGAGCGTGCGGCGCTGGTCGACGTGCTGGCACGGCTCGGCGAGAGCTCGCCGCGCGCACGCACGCTGGCCAATGTGCACCGCGGCCTGGAGCGCACCTCGACCGCCCTCGACACGACGGCCTGGGCCGGCGCGATCGCCGCGCAGTACCGCCCGGCCCATGACCGCGACGCGCTGGTCGAACGCGTCGAGCGTGTCGAGCGCGGGGGCGCCGCCGCCCCCACGCCGGACGAGCGACTGGGCTTCGCCGAGCAGCTGCTCGCGCTGGCCGCCGATCCGGGCACGCCGCGCAAGTACGCGTTGCTGTTGGTCGACGACGCATCGCGCGCCGGAGCGGAAGCGGCAGGCCTGGGCGCGAGCGGCTGGCGCCTGGCCGGCGTCGAGGCGCTGTGCGCGTGGCACCGCGGCGAGCTCGCGACCGCACACGAGCGGGCCGCGCTGGCCGTGCAGGGCCTGCCGGCCGATCCGGCCGGCTGGAACTCGATGGCGATCCTGGCGCTGTTCGTGTCGTCGCGGCAGCAGGCGATCACGCAGGCGCTGCAGGACAAGCAGCCGTGGGAACCGCAGTGGCTGACGGATGTGCACGCCGCCTATGCGCTGCTCGCGCGCCACCCGCTCGGCAATGACGAGCAGGTCGCAGCGCACGTCGATTTCCTGCGCCAGCTCGGCGCCGCGGGCCAGGCGGCCGAGGCGCTCGCGGCCGGCATCGAGCGCTTCCCGTCGTCGTGGGCCTTGCACCAGCGCTTCCGCGATCAGGCCAGCTGGGAGCGCGGCGTGCGCGGGCTCGAACGCGCCTACGACGCCGGCCTGGCGCGCGCACCGCGTCCCGCCGACGTCGAGTGGTACGCGGGCTACGCGCTGCTGGTCGCGGCCGAGATGCGCCGCCGCGCGCGCGAGCCCGGGCTCGCCGCCGCGAACTACCAGCGCGCGCTCGAACTGTACGATGCGGCGCTCGCGCGCTCCGAGGCCAGCAAGGAGAGTTCCGACCACTACGCCGCTGTCGCGCTGGCGGGACTGGCGCGGCTGGCGCTCGACGAGCGCGACCTCGAGTTGGCGACGGCGCGCATCGAAGCGTCCTTCGCGCGTGCTCCGCGCGCGGCCAATGCGCGCGACGGGCTCAACCTGTCGGGCGTCGACACGGCGAACACGCTGCTGCAGCGTTCCAAGGAAGCGCAGCGCGAGGAGCTAGCCGCGCGGGTGAGCGCGGCGCTGCAGGCGCTGGCAGCCGTCGATCCGGCGCTGCTCGAGCCGCCGGCCTTCGAGCGCGATCCACAAGGCGGCGCGCCGTCGCGCGATGCAGAGCCGCGCGGAGACCGACCGCGAGCAGGCAATCGCCGCAACGGCGAGACACGCCCCGGCGGGACCGATCGCTGACGCGATCGGGACGCGCCGCTCACTACGGCTGGAACGCGATCGACAGTCCGCGCGAGGACGCGAACGGCAAGCTCGCGCTCGTGCAACCGAGCGGAGGCAGCTCGAGCCAGTAGGTCTGCGCGTGCACGCTCGCGCCGAGCAACTGCGCGTCGTTCGGCACCGGCAACACCTTGCGGCCTACGCCCGCGACCGAGCTCTGCAGCGCGAACAGCGCGTACGGACCTGCCAGCGGATCGACGTGCAGCACCAGGCCCGGCAGCAGCGCGCTCGAGCCTGCGAAGTCGGGTACCGCGGCGAATGCACCCAGACCGAGACCCTGCGGCGGCGCATTCGTCGCGATCAAGGCGAAGGAGCCATTCCCGAGCTTCGGCGCCGAGCTCGCCCCCATCCCGATCGCCCCCAGGCAGCCGCTGGTTCCCGTTCCGTACGCACTGATGCCGGCCGGCGCGGCGAGCAGATTGCGCTGCACGACGAGCTGCGTGCCGCAGGTCGCGAGCGCGTCCAGGCGACCGTCGGCATCGACGTCGGCCAGCACGATCTCCTCCGCGCCGAACGCGCCTTGGAACAGCCGCACCGGTTCGAAGGTGCCGGACCCTGTCCCGCGGAACCACGCGATCGTCGACTCCAGCTGGTTGGCAACGAGGTCCGCCGCGCCGTCGCCGTCGACATCGCCGATGGCAACGCCGACCGGACGTCCGACCACGGCAGGTGCACTTCCCGCGGCCAGCACACCGCCGCCCTGCCCGAAGAGGATCGCGATGCCTGCGGAGAAGCCGCCGCCCGTGTTCGTCGCCAGATCGGGCCACCCATTGCCATCGAGATCGCCGACCGCCACTCCGCCGCTCTGATTGATCATCTCGGGCACCGGGTATGCGACCGCCGCTTGCAGCCCCCCTCCCGGCGCGCCGCGCAGCACCACGAGGTCATTGTTGCCCTGCCCGCGCACGACGACGTCGAGCAGGCCATCGAGATCGAGGTCGGCCGCTGCCGCGCAGCGCGCGAGGCAGTCCGTCGGCGCGTGCTGCGCGGGTCCGAATCCGCCGGCGCCGTCGCCGGCGAGCAGGGAGACCGTGGCCACGCCGATGTTCGCCGTCAGCGCGTCGGTGATCCCATCCCCACTGAAGTCTCCGCTCACGATCGCGTAGGGGAACATCCCGGTCGGTGCAAACGTGGGTGCGCCGAGAATTCCTCCGGCGTTCCGCAGGAGCGCGACCTGGTTGAGTTGCGGCCCACCCGATTCGTTGGCAACGAGCACATCGCTCTGACCATCCTGGTCGATGTCAGCAAAGGCGACGCCGGTCACCGTCGCGCCCGTCGAGTGCAGTGCCGCCGGTCCGAAGGCACCGCCGCCGGTTCCGTGCAGCACGGCGATCTGCTTTGCCACATAACTGCCGACGACCGCGTCGAGTCGCCCGTCGCCGTCCAACTCGCCGACCGCGAGCCCCATGGGGAGCGTGCCTGAGGCCGCATGCAGCAACGGCGCGGATGACTCGAAGGCCCCGCCACCCAACCCGCGCCGCGCTTGCAGCGTGCCGGACTGGCCGCCCGCCGTCGCGAGATCGGCGAGACCGTCGCCGTCCCAGTCCCCCAGCACGATGCCCAGCGGCAGGTTCACCGCCGGCACGAGCGTCGGCGGACCGTAGGCGGCGGGTCCGGTGGACAACACGACCGCTGCCGTGGAAGCGCCGGTGTGCGCGGCGACGACGTCGAGGCGCGCATCGCCGTTCAGATCGCCGAGCGCGAATCGCTCGGGGATTGCGTCACTGGTCGGGATGGTGACCAGGCCCTGTGGCAGCGGCGGCAGCGCACCGTTGAGCCGCAGCAGATGGACCGCAGTGCCTCCGCCGGCACCGAGCATCACGTCCGTGTCGCCATCGAGGTCCGCATCGAACGAGCGCAACTGCCCCGGGGGCACCGAGACAGTCACGCTGCCGGAGAACGACAGCACGCCGCTCGTGTTGCGGGCAAAGACGACCTCTGAGACGGAGTTCGCCCCGGCGGTGAGATCCGCATCGCCATCGCCATCGAAGTCGGCGAGATCGACCCACTTGCAGGGCACGCCGACGCCGAATTGCGTCGGCAGCGCGAAACCGCCGGCGCCATCGCCGCTGAGCACCGAAATCGTCGCGAAGAGGCTCTCGTCGCTCTGCGCGAGGTCGACCTTGCCGTCGCCGTTGATGTCCGCGAGGTCCAGGTTGCGCATGCGTTGGCCCGTCAAGGAACCGGGGACGCTCGCGAACGTCCCATCGCCGTTGCCGAGCCAGACCGCGACGGCCGGATCGAAGTTGTCGTCCTGACACGCGACGACATCGAGATCGCCGTCGTTGTTCATGTCGGCACAACCGAAGGAACGCGTCGACTTCGGGGCGGGCAGGTGGATCTGCGGTCCGAAACCGCCGGCGCCGTCGCCCAGGCGCAGAACCACGCCGTTGGCGCCCTGGAAATTGGCGACGCGCGCAATCAAGTCAGGCCGGCCATCGTGATTGAAATCGACGCGCAACAGGTCGGCCGCCCCATTGCCGAAGGGGATCTGCTCCCCGGCGAAGGGAGTCGGGGACTGCGCGAACGGAACGGTGGCAAGGGCGGGCAGGAGCGCGATCAGGGTGGCGTGCGGCATGCTGGTGGGAGCGGCGAGGGAAAGGGCGACAACGATCCTACGACTGCTCTTGCACTTGCGGGGGCAAGCGCAACACCCAATTCGCCCCGGTCGAGTCAGCGCGGCGGCGGCGCCACCTCGGCGGGCGCCGCGGCGGCGGGCTCGGCCGGCTTGGCCGCCTCGGCGGCCTTCTCGAGTTCCGCCTTGGCCTTGGCCTTTTCGCGCGCCTCCTCGCTGGGCGTGCCGGTGTAGTCGAGCACGCTCTCGATCGTCTCCGTTCCGCGCCGGATCCGGATCACCTTGCGCGGCCCGCCCTCGTTGACCTTCGTGCTGATGTCGCGGCGCGTCGCGACCTCGGCGCCGTCGACCGCCAGGATCACGTCGCCTTCCTTCCAGCCGGCGGACTCGGCCATGCCTCCCGCACTGACGGAGGTGACCGTGGTGTCCTCGAGCTGCACCCCCATCGTGCGGCGCGTGCCGTCGCGCTGCGGCGTCGCGCGCAGCAGATTCGTGCGATCGAGCAGGTGATCGAGGCTGGCGAGGTTGTAGGCCGTCACGGCGACGACGATCGACGAGTGGCGCTGGTAGTCCTGGCGCGCGTTCTCGAACACGTCGTGCTGCGTGTGGTGCACGTAGTCGTAGCTCGTTTCGCCGTCCTGCGCCCAGAAGAGACCGGGCACGCCCTGCTGCAGGAACGAGGCGTGATCGCTCGCGCCGAAGGCGGCGAGCCCCTCGTTCTGGCGCACGTTGAACGGGAAGCGCTCGTCGAGCTCGAAGAGCGGGCTGGTCGCCCACTTGAGGTCGGGGATCAGCGCGGCCGGTCCGGCCAGCCCGGACAGGTAGTTGGTGCCGGCGTCGTGCACGAGCACCGCGCTGATCCGCGGCAGCACGTCCTTGTGGTCGCGCACCCAGCCTTCCGAACCGAGCAGGCCCTGCTCCTCGCCGCTCCACAGCATGAACCGGATCGTGCGGCGCGGCTTCGCGCCGGCCGCCGCGAGCAAGCGCGCCGCCTCCATCGTCGTCGCGACGCCGGTGCCGTTGTCCTGCGCGCCCTGCGCGCCGTCCCATGTGTCGATGTGGCCACCCGCGATCACGTACTCGTCGGGCTTCTCGCTCCCGACCAGGTCGGCCCACACGTTGTAGAGCGGGATCGGACCGCGTACGAAGCGTTGGTCGAGGTCGAACTCGAGCTCGACGGACTGGTTCTCCTTCAGTCGCTGCACGAGGTCGGCGTGCTGGTCCTTGCGCAGCGTGATCTTGACGCGCGTGGGGAGCTTGTCCCACTTGATGTTGTGGTTGCCCGAGGTGTGCACGAGCTCGCCGGTGCCGCGCAGCTCGCCCAGGAGCGGCAGCTCGGCCACGCGCTCGTCGATCGCCTTCTTGTCGTCGCCCTTCGGCCCTTCGTTGCGCGGGCGGCGCACCAGCCAAACGCGCGGATCGGCGGCCAGCAGGTCGGCCTCGGCGAGCGTCAGCGGCTCGAGCATCGCGCGGCCGCGCGTCGGCCCCGGCGTGCCGGGCGTCCACGACGGCGTCGTGAACACGTAGTCGGAGCGCGCGGGAGCGACCATGCCGCCGCGCATGAAGCGGCGGTCGAAACCGACCGGCCACTCGCCCCACGGCTCCATGAACGTGACCAGCCCGTAGCCCTCGAACTGCGCCTTGGCCCACTCGCAGGCGCGCGTCAGGTTCGACGACGAGGTCAAGCGGTGCCCGATCACGCGGCTCAGGTAGTCGAGGTGCTGCTCGACGCGGTTGTCGCTGCGCCCGAGCTCGATCACGCGCTCGACGGTTGCGTCGCGCTGCGCGAGCAGGCTCGGTGCGGTGAACCAGAATAGGACGGCCGCGAGCGCGGCCTGAGGCGGGCGAATGGGGCTCATTGCCCGCTACGATAGCGCGCGCGGCGGGACGGCGCGTTCGACAAGGCGCCGACCGCGCCGGACAATGCGCGCCATGCGTTCGACGGCAGGATCCGCGCGCTTGTTGCTCATTCCGACCTCCGCCGAGGCCGCGCGCCTGGCGGATCTCGGCGGCTGGCCGACGGGCTGCGCGCAGGTCGAGCTGTGCGGCTTCGGGCCCGTCGCCGCGGCGGCGCGCGCGAGCCAGCTCTGCGCGCTGCTGCGGCCGCGCCGCGTGCTGCTGGTCGGCATCGCCGGCAGCTACGACCCCGCGCGCTGGCCGATCGGCGGCGCGGCCGAGTTCGCGGCGGTCGGCTGTGACGGGATCGGCGCGGGCGAAGGCGCCGTGTTCCGCGGTCCGCACGCGCTCGGCTTCCCGCAATGGCCCGGCGACGGCGCGCAGGCCGCGATCG
>Ga0194120_10007772_pt1 | contig 14473 bp, 14 predicted proteins | sample TA2MahCa65mmetaG_FD_148642 | JGI IMG/M metagenome (GOLD analysis project Ga0194120, IMG submission 148642) | Freshwater microbial communities from Lake Tanganyika, Tanzania - TA2015019 Mahale Deep Cast 65m | ecosystem: Environmental > Aquatic > Freshwater > Lake | place: Tanzania: Lake... | reverse complement strand
CCGCCATTCGTGCCGGCGCATCCATGGGATCCTTCGCGTCAACGGCCTATGAACTCGCTCAGGCGGCGTCGGGCGAGGCTGGCGTGACCGGCGCGGCCGCGGGAATGGGCGGCGTCATGCGCGCCGCGGGCGGAGTTGCGCTGTATGGCGCGCGCAACGTCGCCGGAAGCGCCGCCGCGTCTTTGAGAGAAAGCGTCGACGCCGGCCGCGGCGCAGCGTGGACCGCCACCGGCGGCGAAGCGAGCGCCCCCTCCCCCGCTTCCGTCAAGGCGCCAGTCGATCGCGCGCCCGGTTGGGCGATGCGTTTGCAAAGTGATGCGGCCATCCGCACGGGCGCCCATGCCGCGCGGCAAGCCGTTCACGACGGCGACCGGCCCGGCCACGGCGCCAATCCCTCGCTTCACAAAAAGGAAGACTGAATGTCCTTCAAGAGACCGATCCAGCGTTACGGCGCGACGCCGCAGCCGATAACGCCATACCAGAAAGCGGCGCAACTATGGGACGAGCGCATCGGCTCGGCCCGCGTCCAGGCGAAGAACTGGCGCCTCATGGCGTTTGCCTGCCTTGCGCTGTCCGCCGGCCTGTCAAGCGGACTTCTCTGGCAGTCGATGCAAAGCCGGGTCGCGCCCTATGTCGTCGAGGTCGACAAATTCGGCGAGGCGCGCGCGGTCGCGCCCGCCATTCAGAACTATCAGCCCAGCGACGCGCAGATCGCCTGGCATCTCGCGCATTTTATCGCCAACGTTCGTTCCGTCTCCACCGATCCGGTGCTGGTGCGCCAGAACTGGCTTTCGGCCTACGACTTCGTCGCCGGCCGCGCGGCGCTGTTCCTCAACGACTACGCCAAGAAAAACGATCCGTTCAGCCAGATTGGCGTGAGGAGCGTCTCCGTGCAGGTGACGAGCGTGGTGCGCGCCTCCGACTCCTCCTTCCAGGTCAAATGGACCGAACAAGTCTTCGAGCGCGGCAGTCTCGCGAAGACCGAGCGCTGGACGGCGATCCTCACCGTCGCGATCCAACCGCCGCGCAACGCCGACGCCCTGCGCAGGAACCCGCTCGGCCTCTTCGTCAACGCCATCGACTGGTCGCGCGAACTCGACGCCGCCGCGCCGTCAACCGCATCCAACAAGGAGATTGCGCCATGAAGACACTGCCCTCCATCTTGATCGCATCCGCGTCCGCGCTGACGCTTTCAGCCTGCATGACGACGACTGCCCCGCCGTCGATCGCCTATGACCGGGAAGATTTCAGAGCGGCCAAGATCGAAAAGGAGCCGAAAAAGCCGGTCAAGATCGTCGAGATCCCGAAGGTCCTGCCATTGCCGGGTCAGCTTCAACCGGCGCCGGGCGAGACCAAAGAGGAGAAGCGCCCGCCCACGGCGCGCGTCGAAGACGCCAACAAGGCGGCGACCCAGGAGCCGACGCGGCACGGCTATATCAACGCCATCCAGGTCTATCCCTTCACGGACGGCGCGCTCTATCGGCTCTATGCCGCGCCCGAGCGGGTGAGCGACATCGCGCTCGAACCCGGCGAGAAACTCACCGCGGTTTCCGCCGGCGACACCGTGCGCTGGGTGATCGGCGACACGATGAGCGGCGCGGCCGACGAACAGCGAACGCACGTCCTCGTCAAACCCTTCGCGCCGGGCCTCAAGACCAATCTCGTCATCACCACGGACCGGCGCTCCTATCATTTGCAACTGGAGAGCACGGAGAAAACCTCGATGGCGGCGATCTCATGGACCTATCCGCGGGGCGCGCTTCTCGCGCTTCAGCGGCAGAACAGAGAGGCGGAGGCGGTTGCGCCCATCGCCTCCAACGTCGCGCTCGAAAACATCCGCTTCCGTTACGCCATTTCCGGCGACGATCCGCCCTGGCGGCCGCTGCGCGCCTTCGACGACGGCCACAAGGTCTATATCGAATTCCCGCGCCGCATCGATCAGGGCGAGGCGCCGCCGCTCTTCGTCGTCGGCGCCGATGGCGGCAATGAGCTCGTCAATTACCGCATGCAGGGGAATTACTACATCGTCGATCGCCTGTTCGCCGCCGCCGAACTGCGCCTCGGCGCCGGGAACCAGCAGGTGGTGCGCATCTCCCGCACCGACGGAATCGCGCTAGCAAGCTGGTGGCGCCTATGAACGCGCCGCCGAAAGCCGATCCAGAAAACTTGCAATTGCGCGCGACGCTGCGGCGCATCGTTCGGTTCAAACGCGGATTCCTCATCGGCGCCACGGCGCTCGCCTCGGGCGCCGTGCTTGGCGTCGCTATGATGGCGCTGAGAAGCCCTGCCCCGCGTCTTGGCAATCCGGAGGAGCTTTACGATACAGGCAAGAAGGCGACGCCGGACGGTCTCGCGGCGCTTCCCGGCGATTATTCGCAAGTGAAGCCGCGCCCGCCCGCCCTCGGGCCACCATTGCCGGGCGATCTCGGGCGGCCGATCCTCGCGCAGCAACGCGCGCTCGGCCGCGGGCAGGATCTCTCGGCCGAGGAGCAGCGTCTCGCCCAGCAGGCGCTGCACGCGAGAGAAGCGGGCGTGTTCTTTCGCATCGAGAACAGGCCGCAGCCGAACGCCGTGCCTATCGGGGGGAAATCGGCGTCGCCGCCGATGGCCGCGGCGCCGTCGCAGTTAGACTCCCAGCGCCTCGCGCTCGATCCCGAGCGCGACCAGAACAATCAGCAGCGCAAGCTCGATTTTATCAGTCAACGCGATGCGAGTGGCGTTTACAATCCGCACGCGCTGCAAACACCGGTCTCCCCCTATCAGGTGATGGCGGGCAGCGTCATCGCCGCGAGCCTCATCACCGGGATCAATTCCGATCTGCCCGGCCTTGTCGTCGCGCAGGTGACTGAGAACGTCTACGACACCGTGACTGGCCGCATCCTGCTTATCCCGCAAGGCGCGCGTCTCGTCGGAACATACGACAGCGTCGTCGCCTTCGGCCAGTCGCGCGCTCTTGTCGTCTGGCGGCGCATTGTCCTCCCCGATGGCTCCTCCGTCGAGATTGACAATCTGCCGGCGACGGATACGGCAGGCTACGCCGGCCTCGAAGACGAAGTCGATCATCACACCTTTACGCTCCTCAAAGGCGTGGCGCTCTCGACGCTGCTCGGCGTCGGCACACAACTGAGCATCGGCTCGAGCCAGAGCGATCTCGTCCGCGCGATACAACAATCGACGCAGCAGAACGCCGCCACGGCGGGCCGCCGCATCACCGAGAAAAATCTCAACATTCAGCCGACCATCACCGTCCGGCCCGGTTTTCCGCTGCGCGTCATCGTCCACAAGGATCTCATCCTCAAACCCTGGCGCGGAGGCTGACCCATGTTGAAACTCGGCAAACTCCCCGATCGCACGCCGGCGAAAATCACCATTGCGCTCACGCCCGAACTGAACAGCGCGCTGCGCGATTACGCCGCGATCTACCGCGATGCATACGGCGAGGCGGAATCCGTCGCCGATCTCATTCCCTTCATGCTGGAAGCCTTCCTCGATGGCGACAAGGCTTTTGCCCGGGCGCGCAAAGCGCGATTGCCCGAAGCCAACAAAGGAAAACCCACGCGCCGCGCCCGCAAGCCGCGTGGGGGCGGGACAACCTCGTCATTTCCCTCGATGCCGGAGATCTGACCCATGCACATCGGCACGTTCGCGCCCGCCAAGGATGGCGGTTGGATCGGCTACATCCGCACCCTCGCTATCGATGCCAAGGTCCGCGTCGTCCCCAACGACGACCGCAGCTACGAGAACGCTCCGGATTATCGCGTCTTCGTCGGCAATTGCCGCGTCGGCGACGCCTGGGAGGCGACGAGCCAAGGCGAGAATCCGAGAGACTATCTCCAAGTCCGGCTCGACGATCCGAGCCTTTCCAAACCTCTCGTCGCCGCCCTCTTCCCGTCCGAAAACGGCGAGAGAGCGCGACTCGTGTGGAGACGACAGCGAGCGTAAGATCATGTCTCATATCCCCCACCGACAGCCCAGAGAGGGCGCAGTCGTAGACATTCGTTTTGTATTCTCGCGTCAAGCGGTTCGACGGCGTGTCACGCCTCTCAGCGGCACCGCATCGTGCGACGCCAGATGCGACGGCCATAATCGTTGTAACCGACGACGCGCCGGCGGGTGACGCAGAAGAGGTCGTCACGGCCGTCGTCGTAAATGACATGACCGGAGTTGCCGTTGACGATCAGCAGCCGATTGTTCTCTTCCTCCGCGAACGACGGGCTGGAGAGCCAAGTGAACAGGCAAAAAACGAGAAGCGTCTTGTTGAAGCTGGTCATGTCCGTCTCCCTGGAAATGATCGACGCTCCGGCGCCGACGGGCCGACAATGAGCTTTTCGCCTTCTCGAAGAAACGGCTTCGCCCTCCAATCGGATGGGAGGGCGCCGAGGACTTCCGCCGCCCGCCGCCGCATTCACGCATTGCGGAGAAAACGCGGCTTGCTATCATGGCGGCAAGAGCCGATTGCCGGATGAGCCGCAATGTTTAGAGCGACGTCCTTGTCCTTCATGCCTGCCTTCATTGCAGCGACAGCAGCGAGATTCACAAATCCACGCGCCATGAGGCGGCGATCCATAAATTTCGCAAAGCGGCTTCGCGTCCTGCTCTGGATGTCGATCGGGATCGCAATTCTTTCGGCTCCGGCGCTCGCGGAAGATAAAGCGTGGGAGGATTGCCAACAGGATACGGATCGTGATCGCAGCATTCGCGGCTGCAAACGTTTCCTCGCGCGCGGCGACGCTGAGAGCGCATCAAAGCGCGCTGCTGCCAATTACATCCGCGGCGGCGCATATGTTAGAATAGCCAATTACGACTACGCCATCACTGATTTTGACGAAGCGATCCGCCTCGACCCGAAACATGCTGATGGCTACATAGGCCGCGCCCTCGCTTATAGTAGGAAGAGCAATTACGACCGCGCCATCGTCGATCTCGACGAAGCGACCCGCCTTGATCTCAAAAGCGCCAACCATATCGTGCATTTTGATCGCGTCCTGCATGTCTTTTCGGAAATCGCAAGTGAGCGTGATCACGACGAAGAAATTCGGCGAAATCCGACGCAATTCGCAATCTACATATTTCGTGGTCTCGCATACCTTAAGAAGAAAAATTTCAACTATGCCATAGCCGATTTCAGTGAAGCGATCCTCCGTAATTCGAAATTGGTCCTTGCCTACTTCTTCCGCGCCTCCGCACATTTGGGGAACGGCGACCCAATACAAGCGCGAGCCGATTTGGAGGCTGCCTTGGCTATTGATCCACGAAACCAACTTGTAAAGGAATGGCTACTAGAGGTTCTCCCGGCAAAAGCGCCCGTAGTCACGCCAACGCCCACCATTGTTTCGCCCTCAGCGAGCGCGCCCGCGCCGCAACAGTTATCAACTTCCCACTCCTGCGCCGGCTCTAGGCGCGTCGCGCTGGTCGTGGGCAGTCGCTCATCAACCTTGCCGGCATAATCAGCACGGAGCTTGTCGTAGATGTCGGCGAACTCAGCCAGATATATGGACGGTTTCTTAGAGCTCTTGGCGGCGAGATGAATCGGCTGCGCGCCGAGCCATGCCGTCATGCCGTTGACAGCGTTTTCCATCAACTGTCGCTCATCCACCTTATCGACATAGTCGGCGCGCACTTTGTCGAAGATTTCCCCGAAGAGACTGAGATGTTTGCGCGACTCCTTTGTGTCTGCTCGCGCCGATATGTCAAATACAACCGCCGACCGTTGGTTGAGAGCAACGAATCCAATCGTAATCACAGACACGCAAGCGATCGTTATTAGTTTGCGCATTATGCCCCTTCCTTTCAACCGTTATCGCTCTATCGCTATTTCTATCTGCCTCTCGTTCAATATGAGCGGCCTGTGACGCTGCTAGCACTCCGAAATGACGGACAGCACATCTGACGCCGTCTTCCCTTTTTCACTGACGTTGAAGATTGGAAAGTCTCAAAGCGGCCGCTTTCGCAGGCTCATGGCCCTGCTCGGCCGCCTTGCGATACCAGGACAGAGCTTGCGCATAATCCTGCCGCACGCCATCGCCATTCTCATAAAGCGCTGCGATACCGAATTGCGCCTTTGCATTTCCTTGATCAGCCGCCTTGCGATACCAGGACAGGGCTTGCGCATAGTCCTGCTCTACGCCCTTGGCGTTGTCGTAAAGAAAGCCAAGGTTAAATTGAGCCCCCGCGTTGCCTCGGTCGGCGGCCTTGCGATACCAGGACAGGGCTTGTGCATAATCTCTCTCCACGCCATAGCCGTTGTCGTAGAGATCCCCCATTTCGTTTTGCGCGGCGGCGTTGCCCTGCTCGGCGGCCTTGCGAAACCAGGATAGCGCTTGCGCATAGTCCCGCTCTACGCCCTGGCCGTAACGGCACAACCAGCCTAAATTGTATTGTGCGGCCGTGTCGTTGGGATCGAGGCGGATTGCTTCACTGTACTCCTTGAAGGCCCGCTCATAATCCTTTTTTTCGTAGAAGGCGTCGCCACGATTGTTGAATGCGTTGACGAATTGCGGAGCAAGCTTGATCGCTTCGTCATAGTCTTTGATCGCGCGATCGTAGTCTTTCTTCTTTTGGTAAGCGTTTCCGCGGTCTCGGAAAGCGACGGCGTATTTCGGATAGGCCTTAATCGCATTGGAGTAGTCTGCTATTGCCCGATCCGTTTCTCCTTTGTAGAGATAAGCGTCGCCGCGATTGTCGAACGCGACCGCGTATTTCGGATCGAGCTTGATCGCTTCGCTGTAATCGGTGATGGCGCGATCGTAATCGCCTTCGCGGTAATAGGCGAGGCCCCGGTTGTTGTAAGCGAAAGTAAATTTCGAATTTATTCGGATCGCTTCGTCGAAATCTTTGATCGCCTGGCTCCGGTCGCCCTTGGCGAGATAAGCGCGGCCCCGCTCGTTGAAAGTCGCAGCAACTTTCGGATCGAGCCTTATCGCCTCATCGTAGTCCTTGATGGCGCGGTCGTAATCGCTCTTGGCGTAATGAGTGTTTCCGCGATTGCTGTAGGCGAGAGCATATTTCGGCGAGACCCGAATCGCCTCTCCGTAATCCCTGATTGCGCGCTCATAATCACCGCTGTCGTGATAAGCGTTTCCGCGATCGATATAGGGAGCCGCGTAGTTCGGATTAAGGCGAATCGCTTCGTCATGATCCTTGATGGCGCGTTGGGGGTCGTGTTTGTCGCGATATGCAATCCCTCGATTGTGGAATGCCTCAGCATGACCAGGATTGATGAGGATCGATTGACCGAAATCGGAGATGGCGCGGTCCGTATCGCCCTTGGCGGCATATGCGAGACCTCGCTCGTAATAGGCGTCGGCGAATTTTGGGTTGAGACGTATCGCCTCGCTCAGATCCGTAACGGCACGGGCGTAATCTCCCTTCAGGCGATAGATGACGCCGCGACCGAAGTGCACGCCAGCGAATTTCGGATTGAGACGGATAGCCTCATCGAAATCTTTGATTGCTTGATCGTAATCGCGCTTATTGTAATAGGCGACACCACGATTGCCGTGCGCGGCGGCGCGGTCCTTCGCGCTTTCGGTCGCGCCCCGCGCCAGGACCATCGTGCATCCGGCGATCCTGCGTTCTTGGTCAGCGCTCTGATTGCAATCTTCAATCGCTTGGTCGGCCGCGTGGGCAGGCACCAAGAGCAGGGCGAGGACGGCAATTAAGCAAAGGCTGCGGATGCGCATGTCTTTCACTTTCCAATTTGTCCGAGAGGCGCTCACGGCCGGAAATAGAAGTCCTCACGGCCTGGCAGGGAGCCGTAGACAAAAGGCTGCTGGGCGCGGCCGGTGGCGTCGAGCACATCGTCGGTCACGAGGCGGAAGAGCTTCGAGACTTCGACATGGGGTTCGCCGAGGCGCCTCGCCAAGGCGGCGGCGAAGGGCGAATTGTCGCCCGCGCCGTCTTGCGCGAGCTGGCCGTCCCTGGCCGCGTAGACGACGAGGGTGGCGCGGGTCGGTTCGACCGGCGCCAACCCTTTGCCCGCCGATCTCGACGCAATGGTCCGCCGCATCGACGCGACGAAAGGATTGTCGCGGCAGGCGTCGAGAATGACGATCCGCAGCTTATGGGCGCCTCCGACGCTGGCCATGAGGCGGTCGAGGCTGACCGCCTCATCAGGCGCGTTGCGGTCCGTCAGAAGACGCGCGTCGGTCGGCACTACATAATTGACGCCGCCGATTTCGACGCCATGGCCGGAGAAATAGATGACGGCCCAATCGGCGCGATCGGCTTCTTCCTGAAACGCCTGCAGAACTTTGACGAGGGCGTCGCGGGAAAGATTCTCCGCGACATCGACCTTCTTGAACCCCGCGCCGCGCAGCGCGTCGGCGATGGCTCTGGCGTCGTTCGACGGATTCTTCAGCGGCGATTGCGCGGCGTAATTAGCATTGCCGATGACGAGGGCGACGCGGGCTTCGGAAAGCCGCGCGGCGGGCAGAGTAACCGGCTGCACGGAGGTTATGGAGGGGACGGCCGCCGGCGGGGCAGCCTGCGCCGCAGCCAACGCCTGCTGCGTTTCGTCGCGTTCGATGCGCGCCAATTGCCGGGCAACATCGTCAGTGGAGAAGCGGATCACCTCGTCAAAATCGGCTATGGCGCGGTCGTAGTCGTCTTTATGCCTGTATGCGGTCCCGCGAAGGATATAAGCGCGCGCGTTTTTCGAATCGAGGCGGATCGCCTCGTCAAAATCGGCGATGGCGCTGTCGTGGTCGCCTTTGCTCAAGTAAGCATCGCCGCGACTGTTATAGGCGAAGCTATTTTTCGGATCGAGGCGGATCGCCTGGTCGTAATCGCGGATGGCGCGGTCGTGGTCGCCTTTGCCGGCGTATGCATTCCCGCGATTGCGGTAGGCGGAGCCATCTTTCGGATCGAGGCGGATCGCCTGGTCGTAATCGCGGACGGCGCGGTCGTTGTCGCCTTTGCCAGCGTAAGCATTCCCGCGATCGCGGTAGGAGGAGCCATCTTTCGGATCGAGACGGATCGCCGAGTCGAAATCGCGGATGGCGCGGTCATAGTCGCCTTGCATCCGGTAAGCAACGCCGCGAATGTAGTAGGCGGGCGCACCTTTCGGATCGAGGCGGATCGCCTGGTCGAGATCGCGGATGGTGCGGTCGTAGTCGTGTTTTTGGAAGTAAGCGTTGCCTCGAGCGAGGTAGACGAAAGCTTGCCTTTGGCGGCTTTCGGAGTCCCCGCGCGCCAAGAATTTCGTGCATCCAGCGATGGAGCGATCCCGATCGACGACTTGACTGCAATCCTCCCACGCCTTGTCCGCCGCGCGGGCGGCGGTGGAGAGGGCTGCGATTGCAACGACGATCCAGAAAAGTCTTGCGATGCGCATGTGTTTCGCTTTCCAATTTGTCGGTCCGCGCTCACGGCCTGAAAAAGAAGTCTTCGCGCCCTGGCAGCGAGCCGTAGACAAAGGGCTGCTGGGAGCGCCCGGTTGCATCCATCACATCGTCGCGGACGAGGCGGAACAGTTTCGAGACTTCAAGATGCGGTTCGCTCAGACGCTTGGCGAGCGCGGCGGCGAATGGCGAATTGGCGCCCTCGCCGTCGCGGGCGAGCTGGCCGTCCCGCGCGGCGTAGACGACCAGCGTGGCGTCTCCCGGCTCAACGGGTCCAAGCCCCTTAGCCGCGGACTTGAAAGCGACGGTCCGCCGCATGTCGCGCGCAAAAGGATTTTCGCGGCACGCGTCGAGGATGATCATTTTGAGCTTATGCGCGCCGCCGACGCTCGCCATCAGGCGATCGATACTGACGGCTTCATCGGACACGTTGCGGTCGGTCTTCAATCGGGCGTCGGTCGGCACGACATAATTGACACCGCCGATTTCGACGCCGTGGCCGGAGAAATAGATGACCGCCCAATCGGCGCGATCGGCTTCTTCCTGAAACGTTTGCAGAGTCTTCACGAGGGCGTCGCGAGAAAGATTCTCTGCGACCTCGACCTTCCTGAACCCCGCGCCGCGCAAGGCGCTGGCGACGGCTCTGGCGTCGTTCGAGGGATTCTTCAGCGGCGATTGCGCAGCGTAACGAGCGTTGCCGATGACGAGCGCGACGCGGGTTTCCGCGAGTGGGACGGCAGGCGCCGCAGGCTGCGGTTTCTTAGGCTGCTGCGAAGCCAAGGCGAGCTTAGCGGCGTCGCGTCCGGCGCGCGCGTAAGTGAGAATCTTGGTGAGCTCTACGATGTCGAGCCAGGTATTGGCTAATGCAACTCCCTGGGCCAATAAGGCGTCGAAATCGGCGAGCGCCGTATGCGCGTCGCCTTGGAGGAGCCGCAGTTCGCCGCGATAGAGCATAAGAGACGGATAGCTCTTTCTGTCTGACTTGAACGCCTCCTCGATTTCCGCGAGCGCGCGATCGAGCTGGCCCTTCTTGCCGAACGCGTACGCGCGATAGGCGTGTGGATCGCCCACCAAAGGATTAAGACGGATCGCCGTTTCGCTGTCCGCGAGGGCGCCGTCGAAATCACCTGTTCTCGCGCGCATTTCCGCACGGCAGACAAAGCCGATGGCGCTTTCCGGGTAAAGCCGGATCAGTTCGGTGCAGTCGGCGATGGCGCGCTCGTAGTCGCCCTTAAGCGCATAAGCGGTGCTGCGAAACTCAAGGTCCAATTCAGGGTGGGTCGGATTGAGCCGCATCGCCTCGGCATAGTCGGTGATGGCGTGTTCATAGTCGCCTTTGAGGGCATAAGCAGCACCGCGGAAAGTCAGGGCCTCGCCTTGCAAACGGATATTCGGATCGAGCCGTATCGCCTCGGTGAAGTCGGAAATGGCACTTTCGTAGTCGTAGTCGCCTTTGAGGATATAAGCACGGCCGCGGTTGAAACGGGCGGAAGCGTTCTTTGGATCAAGACGGATCGCGTCAGTATAGTCGGAGATGGCGCGGTCAACGTCCTTCTTCGCAACATAGGCGTCGCCACGATGGATGTGCGCGGTCGCGAAGTTCTCGTCGCTTTTCGCCGCGCCGCGCGCGAGGACTTGCGTGCATGCAGCAATCTGACGATCTTTATCGGGATTCTTGATGCAATCATCCCACGCTTGGTCCGCCGCGCGGGCCAGCGCCGGAAAGAACAATGGGACGACGAAGGCCAAGAAAAACAATCGCCGGAACATCCTTTCCTCCATTCTAGCAACAAGGCGAACTATCGAAGGCGGCATCGCGGATTCTCCAAATCACCCCGCCTTCCCCTTCGGCGCCTGGCCCACATAACCCGCCAGCAGGATCATCCCGCTTTCCCGGTCGCGCAAGGCGAAGACGAGGGGCTTGTCGACGACCATATGCAGGCTGTCATCCTGTTCGAGCGCGCGAGTGGCGATGACGGCGGTGGCGGCGGCGGCTTCGGCGCCTTCCTCATCGACCTCGATCGCCGCGCGCTGCAGTATTTGAGTGAGACTCGCTCCCTTGCCGAAAGCTTCGAGCGCGGAAGGCGACCGGCGGGCTTTGTCGAGGCCCATGGCGTCGAGCGCCGGCAACAGGTCGAAACGCCCGGATGCATGAAAACGCGGCAACGCGAGATCGCCTTTGCGCTCAGCAAACCCCACGCCCGAAAGCCAATCGCCGGCCTTGGCGAAGTCCTTGGCGGGAAGCGGCTTCTCCAAGGAAGTCACAATGACGAGCGAAAATCGCTCGCCGGCGAACGGCAGATCGACCCCGATGAACTGCTTGTCCGTACGGAACAGGCGCCGCCCCTCGGAGAGCCGCATCATGGCGACGTCCTCCGCCTTGCCGTCCGCGCTCTTGAACGGCGCCGGCGCCGTGAGCTTCGGATCGAACGGCGTCTTCCACTTGCCTTTGAAATGCAACGCATTCAGTGCGACGAAAGAGACATTTTCCAGCGGCCCGCCTAGGATTTCGGGGATCATCCCCTTGGTCGCCTCCTTGACCCAGGCGTCGATGCCGGCGGCGACCTCGGGCTTAGACAAGTCTTCTTCTGTGTGGAGAATCTTGGCGTGATCGAGCCGCTGCAACAGATCGGGCGCGGGTCCGCCTCCCGGCGCGAGCACGATGCGGTCGGCGGACTGGAACACGTCGCCGGCGCCGGCGGCGAGCGCCTGCCGCGCCTCGGCAAGCAGCGCCATGCTTTTCGGGGCGTCGGCCGCGCCGAACCCCATGACCTTTGCGATCGCCTTTTTCATGTTCGGATCGGCGCCTTCGGAAACGATCGCCAAAGCCGACGCGAGGCTCGCGGGCGAAATCGTCGTATCGGCATTGTCTGGCTTCGACAGGCGTTCGATCAATTCGATGGCGAGTTTCGCCTGCGACGCCGCAAGCGCTTGGCGTCCCTCGGAGGTTTCCGCAACCGGTGCCGGCCGTTCCTTCGGGTCCGGCGGCTGGGGCGCCTGCGCCTCCGCCGACCCTGCGCCGCTTGCGAGCGCGGCGATCACGGCGAGGGTAAGAAGCGAATTGCGCATGGCGGTCGTCTCCCGAGGCGTTCGCACAAATAAACCCTGATTGGACAGGTCGGGCCGCGGGACGTGAAGCGAGCCGCGGCCGCCGAGTTCGTTATGGCTGCACCGAAAATGTGATGCTGGCCATGGCGGTGTTTCCGGCGGGACGTTGAGCGACGACGGCCAAGTCGCGAGTGAGCGCCGCCCGGTCTCCCGGAACCTGCGCCGAGATGGGCGCTGCGTCGGTAGCGCAGATCGCGACGATCTGCTCGGTTCCGACGGGACCCGAGACAGGCAGCGAGATGGCGGAGGGGCCCCCGGCCACCAAGACGGTCTGCAGGGCCGCAACGGCGTTGTTGGGCGTCGTCTGATTGGGGAACAACGTGCGGACCTGCCCGGCGGGCGTCACCTCCATCACCGTCAGATTGCAGGCCTGCAGCGTCGTCACGGCCAGAGTGACCTTCTCGCCGATCTTGTATGCGGGCTTATCGGCGGCGAGAAGCAGCGGGAAGGGTTGCTGCGCCGGGATGCTGATCAGTGTCGCGGGCGCTTGCGGCGTGGTCACGGGCAGGACCGTCGTCGCCACCGGCGTAGCCCCTTGAGCGGGAACGACCACAAGCGTCTGTTGCGCGGCCGCCGCCGGCAGCCTGCTTCCGACGGTGCGAAGCGTGAAATTCGCGAACACGATTTTCGTGTCGCTTTGCGCCGTCTGATCCGAGACGACCTGCAAGTCCTTGAGCATCGTCGGCACGCCGCCGTCGACGCTGCGGAATATCCCCCGGCTCTGCGTCAACTGCGCCTCGGAGATCACGGTCACCGGCTTGCTCGCGGCGATGACCTTGATGAGTTCCGCCCCCGCCGGTCCTGTCGCGGTGATCCGCGCGCCCGTCGCGCCGCCCGCGATTTCCAGCGGTCGGTTGGCGAAAACGTGGTTGTCGGTTTGGTATTGGTTTGGGAACAACTGCGTCACCTGGCCGGTCGGCCCGACGTCGAGAACAGTCACATAGGCGTCCTCGTTCGAGGTGATGGTGAGGCGGACCGTCTCGCCGATCGCATAGGTGGCGTCGGGCCGGTCGGCCGTAACCGAAACTTGCAACGATCCCGGACGCGGCGTCCCCGCCTGCGCGGCGGTCGATTGTTCGACGGTGAGGTCACGCGTTTGCGCTTGCTGCTTCGGCTGATCGGCGAGGACCGGCCCCGTGAGCAGCGCCAAGACGCCGATCAGCATGAATTTCTTGATGCACATGGAAGTCTCTCCTCATATGTTGCTCGACGCGGCGCGCCGGAACGGTTGGACAATGACGATCAGTCGTGAACGCGAATCTTGATTTCGGCGAACGCCCAGTTTTCACGCGGCATAGAGCCGAACTTTTGCTGAATGGCCGTTCGCAGCGCTTCGTGTGTGAGTTGAAGGTCAAACGGCGTCGTCGTCGCGCCGCGTGAGGCGAAACCATCGATAGGATTGCGCGACGCGACGAAGATGACGGTCTCGTCGCCCACAGGCGCGGCGGCGCGCACGATCTGGCCCGAGCGCGGATACCGCAACGGTTGGCCCGCGCGCAGAGGGACGTTCTCGAGCCACAACTGCGTGCGGCCGGACGCGCTCAGCACGTAAAGATTTCCGAAACCATTGGCGAGCGAGACCATCTTGAATCGAAGAGGCGTCCCGATCGCGATCGTGGAAGAGCCGACCGGCATCAACGACACTTGCACAGGCCGTACGCGGCGAGGCCTGTTTGAGTGGCGCGTGGCGGGTCCGACCATTTCGACTGTGAGGTTCTTCGCCGCGTCAATCCGCCTTTCCTTCGCCAGTGCGCCGGCCGCGCCGAGGCCAATGCTCAGGACGAGAGCAAACGCGCTCAGTTTCGCATTTCGCATGATTTCACCTCCAGGCCGGCTCAAAGATCGGGACGACTTCCAATCGCCACGCCTCCCAATAACGCTGTCACGGGACGACCCCCTAGCAGCTTGTCGGACTTAAACACGGCGCGATGGTTCGGTTTAGAATCGGCTCGTTGATTCCCACCGGACCACGAGCGACTGTGGATGTCCAACTTCCGAACGATAGACCGGCAGACCGGATTTTT
>Ga0194120_10007771_pt1 | contig 14474 bp, 16 predicted proteins | sample TA2MahCa65mmetaG_FD_148642 | JGI IMG/M metagenome (GOLD analysis project Ga0194120, IMG submission 148642) | Freshwater microbial communities from Lake Tanganyika, Tanzania - TA2015019 Mahale Deep Cast 65m | ecosystem: Environmental > Aquatic > Freshwater > Lake | place: Tanzania: Lake... | reverse complement strand
ATGGCACGCGTACCTGCCTGCAAGCCTTCGAGATTGATGCCGCCCAGCGCACCATACGCAGGGAAGCGTGAGGTGTCATAGTAGACACCGTTTGCGGTCCGATACGCGTAGCCCTTTTCCTCGAGCGCTTTGATCATGGCGATCTGTGCGGGGATGTAGGCAGAAGCGCGGGGGAACTCGATCTTGGAGATGTCGATATTGAGCTTGGTGAGATCCTCGAAAAATACCTGCGTGTACGTCTCTGCGAGCTTCGCCATGTTTTCCATGGTGACTTTCATTTTCTCGCGCTTGAGGCCTTTGGTCATCTTGTCTTCGCCTTCGTCGGCGTCTGAAGTGAGGTGTCCGAAGTCGGTGATATTGATGACTTGCTTGACGGGGAAGCCGTCTTTCTCGAGCGTGCGGCGCAGGACATCGGTGAAGACAAACATGCTCAAATTGCCGATGTGTTGCACGCCGTAGACAGTCGGTCCGCAGTTGTACATGCGAACCATTTTTACGCGCTCTGGCAGATCAAATCGCTGGAGCTCCTTGCCGAGAGTATTGTAGAGATAGAGGTTTGATGCTCTCGTCTTTCCGCGAGAAGATCCGGCGACAGCATGTCCTACCGTGAAGAAATGTGCCACTGTATGCCATAGACTAGAAATCATACATTTTTTCCCAGTATATCACCTGAAGCTGGTGGAATGCATATTGACCTCTCGTAATGATAGTCCAGTGGTGTGGCGCGTTTTCGATGGCATGCGATAATGTCGCGTATGCAGCACGAAAAGGATCGCACGGTACTCTCTCTCAAGACGGCGATTCTCGCTACCGTATTGGTTGCCGTCCTGGGATTTGGTGCAGGATTCTTTGCGGGACACTCTGCGTTCGTACAAGCAGGGGTGCTCTCGGGTGGTGTGCCGTCTGGTGTCGATCTGGATCCTTTGTGGAAGGCATGGGAAATCCTCGACGACAATTTTGTGCCGGATGCCGTCTCCACATCCACACCGCTTGCGACGACGACCGCCGAACTCAACGAACAAAAAGTCTACGGCATGATCAGCGGCCTCGCGGCTTCGCTCCATGATCCGTACACATTCTTCCTCCCGCCGGTAGAAAATACGCAGTTTGCCGAAGACATGAGTGGTGCATTTGAAGGTGTCGGTATGGAGATCGACGTCAAAAAAGGCGTACTCACCGTGGTCTCTCCGCTGAAAGGGACGCCTTCAGAGCGTGCGGGTATGAAGGCGGGTGATGTGATCCTCAAGATCGATGATGTCTCGACGGAAGGCATGGATGTGACGACCGCAGTCAAGCGCATCCGTGGACCTAAGGGCACAGTGGTAGCTTTGACCGTCTTTCGCTTGGGGTGGAGCGAATCGCGAGTCATCGAGATCACGCGCGATGTCATCAGTATACCGATCGTCAATACCACAGTGCGTGAGGACGGGATATTTGTGATCCAGGTCGCCACCTTTACCGCCAATGCCCCCGATCTTTTCCGCGATGCGCTGCGCGAATTCGTAAAAAGCGGCAAGACCAAGCTCATCCTCGATTTGCGCGGCAATCCGGGCGGATACCTCGATGGTGCGGTCAATATGGGAAGCTGGTTTCTGCCGCTGGGTGCCGTGATCGTCACTGAAGACTATGCCGGTCACGTGCCCAATGTCGTGCATCGCTCGCTTGGCTACGATATCTTCAACGATAATCTCAAGATGGTCGTCTTGGTCGACAAGGGTTCGGCGTCTGCATCCGAAATCTTGGCGGGCGCCTTGCGGACGCATGGGGTCGCGAAGATCGTCGGCACCAATACCTTCGGTAAAGGGGTCGTGCAGGAGCTTTTCCCGATTACTGAAGACACGTCACTCAAAGTCACTGTCGCGCGCTGGCTCACTCCCGATGGCAAAAAGATCCCACATGACGGCATCGTGCCGGATGTGATGTCGACGACGACCGAAGAGCTCATCAAAGAAAAGAAAGATGTGCAGATGGAAAGGGCGGCAGAGGTGATCAACAAGATGTAGGTGCGTAGTAGACCTGCTCGACAGAAAGGGGAGGTTGTCCTATAGTGTGGGCAGATGAATAACGGAGGAGGTAGTGATGCTACGTGATACCTTTCTATTGATAGTCGCAAATGTCCGCGCGGTGCGGTCTCGATTCGTCGCACTCTGGGGAGGTCTCTGTATCGGTAGCGGTGCTTTCATGGGTCTCTTGTATCAGCACGCTCTCTTGCCTGCTTTCTCGCCGAGTGTTGCGGGGATAGTCGCCTGTATCGCAGGGTTCGCGTTCAGCTTCCTGATCATGATGGGGCTCGGATTTTCTGCTCTGCGTGCATCGATCGCTACGATCGGCGTGATGGGCATCATTATCCCGGGTTGGCTCGGCATGTACTTTGAGTTTTCCGAGCCTGTGCGTACCGTGGCGATACTCGGTGGCATGCTCCTGTCGCTCCCTCTCTTTTGCGGTGGGATGGCGAAGATGCCTGCAAATCTCGACAATCGCAAATAGCGACCGTTTTGACTTTAAGCTCTCAAAAAAGCCCGCGCAAACGTACATGTTTGCGCGGGTCTCCTTTTTGCATACAATGGGCGCATGAATCCCGTTAGAGGCTGTGTCTTGGTTTGGCCGCCTACGGGTCATATTACAAAACTATTCGGCACTGTAATGCCTCTAACGGGATGAAAGTCATTTTTCTCAAGGATGTAAAAAAGGTAGGGCAGCGCGGGCAGGTCAAGGATGTCAACGACGGCTACGCGCTCAATTTCCTCATCCCGCAGGGCCTCGCTCAGCAGGCTACTCCCGCTGTACTTGCAGCACATGAGGTCCGACAAAAGGAAGAGGCAAAACAGGCCGCCACGCGCGATGCGGCATATGCGCAGATATTGGCGAAGCTTGCCGGTGCCCGCGTCGAGGTGGGTGTAAAAGCAAATGAGAGTGGTCACCTATACAAACAGCTTTCGCCGGATCAGATTGCAAGCGCGATCAAGGATCAGTACGGTGTCGCGGTGCCCAAAGATGCGATCATCATTAATCAGCCGATCAAGACGGTAGGGGATTTTCCCGCTGCAGTACAGCTGGGCGGCAAGCGTGTGAGTCTCACTGTTGTTGTAATGGTGGGCTAGTTAATAAGGGCTCGTCCACACATAACGTACTCGTTATTTGTGGACTACACTTATGGTCCCGTTCATTTGGTGTTGCAGTTACTTATGAACGGGACCTAACAAACCCGTTCCTATTTTTATAGTACTTGTTTATGATTCGCGGCCGCGAATCATAAACAAGTACTATTGTCCGGGCAATATATAGGGCTCGTCCACAAATAACCATACCCGTTATTTGTGGACTACAATTATTACGTGAGATGTTAGACGACTTCAACCATCTGGCGGCGGGTGGTGGTGCCGTCGAAGTTGCCTTTGCGCTTGGAGTGGAAGCGGACAACGCCCTCGATCAATGCAAAAAGGGTATGATCCTTGCCGACGCCGATATTCTTGCCGGCCATGATCTTGGTGCCGCGCTGGCGGACGATGACCTCGCCGGTAGCGACTTTCTGACCGTCGGCGCGCTTGACGCCGAGGTACTTCGGATTGGAATCGCGTAGGTTTTTGGCTGAGCCGCCTGCTTTTGTATGTGCCATAGTGGGTTATTTTCTGGTATCATGGCCGCCATGAAAGGGGTCACGAGTAGGAAGAATATACAGGAATTCCTCATCAAATGCAAGGGTCTCCTGGAGGAGGGGATTGCGGAGTGGGGCCTTTTTATGATCGTATTTCTCGTCGCCTTTTCTGGCTTTGGTTTGGGCCGTCTTTCTGTCCTCGAGGCGTCCCGACTCCCTGTCTCCATCTCAGAGGCGCCCATATCGGACAAGCCGCGTGGCATCAATAGGGGAGGGCAGTATGTGGCTTCTCGGGGCGGTGCGACCTACTCATTTCCCTGGTGTGGCGGGGCGGCAAACCTCAAGCCCGAAAACCAGGTTTGGTTTGCCACTGAAGAGGCGGCTCAGAAGGCGGGTTATCGCCCGGCCAAGAATTGCAAAGGTCTCGTGAGTAAGGGCTCGTCCACAAATTAACGGGCCTTATGAACGGGACCTAAATAACCTACGATATCCTACATACACTTAAAGTACGCTATAGCGACAAATAAGTGTATGTGTTGCGGGGGTGGGCGTGCGACCAAGGGGTCGTCGTACCTGTCCGTCATATCTGGACGATAGAGCAATACTTTGATAGATTGCTGCGCAGAAGCGGTACACACATACGGAGGAAGGGATATGTCTCTCGAAAACAAAGAGGCCTATGAGTGGCCTGTCCATGAGCTCATGGAGAGATTCCAGCGTTCGTTCGCGCAGGCGGCGATATCTGGATCGGGTCTCGTGATCGACTGTACGGGGAGTTACTATACGCGCGAAGCGATCTACCTGGGTGGTGTGATCGAGGCGCGCCTCACACTGGGCGACAAGATCAAGGATCGCCCGTTTCGGGCAGGGGATTTCGTGAGGATGGGAAAGAACTTTGGTTCGATGGTTTTCTCCCGGTACATTGGATCGTCGAATCGCTCTCTTACTCGCGATGATGCGAGAGGGAAGACCTTTCGCGTCCAGAGAGTCTTGTACTCAGAAAGAAAGTGGTGGCTCTATTTCCATGAATTTTCTATAGATGATGAGGGGAGGGAATTTTGCTTTCCCGCTGATGTGTTTGAGGTAGTCCCACAATTAGTCGATATGCCCGCGCAGGGTTAGTCCGACAACACAAAGGAGTCGCTATTGTGATACGTAGCGGCTCCTTTATAATGTGCGCATGATCGTACTCGACGTCGAAGCATCCGGGACCAACTACGCCAAGCACTCCATTGTGAGTGTGGGTGCTCTTGAGCTCGAGAATCCGGGCAATCGCGTCTATTTAGAATGCCATATCTGGGACGGTGCACATATTGAGGATGATGCGATGAAGGTCAACGGCTTCACACACGAGCAGATCACTGACTCGACCAAGATCACCGAAGCCGAGCTTGCGCGGCAGTTCGTCGAATGGAGCTATTCCACGGATGAGCGTACACTTGCCGGACAAAACGTCTCCTTCGATCGTGATTTTCTCAAGGCAGCCGCTGAACGCGCGAAGCTCTCGTGGCCTTTTGCACACCGCACCATCGACACACACTCGCTTGCATGGATGCATATGGTGAAGCGCGGGGTGCAGCCACCGATCGATCCACAGAAGCGCCACTCCAAGCTCAATCTCGACGCAGTGCTCAACTACTGCGGCATTCCCGACGAGCCCGAGCCGCACAATGCGCTCACGGGCGCGCTCTCGCATGCGGAAGTGATCTCGCGCTTGCTCTACGACAAGAAGATCCTGCCCGAGTTTGAACAATTTGAGATCCCGTGGAAATAACATGGAAATAATTCTGTAGAACATAGTAGTGACGCTTGCCGGTAAAAACAGGTGTCATCGATCCTCGAAGCAGAGCTATGGGGCATTTTCGATGGACTCCAGCAAAAAGGACTCCAGCAAAAATATTCCTATTGTTGCCCTATAGGGCAACAATAGGAATATTTTTATGCGTGGATTTTTTACGATTAATTTTACGATTTGACCACGTCCCACTAGGGGACTATCATTTCTCCAGACGGAATCGAGAAAGGGTACGAAGATGCGGAATCCATTTCGTTTTGTGTGCACTGCGGTGTGCGTGGTCGTGGTCTATCTGGCGCTGGTAGTGGCGCTCATGGCCGGGCTCTCGATGTGTGTGAGCGCGATCTACTACGGTGACATGGCGGCGGCGTCCGTATCGCTCCAGACGTTTGCAGTTGCGATGGTGATCGCCGTGATGGGTTGGTATGTCGCCCAGAAGTGCGATGACGACAAGAATCCTATACTGTAGTCGGTACACTAAGGCCACTGGTCCCCGCTCGGGCCGGTGGTTTTTTTATGGACAGGATTTTGGTATACTGGCCCCTATAAAAAAGATTACCCACGTTCGATCATTTTGTATTTTTTATGGAACCAAGCACTGGAGGGCAAAAAAGAAATCTTATCAATTTCGGCATCGGAATCGGCATCGTGGTCGTGGTCGCTCTCACGGCCGGACTGTATTTCTCATCGCAGTCTATGCAGAAGCCCGTAGAGGCATCGGAGCCGACGCCGACACAGCCGCAGCAGGTGGCGACGAGCACGTATGCGACCACGACATTCTCACTCGTGTATCCGGCAGACTTTACCGTCAACGATGCGTATGCATATGACCAATTTGCCAAGAAGCCGATCGCGGGTGTGAAATTTGTCATCCCGACGCAGATGGCGACCGGCACGAATCTCTCGGCCCATGATACCGGTATCTCGATCGAGCAGCTTCCGCGCGCCAAGAAGTGCACCGCCGATATTTACATCCCGGCAGACGTGAAGGCGCAGGCGTTGCAGGAAGGTGGCGTGGCGTATTCGGTCGCGACGACTTCCGGCGCAGCCGCGGGCAATGTGTACGAAGAGCAGGTGTATGCGCTCTCCGGCAGTCAGCCGTGCACAGCGATCCGATACTTCATCCATTCGACTCAGATCGGCAATTATCCACCGGGCACTGTTCGCGAATTTGATCGCGCAGCGCTGATCGAGGCATTCGATACTATTCGTCGATCAATCGTGTTTGTTCCACCTCAACAATAGGAATAAAAAAAGAATCGGAAAAAAGACAGACGCCGGACCCCCGGCGTCAGTCTTTATTTTGGCAGGGGAACAGGGGAGAGGGAAGGCAAGGGTCTCTGGTCGCTACAGAAGAAGATAATCCGCATACCCCCTACCCCTGCCGGCAGGGGATGTAAGACCCCTATATGAGCGAAAAAATCAGATATAGAAGCAGGCAAACATAATGAAAAACAAAATACTGACGATGCACTCAAGGAAAAAGGTGGGTAGACAACTTGACAGGGGATGTGGTGTAGTAATCTCGGGTCTGTGGATAACTTTCTCGGTATAACGTCGCACAATATATCTTTTACGCGTGTAGGTTGTGCGACATAAGCCTATTTTGGTCTGGAATAGCGCCGTTTGTATACATCTGCATACGCATTCCTTTTACCGGCTGATCTTGAGTGCACTGCGTGATGTACAGAATCTTTGGAATGTATCCCAGCACATGAGATGCTGTCCCCTCGTAAGTTTTCGTTCCTTTCTACCGACCAAACCATCGATCGTCGCCTGGTCTATAGATTCGTTCATTTGCAAGAATATGACCGGGTATTTGGTCAGCATCTCACTTGCATATTTGTTTAATTTGAGATTCAGGCAGCCGGTCAGGTTGCGGATGCTGTTGGGATAAAATACATCGACACAAAAACCGTCGCCATCATCAAAGACGAAGAAATCCGCGCGCGTTCGATGATCGTCGGTAAAGAAGTATTCGCGATGCACAAATTGGCGCCCGAATCGTTTTGTAAGAAAATCGAAAACGACCTGTTCGGTCTTGTGGGCACGGTCATTGATAAGGTGCGCGCGACGCGAACTATGCTCTCCGGTGCGAAAATCCGCATTGCTTCCCAGCTTGAGTTGTGTGCGAAGATTCACGAGTCCGCCAAATCGCCGCTCGATCGATCGTGCCGACGGAAGATATGGATAGGCATCGACTTCGGTTGCCGTCGGATATTTGCCGTGCTCTTTATAAAAGTGTGCGAGGCCGCTCTTTAGTTCATCAAGTGTCCAGGGAATTTCTCGGCCACCCGTTTTACGTTGTTGTCGAAGTGTCATGCAAACATACTAACATATTTATGTCGCACAACCTATCAGCACTGCGCTACGCTCTCAATATGATTAGGGGAGTCGCGCTTCCCTCTTTTTCTAAAATCTGGGGGAGTTGTATTTGTTTTTTTTGAGGGCCTATTTTTTTCCTCAAAGAGAAATGTAAAAGAAAAAAGGCCGGTGGAGTTCCACCGGCCTTCATTGTTCCTGCAGGAAATCAGATCCAATTCGTCGATGTGGCGCAGGATCATGCGGCCGAGCCTTTTGGCAAATACGAGATTTGAGGCAAAGACATCCGTGTGCTTGCCGGACCGAAAAGCCATATAAAATGCGCCATCTCGGATCTGGAGCGAGAATATCTCGGGATAGATTCTCGCCTCGGTAAGGGCTCGTCCACGCATAACGTACCCGTTATTTGTGGACTACACTTATGGGCCCGTTCATTTGGTGTTGAACTTATTTATGAACGGGCCCTAAAGGTCGTCTCAAAAGGATTTTGATCTGGGTTGTTGTTTGGCATGGGGTCAGTATACCTCAAAATCCCCCGAGATTGATTCAGAGGGTGTATTTCAGCTTTTTGTTGAGGGTACTGGTGTTGGTTTTGGGAGAACAAACTGTCGCAAATCAGTGTCGATGAACGATCGAAGCGTATCTGTCCTGTAGATTAATGTTGGGATTGGTTTTGTTGAGCGGTCCGGTATTCCCGAAGGGTCATCAATTGAAAAACCAACGTACTCGACTCGTTTTCCGAATCTTTCTCGGATCTCTGCAATAGCTGGAACAAGATCGGTATCTGAACTTACTACAATCGCTGTGGAAAAACGGTCATCCATAGCACCTGTCAAAAGGTCTATGGCAAGTTGAACATCAATACCCTTTTCACGGAATTTTACATGTCGTATTTCATGTATTCCAAGATTATGCAGTGCCTCTGCTTGTGAGACACTTCCATCGATAACAAGGATTTCTTCTCTGCGACGTAGCTTGCTGGTCTTACTCACCCATCCACTCATATTTATTCTTGTAAACAAAGATGTTTGTTTGGACATTTTTGCCTTGGAACGTTCGTCACCCTCAACTTCGCGCACTGTTCCAGTGTAAAACCTCTTCCCCCGCTCAGTGATTGGACGTCCGTTAGCCAGTAGTGTGGCAAAACCTTCGTAATCGAAATCAACCTCGTCGACCCCTAGTTTTTTCAATACTAAATGGTAAAAATTTCCAGCATCCACAAAAATACAAACTTCTTCATTACCACTGGGTTCCATCGGACCATTATATTCCTTAATTTTCTATATGAAAACCCGCACACTCCAGGAGGAGGCACGGGTGACTTCACTAAGAAGTATACACAAGATACATTGGAAACGCAAGTTATCCACAGGTCATTAATTGGCTTAAAACAAGGACCAATTAGCTTTTAGATTATGATTAATCTTAAATTCACCTACTAGGGGCCAATTCAATATGCTAAAATACCGACGCTTTTGCGTGATTTTTAGATTCCTTATCCATCCTAATTCGCCGGTAAATAGCTCATCGGATTCAGATAGCCTGAGAGCGGGGCTACGGGCATGACGGCGTTGGCGCACGGAGTCGTTTTGTTGGTCGCTGCCCCGAGCTTCACGATCTGGGTCGCGCTTGATACATAGACGCCAAAGTGCAGGTGCGGTCCGGTGGCGTAGCCGGTCTCGCCGGTGTAGCCGATCAGCTGTCCAGTGCTCACCTGCTGTCCTTGCGAGACATTGACTTGCGAGAGGTGCGCGTACATGGTGTCGAGGCCGTTGCCATGTCGGATGAGCACCCATTTGCCAAATGAATAGCATCCCCTGACCGCATCGGTATTGCCTGAGCCGACGACGGTTCCGGTGAGTGCGGCGCGCAACGGTGTGCCGATCGGTGCGGCGAGGTCGATGCCGTTGTGGCCTTTGCCGGCATAGGCGCCATTGCGGGCGAAATCGGTGTCTCCAAATACCTGCGTGATGCGGACATTATCGAGCGGCCACTGGAGTGTGCCCGCACCGGCCGGCGTCACTTTGGAGAGGTCGACGGCGACGCGGAATTTTGCGTTGAGATCGCTCAGCGCCGCTTCCATACTCGCTTGCTGCTCACGCTTCTTTTTGATGAGTGCCTGGTATGTGGACTCTTGCGCTTTGGTCTGTGCGAGGAGTTCGTCCTGCGCTTTTTTGGTGGCGGCGATCGAGCCTTGCTGAGCGACGAGCGTCTCCTGCTGCTTCTCGAGCGTCTGCTTTTTCTTGTCGGTCTCGTTTTTTGCATCGGTCAGCTTTGCTTCTTGCTGGGCGAGTGTCTCGATGTGCTCCTTGACCGCCGTCTGGATCATCGCCGCCTGATCGATTTCTTTCCATGTGCTCGAGACGCTCTCGGACCCGAGGATTTGCAAGACGAGCGGCTGCTGGTCGATGATGTGCATGAGTCGGATCGACTCCCCCAAGCCCGCTTTATTTTTCGAGATGAGATTTTGCGTGTCCGAAATGGTATTGGAGAGTTCTTGGAGCTGGAGCTTGGTGGTGGTGAGTTTGTTCTTGGTCGCGGTGATCGATGCGGCGGTCTTTTTGAGCGAGATGAGTATTTCGTTGAGCTTGTTTTGCAAGGTCTTTTTCTTGGCAGATGTCTCTTTCAGTTGGGCTTCGTATTGCGCGATCTCTTTGTTGATCGCGGCGAGCTGTGTGTTTTGAGCGTCGATCTGCTTTTGGATCTCGGCGGCTGACTGCGCCCATACGGATGGTGCCGATGCGCATAGGATCACCAGCGCTGCGATGAAGGTGTAGGCCAGCCGTGTGCGCATATCACAAATCGTGCTTAGCGGCGGCCGCTAAGAGCGCGCAGGCAGCATCGGTGCGTGCGATCGCTTCGTCGCGGCCGATGATCGAAATGATGGTGAACGGATCAGGACTGCGCTGCGCTCCTGAGAGTGCATAGCGCAAGGGCCACAGTGCTTGCCCGCGGCCGACTTCGCTCGCCCAGTCCCATATGAGCGCTTTGATGCTTTCGGCGCTCTCAAACTGTGCGGCGTCAGATTTGACAAATACGTCTTTCATGTGTTGTAAAAGTGCCGCGGTGTCTGCAGGTGCCGCATCTTTTCCGCCGGAGGCGGATCCGCCTTTGCCGGAAAAAGGAATCAGTGCGGGATCGGGGGAGGGCGCGCGGAAGTAATAATCCCACTCCCCTTCCCCGGCCATGGTGCGGATATCGTCGCTCGTACTGATGCGTTCGCGGATGATGGGTATCAGTCTGGAGATGACGGTGGCGTCCATGTCTGTAATGCCGCGCTGTGCAAGCGCCTCTTTGAAGACGGGTGTCGCGTATGCAGCGAATTCCTCAGCGTCCTTTTGGAGGAGGTATTCCCTATTGAACCAGCGTAGTTTTTCTTCGTTGAAGATCGCGCCGTGCTTTTGGATATGCGAAAAGTCAAACGCTTCGATCAGCGCTTCCTTCGAGAAGAGCTCCTGCTCGGTCCCTGGGTTCCAGCCGATGAGTGCGAGGAAATTGAACATCGCTTCGGGGATGAAACCGAGGTCGCGGTATTCGGTCAGGGCTTTTGCGCCGCGGCGTTTGGAGAGCTTGCTGCGATCGGCGCCGAGCACCATCGGCAGGTGTGCGTAGTGTGGATCTGAATATCCGAGTGCGCGACGGATCAGGATATGTCGCGGCGTGTTGGCGATGTGGTCGTCGCCGCGGACGATATGCGTCACACTCATGTCGCCATCGTCGACGACGACTGCGAGGTGGAAGAGTGGATCGTCGATTGAGCGTGCAATGACGAAATCCCCGAGGTCGGTGACGTCGGTTTTGATGGTGCCACGGATGAGATCATCAAACTCCACAATGCCTCCCGGATTGCGGAAGCGCACGAGGTCGGATTCTTTGCCTTCGGCGGACGTCTCGTGCGAGATGTAGGCGTGATCGCTCTTAATGAGCGTGTGGAGTGCAGCGCGGTGTGCGTCGAGGCGTTCGCTCTGGCGGGCGAAGACGTCCCACTCGATATTGAGCCACTCGAGCGACTCGATGATGTTGGCCTCGTATTCGGGCTTGGAGCGTGCACGGTCGGTGTCTTCGATGCGGAGGATAAACCGCCCCTTTTGCTGGCGGGCAAAAAGGTACGCAAAGACAGCGGTGCGGTAATTGCCGCCATGCAGGAGGCCGGTAGGACTCGGTGCGAATCGGGTGATGACGGGTGCAGACATCGGCTCATTATACCGCAGACCCCACGCCGACTAAATGTTCTAAGGTTAAGCCTTAGAACATTGTACTGTCGCTAATCCGCCTCGTGCTCGAGGGAGGTTTCGATGAGGATTTGGGCGATTTTCTTGGCGGCATTGGGTCGGGCAAATGCTTTGGCGGCTTCGCTCATAGCTTCGCGCTTCCTCGGATCTCCCATGATCCGTTCGATCTCGGCGAGCAGGAGGTGTGGCTTGAGGTTGTGCTGTTCGATCACGAGGCAGCCGCCGGCGCGGGCGTAGGAGAAGGCGTTATCCGTCTGATCGTGCGAGACGTCGATCGGGATCGGGACGAGAATCGCCGGGATGCCCCATGCGGCGATCTCGAAGATGCTACCGGATCCGGCGCGCGCGATTACGAGCGACGTGAGTCCGGCCGCCATGCGCTGCGCGATCGTGTTGAGGAGTCCGAATGCACGATAGCGCTCGATGTGAGGAGAATCTTTGAGCACTACCGATGCGATGCCGGCGACTTCTTCCAGATTGTCGCGGCCGGTCTGGTGGATGATGTTGTATTTTGGTACGAGTTCGGGAAGTGCATCGAGTACGACTTCGTTGATCGCGCGCGCGCCCTGCGAGCCGCCCATGATGAGGATCGTCGGGACCGACGGATCGAGCTTGAGGAATTCATATCCTCCCTCTTTGGCCGGCATTTCGATCTCGCTGCGGATCGGGTGTCCGACACGTGCGATCTTGGAGCGGACCTTTGCGGGGAAATGTCCGGCGGCATCGGGGTGTGCGACGGCGATCCATTTGGCAAATGAAGATGCCCAGATCGATACCCTGCCGGGCTTGGCATCAGCATCGTAGATGACGACGGGAATCGCGAGGATGCGTGCTGCGTAGAGTGTCGGGAATGCGCCGAAGCCACCGGTCGAAAAGATGACGTCTGGATAGAGCGAGAAAAGCTGGATGATCGACTTGATGATGCCAAAGCCGGTCTTGAATCCGTCGAGGATGTTGAGCGGACTCGCATAGCGGCGTACACGACCTGCAGGAGATGGTACGTGCCGAATGTCGTGCTCAAGCAGTGCTGCTTTATCGAATGGAGCCGGGCCGAGGTAGAGGAGCTCGGGCTCGATGAGTGCGCGATCTTTGGCGATGTCTTCGATCGCTCCGGCGACGGCGATGAGCGGATAGAAGTGTCCGCCGCTGCCCCCGCCTGTGAGTGCGATTTTCATACGAAATGAAATAAAGTCTATCTGTCTATTGTATCAATGTTATGCGTCCCCGTGACAAAAAATCCACAAACCTGGAGACAAGCTGGAGAGTCTGACTCTCCACACTCTCTGGAGAGTCAGACTCTCCAGATTATAAAGGTTTAGTCTTCAAGTTGAAGATGTGAGAAATCTTCGTTCCTCTTTTCGATATAGGCGTAGAGCATATCACGAGATACTTTCTTAAATTCTTTTTTCGAGTGAAATATCTGATGCAAAATATTGTCGGATGCAACAATAAAATCTGAGGCTGGAGAGTCTGACTTTCCAGGTGTGGATGTGGACGCATATGTTGCAAAACTAGAGTATGGAAAAGAAAGCGCCCATTTCCATGCAGCATCAAAATCGCGCGCGGCGCCAAGTAAGCCGCCATGGGGAAAAAGTTCAAAGGTATTTTTGATCATTATGTAACACGCGACATAGCGCAGGTATTCATCGTTCGTCACTAGCCGCGCTTTATAGGGTCCTTGGAACATGCTGCCGGTTTCTTGATATTTCAAATTGAAATGCGTCGTCATACTGCCAAACACTTTTTGTGTCAGTCGTGAGACACCCCCTTCGCGTATTTCTTTAAGCAGGAGATGTATGTGATTAGGCATTAGTGTGAAAGCAAGGATATCGACCAGGGGTTTTCTCTCGGGCCACGTTTGGGGTCGTTCGAAACGTTCGAGTGACTTGGTGCGTTGCTCCCAATATTCATCCTTAAACTCGTCATTCAGATAAAATAAAAGAGAGAGGAAGCGTTGGCGGTCCTGATCAGTTCTGACAATATCCATCCCACGCGTTCCTCGTTTGACGATATGCACGATTGAGTCTACTGAAAATGGTTCGATTCTCACCCCAATATAATACACGGAGAGTCTGACTTTCCAAAGTCATGTGGAGAGTCAGACTCTCCACCTTTTCATTACTACTATTTATTATTGAATCGCGTATTTTTTCTTGTCGTAATGTCGCGAGATGTTGAGGAGAATGCCGGCGGAGGCGAGCGATACGAGCATGGCACTCCCGCCCTGGCTGATAAAGGTGAGTGGTACGCCGGTAAGCGGGGCAAGGCTGAGCATGGCGGCGATATTGATGAATGCTTCGATGACGAGATAGGTGGAGATGCCAGTGGCAAGAAGTGCACCGAAGATGTCGGGTGCGTGCGCGGCGATCGCAAATCCGCGCAGTGCAAAGAGGAGGAAGACGAGGACAATCGTGATGGTGCCGATAAAGCCGAGCTCCTCTCCGGCGACGGCAAAGATTGAATCCCCCATCGGCTCGGGTAGATAGCTGAATTTTTGCACCCCCTGCCCCCACCCCCGGCCCGTGACGCC
>Ga0194120_10007768_pt1 | contig 14484 bp, 12 predicted proteins | sample TA2MahCa65mmetaG_FD_148642 | JGI IMG/M metagenome (GOLD analysis project Ga0194120, IMG submission 148642) | Freshwater microbial communities from Lake Tanganyika, Tanzania - TA2015019 Mahale Deep Cast 65m | ecosystem: Environmental > Aquatic > Freshwater > Lake | place: Tanzania: Lake... | reverse complement strand
GCAGGCCGCCGGGTATTTTTGGTTTGCTTTTCATCGAGTTTCACCAAAAAATTCATCGCTAATATTTTCTTCCGGAAGTTCCTTTTGTCGATTGGCCGGTTCAGAATAGCCTCGTAGAGCTTTTGGAGCTGGTTTAGGGTGAAATTGATGGGGAGCAATTCGAAGCCAAGGGGCTCACGCCGCACACGAGACTTGAGTTTTTCGACCCCTTTATTTAGTATCTCGTTATGGTCGAAGGCGAGTTCACCTACCTCGGGCAAGGTAAACCAACGCACATTATCTGCCCATGAGGAAGCCCGGGTTTCGTAGTGTTCAATACGAATGAGGGCAATAAAGGCCACGGTAATTACCCTTCCAAGCGGGTGGCGGTCTGTTTTGCCAAAAGTTTTGATTTGTTGCATAAAGACGTCACGGATGCCGGTCAGGTTCTCCAGTACACGTTGAGCGGCACCATTCAAGTCCTCATTGGGGTACACAAGGTCGCCTGGCAGGGCCCAATAGCTTTTGTAGGGGGCAACACCCCGTTCGATCAGGAGGATTTTTATTTCTTGACCGTCGAATCCAAAAAGAATGCTGTCGACCGACAAGCCGAACTGAAAGAAGTCCTCCAGCGGAATCAAATATTGGGCCTGTTCATCCTCCGGATTGCCCTCTGAGAAACGAAGGGCAACATTTTTACCCTTCACCAGTTCATCGATATCTCTGCGCATGAGCGTAGGAGATTATTTTTGGATCACCAAGCGCTGATGTCCGCGCTGCTGTTTTTGGGTCCAATGAACCAGATACAAACCGGAAGACAAGCATTCGGTCGATAGTCCTGTGTGCACGGCCTCGTTCAAGGCTTTTTCTATAAGCACACGTCCACTGGCGTCGGCCAGGTAGAGGGTTCCATCGGGCTGTCCTGCATCCAACCATTGCACATAAACCGCATCGCGTGCCGGATTTGGATACATGCGCAAAGCGGAATGTTGGGTTTCGGGTAAGCCAGCCGCCTGTCCACAGGGCAGGCAACTTTGCCAGCAAACCGCATCGAGTGTATCATTGCCGCCAACAATATAAAAGCGGTTGATGAAGGTTGAAGTGGTTTGTGTGCAGGGGTCGCCCGAGTTGAGGACTTCTTCCACATTCCACCCATCGGTGGTGAACTTATATTCAATGGTATCGATGGGCAAATCAATGTCAATCTCAAAGATGCTGTCGTTGTTGGCATCCGTCATGACCGCGCAGGTTCCACACCATCCATTAAAGCTTCCATTGAGGTTCACTTGATTATAGGGAAGACCGGTATATCCCCGCATATCGACCCTAAACCGCACCCGACCCGAAGTCGGCCCCCCTGCGCAAGGGTTACAAGACCCCCAACACACCGCGTCGAGTGTGTCATTACCGGTCACAATGTATTCCCTGTTGGTAAAAGTACCTGTTGTTCGTGTACATAAACTGCCTGCTAGGAGTGTTTCCTGACCCGACCAACCATCAACCGTGAACTTATATTCGATGGTGTCTAATGGCAAGACCACATTGAGTTCATAAATGCTGTCGTTATCGGGGTCAGCCATAGGGGCACAACTACCACACCAGCCATTGAAAGTGCCGTTTAGGTTCACCGTGGTGTAGGCAGGGCCGGTGTATCCGTTCATGTCTACCCTGAATCGTATAGTACCCGACGAAGGCGTACCCGAGCAGGGTCCGCAAGATCCCCAGCACACCACGGGTAGGGTGGCATTTCCCGCCACCGTATAAATACGGTTGGTGAAGCTGCCCGTAGTTTGTGTGCAGGTGCTGCCGGGCAAAAGTGATTCTTGGGCAGTCCAATTTCCCCAAGCAAATTTATATTCTATGGTACCCGCCGCGAGGGAGTCGACCGTCACCTCCCAGATCTCATCGCCATCGGGGTCCGACATGGGATCGCAATTTGCTCCGCACCAATTATTGAACGTGCCATTCACCTCGGGTATACCATACGAACCGTTGTAGTCGTTCATATCGAGCCGAAAAGTAACGGAGTAGTAATTCTGTCCCCAAGTGGAGAGGCTCATCAAACAAAAAAATGTGAAGAGTGATAAAACTGAAATTTTCATGGGTATTAGGAATGTAGAAAAGGGAATTGTGAATATATGGAAAAGGTTGTTCAAATCTACGTGCAAATATAAAGTGTAAAATTTACACTATAACAACTTCTTTTTTACTTGCTTTTTTCACAAAATACCCGGTTCTTAGCGCTTCTATGCTCAAAATCTTCTTAAAAGGCGCGTTTTTCGCTGCAGTTTTGGGCTGCATCGCACCAAAATCCGCCTATGCTCAGGTTGCGCCTGGCTCATCTGTTGAGCAGACGCCGCTTCAATGGGGTCAAAAAAATCCTGGGGATTCAACACTTCTAGCCGAACAATTACCCATTGCAGAGGCCCTCGATAGCTTAATGCATCTGCAGCTCCTCGACAATAAGATTGTTCCTTCCCAGAGGCCCATCAACAAATATGGCTACCGATACGATGAAGTGCCTCGGTTTTCAGATTCAGTTATATCGTTCCGCATCCAGCACATTCCTTCGCCCATGAAATTGACTTACAATGCTCATGTACGTGGATTTATCGAGTTATATGCCGTGCGCCGCAAGGCGGCCTCTGAGCGGATGCTCGGACTAGCCAATTATTACTTCCCTATTTTCGAGGAGGCCTTGGAGCGACATGGATTGCCCCACCAGCTCAAGTACCTCGCCATTGTGGAGTCGGCGCTGAACCCCGTTGCTGTGAGCCGCGTGGGCGCCACTGGACTTTGGCAATTTATGTACCCCACCGGAAAGCAGTACGGACTCGATGCCGATTATTATTGTGACGAGCGGCGCGATCCCTGGTTGGCCTCGGATGCGGCCGCAAGACACCTTAGAGACCTCTACCGAATCTATAATGATTGGCTATTGGCCTTGGCGGCCTACAATTGCGGTGCGGGTAATGTGAACAAAGCCGTTCGCCGTTCGGGCGGGGTAACCGACTATTGGTCGCTCATGCCGTACCTGCCACAGGAAACACGGGGCTATGTACCAGCATTTGTGGCGGTTACCTACATCATGCACTACGCGGCAGAGCATAACCTCAATCCGGTTCGCTATACGGGATTGCCGAGCCATATCGACACCCTACACCTGAAGGGACCTCTATCTCTGCCTGCATTGGCTGGTCAACTCGGTATGACAGCTCAAGAGCTGTGCTTGCTGAACCCACAATTCAAGCAACAAGAGATCCCCCGTAGCTTTGAGTCGTACCCAATCCGACTGCCCGTGTTTAAAGTGGCCGAATTTGAACGAAACCGAACCAATGTTTTAGCGGCTCTGCAACCTGCCCCCGTCATAATGCCTGCACAGGATGGAGGTTCGTCACCCATGCTCGCTCAGGGAAGTCAGGGCAACCAACCCGCTTCGCCGCCCAGTGGTGAGTGGATTATGAAGCCCACGCGTTATCATTCCGTACGAAGAGGTGAAACCCTGTCTACCATCGGCAGGCGCTATGGGATAACGGTACAATCGCTGCGCAACTGGAATCATTTATCGGGCAATAACATCGGAGTCGGACAAAAACTTATTGTTCAGCGCACCAAAGTGCCCACAGGCGCACCGGTTGTTGCCGAGCAGATGCAGGCGAGTCGACCTGCAAACCCCACAACCGCACCCGCCACCAGTGGCGCATCGAATACCTCCGCCACGGCACAAACTACTGCGGCGCGTACCCAATCAGCAGGTACCGGGATTGCTGCGCATGCCGGCAGTCAGCCTGGCAATTCCGCTGGCCAAACTGCTACAACTTCAACATCCGCACCACCTTCGGTCCAGTCGACCGATCTCCAGACCGAAAATTCTGAAAACAAGATAGCAGCTGCGAATACAGAAACTGTGGCAGCTACACGCCAACCTGCGTCGACAGTACGCAGAGCACCGGTCTACAACTACTACACCGTGCGTAAGGGGGATACGCTGTGGGACATCGCACAGCGCAAGGGAATCACCGTGGCCGAGCTACAAAAGGCTAATAAACTAACACGATCAAGTCGCCTGCAGCCCGGACAAAAACTAAAAATTGCTGCGGGTTAATGAAGTGGCTGAGCCGACTTGCGGGTGTCATGTGGGCGACCCTGTTGTTGGCCTGCGAATCCGGTAATCCCACCGCTACTCGTCCGGAGCCGATCGGACAATCAGGTGAAATTATCATAGTATGCGACCCTGTACTTTGGAATGGAGCCACGGGAAAGGCCATTCGATCCATCTATGGTGCTTCTCAACCTGGTATGCCACAGCCAGAGCCGTGGTTTCGAATCTACCAGTTTCGCCCCGACCAGATCAGTTCTTTGTCGCGCCGCTATCGGAACCTCTTGTTCGTGGCAACGGCCGACCGTAACAAAACAGCGTCGGATCTCGAGAGAGATCTTTGGGGCGATGCCCAACGTCCGCAAGACCGCGGCGGTAAGCAGGAGTTCATTTTTGCTGAGAAAAAAAACTACTGGGCAAATGAGCAACACATCATGTATGTGGTGGGACGCAATGACGCCGATTTGGCCAAAGCTCTGTTGACAAGAAGAACCCCACTGCTGCATCGGCTTAATGAGTCGGAGCGCAGTCGGGGTATCGCTCGACTAAAACGGATTCCTGCACTAAAGGAGGCGGTAAACGGCCTGCGCGACAGCATGGGGATCGATATGCACATACCCAACACGTATGCGATCAGGACGCTAAACAGCGATTTTGTGTGGATGGCGCGCGATTTGGGCGACAAAAGTTTCAACATCTTGATCTGGTCGCAATCCTGGGAGGAGGCTGGCCAGCCGGGTTCAAAACCGGCCATTGTATCGGTCGACAGCATCCTGTCCTGGAAAGACCGCATCACCCAGATCAATGTGGGTGGTCCACTCGAAGGCAGCTACTATACCACGGAATACATGGAACCACCTGTTTCTCATTCAGTGATACCAGGCAATCCCCTATCGGGAACAGAAATCAGGGGACTCTGGAAAATCGAGAATGACTTTATGGGCGGCCCATTCTACCATCTAACCCGTTCCGACACCATTGGACGGCGATGGATCAGTATGGAGGGCTTCGTCTACTACCCCGAGGAGTCAAAGCGAGAATTGTTGCGCGAACTGGAGTGCCTCATCCACAGCGGCAGGAGTCGACAATCAACCAATCCTGGTAGCTAATCACGTGTCATCATCAACAAACGTTTCCGGAACGTGGGACGATGGAATGGCCCGGTTCATCAAAATCAAAGCAGTGAGGCGACTAATTCCGGCCGGTAGCCACTCGATACCAGCCAATAGTTGTCCGATATCATACATAAGTTGCTTGATGCCAGCCAATAGTTTCGCATTTTGGGTGATTTAATCAGCAGGATATGGGGATTGTGATTCGCAGAAGTTTGAACGCCACTCTGGTGGGCTATGTGGGATTCCTTTTGGGGGCCTTCAACCAGGTCATCTTGTTCCCCGCCTGGCTCACCCCATCCCAATTGGGAATTAAGGAAGTGCTACTGAGTTCGGCCCTGTTCGTATCTATGTTCTCGCAGTTTGGGGTTCATTTTATTATGGCGCGCTTCTTCCCCTACTTCGAAGACCGCCACAAGCAGCACAACGGATTCCTGCTATTCTGCCTCCTGCTGGGTGCTATCGGATTTCTGACCGCGGCTGTGGGTGTTAGCTTGTGTCGAGAACAGTTGCTGACCCTGTTTGCCGAAAAATCGCCCGGAATGCACCCCCATTTTTGGTTGGTGTTGCCCCTTACCTTCTGCATCGGCCTGCAAAATATACTCGAAACCTGGTCGCGCCTGCACATGAACATCATGGCCAACACCCTCACCCGGGAGCTCTTGTTGCGCGCGGTGCTCACTCTATTGGCACTCCTGTTTGGCAAAGGCCACATCGATTTTGGTCAGTTTTTGCTGGGCTACACACTCAGTTATTTGTTCGTGTGCCTGCTGTTGGTGGGGCACCTAAAGCGCATGGGCATATTGTTTCTCAATATCTCTTATCTGAAAGCCGATAAAAAACGGGTGTCGGAAATGCTCAGGTATGGGGCCTATGTAATCCTTGGCGGGGCAGGCTATGTGGTGGCGGAGCGGATCGATGGCCTCATGCTGGCATCAATGACAGGCCTCGAATTCACCGGGATCTACAGTATGGCGTTTTTTATAGCGGCACTCATCGAGTTACCCCGCCGTGCCATCAGCCAGCTGACAGCCACCCTCTTTGCCGGGCACTGGAAAAACGAAGATTTCCCCGCCATGCAGACCCTGTTCCGCCAGGTGTCGATCAATCAGTTTCTGCTCGGTGCCCTGATTCTTCTCCTCATTTGGACCAATCTTGATCTCTTGTTTCGGATCATGCCCAATGGCGAAATCTACACCGCCGGCCGCTATGTGGTGCTCATAATCGGGTTTACCAAGGTTGTGGATCTACTTTTTGGAGGCAATCACGAAATCTTGCTGAATTCCCCCGCCTACCGGTTTAGCCTGATCGCACTGATTTTTCTTGGGATTATTTCCTTTTCCATCAATTACGTCATGATTCCTCTGTATGGAATGAACGGTGCAGCAGCCGGAACGGTGTTTTCGGTGCTGCTCTACAACAGCCTCAAAAGCGGATTTATCTGGTTTCGCTACCGCCTCTGGGCCTTCGACCGGAAGACGCTGTATGCCATGGGGTTGGTCGCCACCCTCTTCGGCCTGCAGGCCTTGTGGCCCACGCAACAGATGACCAATCCAGTAGAGCTGGTGGGCGTTTCATTTGGTAAATCACTCGCGCTAATGCTCCTCTTTGTGGCGGCCATGTTTCGGTGGAATCTATCGCCCGAGATCAATGGGATGTGGCACAAAAACAAGCATCTGATTCTGGACCGATTCTCAAAAACGCGAAAAGCATGACCCAGAAAGAGGTACCAATCCTGTTTTTGGTGTTCAACCGCCCCGAAACCACCGCCAAAGTGTGGCAGCGGATCCGTGAAGCACGTCCGATGCGCCTATACATTGCGTGCGACGGTCCACGTGCCGGGCGTGAAGGGGAACAAGAACGGGTTGCGGAGGTGCGCCAGATCACCGAAACCAACATCAATTGGCCCTGTACTGTTCAAAGACACTATCGTGCCCAAAATCTTGGATGTCGGCAAGCCGTGAGCGATGCCATCAGTTGGTTTTTTGAACACGAAGAGCTGGGCATCGTGCTCGAAGACGATTGCCTGCCCTCGGCCGACTTTTTCCGGTTCTGCGCCGACCTGCTCGACCGCTACCGCAACGATGATCGGATCTTCATGATTTCGGGCAATAATTTCCAGCGTGGTCGGCGGCAAACGCCTTACTCCTATTACTACTCCTGGTATACCCACATCTGGGGATGGGCTACCTGGCGCAGGAGCTGGGAGAAAGTCGACCTGGAGATGCGGTCCTACACTGACTTCATCAGCATCGGGGGTGCCCGTAAGGTGGTGAAATACGCCGACGAAGCCCGCAGATGGGAAAAAACATTTGCTCGCTACCTCGAAGGACACTACAATACCTGGGATTATCCCCTCATGTTTGCTTCATGGTGGCACAGGCAGGTGACGATACTCCCCGAAGTGAACCTGGTGACCAACATCGGTGCAGGGGCCGGAGTCGATCAAACCCACAGCTTTGATCCATCGGTTGATGCACTGTTCCACATTCCCACCCAACCGCTGGGCGAAATACGGCATAATCCAGATTTTCGTGTGGCGCATGAGGCCGATTACCATACTTTTTCGCATCACATATACCCCTCCTGGTATAGAAAACTGAGCGCGCGCGTGCAGAAGTGGTTGCGCCTGTTCTTTGAGGGCTGACTACCTCAAATAGATTTTGTATTTTGGCTCTTTCATGCGCGATCCGCTACATACATCCCCAGAATTATGAGGTTGTTTCTTGAAATCAGTTTCCGTGGGGTGTATTATTGGCTCACCGACCCCATGTACCGAGTCTTTATTGGTCTTGTGATCCGCTATGGCGACCAAAAACGTAACAGACCGCGACGCATTCGAGTACTTGGACACCTCTGGAAAGTGCTCGATGCCTATTCATTTATTTGGCAGTTTCGGGAGATTTTTACCGATCGAAGCTACGCTTTCCCCTGCAATGGCCCCAATCCGGTGATCTACGATTGCGGAAGCAACATCGGTTTAAGTATACTGTATTATAATAAATACTACCCAAATTCCAGGATCGAATGTTTTGAGCCCAACCCAAGGGTAGCTGAAGTGCTGAAACAGAACATAGTGGACTTGAAAGGATGCACCATCAACCTACATCGGGAGGCGGCATGGATTCGCGATGAAATGCTGGAGTTTGCGGTTGAGGGCGACCCCGACGCGGGTAGGATAGGCGATTCTTCCATGGGTGGCGCCGGCACTGTTCAGGTTCAGGCCCGCGATTTACGAACCCTGCTTGATCGGGAATCACGCATCGATTTTTTGAAAATGGATGTGGAAGGCGCCGAATCACTGATTGTTCCCCATATCGCGCAATGCCTGCACAAGGTGCAATCGCTTTTCGTGGAATACCATAGTCGTCCGAACGATCCCCAAGATTTGGGGTCTATTTTACGCTGTCTTGAGGATGCGGGCTATCGCTATTACCTAAAAACGGAAAACCGTCGCCGTCAGCCGTTAACAAACCACGGGCAGGAATTGGCGATGGACTACCAAACCAATGTTTACGCTTTTCGGCTTGGGTCATGATGGGCATATTAGGAAAGGTCTATAAAAAGCAGGTGTTTCATCCCGGAATACCAGGGATTTGGCTGAACCCATTCTTTTTTATCAGAAGAGCCATTTGGCGCGAGGTCAAGCATTTGGCGCCGCACCTCAAGGGGCATTTACTCGATTTCGGTTGCGGCTCAAAATCCTACCGTTCCTTATTTAGCGTCGACCAATACACAGGACTCGATGTGGAGCAAGAAGGCCATTCCCACGAACAAGAAGATGTGGATGTGTTCTACGGTGGTCGGGATATTCCTTTCCCTGAGGGGCATTTCGACTCATGCTTCAGCAGTGAAGTATTCGAGCACGTATTCGACCTACCCCATTCCATCCGTGAAATCTACCGGGTGCTCAAACCGGGTGGATCCGGACTGTTTGTGGTTCCTTTTGTATGGGACGAGCATGAGGTGCCCTACGATTTCGGACGCTATTCCTCGTTTGGCTTGCATCATTTGCTGAAAGAGGCCGGCTTCGAGTTGGTAGAATCGCGGAAGGACAGTCACTTTTTCCTCGTTCTCCTACAACTGTGGAATCTGTACTTGTTTAATCTTTGTCCACCCAACAAATACGCCCGCCTCGTTTTCACAGCCCTGTTTATTTCGCCCTTTACCTTGCTGGGGTGGGTGTTGTCGGCCTTTCTGCCCAAACAAAGCAGCCTGTATTTCAACAATGTCGTATGGGTCCGGAAACCGGAATAAACGTACTGCAGCTGTCGACCTCCGACCGTTCAGGGGGCGCTGCTTTGGCCTGTATGCGGCTGGCCGAAGCCCTGCAATCGAAGGGCCATTCGGTGCGCATGCTCGTTCAAGAAAAACGTTCGCAAGCCGATTGGGTGCAAACGGCCAGTGCCACACACGCGCACGTTTCGAAGTATCTCAAGCATGTGGAATATGCTGTTTCCAATCGGTATAAGGTACGCACGGGCTATCAGTTCGCCTCAGAACCTTGGTTGGCCCATCCCATCGCCAAACACCCCTGGTTGCAGTGGGCCGACGTCATTAACATACATTGGGTGCAGCACGGATTCCTGGGTATTCGTGAATGGGCACAGATAGGCGCCCTGGGCAAGCCCGTGATCTGGCATCTCCATGATTTTCGTCCATTCACCGGCGGTTGCCACTATCCGGGGGCTTGCCCAAACTACCTACAGGCATGTGGGCAATGTCCGGCACTTCGCACGTCATCGAGGGGTGATGAGTCGGCCCGACAATGGCAGCAGCAGGCGGCTATCTACCAACGCTACCCCATGGTGATGGCAGGTGCCAGCGATTGGATAACCCGTGAGGCGCAGCGGAGTGGACTTGGCGCATGGGTGCAGGCGGTGCATATACCCAATCCGATCGATACCCGCCAATACGCTCCTGGACCTCGTGAAGCGAGTCGATCCGCTTTCGGCCTCCCCCAAGACGTGCCGCTGCTGCTCTTCGCCTCTATGAATGCGACCGATGAACGAAAGGGGTTTCGGCAACTCATTGAGGCCCTCAACCACCTGAGCCGTCAAAATCCCCTCGTTGAACTGATCGTGGTGGGCAAGTCAAAGCCTGAATGGGCGCATTCTTTGCCCTGCCGTGCCCACCTGCTGGGCAGTCTTTCTCCCGACCGAATGATCGATGCCTACCGTGCAGCGGACGTTTTTGTACTCCCCAGTCTCGAAGACAACCTGCCCAATACGGTTTTGGAGAGCATGGCCTGCGGCACGCCAGTGGCCGCTTTCCGCATCGGGGGCATCCCCGAGATGGTCCAGGATCCCGAAAATGGGGTTCTGGCCAAGGCCGGTGATGGTGCGGACCTCGCTCGTGCCATCGATGCGGTCATCAATCACCCCCAACCAACGAAACTGGCCGAACGCGCCCGGGCGTGGGTCGAAACCCATTACCATCCCGATCTTGTGGCAGACCGCTACACCCGATTGATGCGGGCACTCATGAACGGCGGAACAGATAACTCATCCGCTCACTCGATCATCTGCTAACTCAATCAACCGCTCATCCGATCATCTGCTAACTCAATCAACTGCTAACTCGATCATCTGCTCATTCGATTATCCCTTATGGATCAGCCCCAATTCAGCATCCTCACCGTTACCTACAACGCCGCTCCTTTGCTGGCCACAACCTTCCGTTCGGTTTCAGAGCAAAGGAATATACGATGTGAGCATGTGGTGGTCGATGGAAACAGCACCGACGCGAGTGTAGACTTGATAGAAACATACGCTCAACAAAGCACGCACCCCGTTCGGTGGATATCGGAGCCCGACAAAGGGCTCTACGATGCCATGAATAAGGCACTTTCCATGGCCACGGGGCAGTACGTCCTATTTATCAACGCGGGGGATTTCTTACACGATCCGAATACCCTCAGCCGGATAGCAGCATTGCCCGAGGTGGACGTCTATTACGGCGAGGCCTTGCGGGTCGACGAGCACGGAAGGTCGCTGGGATACCGTCTTCCCCGTCCACCCCGTCGGCTCCATTGGCGCAGTCTTCGCTTCGGCATGTCTGTATGCCACCAATCATTTATTGTGCGCCGCAGCTGTGCCCCATCATACAACACCAACTACCGGATTGCAGCCGATATCGATTGGATGATCCGCTGTTTGAAAGTTTGCCCAAATACCCTGCACACCCAAGAAGTCATCAGCCACTTCTTGGTGGGGGGGCTCTCGTCGCAGCGGCGATCCAAAGCCTGGCGCGAACGATACCGCGTTTTATCGACCCACTACGGAGTGGCCAACAATCTCCTGTGCCACCTGTGGATGTTCATCCGCTACCCCTTCCGGCTCCTCGCTGGCCAGCCGTAGGCCAGCCCTAGGCCAACCCTAGGCCAGCCATGGGCCAGCCATGGGCCAGCCATGGGCCAGCCAGTAGTCTTATTATTCGACTTCCGGTTCGCTTGTTTTTTTCGTTTCTCTATTCTGTTTATGTCGGTAGTTTGAGGTTTTGCGAAGAAGTTCAGCACACGTTTAGTGACGGATGATGTTTTTCGAACTAACTGTTTTTTATCACAAAAAATGTCGGAATTTCTGTAAAAGGCATTGATTTAATTGCAGCATGAATAGGACGGATTCTTCTTCTCGGCCTGTTGTGCCCCTAAAACTGGTATTTAGGGGAAACAAGGCCTGGGTTTGTGTGGCACTTCCCGATCTGCCCTCAGTTATTCCCTTCATTCGCTCGTTACCAGGGGCTGAGTGGAACGGCGATCAACGTGTTTGGATGATTCCCTTCGGTCAAGGTCATTTTTGATTGCCTAGAGGCTGAAGCCGAAATGCTCGAATATGAGTCAGGGGTACGGGCGATGCAGGCACACGAAACAGGCTTTCGTTCCCTAGAATCGTGGATGAATTCGCTTAAGTTGTTTTTAAAACAAATTGGACACTCCCCAATAAGTCTGGATCAAATTCACCGGCCAAGAAGGTCGTTTCGCCTGCCTCATATATTGTCTAGGCAGGAGGTTAAACGAATTCTGGAGGTATTTTTGTTTGTTGCTCATTCCAAAGGCGACAAGGATCGGGTGGTTCCTCTTAGTCAAAAATTGCTCATTCAGCTACGGGAATAGTATCTTGATTACCGTCCTAGGGTGTTCCTTTTTGAAGGTCAGGGCGGTGGAAAATATGCCCCTAAAAGTTTGCAATTGGTATTTCAGAAAGCGCTTGAAGAGGCCGGAATTTGTAAGCCGGCAACTTTGCATTGGTTGCGACATAGCTATGCAACCCATCTGCTTGAAAGTGGAACAGACATTCGTTACATTCAGGAATTACTTGGCCATAGCAGCAGCCGAACCACAGAAATCTACACCCACGGCAGTAATCGTGAATTGAAGAAAATTCGGAGGCCTTTTGATGATCTGTAAGTCAAAACCCTGTTGATGGGACAGGATCGATGAGTGGGAGGAGACTGAATAGTAGAGCAAAGCTTAAAACGATCGGCTGACTTAATTTCATAAAAGCCCGCCAACCCGTCATGAGAATTGAATTTTTCGCGCCAACCCAAGCGAATTCAGCATAATGTCACCCTACCCGATCTTTGCTTCCAACAACTGCACCAATACATCGGGCTTGTGTTATATTTGACAGAACAAACTGCGCTTATAAGTAAGTTACCGGAAACCCTATGGCGACAGCGCAAAGATCTAACAGACGGACATGAAGCGAACATTTTTACATACTGACTCAAGCGGATGGACATCCCGACACCTCATCCGCTGCAAAGAAGTTTTATTTTTAGCCCTCGCACATTTTTTGTTTTTACACCCCTGCACATTGCACACATTTGTCATTGCCTTCCCCCACACAAGCCCTCCAAAGACAAAGCCAAAAGAGTGCAATTTTCCAGCGCAATTTAGTTACTATACCAGTGAGGATTCCCCAACATTTAATTTAATAAGACTCACAAAATTTCTTTATTTTTGAACATGATAAAACTCAAACAATTAAATAACAGTTGTGAGGCCTGCGATACCTGTTTAGCCCCCAACTTCTCCGTTTTTAACTGCCTTACAGATGATGAGATAGCGCAATTAAAGATGGAACACAGTGATTTGAGTTTCAGGTATGGCGAATTGATTTTTAAAGAAAAGCAGTTACCGGCAGGTATTTACATCATTACCAAAGGCAAGGTGAAGGTTTCAAAATCTGGTTTTGAGGGTAGGGAACAGATTGTCCGTTTTGCAAAAGAATACGATTTACTCGGCTACCGTGCCTTGCTGAGCAATGACAGGTTTTCCTGCTCTGCATCTGCCATCAGCGCCACCGAAGTTTGTTTTTTTCCTAAGGATTTAATCTTTCGCCTGATTGAAAATAACTCTAAACTCGCATTGCGGTTTATAAAAATATTGGCTGATGATACTCGAAATGCTGAAGAAAAAGCTACGCACATGGCGCAGAAAACGGTTCGTGAAAGAGTTGCAGAATCCATTTTGATTTTGAAAGAAGTGTATGGATTTGAGGAAGATGGCAATACAATTAATGCTAATTTGAAACGCGATGAATTTGCCGGATTAGCAGGAACGGTTCGAGAAACTGCCACACGATTCTTAAGCGAACTCCATTCCGATAAAATTATTTGCATTGAGGGAAAAAAAATAAGAATACTTGACTTGCAAAAGCTGGAACGCAGTGCTAATCCAACATATTAAAAAAAGAAATGAAAAGTAATTTTAAAGAACTTACCGAACAAGATTTGGAGACAATGCATAAATTAAAAGAAATTTATTTGCATTGCCTGCAAACATTTGCTCCCGAGTTAAATGAAAAACCTTTTGAAACAAAAACAATAGACATTGTTTTTTTTAGATGCTGCAAGCAAAATCATTCGTTGTGCAGTCAAATAGTGCCTGCAACAGCTAACGCTATGGGGCAGCATTTTATTACTTACCTTCACTATGCATGGAAAATAAACCACGATCACTTTGGCGAAGAATATGTGTTGGTGAGTTTAGATGGCAATCAGATAGTTTATCCCTTTTCGTTAGTGCAACAGAAATTTGAAAAGCACGAGTGTGGTTTTGTTGAAAAGCTCTCAGCCATGTTTGGCGAAATGCAATCCATATAATTATGATGGCTCAAAATGATATGATAACTATTGAAGAGCTGAGTACAGCTTTATACTTACAACACAGCCAACTTATCTACGAAACTTTTGTTAATAATTTTATCGAATTTCCAATTCACTTTTCAGACCCTGTTGATTTATCGCTAAAGCTGTATCATGCACCGTTTCTTGTTTTCAGCGTTGATA
>Ga0194120_10007764_pt1 | contig 14486 bp, 8 predicted proteins | sample TA2MahCa65mmetaG_FD_148642 | JGI IMG/M metagenome (GOLD analysis project Ga0194120, IMG submission 148642) | Freshwater microbial communities from Lake Tanganyika, Tanzania - TA2015019 Mahale Deep Cast 65m | ecosystem: Environmental > Aquatic > Freshwater > Lake | place: Tanzania: Lake... | reverse complement strand
TAATGTTAGATTATTAGTATAACCAATATAATATTTATCAATACTTGAGGAATATATGATGTATGTGTAAAACATAAAAGTAAAAACCCATCAATAATGATGGGTTTTAAGCGGGGCCGACGAGACTTCCCGATACCAAATTTCATTTGGTATCGGGACGACCTTCTGCGTGACAGATTAAATCCTCAATAAATTTTCTACTTTTCTTTTTCTTGATCTGATTTTCTCTTTTAATTGCTTCTGATTTAGTGTTGAATTCTTCATTATAAACTAATTGCCAGGGAACACCTTTCGAACTGAATTTACCCCAGCTTGAATTGTGACGCTCTAATCTTAATGTTAGATTATTAGTATAACCAATATAATATTTATCAATACTTGAGGAATATATGATGTATGTGTAAAACATAAAAGTAAAAACCCATCAATAATGATGGGTTTTAAGCGGGGCCGACGAGACTCGAACTCGCGACCTCCTGCGTGACAGGCAGGCGTTCTAACCAACTGAACTACGACCCCTTCAATCTGACAAAAATTTCACCTTTTCTAAATTAAATGCTACAAAAAGGCGAACAAAAATAGCAATAATCCTAAATCTATACAAGCAAACTAAATTTTTTCTATACCGAAACTAACTCCAACAGCACAAGCTGAAAGAACAGCTTGATCATTAGTTCTAATTAATTTTTGTTTAGAGATAGCATCAACAATTTTTACACTTTTTATTTCAGTTCCTTTTAATGCCACCATTTTACCGTATTGACCTTTGATTGCAAGTTTAATTGCATTTGTACCAAATTTAGTTGATAGAATTCGATCATAAGGAGTAGGGCTGCCGCCTCTTTGCAAGTGACCAAGCACAGTAAATCTTGTTTCTAAACCAGTATTATGTGTTATTTTCTTAGCAACAAATTCTCCAATTCCCCCTAATTGAATGGGGTCAGTCCGCTTTTTATCTCTTGCTTTTGTTATCATTTTTCCATCTATCGGTTTAGCTCCTTCTGCGACACAAACAATGCTGAATCGTTTTCCCATCATATGTCTCATTGAGACTTTATCATAAATAACATCCCATTCAAATGGAATTTCAGGGATAAGAATAATATCCGCACCGCCAGCAAGTCCACCATTTAAAGCTATCCACCCGGCATAACGACCCATCACTTCAATAACCATAACACGATGATGTGACGAAGCTGTAGTATGAAGTCTATCTAATGCTTCTGAAACAACAAACACAGCGGAATCATGCCCAAAAGTCTGATCTGTAGCATAAAGATCGTTATCAATAGTTTTTGGCACACCAATAAATTTAATCCCCATTTGAGATAGTCTGTTTGCGATATACATAGTACCATCACCACCTATAGCAATCAAAACATCCAAATTCCAAGCGTTATAATTTTTTAAGGCATCATTCGATCGATCAACTATTTTGAGCTTGCCGTTTTGTTCTTCTGGCCAGTGAAACGGATCGCCTTTGTTTGATGAGCCCAAAATTGTTCCGCCAGTTGCTAAAATGCCTGATACATCTTTGTTGTAAAGTTCTTGCGCTTTGCCCTCTACTAAACCTTCAAAACCGTCAAGAATTCCAAAAACTTTAAGACCGTGATCTAACGCTGGTTTTGTTACTCCCCTAATAACCGCATTTAGTCCCGGACAATCACCTCCGCCAGTTAAAATTCCGATTCTCCTAATTTTCCTCTTTGCCACTTTTAACCTCACAAGAAATTTTTATTTTGTTCGAATTTTGGAAAAAGTCTTGAAATGTAATTTTGCAATCTTAGCAAATTCTTGTTCGCCGATCTCTTTGAATAAATGACGTGCTTTTTCTTGTACAATATTTGAAGAGCCTTTAGGAAGATAAAATCTCTTTTGTGCAATAGATCTAAACCAAAAGTTAAAACAATCACGCGCAATAATTGATGCTGCAGCAACAGCTGTGTATTTTTCAGCACCAACTTCTTGAATAAACTCAACTGAATTATGCTTCATGTTTGAACTAACCTTCAAATCATTGTTACTGAATTTATCTGTTATAACAATGTTACAATTTACTTTATCAAGTAATTCATCAACAGCCTTTGAATGTGCCCAGTTAAGCATCTCATTTAAGTTCTTAAAGCTTTTATAGAGCCGATTATATTTTTCCGGGTTTATTTGTACAACCACATAATTATCCTTAATAATTTCTTTTATTCTTAAAGATAAATGATGAATTTGGTTCTCATTGAATTCTTTGCTGTCTCGAACGCCAATTTTTTTTAATTCAATTAAATTTTTTTTATCAGTGTACACAGCTGCTATAATTAAAGGACCAAAGAAGTCTCCTTTTCCGCATTCATCTGATCCAACATATTCTGCTGGTTCTTCAACGTCTTTAACTAGAAAATTTAATTGAAATGAATCCTGAATAGTCTCATTTACTTTTTTGTAAAGATCAGAATTAATATTTCCTTGTAAAATGGTTTTTATTCCTTTTTTACCAAAATAAACTTGTAGTTTAATATTTTCTTTCGCTTCTCTAATAATGAACTCAAAATTAAAATCTTTTCGTGCAATTGATGTAATAAAAAATCCTAAAGAAGAGAGCTTTAAATAAAATTTTTCAATTTGTAACAGTGCTTTTTTTTCTAATTCCATAATATTTGTATAAAGTAAGTATAAACTGAGTAGTATTTATTTTTTAATTACACAAGTGCCGCGAATTATCAAGTCGGTATCAACAACAACACTTTGAGGGTTGACATTTTCACTATTATCGATGATGCTAATTAAGAGATCAATTGATTGTTTTGCAAGAATATCTGTCGGCTGATTAATACAACTTAGCGGAGGTGATAGAAACTCTTGTACATGTGAATTTCCAAAACAGATAACATCCAATTCTTCCGGAATTTTAATACCAACTTCCTTAGCTGCCATGTAAATCCCGATTGCGACTGGATAAGTAACAGCAAGAATCATTTCGGGCAAATCATTTTCGTTAAAAAGTTTCATAAAAGAATCGTAACCACTTTTTTCAACAAAATCACCTTCAATAATCCAATTGTTTTTAACTTCAATACCATTATCATTAAGTGCTTGTTTAAAACCTAATATTCGTTCTCGACCAATATTTATTTTTGAACTACCGGCAAAGTGTGCAAATTTCTTATATCCTATTTTGACTGCGTGATTAATTGCTTTGTATGCACCACCTTTATCATCAACCGTTACAGTGTTGCAATTTTTTAAATTAGGAATTCTATCCACAAACACAATAGGTACTTCTCTTTTTTTGGCTATCTCAAATATTTCGAAATCAGAAGTGTCTTGAGTAATTGAAATTAAAATTCCGTCTACTCTCATAGCAAGCAATGTTTGTATCTGAGTTCTTTGCATCATTTGGTTTTCTTGAGATACGGTAAGGAAAATAGCATAGTTTTTTGAATGAGCATATGTATAAATCTGATCCATTAAAGAACTAAAAAAATGATGGGCGATTTGAGGGAGAACTACACCTATCGTATTGGATTTCCTCGAAGCAAGACTACGTGCAATTAGATTTGGGGTATAACCCAATTCATAAGCTGTTTTTTTAACTAGGTCAGCAGTTTTTTTTGAAATATCAGGATGTCCTCTAAGTGCTTTTGACACTGTAATTATCGATACCCCGAGTTTTTTTGCTATGTCATTAAGTGTAATTGACTTTGGCTTCACGCAATTACCTTTATCTGTAATGATTAAATAGTTAATAATTTCATGTTCAAAATAACAGAAAATTTATAGATTATTTCATCAAAAGACATTCAAGAAATTTGAAGTAAAAATAAAATAATACCTACAAGTTCTCATTAACAGTCATTGTTATCAGTTGATTTTTATTAAAACACTTTATTATATTGTAGCTATCTAAACGTTCTACTACTGAATTTATAATATTAAGGTATTTATTTACCTTAAGGTAATTGATTGTATTGATCGAATAAAATGAGAGTACAGTACAAAACTGTAATCACGCTTCTATTTCTTACCTCAATAATAAACATCTCAAAACTAAAAACTCAACAGTTAGCGCTACCTTATTCAATAATCGCGAAGGTAGGAACTCATGAAATTCAATTCAAGGAATTTAAAGACCGATATAATGATTACTTATTTTCATCAGGAATAAAAGATAACCTCTTAGTCAGGCGTGCAATATTAAATAATATGATTAATGAAATATTGTTGTTGAAATATGATGACAATGAAAATATTTACAAAATTTCTGAATTTCAGCGTGAGATAAACTGGCTAGAAAAGCAATCCATTCTTTCATATTTAAAAGATCAAGAGATCTTTGCCAAAATAAATGCTGATGAAGCAGAGTTAAGGGATGCGTTTTATAAATCGAATGTAAAAATATCAGCTAGTCATCTATTTGCTGAGACTGAAGATGAAGCTTATGCTCTATATCAATTATTGCAAACTGGATCGAGCTTCTTTCATTTAGCCTCTCAGATTTTTACTGACACTTCGCTGGCAAATAATGGCGGGTATCTAGGATATTTTTCATGGGGAGACATGGATCCAAACTTCGAAGATGCTGCGTACTCATTACAAGTTGGGGAGATTTCAAAACCGGTTCAGACAAGATCGGGATATAGCATTATTAAAGTTGAAGATAGAATCCCAAATCCAATAATGACAGAAGATGAGTTCTTTAGGAAAAAATCTCACCTGGAACGTGTAGTTCGAATGAGAAAAAAACGTTCTGCTGAATTAGATTTTTTAAATCATATATTTGACAACTTAAAATATAAAGTAAATCAAAACGTTCTTGCTGAATTATATAATGAAATAATCAACTCACATAAAAATTTTCAAGAAACAAGTAATCAAAGGACAGGATCGGTGATCTGCGTTGAGTATGAAAATAAGTTATATACAAAATCAGAGCTTGCTAATAAAATTGAACAAATCCCGACTTATCACAAAAATAAAATTAATTCTATCGATGCGTTAACAACTATTGTTAAGGGATTAGTTATTCAAGATTTGCTCTACTATTTAGCAATTGATAAAGGTTATCAAAATAATACTGAAGTAAAAAACACAATCGAAAAATACAACACTATAACATTTCTAAAATATAAGAGAGAAGAAATAAATAATTCTGCAAAAATTCAGGATGATCTCGTTTATCAATATTATTTGAATAATCCGCAATTATTTATGAGTACAACAAAGATTAATGTTCAAGAAATAATTTTAGATGATGAAGGACTTGCTGATAGTTTATCTGTTTTAATAAAAAATGGTAATGATTTTGGAATGCTGGCTAAAGAGTTTTCTATTAGAAAATGGTCGGCAGAAAATAATGGAGTAATCGGGTTGGATGATATTAATAAATTCGGAATACTTAAAGAGCAATTCCAAAACCTGAAAATCAATGAAGTTATTGGCCCATTACGAATCGAAGATTATTTCGGTATTTTTAAATTGATTGGAAAAATTGATAGTCAACCATTAAAGTATGAATTGATTAAAGATGATGCTGTAAGGCTTCTAAAAAAAGAAAAATCTAAAGAAATAATGAGCAATTATCTTGACAATTTGAAAAAAAATGTAAATGTTATAATGAATGACTCTTTAATTGTGAATATGATTATTAATTAATATTGTAATTATATAAAATGTTTTAGTGGAGGCACCATGAAGAATTGTTTAACCATGTTATTTGTTTTAGTTACTTTTATTTCATCAAGTTTAAATGCCGGAACAACTGGAAAACTAACTGGAAAAGTAGCTGACAAAAAAACTGGTGAACCTCTTCCTTTTGTAAATATCACCCTTGAAGGGACAACAATTGGAGCTGCTACCGATTTAGATGGGAAATATGTTATACTTAATATCCCTCCAGGAAAGTATAATGTAAAATTCCAATATATTGGTTATCAATCAATTGCTGTTCAAAATGTTCAGATCTCAATAGACTTAACAACCAATCAAGATGCAGAATTAACTGAAACAGCAGTTGAATTAGGAACTATAGTTGTTCAAGGAGGGATTGAACGAATTCAGAAGGATATTACTTCAAGTCAAGCTCGTGTTACTTCGGATGAAATAAAAAATCTTCCCGTTGCTGAAATTAATGATATTCTTCAGCTACAAGCTGGAGTTACAAGAGGAGCTGGGGGCGAGTTTCACATTAGAGGAGGTCGTTCATCCGAAATCGCTTACTGGATAAACGGTATTTCGATTACCGATGCGTTTGACAACAGCAGAGGAATAGAAATTGACAACAGCAGTGTTCAAGAGCTACAAGTAATAAGCGGAACTTTTAATGCTGAATATGGTCAAGCAATGTCCGGAATTATTAACACTGTAACAAAAGAGGGAAGTCAAAAAGTTAAAGGGGATATTAAAGTATATAGCAGCGACTATATAAGCAGCTTTAAAAATTATTTTGTTGGGATTGATAAAATAAATCCATTCGCAAATTATAATTTTCAAGGAAGTTTAAGCGGTCCGATTCCTTTCACAGATAATAAAATTACTTTTTTTGCCAATGGAAGATATGTTTATGATGACGGATATCTCTACGGATATCAAAAATATTTACCAAATGGAGCAGAAGGTTCTGGCGAATTAACTGCTATGAATTGGAGTAAGAGATGGATTGGACAAGCAAACTTAAGTTATTTTGCTTCTTCTAATTTTAAATTCAATCTGGAGATGCTTTATTCGAAAGAAAATTTTAGAGATTACAATCACGGATTTAAATGGAATCCTGAAGGCGATGTATTAAAATACACAAATAGTTATAATGGAACATTCACGCTTACGCATACATTTTCAAGTTCTTCATTTTATACTATTAAAGTGTCAAATTTCTTCAAAGATTTTAAAGAGAATTTATATGAAGATCCTTTTGACAGCCGTTACCTTCATCCAGATTCTTTAATAACCGTTGGTTACTCATTTTTAACAAAAGGGACAAATCTTCATCGATTTTATAGAGAGACAAACACGCTAATCGGTAAAATTGATTTTACAAGTCAAGTTTCTGAAAATCATTTAATAAAGTTTGGAGTTGAAGGACGTCTGCATAAATTGGAATTTGATGACTTTTATTTAGAACCTCTTCGAAAAGATGGAGTTCCAGTTGAACCATTTGTTCCATCAATTCCAAGTGAGAACACACCCAACCGAACAAAATATGCAAACGAGCCCGTTGAATTTTCTGCCTATTTTCAAGACAAAATTGAATTTGAAAATGTAATAATAAATATAGGCTTAAGACTAGATTACTTTGATTCACGCGGAAAAGTATTGGTTGATCCTTCAGATCCAAATATTAATCTTCCTCTAAGATCAGATTTAGTAAATCTGCCTATATCTGAACGAGAACAATTTTTCTATAAAAATGCAACTCCCAAATGGTCACTAGGCCCAAGATTTGGAATTGCCTATCCAATAAGTGATAAAGGAGTATTACATTTTTCGTACGGACAATTTTTACAAGTTCCTACATTCCAATATTTATTTAATAACGGGCCCTATTATGTTCCAAATACTGGAAGTGGTTATGGTCCATATGGAAACCCAGATTTGAAACCACAAAGCACTGTAATGTATGAGATTGGTTTCCGACAAGAATTTTTTGATGATTACTCAGTAGATATAACCGGATTTTATCGAGATATTAGAAATTGGATTACTGCTGGTCCACTAACTTCAACAAGAAATCTTGTTACTTACTCGTCCTATATTAATAAGGACTACTCAAATGTAAAAGGAGTCACACTAAACATTAATAAAAGATTCAGCAACTTTTTCTCACTTGATTTTAACTATACTTACCAAGTTGCAGAAGGAAGCAACTCAAGTCCAGAAGATGAATTTTACGCACAGCTTGGTAATAGTGAACCAACACTGTTTTTAATTCCGCTTGATTGGGATCAAAGGCATTTACTTAATTTCTCTTTATTTGTAGGTGGGGCTGATTGGGGAATAAGTACAATTGCTCGATATGGTTCTGGTCTTCCTTACAGTCCGGCTATTACTCAATACACCGCTGACAGAGGAATTACATCTGGACTTCAAAGAAACAGTAGAAGAAAACCAACTCAATTTAGCGTTGATTTAAAACTCCATAAAACTTTTTCAATAATTGGATTAGATGTAACAACTTTCTTACGCATATTTAATTTACTTGATAATAGAATACCAATTAATGTATTTGGCGATACCGGAAAACCAAACTATACGACAGAAGGAAAAAATATCGGACCTGATCCTAACAGACCAAATTCAGTAGAAGAATACTTAAGATATCCATGGAATTATGGAGAACCAAGATTAATTCAATTTGGTTTCGAGTTCTCTTTTTAATTTGAATAATAAGGAGCTTTAAATGAATAGAGGTTTTAAATTTTTACTTTTTGTAGCGATTTCTATGATGATGGTTTCGAATGTTGATGCTCAGTATAAACCAGGCAAAGAAAGAGGAAATGCATCCAAACGAACTAAAGGTCAGATGGAAGGAAATCGTATTCGCACAACAATTTTTAACTTTGGTCAAACTGGTCGTGAAGGAGGTCAATTTCCAATTTCTGTTCAAACGCCTTATGAATGGCCTAAGAATACTGGTCAAGTTTATTTAGCTTTAACTGGAATTTTTGTCGGCGGCGAAGTAAAGGATAATGCCGGTGTTACTCAAAAAATTATTGATGTTATGAACTACCGCCGTTCACCAGAAGGTAAAACATGGAATTTTGAACCAGTGCCTGGATACTTTAACGAAAGGAAAAATGAAGTTGCAACTAGTGCCGATTCTGAAACTTGGCCCACTTTCTGGCCTGATAGACTAGCAGATGAAATTGACCCTGGTTGGAGAGGTGCTTGGAATGGTTATTTTGGTAAAAATATTTTTAATGCTGATCAAGAAATGTTTTATAGAGCCTCTGATGATAAGTATGATAGATATGTAAATTATTTTCCAGACAGTACTGATCCTACAAGAAAAGGATTAGGAATTATTCTCGATGTAAGAGTACTTGCATGGTCGCAAGTATTAGTTGAAGATGCACTCTATCTTTTACACAATATAAAAAATGATGGAACTAAGGATATTGATAAAGTTGGTGTAACAGTCTGGTATGCAGATTTCGTTGGCGGTGATGGCGATTCGCAAGATGATATTTCTGAATTCGATTTATTAGAGGATATTGCTTGGACACGAGACAATGACCACAAAGCTGCAACATTTGGAAACGATCCGGTTGGAATAGTTGCAGTGACATTTCTTGAAACACCAGGAAACGCAGTTGATAGAATTGATAACGATGGCGATAGTCCAGAAGCTGGTCCATTAGTAACACTTGAAATGATTGAAGGTGAAATTCCTGATAATAGAATTGATGATAATGGAAATGGACTAGTTGATGAAAATGAAACACATATTCCATTTGGCACTCAAAAGGGTGTTACATATGCAGATAGAATTGCTCAGCCAGTTTCAGCTTCATTTATCAGCGAACATCCATTATTCAAAGTTGAAAAGAACGGACCTTTGGTAACTCAGGAAATGGTAAATCGTGCACAAAGTTCTGGAAATAAATTTAAAATATGGCCGCCACTGGATAGCTTCCAAGGTGGTAAAGTTCATCTTCTGATGGTTACAAGTGAAAAGATTGGATTGCAATACAAAGATGGAATTGATAATGATGGCAATGGCGAAGAAGGAAGTCCGGTGATAACACAGCAAATGATTACGCAAGCTTCATCAGACGCACCATTCTTTAGATACAAAGTGAATAACAATATTATTCTTTACAATGTTGTATCAAGCAAACTTGGAATGAAGTACGCTGATGGAATTGATAATAATAATGATGGTGCTATTGATGAAGGAATAGACGAAGGAATTGATATCATGATTGATGAAGCACGTGACGATGGGATTGATAATGATTACGATTGGAATCCATTCCGGGATGATGTTGGATTAGATGGTGTTCCAGATACTGGTGATGAAGGGGAAGGTGACGGCAAGCCAACTTCCGGTGCACGATATGGATTACCTGGTGAACCTGGAGTTGATGTAACAGATGTTTCGGAGACCGATCAAATTGGTATTACAAATGCTGCATACGTTCCGGCTGGAGGATTAAATATAAACAGCGATGCACAAATGTGGTTCGATTTTATGGTACCGGGGAAATTTTTTGATCCACTTATAGTTGTTGCTGGCGAATATGATTTATTTGTGTCTTCAGGATTGTTTCCATTAAAATCTGGGCAGACCGAACCAATATCATTAGCCGTGCTTTTTGCAAACGGTCCAGTTCCAGATCCAAGTGGTCAATTTAGAAAAAGTGAAATACTTCGTAAAAGAGTTCGTGCACAAGAAACATATAATAATGATTACAGATTTGCTAATGCGCCTTTAACCCCTACCGTAACAGCAGTTACTGGTAATAATAAAGTTACTCTTTACTGGGATGATTTGGCCGAAAGGTCATTCGACCAATATATAGATGCAATAGGAGGAAATGGATTTGATTTTGAAGGTTATAAAATTTACCGTTCATCAGATCCAGCATTCTTGGACGCTTTGAATATTACAAATGGATATGGTATAAAACAATTTAAAACACCGATCGCAGTTTTCGATTTGAATAATGGCATTAAAGGTTTTGATCCAGTTGGAATTGACGGCGTAAAATATTGGCTTGGTTCAGATTCTGGGCTTAAGCATTCATTTGTTGATACAACGGTTCAAAATGGATTTACATATTACTACGCAGTTGTATCTTATGATTTTGGTTATCCGGTTGGAGGAATAATTCCAACTGAATGCCCAATCAGAATTTCATTGCAAGCTGATGGAAGTGTAAAACTCGGATCAAATGTGGTGCGTGTAAAACCAGAGGCTCCGGTAGCTGGTTTAGTTCCAGCAACATTGGGTGAAGTTAAGCTGAAACAAGGAACTACATCAGGTTCAGTTGCTTACAACATTGTTGATTTCAAAAAAATAAAGGATGGTCATGTTTATTACATTACTTTTCAAGATACAGTAAAGGTTGCAAAGATTCAGGGACAGCCAGATACTCTTACCACAAAAACTTATACTCTTAGAGATTCAACTGCAAATGTAATTCTTGTTGATAAAAGTCCAAAAATAAATGAAACTTTTGAGCAGCCAATTGTAGATGGTTTCCAATTGTTGTTTAGAAATGAAAAACGAGTTGAACTCGATCGTGAAAAGTCTATATGGAATGATCCTAAAATTGTTAATTACACATTTGAAAAGTTCGTATTCCCTGGTGGATATGCCGGTGAAGAAAGACCAAATGATTATAGAATTGAATTCGGTAATGCTGGTTTTGGAACATCGAAAGCATTTCAAATAGGTCCTTTTTCTTTTCCATCAACATCTGTCAATTTTAAAGTATATAATATCAGCACTCAAAAATATATTGATTTTGGATTTGTTGAAGTTGATGGCAACGATGGTTTATTAACAACAAACGGCGCAAGAAGAGATAGAATAGTATTTCTTGAACCCGATAAAAATAATAATTTAGTCTATACTTGGTGGTTTTATTTATTCGATACTCCAAGTACAACAGCTGGAACAAGGCATCCTCAATCTGGTGATAAAATTGAACTACGACTGAAGAAACCATTTCTAGCAAGTGACATATTTAGGTTTGTAGCAAAGGCTGCCGAAGTTGATAATCAAAAAGCGAAGGATGATTTAGACAAAGTTAAAGTTGTTCCAAATCCATATGTTGCATCAGCGCAATGGGAACCAAAAAATCCGTATACAAGCGGTCGAGGACCTCGTTCAATCCATTTTACTCATCTTCCAAAGAAATGCACTATTAGAATATTTACAATCAATGGTGAATTGGTTGATGTAATTGAGCATGATAACGCCTTGAATGACGGTTCAGCAGAATGGGATATGTTGACAAAAGATAATCTTTCTGTTTCCTACGGTGTATATGTTTATCATTTGCAAGCCCCGGATGTAGGCGAGAAAATTGGAAAATTTGCAATTATTAAATGATCTACTTTAACATGAGGTTATCATTAACAAGAAAAATTTTAAGGAGTTAATTGTGGTACATAGAAAAATATTAATCCTATTTTTAGCGATTGTTATAATCCAGCCTTTATATGGTCAAAAGGTTACAAAGACTGGAACAACAGCTGCTAAGTTCTTAAGCATAGGAATTGGACCTCGTGCAAATGCTCTTGGAGGCGCATACAGTTCAATTGCAAATGATGCCTCTGCTATGTATTGGAATCCAGCCGGAATTGCTAATGTATCATCCTTTCAAACGATATTTACATATACAAAAATGTTTGCAGATATTAATGTTAATTACGTTGGCTTTGTAATTCCAGCCGGTAATATTGGTTCAATTGGATTAAGTGTTACTGCTTTGAATATTGGGGAAATGGATGTAACAACAGAATACTATCCCGATGGAACTGGCGAGAGATTTAGCGCCGGCAGCTACGCTTTTGCACTTTCCTATGCTCGGTATATTACAGATAATTTTACTGTTGGAATGAATATAAAATATATTAGAGAGGATATTTTTAATTCTTCTGCTCAGGGTATTGGATTTGATATCGGAACAATTTTTATGACCCCATTTTATGGAATTAGATTTGCAAGCAGTATTTCAAATTACGGTTCTAAATTACAGATGAGCGGAGATGACTTATTAATACGCCATGACCCTGATCCACAAAGATCGGGCAACAATCAAACTATTGATGCATTTTATTCTACCGATATGTTTGAACTGCCATTAAGACTTCAAATTGGTCTTTCAAGAGAGTTTGAATTAATTGAAGGAAATAAATTTACAATTGCTGTAGATGCGACACATCCAAACGATAATAATCAATCGGTAAATGTTGGAGGTGAAATTTCTTTATTTAATAATTTACTTTCTTTAAGAGGAGGTTATAAGGGATTATTTTTGGATGATAATCAAGAAGGTTTAACTTTTGGTGCCGGAATACGTTACGACGGAACTAAATTCTTTAGTATCTCTGTTGACTATTCTTATCAAAAATTAGAGTATCTTGATAACATTCATAGTTTTGGTATTATGCTCGAATTTTAACTAACTAATTTTCCACCTAAATAAAATAATTAATTAACTAATTATGGAGGCACTATGAAGAAATTGTTTATACCTCTTGTTGCGCTTTTCCTTTGTGCTTTCACTTTTATGTCTGCTCAGACCTATAAGGTTACTTTCAAAGCAGATATGAGAATGGAAGTTAATAAAGGAACCTTTAATCCCGCTACGGATAAGCTTACTGTACCTGGCGGATTTAATAACTGGTTAAATGAACCACCAGCTAATACTGATAAGGTAATGACAGATGCCGATGCTGATCGAATTTATGAAAAGGAGTATACTGTTGCTCCCGGCACATATGATTATAAATTCAATATCGGTTTAGGCTGGGATGGTAAAGATGAACCAGGCGATAACAGTAAGGTCACTGTTACAAATGCAGCTGTTACTGTGCAAAGATTCTTTAAAGGTAAAGCTTATACCAAAGTTGCAACAGATGTAACTTTTGAAATTGATATGACCTTGCCAGCAAAAACTGGATTTAATCCAGCTACTCAAAAAGTTTTTGTTGCTGGAAACTTTACAGATTGGGGCGGCGGAGCTGTTCAAATGTTAGACCCGGATGGCGATAAAGTATATACTGTAAAAGTAAACAGAACTTCTGGCGATATTCTAGTTTACAAATTTATTTACAGTTCAACTACAGCTAGTGCTGGAACTTGGGAATCACCAACTGTCGGAGATGATATTTTTGGTGGCGACAAGAACAGACAATATGGTGTAGTTGATGGAGTAAATACTGTAAAAAGATTCTGGGAAAACAAAGATCCAAACGTACAAATCGCCAGCGGTGCTATTAACTGGACTGTTGATATGTCTGTTGTAAAGGAACTTAATTTATTCAGCGATGTGAATGATAAAGTTCAAATTAGAGGAAGCTTTAACGGCTGGAGTGATAGTGATAAACCAAAATCTTCAATGAATCAAAATCCTCTGTTACCGGATCAGTGGTTTATTAAAATTAACTACACGAATGCTGAAGTGAACAGTGCACAGAACTTTAAATATTATGTAGAATTAAAAACTCCCGGTAATTGGAGAGACGCTTATGAAAGACCTCTTTCAACCGGTGGTGGAGACCGTTCAATAAAATTTGAAGGGAAGGCAAATCAAGATCTTGTCAGACATTATTATGATGATGTATATCCCGCATTTGTAGTTCCAATCGGTCAATTTGTTCAAATCAAATTCAAAGTTGATATGAAAGATGCATTTGATGAATCTAAACAAGGGCCGAATAAAATGGTTGCCGGCGATAAGCTTTATTGGATCAGCTCACAACCCTTATTTACAAGATCAATGAATTGGCTTGATCCTGAAAATCAGCAAAAAGAATACTTTGAA
>Ga0194120_10007763_pt1 | contig 14487 bp, 14 predicted proteins | sample TA2MahCa65mmetaG_FD_148642 | JGI IMG/M metagenome (GOLD analysis project Ga0194120, IMG submission 148642) | Freshwater microbial communities from Lake Tanganyika, Tanzania - TA2015019 Mahale Deep Cast 65m | ecosystem: Environmental > Aquatic > Freshwater > Lake | place: Tanzania: Lake... | reverse complement strand
GAAGGCTGTGCGGCTTGTGCCTTGGCCCATGCTCGCCACTGAGAACATGACTGACTGGAGTTGCAAGCGGGGCCAACTGCCTTGACTCCATGGGGGGGATGGCTTTACCGTAGCTCGCTTGGCAGGTCCGCTGATCTTCAAGGTTTTCTATGTCTCTGGCCGAGGACAGACCGCTTCTGATACGAAACTGCGGGCAACTCCTGACGCTCCGAGGGCCTCGACGTCCCCGCATCGGCAAGGAAATGGAGACCCTGGGGCTGATCAGGCATGGAGCGGTACTCATCAAGGGCCGGCAGGTCGTCATGGTGGGACCGGAAAGCCGCATTGCCCGATCTCCTCTGGCCCGTGAAGCCAGGCGTATTGATGCTTGTGGAAAGGTGGTTTTTCCCGGGTTCGTCGATTCCCACACCCACGCCCTCTTTGCGGCCCCCCGTCTCGATGAGTATGAAACCCGCCTCCGAGGCAAAACCTACGGGCAGATTGCCAAGGCCGGCGGAGGAATCCAGGCCAGCGCTGGGGCGATCCGTTCAGCGACGAAGCGGGCCCTCACCGCGCATCTTCAAAGCGTGGCCGTGCAATTTCTAGAGCATGGGACCACCACCGTGGAGGTGAAAAGCGGGTACGGTCTCGATCCCGCCCAAGAGTTGAAGATGCTGCGGAGCATCGACGAAGCCCGTACCGACATCGACTTTGTCCCTACGCTGTTGATCCATGACCTTCCGGCACGTTTCAAGCGGGCACGACAACGCTACCTCGATCTGGTGGCTCAGCATCTGATTCCGCAAGTGGCAGGGGAGGGGCTGGCGGAGTTCTTCGATGTCTTCTGCGATCGCGGATATTTTTCGGTGGCCGAGACGAAGATGCTATTGAATGCGGCGGCTCGGAACGGGATGAAATTGAAGGTGCATGGCGAGCAATTGGCTCATTCAGGCGTGGCCCTGATAGCGGCAAAGTTGGGAGCAGTGTCGGCGGATCATCTAGATCGTCTGACCGGGGCCGACATCCATCGGTGGCGCGGCCAGGCTACGATAGCCACCCTGCTGCCGGGAAGCATCCTGCATCTTGGCACAGGGCGGTATCCTCCAGCCCGCCCACTGATCGATGCGAGAATCCCTGTGGCTTTGGCGACCAACTTCAATCCCGGCAGCTCGCCGACGTTGAACATGCAGATGGTTCTTTCCCTGGCCTGTTCGCAGATGGGGATGAGCCCTGCGGAGGCGATCACGGCCGCCACCGTGAATGGAGCCTATGCCGTCGGACGGGGCGAGCGTGTCGGGTCCTTGGAGGTTGGGAAGCAAGCGGACCTCGCGATTATGGATGTGTCCGACTACCGGGAGATTCCCTATTACTTCGGCATGAATCACTGTGTGGCCGTGGTCAAGCAAGGACGGGTGGTGTACTCGAAGACCGGCTGTTCGATAGCGGCCGACCAGAGAGCAAGGCGGTAAGAAGATGGATCGTCTCGTCGAATGCGTGCCGAATTTCAGCGAAGGGCGAAGCCGTGACACGGTTCGCGCCCTAGTGGCTGCGGTCCGGGCCGTGCGCGGCGTGTTTCTGCTGGATGAGGAAATGGATCGGGACCATCATCGATCCGTCTTGACCTTTGTGGGGGAGCCGGAGGCCGTGGCCGAAGCGGCTTTCCAGATTACGCGGGTCGCGGCCGGTCTGATCGATCTGAGGCAGCATCAAGGAGTGCATCCTCGTGTGGGCGCGACGGATGTGGTGCCCTTTGTTCCGATCCGTGGCGTGACCATGGAGGATTGCGTCGCTCTGGCTCGGAAGGTAGGGAAGCGGATCGGGGAGGAGTTGTCGATTCCGGTCTTTCTGTATGAGCGAGCCGCCTCGCGGACGGACCGGGCTCCGCTCGAGTCAATCAGGCTGGGAGGGTTGGAGGGGTTGGCAAGCCGGATGGAGGATCCTGCTTGGGTGCCGGATTTCGGCCCCAGGACGATGCATCAAACAGCCGGAGCCACGGTGGTCGGCGCGAGGCCGTCGCTGATTGCCTACAACGTCAACCTGCAGACGGAGAATCTTATCCTCGCCAAGACCATTGCGAAGACCATCCGGTCTTCAAGCGGCGGCCTGCCTTCTCTGAAGGCGATGGGAGTCGCCCTGGCGAGTCGGCGCCTGGTGCAGGTGTCGATGAACCTGACGAACTTTGAAGAGACGCCGATCCATGCCGCCTTCGAAGCCGTCCGTCGGGAAGCCGAACGGGCTGGGGTACAGGTGGCCGGCAGTGAAGTGATCGGATTGGTCCCTCAGCGAGCTCTGGTAGGGGCCTCCGAATTTTTTCTCAAGCTGGAGCGGTTCGATCCGACCCAGGTATTGGAAACGCGCATGGACTTGGTCTTGGCTCGCGAAGCCGGCCAAACTCTACCGCAATCTGGATCCAGCGATCTGGCTGCCTCCGTTTCAGGATTTTTGGAACAAGTATCAGCCGGGACTCCCACACCGGGGGGGGGAAGTGTCGCTGCCCTGGCAGGAGCGTTAGCCGCAGCCCTGGGTGTGATGGCATGCCGAGTCGGGCCACCGGAGCAGAAGAAACCCACAGCCAAGCCTGTTTCCCATGTTGATCTTGCCGTAATCGAGCAGCGCTTGCGAGAGCGAGGCGAGCGGCTTCGAAGTTTGGTCCAAGCCGATGCCGATGCCTATACAGGAGTCTTGCAAGCGCATCGCCTGCCCAAGCATGATCCAGAAAGATCGAGCCGTATCTCAGCCAGTCTGCACGTTGCCACGGAGGTTCCCTTGGAGACGGCCTCGTTGGCTTGCGAGGTCGCCTCGATGCTCCGCTCGCTCATTTCGCAGACCAAACCGTCCGTTGCGTCGGATCTGAAAGTCGGGCTGTTTATGGCCGAGGCTGCGATTGAAGGCGGACTTGAAAACGCGACCGAAAACTTAAAATCGCAAAAAAATCAATGCCTTGCTGACGATTCTAATTTGAAGGTGAAAACAATGAAACAGAACCTTGAAGAACTGAAAGGCTTGTGATATATTTCGCGCTTCAAATTTGCCTCTCAGGGTCTTGATTGCAAAGGACGGAACCAAGGGACGATGGAAATCAAGGTTTTTAACAACAACGTTGAAAAAGCACTGAAGGTTGCCAAGAAGAAGCTGGCTGGCGAGGGGCTCTTTCGCGAACTGAAGCGTCGGCGTTTTTACGAGAAGCCCAGCGTCAGGAAGAAAGCCAAGCTGCGCGAGGCTCAGCGGCGCCGTCAGAAGTGGGCGGCTAAGCATCGGGCGGAGTAGTTGCGCTTCTTTTCTTCCTTCCGTTTCTGAGCCTCCGCTCGCTATACCCGCACATCTCCGCATGGTCCCCTGATGCGCGAACGGGACATTCACAGGGTCATCCCTGTGCTCAGGCGCGAAGTGCGTCAATGGCAAGAGCCCGTCATCGGCGTGGTTGCCAGGGAGTCGCGCGATCCGTTTCGAATCCTGATCGCCTGCATCTTGAGCCTGAGGACCAAGGACCGGACCACGTCCGAAGCCAGCAGCCGACTCTTCGCCCTTGCCTCCGATCCCTCCTCCATGGTGAAGCTCCCCGTGAGTCGCATTGAACGGGCGATTTACCCCGTCGGGTTCTACCGGACCAAGGCCAAGCAAATTCGCGAAATCTGCCGCCGGTTGCTGGAAGCCTACGACGGGCGAGTCCCCGATTCAATCGATGCGTTGCTGACGTTCAAGGGCGTGGGGCGGAAGACCGCCAACCTCGTCGTGACCGTGGGCTATGGCAAGCCGGGGATCTGTGTGGACATCCACGTGCATCGGATCAGCAATCGATGGGGCTATGTGAAGACCAAGACGCCGGAGCAGACCGAAGAGGCCTTGCGCCGCAAGTTGCCGGCCCGTTACTGGATCACCTTCAACGATTTGCTGGTCCCCTACGGGCAGAACCTCTGCCAGCCGGTCTCGCCTTATTGCAGCCGCTGCAAACTGACGGCGTATTGCGATCGTGTGGGTGTGTCGAAAAGCCGTTAAGCGTGAAGCGTTGTTCGTATTTCGCACGAGATACGCTTCACGGGATACGAGCGACGGGTTTAAATAAACAGCGTGGTTTCTGCGCCGGCTGTCAGTGAGAGGATGGCCGGGAGCCCCAGCACCTCGTCCACGTTCTTGGCGACGGTCTCGGCGTCCACGCCCATGTACTCAAGGCCGGCGCTACAGGCGATCAAGCGGAATTGTCCCACCAGTTTGGCTTCCCGAAACATTTCCGAAATCGGGGGCACCTTTTTTTCTTTCAACAGCCTGGCGACCTCCTCGGCCTGAGCCCCATACTCCGGGGGGAAGTCCATCCTATCGATCTGTCCTTGCGCCAGCTTCTTGATCGTCCAGAAGAGCAGCACGACGATCACATCCTTGCCCATGGCGGCGGCGGTCATTCCCAGCGTCCCCACTTGATGCAGCTTGTCGTAGGTGGCGTTATGGGCAAAGATCACAAAGCGAGGTTTTAGGCTCACAGAGTCTCCGGTTGATGGCATCAGGTTCGTGCGGGATGGCGGGCGGATTATAACGCTCAGGGCCTGCCGTGACAAGCCAATCGAAAGTATGGATCAGGCGATTGGGAGCAAGATTAAAAGGAAGGCGGCAGAGGGAGGTGCAGGTTGTGGCGTCGTGCCGCATCGGCGGCATCCGGATAGCCGGCGTCCGCATGCCTCAGAATTCCGATGCCGGGATCGTTGCTCAGGACCCGTTCCAGCTTGACTGCCGCCTCCTTGCTCCCATCCGCCACGATGGCCAGCCCCGCATGGAGAGAATACCCGATGCCGACCCCTCCGCCGTGGTGGAAGGAAACCCAACTGGCGCCGGACGCCGTATTGAGCAGGGCGTTTAAGATCGGCCAATCGGCAATTGCGTCGCTGCCGTCCTTCATGCCTTCGGTCTCCCGGTAGGGGGAGGCCACAGAACCTGCATCCAGGTGATCGCGGCCGATGACGACCGGGGCCTTCAGCCTCCCTTTCTTCACCAACTCGTTCATCCGCAGCCCCATGGCCGCCCGCTCTCCATAGCCCAACCAGCAGATGCGGGCCGGGAGGCCCTGAAACTGGACTTTTTCTCGGGCCAGCTTGATCCAGCGCTGGAGCGAGTCGTTGGCGGGAAACAGTTCACAGGCCGCCTCGTCGGTTGCGGCAATGTCGGAGGGATCGCCGGAGAGGGCCACCCATCGGAATGGGCCACGTCCCTCGCAGAACAGCGGTCTGATGTAAGCCGGCACGAAGCCTGGGAATGAATAGGCTTCTGTCACGCCGCGTTGAAAGGCCATGGTCCGGATGTTGTTCCCATAGTCGAAGACAATCGACCCGGCCTTGTGAAAGTCCAACATGGCCTTGACGTGGGTGGCGATCGAATCCATCGCCTGATCGACGTAGTCCGAGGGGCGTGTCGTTCGCAACTCTGCGGCTTGTTCCAACGACAAGCCGGCAGGGATGTAGCCATTGAGGGGGTCATGGGCGGAGGTCTGGTCGGTCACAAGGTCCGGGGCCACACCGCGGCTGACCAACTCCGGCAGGACCTCGGCGCAGTTTCCAACGAGCCCGACCGACAGGGCCTGTTTGTTCTTTTTGGCCGTCAGGACCCAGCGCAAGGCTTCATCGAGGGAGGCGGTCATCTTGTCGCAGTAGCCGGTTGCGAGTCGCCGTTCGATGCGGGCCGGGTTGACTTCGACGCAGAGCAGGGCTGCGCCGTTCATCGTTGCGGCCAGAGGCTGCGCGCCGCCCATGCCCCCCATGCCGCCGGTGAGGATGAAGCGCCCGGCCAGGTCGCCTCCGAAATGACGGCCGGCGGCGGCCGCAAAGGTCTCATAGGTTCCCTGGAGGATCCCCTGCGTGCCGATATACATCCAGGAGCCGGCGGTCATCTGGCCGTACATGATCAGCCCCAGCGCTTCCAATCGGTGAAATTCATCCCAGGTGGCCCAATGGCCGACCAGGTTCGAGTTGGCGATCAGCACTCGGGGCGCAAACTCGTGAGTCCGCAACACGCCGACGGGTTTGCCCGACTGCACGAGCAGCGTCTGGTCTCCTTCCAATGCCGTCAGTTCGCGGACGATGGCTTCGTAGGAAGCCCAGTTACGGGCGGCCTTGCCCGCACCGCCGTAGACGACCAACTCGCGCGGATTTTCCGCGACCTCGTCGTCCAGGTTGTTCATCAACATGCGTAACGCGGCTTCCTGTGCCCAGCCCTTACAGGTCAGGGTGGCGCCGCGTGGCGCTCGAATACCCGTCATGGCTTGCGTTTCATCCGTGTCTTGACGCTGTTGATGAAATCCTCGATGGCCGAATTCACTTCGATGGCGCTCAACGCATGGTCGTGGGTTTCGCTCTCATCGACCAGGTAGGCGTCGCGGTCCTTCTCCTGCCGGATGACCACGGAGTTGCTCTCGGTCACCTCGACCAGCATGTACCATTCCCTCTGGCCCTTCCTGATCGTGACCTCCTTCCCAAGGCCTTTTTTTACCACCTCGATCTGCAAGTCCTCGTTGTTCGGTGAGGGTGGCGAAGCCCGCTCCGCTGCGGAAGTGTTGAGGGCCCAGAGAGCAGAGAGGACGACCGTGGCCAGCAGCAGCCCGCCTCTCAGGGCCGTCGAGTGGTCTGTGCCGCGTCGGTGCAGAAGGTAGGTCATGACGGGCTCCTTCCCTTGGCGATGCCGGGACGTCGGGATTTCGTCAGGACCGGGGTCATCGCTCCGTTGGCCACCAGGTCGCGAATCTTCTCGATGTCGGGGGCCAGGACACGGTCCTGGCTCAAGCCGGCAACCCGTTGCCGGACGAGTTGTAAGGCGAGGCGGCTGCCCTTGCCAGCTCGCAAGGGCCGGTGAAAGTCCACCCCTTGGGCGGCGCAGAGCAGTTCGATGGCCACGATAGATTCGCCGTTCGACAGGATCTGTGAGAGCTTCAAGGCCGAGCCCATGCCCATGCTGACGTGGTCCTCACGGTTGCCGGAGGTTGGAATCGAATCCACCGAGGCCGGGTGAGAAAACACTTTGTTCTCTGAGGCCAGCGCGGCTGCCGTGACTTGGGCCATCATGAAGCCGGAGTTCAATCCCGGATGCGGACTCAGGAACGGCGGCAGGTCCCCGTATTCCGGATTGATCAGCCGCTCGATGCGCCGTTCGGAGATGCTGGCCAGTTCGGTCATGGCAATGGCCAGATGGTCCAGGACCAAGCCAAGCGGCTGGCCATGAAAGTTCCCGCCGGACAGGATGGCTCCCTGTTCCGGGAAGACGAGGGGGTTGTCGGTGACGCTGTTCATCTCGATGCCGAGCGTGTTTCGCACATAGTCCAGCGCGTCGCGCACGGCGCCGTGGACCTGCGGCATGCAGCGCAGGCTATAGGCGTCCTGGATGCGGGGGCAGGTCATGTGGGATGCGCGGATCTGGCTGCCGGCTGTCAACGCGCGCAAGTTGGCGGCGACGGCGAGCTGGCCTGGATAGGGACGCAGGCGGTGAATCCGCGGATCGAAAGCCACAGGGGTGCCCTGGAGCGCTTCCAGGGAGAGGGCGCCGGCGACATCGGCCGCATCGGCCAGCGCTTCGGCCCGTCGGAGAGCCAGCAGCCCCAGGGCCAACATGGCCTGGGTCCCGTTGACGAGGGAAAGTCCTTCCTTGGCTTCCAGTCTCAGGGGCTTCAAGCCGGCCTGTGCCAGCGCGGCCCGTCCTGTTTTGCGTTTTTCCTCGACGAAGGCTTCCCCCTCGCCGATCAAGAGCAAGGCCAAGTGGGCCAGGGGGGCGAGGTCGCCGCTGGCCCCGACCGAGCCTCGTGACGGAATCACCGGCAGGATGTTGCGGTTCAGCAGGGTCAGGAGAAACTCGACGACCAGGGGCCGGACGCCGCTGTGTCCTCTGGCCAGCACATGGGCGCGCAGCAACAGGATGCCCCTGACGGCGTCGTGGGGGAGGGGGGCGCCCACGCCGGCGGCGTGGCTGCGGAGCAAGTTCAGTTGCAGTTGTCCGATGTCGGCGTGGGAAATGCGTTGATCGGCCAGCTTGCCGAAGCCGGTGGTCACGCCATAGATGGGGTCGTCCGCGTCGGCCGCGCGTCGGACCACGTCGTAGGCCGCCGTCATCCGTCGCTTGGCGCGTGCTGCGAGCCGGACCTGACGCTTGCCCACGACCACCTCGTAGAAGGCCGTGAAGGTCAGGTTGTCTCCTGTCAGCTCGAGCGGCTTCATAGACCGATTATAGTCCGATGCCGCCGGCTCGTAAACCGGGGACGCGCGGGAGGAGAAGGGCCGGTTGCGGCGGAAGTCGGCTTGTGCCCCCACAGGTCGCATGTTAGGATGCCCGCTTGATGGAGGCATTCCTCACCAAAGACGTACTTCTCGCCCTCTTTGCACTGTCGGTTGTCGGCTTCGTCGGGAGCCTGATCGTGATCCCCATCATCCTCGTCAGGCTTCCGCCCCATTATTTCGACGAGCGCCATCCCCGCGCCTGGATGGAAAACCACCATCCCATCCTCCGCCTGGTCGGCCACGTGCTGAAAAACATCGCGGGCGTCGTGTTTCTGGTGGCCGGGTTTGCCATGCTCTTCTTGCCGGGGCAAGGCATCCTGACGATGCTGATCGGCGTCTCGTTCCTGGACTTTCCCGGCAAGCGTCGCTTAGAGGCCAAACTCGTCGGGCAGCCGTCCGTGCTCCGGACGATCAACGGCATCAGGGAAAAATTCGGCCGGCCCCCGCTGACCATCACCGACGATCCTTAACAGAGCCATGACGTCACCTGCCATGCCGACGCCAACTGCCCAATCCCGCCGAACCCTCTATCTGATCGACGGGAGCGCCTACATCTACCGCGCCTATTTTGCGCTGCCCCCTCTCTCCAACTCGAAGGGTATCCAGACCAACGCGGTCTATGGCTTCACCACGATGCTGATGAAGGTCCTGCGCGAGCATCGGCCCGACTGTCTGGCCGTGGTCTTCGACGAAAAGGGCCCGACGCATCGCCACGAAGAGTTTGCAGCCTACAAGGCGCATCGGCCGGCCATGCCCCAGGGGATGCAGGGGCAGATTCCTTATATCCACCGAGTCGTCGAAGCCTTCGCCCTGCCGGTGGTGCGGCAGTCCGGCTACGAAGCGGACGATCTGATCGGCACCTTGGCCCGTCAAGCCGAACGAGCCGGGTTCGAGGTGGCGATCGTCACGGGCGACAAGGACATGTTCCAACTCCTCACCCCCGCGATACGCATCTACGATCCGGTCAAAGACAAGTGGTTCGGGGAGGCCGAGTGCCGCGAGCGTTTCGGCGTGGAGCCGGCGCGGGTCGTCGAGATCATGGGGTTGATGGGCGACGCCACGGACAATATTCCCGGCGTGAAGGGGATCGGCGAGAAGACGGCCATGAAATTGATCGGCCGGTTCGGGACGATCGAGGCACTCTTGCAGCGGGTGGAGGAAGTGAAGCCGCCGAAGACCAAGGCGCTCTTGCTCGAACAGGGCGACCAAGCCCGCCTCAGCCGGCAATTGGCCACGATCCATCTCGATGCCCCGGTGGACTTCGAACCGAGCCGGTTTCGAGTGGCGCCCCCGCCGACAGAGCCACTCGTGGCCTTCTTCCGCGAGATGGAATTTCCGACGCTGCTGAAATCGATCCTGTCCGGCAATGAGACAGCCACGGTCAAAGCGGCTCCCACGATCACGAACGAAGCGGGGGCTAAAGCCTTTGCCGACAAGGCGGCGCGGGAGCACTGCGTGGGCCTGGCTTGCGTGATGAGCGGCCCCTCCGCCGTCATGGCTGACTTGCAGGGGCTGGCCCTCAGCGCATCCGACGACAAGACGGTCTTTGCGACGAGGCCGTTCCGTCCCTTGGCAGACCTCTTGGAAAGCCCAAGGGTGGTCAAGGCGGCGCATGACCTCAAGCCGGCCCTCCTGGCGTTGCACCGGTCCGGCGTGGAAGTGGCCCCTCCCTGGTTCGATACGATGATCGCCGCTTATCTGCTCAATCCGAACCGAAGGACCCCAACCTTGGAGGCCGTAGCCCTGGACTTGCTGGGCCATCGCTTGGGCGCAACCCAGGTCGAACAGGAGGCCGAGCCGGCAAGGGATTTGTTTACCCAAGCCGATGCCGCACAAGCTGTCGATGGGCAGAAAGCGGCGGAATCTGCGTCAGTCGTTCGCCAACTCGTGCCGTTGCTGAAAGAACGGCTGGAACAGCAGGGGAGCTTGCGGCTGTTTGAGGAAGTGGAAATGCCCCTGGTGCCGGTGCTGGCTGAGATCGAAGGGAACGGATTCGGCCTGGACGTGGCGGCGCTGGAAAGCCTCAGCAAGGAATTGGAACGGGAGCTGGACCGGATGATGGAACAGATTGCCGGTTTGGCCGGGGGAGACTTCAACGTCAATTCCCCCAAGCAACTGGCGACGGTCTTGTTCGACAAGCTGGGGCTTAAACCGGGCAGGAAGACCAAGACCGGCTATTCGACCGATGAAGAAACCCTGACCCAGTTGGCCACTCAGCACGAACTGCCGGCGCAGATACTCAATTATCGGAGCCTCAGCAAGCTCAGGTCCACCTACGTGGATGCGCTGCCCGCCCTCGTGAGTCCGGAGACAGGCCGCCTGCATACGTCCTTGAACCAGGCCGTCGCAGCGACGGGACGGCTCTCCTCGGCCGAACCGAACTTGCAGAACATTCCGGTGAAGGGGGAGTACGGGCTCAGAATTCGCGAAGCCTTCGTGGCGGCGCCTGGCCATACGCTCCTCTCAGCCGACTACAGCCAGATCGAGCCGCGCATCCTGGCGCATCTTTCTGGAGATCAGAAGTTGAAGAAGGTCTTTGAGCGGGGCGAAGACATCCACATGGCCACAGCCGTCGAAATCTTCAACCTGGAACCGGGACAGATCACGAAGGAAATGCGGCGGGTGGCCAAGACCGTGGTCTTCGGCATCCTCTACGGAATCAGCCCGTATGGCCTCTCGTCCACCTTGGCGGTCTCGCAGCAAGAAGCGAAGAAATACATTGAGGCCTACTTCGAACGCTACGCCGGCGTGAAGACATTCATAGACCGGACGATCGAAGAAGCCAGACTGAAGGGCTACACGACGACGATCCTGGGCCGCCGTAGGCCGATCCCTGAGCTGCAAAGTCCCGACCAGGCCCAGCGCAGCTTTGGCGAGCGGATGGCGGTGAATAGTCCGATCCAGGGCTCGGCAGCGGACCTCATCAAGGTGGCGATGATCACGGTCAGCCGGCGCTTGAAGGCCGACCTGCCCAAGACGAGGATGATCCTGCAAGTCCACGACGAGCTGATCTTCGAGACGCCGGAAAAAGATTTGGAGCAGGCCAAGCTTCTCGTGCAATCCGAGATGGTCAAGGCCGGTCCAAGCCTGGGGCTCTCCGTGCCGCTCAAAGTGGATTTGGGCGTGGGCCGCAACTGGCGCGAAGTTCATTATTGAATTCTGGATACTACTTGGCGAGAAAAATCAATTGCCTAAGGTCGGTCCTCAGTGATATATAGGCAGCCTCACTTGAGTTGGGAATAAGGGCACCAGCTTATTGGTGGACAGGTACGAACTCTCATGGGATGTCAGTGGGCGATGATTTTAGAAGCAATAGGATTACGTCTAGACTTTCGACAGCCCCCTATTGATGGGAGAAGACATGAATATTTTTCGTAACATTCAACCAGAATTCACCGATGAGCGTGGAGCAATTATCAAGATTCTTGAGCCAAGCATTGCGATGCGGAGCATCTTGATTATTACCTCGAAAACTGGCGCTATTCGCTCAAACCATTACCACAAAAATGAAGAGCATTATTGCTACTTGGTGTCTGGGAAAATGGAATGGATGGAGAAACCAGTAGAGGGTGGGAAGGTAGAGTCGGCAGTTCTTGGGGCGGGCGATATGATTCATACCCCACCCAGGTCGATTCACGCAGTAAGGTTTTTAGAGGATTCAGTGCTTTTGGTGCTGTCTAGCATGCCACGTAGCTATGTCGGATACGAGGAAGACACTGTTCGTATTAAACTCATAGAATGAGTCATGGCAACTTTTCGATTCGCTGTTATTGGCATCGGACATTTTGGGAAACACTATGTGCGGTTGTTACAGGATATAGAAGATGTTGAGTTACGGGCAGTTGTGGGCCGCTCTCAGGAAACATTCGAGAAAATAGCCGAGTTCTTGCCTCCGTGCATCGAAAAATTCACCGATCTCAAGAAAGTGTTAGCCGATCCAGAAATCGATTCTGTCGTCATTGCGACTCCAGTCTCCTCGCATTTTCCGTTGGTTCGAGATGTGCTTTTGGCGGGGAAAAATGTATTGGTTGAAAAGCCGATGACGCGGACGATTGAGGAGGCTTGGGAGCTACGTGAGGTTATTCAAGAGAGAAACCATGCCTTTTCATGCCGGAAAGTTCTAGAGTTCGATACGCCTGAGAGGAGGCAGGGAAGCTGGAGGGAACCTCAAGGAGGAAGCCTGCAGCAGGAGAAGAGGATGCAGGCGCATCAGGAGCTGTGGGTGCCCGAAGAACACAGCATAGCGCCCGAGAGTGAAGGGGGCAAGTTGCTGCCGATCTTCATGGTAGGCCATCAGTATCTCTACAATGATTATATTTGCCATTTAAAGGCCAAGATTGAACAGGGGATTTTCGGAAAGATTCGCTATCTCTTTACTGAGCATTTCTATCCAGGTCCAATCCGTTCTGATCTTGGCTGTTTTTGGGAGACCGCACCACATGAACTCTCTATCATTGAGTATCTTTTCGGAATACAAAAGATTATTGAGGTGAAAGGGAAGAAGTGTGATTTCTTAGGTAGTGGCCGCGATGACTTTACTTCTGTTGTTATCACTTACGAAAATGGGCTTGTTGTTACTATCGTCACCTCCTGGTTTGCACCAATAAAGGCACGAAGGATGATTGTGGGAGGCGAAAAGGGGATGGTGTTGTTTGATGACAGGGAGCCCAAAGACAAGTTGAAATTCTTCCTTTATCCGTATCCCATGGCACATGACTTGGGAGGAAGCTCCTCATTTTATTTGCATGATCATCTGGACGAGATGGTAATTCCTGCCATTGAGGCACGGGAGCCCCTCCGTGTTGAGCTCGAACATTTTGTTGAGTGTATCCGCACAGGAACTGTTCCCCTCACTGATATCGAGCATGGGGTTCGGACCATCGAGTCTTTATATCTGATCTCCAAGCAGATTGGCTAATGGCGCAGATTTTTATTCGTGAGTTATGACTTCAATGCCATTGAAATTGTCCATCGTGTTCCCTGCGTTCAACGAAGAGAAACGACTACCTCCAACGCTTGATCGGGTACTTTCCTACCTTGCAACCCACTATCGAGAGAACCATGAAATAGTTGTGGTGAATGATGGAAGTCGGGATTCGACAGCTCTAGTTGTTGAGGAGTATCGGAGCCAATATCCTCAAATTCGGCTATTAGAGTTTTCTCAGAATCGTGGATATGGTGCAGCGGTTAGGGAAGGGGTGATGTCTGCTAAAGGTGAATATATTCTGGCCATGGATGCTGACGGCAGCGTCCATGAAGAGGCGATCATTCGCTTTCTTATGTTTCTTCAAGCGAATCCGGACTTCGGATTTGCGGTCGGAAGCCGTACCATTGATGGGACAAAGATTCTCGCGCGGCAGCCCGTGCTCCGTATCCTTCTCGGGCATGGCTTTTTGGCTTTTGCCAAACTTCTCTTTGGCTGGCCGATGGAGGATCGTATCAATGGATTTAAGATGTTTCGACGGAGTGCAGCAGAAGATATTTTTCCCTACCAAAGGGAAGATGGTGTCTTGGGGGCTGCAGAAGTGGTGTATGTTGGGGAGCGGCGAGGATGGAAATATCAATTGCTCCCCGTACTTTGGACTGACTATCGCGATTCAAAGGTTCGTTTCCTACGTGAACCATGGCGTTGTTTTGTGGGGATGATCAAAATTTTGAGACGCGATCGAGAAGGAGAATATTTTACGGGAAAGGAAGCTGAAATGCAAAAAAGATTAAAAATTAGGAGCTAGTCTAGAACGGGTTGCACTGTTTTCAAGATTCGCCTGATTAGGCGCGGCAAATCTTCGTGTCGGTGATTGAAGCGAAATTCCATCTCTTTCAGGTACAGCAAGAACTGAGTCCGGAGGATGCCATAGTACCGCTTTAGTTTGGTCTTGGCATAGCCCCAGAAGTTTTCGATGCCGTTGATGTGCTGACGGTGGCTGATGGCCATCTTGGCATCTGGGCAGCCTTAGCGGAGCAGCAGCCTGCCGCGGCCGAGCAGCGGTGCTGGAACCATAAGATCCTCAACGTGCTCGATGCGATCCCGACGAAGCACCAGGCGGCGGCCACGACCTGGCTGAAAGCCATTCCGTATGCCAAGACACAGGCCGAGTGCGAACGGCGCCGGGACCAATTCAGCCGCCGGTACTGGGCGTTAGCCCCCAAGGCCGTCGAGCGCTTACACCAGGACTGGGCGCGCCTCGTCTCGTTCTACCAGTTCCCCCGGGAGCACTGGCGACATCTGCGCACCACGAACGTGGTCGAGTCGCCCTTTGCCGCC
>Ga0194120_10007760_pt1 | contig 14492 bp, 15 predicted proteins | sample TA2MahCa65mmetaG_FD_148642 | JGI IMG/M metagenome (GOLD analysis project Ga0194120, IMG submission 148642) | Freshwater microbial communities from Lake Tanganyika, Tanzania - TA2015019 Mahale Deep Cast 65m | ecosystem: Environmental > Aquatic > Freshwater > Lake | place: Tanzania: Lake... | reverse complement strand
GGGCGCGGGCATGTTCGGTCAGGCGCAGGTCGGTCATTTCGGGCCTCCTCTTTCACGTCGGATGGCCCATTGTTTCAGGCGCGGGGCTCAGGGGATGAGCCTGGGCGCGGCGCCGTCGAGGCCCGCCCCGCCACCGGCTTTGGCATAGAGCCGCTCCAGCACGTCGCGCATGTCCTTCGGCAACCGCAGCCAGCCCTTTTGCCGGATGTCCTCCGGGATGCCGAACAGGGCTTCGGCGATTGGGCCGGCGATCGCCGCCAGGGTATCGGCGTCACCCCCCAGGGAAACGGCGTTGCGGATGGCCTCCTCGAAGCTCGCGGCTTCCAGCGCCGAAACGATGGCCTGCGGCACGGTGTCCTGGCAGATCTCGTTGAAGCGGTAGCCGGGGCGGATCTCATCGACGCTCCGGGTGAGGTCGTAACCCCAGGTGCCCTGTATCCGGCTGCGGATGGCCTCCGGCGCCTCGCCCTGGCGGGCGAGCCAGATGGCGGCGGCGGTGGCCTCGGCGCCCTTGATCCCTTCCGGATGGTTGTGCGTCACGGCGGTGACGTGGCGCGCCATGGCCAGCGCATCGTCCAGCGAGGTAGCCAGGAGGGCTGCCGGGCTCACGCGCATGGCAGAGCCGTTCCCGTAGCTGTTGTAGGGGCCCATGCCGGCATCCTTGAGCCAGAGGGCGTAGCGGCCGCCATAGCCACGTCCCGGATAGCGCCGGCCCCAGTCGCGCAGGGCGACCGCCGGATCGGTGCCGTCCAGCAGGCATTCGGCCACGGCGATGGTGCAGACCGTGTCGTCGGTGAATTCGGACTTCTCGCTGAAGAGCGGAAACTCGCGGCTCTTCCACTCGCGGAATTCATAGACCGAGCCGATGATGTCGCCGATGCAGGCGCCCAGCATTCACTTCTCGCGAAACAGCTCGTGCTTCATCACTTCGAGCAGGCCGATGAAGTCGAGGGGGTTGTCGATGGAGGTGGTGAAGGGCCGGCACTGGCCGGGGCTGCCGGCCAGGACGACGAGCCGGTCGGCTTCCGGATGCGCGCGCACCCAGGCGGCGACTTCCTCCAGCACCTTGAGCGCCTCGGTGTTGGCGGGCGGGCGGCAGCCGATGCGGGGAAGATCACCTGCCTGCCCGCCGGCATGACCAATCGGTGGTTTCATGAGAGGGATAATAGCGGGCGGCAAGGCTCAGGGGGTGAGCCTGGGGCGGGAGCCTGCCGGCGCCCTACTTCTTCTGGCTAATTGCAATCTAAGGTTGGAAACCCGGTGTTCAACGGCGCATTAGAATCGGGCCGTTTTGTGAAAAGACTTGGTTGCACGCCCCAACCCATCAATCCACCGGACGCTGCGCGATGAAGCCGCTCAGCGCCGGTTAGCTCTACGTTGAAGGTCCGCTTTTCCGAGTAGCTGGCTGCAGGTTCGGGACAGGTGCCGCTAGTGACTTGTGAAATCTGAACGGCAGCAGCCAGTCTGTAGCTGCCTGACCAGCCTATCTTTCACGCCCCCACTTCCACGGCGGCACTGGCTCCGCATCAGCCCATAATCCCCGCCGCGCTTCCTGCGCCCTTCGCTGCAGCACTTCGGCGCGCAGGTGGCGCACCTCGGCCCTCAGCTCATCGATGGCAACGAGAATGGCGGTGGTGGTGCCGGGTTTCCTCATGCCTTGTCACCATCGCGTTGACTATGTTCCAAGCGCACACCCTAGAAAAACATCGGGCCGCGCATGACCCGCAACACAAAAAGCCAGGAAGGACCCGCAAACCCATCCTGTTGCTACACAATTCGTTGACTTGGCCGCGCATTTATAATCCCCGCCGCGCCCCGCCCCGGCGCGCGCCCGGACGAAGACGGCGCTCATGCGTCGAGCGCCCATAGCTTCGTGCCGCTGATGCAGTAGGAGCGCGGGTCGCCGTTCGGTAGCGTCTCGCGCAAGGTGGTGCTGTCAGCATCGCAAACCAACACGCCGCGCGCTTTCAGCAGGGAGGCGACGCGCTTGTGCTTAAACCCACCCTTGGCGGCGAACTCCTCGTCGAATCGGGCGCGGGTAATGTAGAAGAGGTAGGAGGGATTGGTTTCGTCGAAGGGAACATCGCGCTTGCGAAAGCCGAGCGAATCGTGGACGGCCGCCATACGCGACAGGTCGGCCTTGTCTTCGGTAGCACGGGCCCAGTCAACGAACTTGCTCTGCCAGGTACGCTCCAGCACGCCACGAACGTGGGCAATGATCTGCGCCTCCTCGGCGTTGCCTCTTGTCGGGCGCTCCTTCACCCACTCCTCGAACAGGCCGCCGGCGGCGGCTATCACGTCGCGCTCGGCCCAGGGCGCAATGTTCCACTTCACGGCCAGCACGCCGGCGAAGGCCACCAGGGAGAAAGCGGACAACACGCGCTGCACCTGGCCGCCGGCGTTCGCGGGTTTGTAATCCTCGGCGAAGGCGAGGTCGTGGTTACGCCACTGAAGCGGCACTCCGTCCTGATGCTTCACCAGCTCGGCGACGAAGGCGCGGCCGGCGCTGCCGTGGTAGCGGCCGGCGTTTATCTTGAGCAGCTCGGTGAACCCCTTGCCGCCGTCGGGCAGACCGTAGTCGTCGTCCCACATGCCCAGGCCGGCGCCGGCATCGGCGGCGATCTCGATGAAGCGCACCTGTTGCCCGGCGTGATGCTTCTTGCCGGCGCTCGCCAGGTGGTCGCCCATGCCCAGCTCGCCGGATGACAGCCCGACGATGCGCCAGGATGTCGCCTCGCGCAACCCGCCGGCGTGATGGGCGCGGCCCTTGCCGCGCTGGTTGGACAGCATGTAGACGACGGCGTCGGCCTCCTTCGGGTCGGCTTCCTTCAACTCATCAAGGCAGAGCAGCATGTCGTTGTGCTGCGCCGCCGTGTACTCCAGCGCGTTGCTCGTCACGTGCCAGGAATGCACCTGCGCTGCTGGCGGCCCCCACACGCTGCCGGCGGCGGTGAGTGCGCCTGACTTGCCGATGCTGGAATCGCCGGTCAGGTGGACGATGAAACTACCGGCGCCGACGATTTTCAACAGCGGCCCGGCGAAGGCGGCGGAGAGACAGAACATCAGGCGCGGGTTGCCGTTCGCCCGGTGGGCGATGTTGGTCGCCCAGTCGGACAGGCTGCCGCGCGTGGCGTAGGTGCCCAGCGCGCGGCGATTGCCGCGGAAGACCAGCAGTTCGTCGTTCATGTGATGCTCCCATCGGGGAAGACGAAGGCGCGGCCATGCCAGCCGGTTCGATCCACCAGGCGGGCGCGGCGCTCGGTGCGGGCGCCGACGATGTAGGCCTTGAGGCGGTCGAGCGTCTGCCGGCCGCTGGCGATCTCAAGGCCCAGGTCGGCGAGCTGCTTGACACCATCATGGCCTTCACCGAGGAAGAGCTTGAACGGGATCACCTCGCGCCGGCGCTGGCCGTCGCGGTCGAGGAATTCCAACACCGGGCTCCAACTCCCGCCCTCGGCGTCGCGGCCGAAGGCGGGCACACTGAGCGGGCCGCACAGGCGAACCTGATGTGCTTCTCCATCCTTGTTCGTCTCGACGTAGTACAGGCCAAGCTCGGGGTCGAGGTGGTAGGGGCCGCTGCGCGCCTCGGCCGGCGGCACGCTGGGCGCTTCCTCTTCATCCGGCGCTGCCACCTCTGCGTCGACGCCGTCGATGATGGCGCCCTCCTTTCTCAGCAGCTCGGCGAGCAGTTCCTTTGTCCAGCCTTCCGCCTCTGCGTCGGCGGCATCCCAGCCGGCCGGCAGCGGCTGCAGGCGCTCGACGATGCGGCCCTCGGCGCTAACGGTGAATTTCTCGAAGAGGGTGATGTTGATGAAGCGCACCGAGCGTGCGTCGGCCTTCATCAGCGCCTTGGCGGCGGCCTGCATGGCCTTGCGGCCGGGATCGTCATGGTCTGGCCACAGCAGCACGGCGCGGCCCACCAGGGGCCCGAAATCGGCCTTGTCGGCGGCATTGGCGCCGTTCGGCCAGCACAGGTGCACGTAGTCAGGCGCGATCCTGGCGCCGGCCTCGGCGCTCTTCTCGCCTTCATGCAGGATCACGGCGGCGGCCGGGCGGGCGGCTAGGCGGTCGAGCCCGTAGAGAGGGCGCGGCATGACCCAGGTGAGGAAGTCCCACATGGGCGAGCGCGTCGCACCGGAGGCAAGCCCGTACGTTAGGGGGCGGAATTCCTTTTTCCGTTTCGGTGTCGCATCCCATCGGTAGACGTAGCCAAGGGTCTGCCCGGCGGCATCGCGGTAATGGAAGATCGAATCAGGCCTGCCCAGCGTTCCATGTGCCGCATCGGGAGGGGGCGCCTCTTTCGGAACCGGCAGGATCGGTGTCCACCGTGGTGGCTTTGTGGGCTTCCGGCTGGAAGAGGAAGTCGGCGCTGGTGGTGCAGCGTTCGCAGGCACGCGCAGAAACTCGGCGAGCGCCTCGGCGGCCTCGCTCATGCCGCACCTCTCGACGAAGGCCACTAGGCCGACGTAATCGCCGAAGATCTCATTGGTGGCGAAGTCGCCGCCCTTGCCGCTGCCGACGTTGACAGACAGGCTGCCCAGGTGCGCGTCGTCGCGGTTCGGGTTGCGCGCCAAGTATTCCTTGCCGCCCGGCTGTCGCTTGCCGCCCGGCAGCCAGCGGTCAAGGATGGCCTGGCCGTGCCCCTTCGCCGTCTCTGCGATGCGCTGAATGTCGCTATTCTTCACCGCGCCGCGCCTCGCTGGGGTGCGGCAGGGCGGGAGACCTGATGCGCGGGAAATCCGCTCCTTCCCCGGTTTTTAGGGCCTTTCCCGGTTTCGATTTTGAACCCCGGAAACCCGGAAACCCGCGCCAATACTGGCTTTCCCGGTTCCTCCGGTTTTCCCGGTGAAAAAATGAGGGGGGCCGGCGCGGCACTCATTATTTTCCCTTCTTCTTGCGCAACACGCGCTTGAGCATGCGGCGCTGGGCGCGGCTGCCGTGCGCCATGACGAAGTCGACCGGCACGGCGGGGAATTTCTCGCGGCCCTCAGTGAAGCTGGCGCCCTTCGGGTAGTTCGGGTAGCTCGACCGCGCCATCGCTACTTCTCCGCGGCGGTGCTGCCGATCTCGACGGCAACTTGCTGGAAGCGCGCCGGATGGAAGCGCAGGCGGCCGGTGATGGCAATCATGGCGCCGGCGCGGGCGAGCCGTTCGCGGTGGGTGCGAACGAACCACCGGATGCTCTCGACGGATGGGAATGTGTGGGAAACCTGCGGCAGCAGGTCGGGCAGATCTACGAATTCCGCCAGGGGCGGAAGGTCGGCGGCGGTTTGGGCCATGTGAAAATCTCCTGTTGTGTTCAAGCGCCTCGTCGGGCCCGTCCGCGTCGTTTGATGACGCAGTGCAGAGGGCTGGCGTGCAATGGAGATTTTCGGCAGTTAGGCGTGGGGATGTAATGCCGGGATATTGTGAATAAACCGCCAGTCAACAGTGTTGCCGGCGGTCTAATCCATGTTCGGTTTAAGCGCTTCCGCCAAAGCACGGAACACCATGGCGGCGCCATTGGACATTGGATACTTGCCGCAGGCAAGCGCCGGAGCGCCCTTGTCCAGTTCGTTCGCTCGCTCAGTAAAGCGGAAGTGGAGCTCCAACTTGATGTCAGCGACAACGCGAGAGAGGCGCCCTCGCGCCTCCTCAGCGTCCCCAATCTCTCCCATCGCCCAGGCTAGCGCTCGGTCGGACAATCGACTGCCCACACACTCAACAATCAGGATTTTCGCCTCTGCGAATGCCGCGACAAGTTCACTTCGGGGAACAAGATTGGCAGCTCTGAGGCGCAGCTCGCCTTCGATCTTCCGGCACTCCGCCGCGATGGTTTCAGCCAATCGTGAATCGTGACGACGCGCATCGCTGAAAATCGTCGTTACGTCAACGTCGTGTTCATTCGCTACCATCTCTGCTGCAACGGCAGGTCGAAGCCCCTTCTCCTTGAGTTTTTCGAACTCGCGAGCACGCTTAAACCCAGGGGGATCCTTCTTGTTTTTGCTCCCCTTCGGGCGACCACGCTTTGTATTCATATCAGCCCCCTCTCCGCAAAACTCAACGGCTCAGCCGCGCCGGCGACGATGAAATGATCCAGCACCCGGACGTCCACCAGCGCCAGCGCGCTCTTGAGCGCCTGCGTCAGCAGTTCGTCGCACCGGCTCTGCTCAGCGACGCCGGAAGGATGGTTGTGCGCAAAGATCGCGCCGGCGGCATTGTGCGCCAGCGCCAGCTTGACGACTTCGCGCGGGTGCACGCTGGTCTGCGTCAATGTGCCGAGGAACAGCGCGGCGCATTCGAGAAGCCGGCCTTGCGCGTCGAGCAGCATCACGACGAAGCACTCCCGCTCCATCTCGGCGAGGCGCAGGCGCAGGTAGTCGCGCACGGCACGCGGCGAGGCGAGGGAGTCGCCGGGCCGGCGCAGGCGGCGCTCCAGTATCTCCAGCGCCTCGCGAATGACGGCATCCCCGCGCCGGGCGCGTGCAGGTAAAACGGCGGCGGCCATCACAGCCTCCCCTTGACTGTTAGATCATCGCTTGGCGGACAGCAGCTTTGACAAAACCTCGCCACATACCAGACATTCAGGACTTGGGGGCATTCTTCGGTCCCGCTTTCCTCGCTCACCGTGAGGGTATGGTGATGCCCGCGCGACGTGTCGAAGTCGGCGCCGCAAATGGCGCACTCCTCGATAGGACGCACGTCTGCATATGTCGCCTTGGCACCGATGGTGGACAGCAGCTTCAGCGCCGCTGCCATGGCGCCGCCTTGATCCGCGCATCGATAGAGCTCGTAGCCTCTCGCTATGTCAATCTCAGGAACGCTTTCCGCGGAAGACCAGATGCAGCACTGAATCTCATCCAACAGCACAAATCGTGTGCTCATCACAGCCTCCCCTCAAAAACCCGGCTCACCAGCTGGCGTCGGCTGTCGGTGGACAGGTGGGAATACCGCTGCACCATTTTCAGGGTGCGGTGGCCGAGGGTGTCGGCGATCTCCAGCAAACTTGCGCCACACTGCGCCATGTAGCTGGCGCAGGTATGTCTTAAATCATGGAACTTGAAATTCTTGATGCCGGCCGCGTCGACCGCCGTGTACCAGGCGGTCTTGATGGCGAAGGGTTGCGAGGGGCGCAGGCGCGAGCGGAACACCAGGGCGCCGCTCTCCTCCGCATCCTTCGGCGCGAAACCGCGCAGCTCATCGATCACCTGCGGCAGCAGCACCAGGGTGCGGCGGTCGCCGTTCTTGGTGTCCTGCAGCGCCGCCTCGCCGCGATCGAGGTCGACGTCGCGCCAGCGCAGGCCGAGCAGCTCGCCGCGGCGCGCGCCGGTGGTAATCGCCATCAGCACCAGCAGGTAGAGGCGCGGCCAGGAAGAGGCCCGGCAGGCGGCGAGCAGGCGCTCGCGCTCGGCCTCGGAGAGATAACGCACGCGCCCGCGCGGCTCGGGGCGTTTCTCCACCTGGCGCACAGGCGACTGGAAGGCGCGCGGCAGGAGGCGGCTCTTGCGGCACCAGGTGTAGAACCCGCCCAGGGCGACGTGGAACTTGTTGACGGTGGACTCGCTGCGCAGGCCGGACTGCTTCTTGCGGAAGATGCGATTGCCGTCGGCATCGCGCCCGGCGAAGACGCGGGCCGGCTCGGCGGCGAACCGGGCAAGCCCCTCTTCGATCTCCTCCGGCGTGACTTCGGCGAGCGGGCGCGCGCCGATGACGCGCACCCAGGCTTTGAGGCGGTAGAAGCGGTTGCTGTCGCGCCCGCGATAGGCGGCGAAGTACGCGTCGACGGCTTCGGCGACGGTGAGGCTTTTTGCTTCGGCTGCTGCAACAGCCGGGGCGGCTTGTGCTGCATTCATGTCGGTCTCCTTTCTGAAAGTGACGGTTTTGACCGCCGGTCTTGCAGAGAGCCCGACAAGGGCTTGAATTAACATCGGGTTGGCACGCCCGACAGGACTCGAACCTGTAACCCCCGGCTTAGAAGGCCGGTGCTCTATCCGGTTGAGCTACGGGCGCCTGTCGATACACGCCACTGCTGGTCGGGGTGAGAGGATTCGAACCTCCGACATCCTGGTCCCAAACCAGGCGCGCTACCGGGCTGCGCTACACCCCGAAGACGCGGCATTCTACTCGGGCACCCCCCTTAGGTCAATCGAATCAACGCGCTCCGAATTTATGCTTGCGACCCCCGGATATTTCTGATATTAAAGCGGCTTTTCCCGAGAAACCGGGCCCGAAAAATGGCTGAAGACATCCTCCACAAGCAGTTCCCGCCCTATGTCGCGAAGAAGGGCGAGGAGTACATGAACAACAAGCAGCTCAAGCACTTCCGCGTCATTCTCGAGACGCTCAAGGAGGAACTGCTGCAGGACATCGAGCGCACTGTGCACACCATGCAGGACGAGGCCACCGTCTTCGCCGACCCGAACGACCGCGCCAGCCAAGAATCCGACATCGCCCTCGAACTGCGCAACCGCGACCGCGAGCGCAAGCTGATCAAGAAGATCGACGAGGCCCTCGACCGCATCGAGAAGGGGGAGTACGGCTACTGCGACTCCTGCGGCGTGGAGATCGGCCTGAAGCGCCTGGAGGCCCGCCCCACCGCCACCCTCTGCATCGACTGCAAGACGCTCGAAGAGCTGCGCGAGAAGCAAGTGGCCAAGTGACCGCCACAGGCGGTCATCCCCGCGAAGGCGGGGATCCATGAACACTGCTGGATTCCCGCTTCCGCGGGAATGACGAAAAAAAAGGACGCCACGGCGTCCTTTTTTGTTGCCTTGAAGAGGCTTACTGCTGCGCCGGCGCCGGCGCGGCTTCCGCGGCGGCCTTCATGGACAGGCGCACGCGACCCTTCTCGTCGGCCTCGAGCACCTTGACGCGCACGGCCTGGCCTTCCTTGAGATAGTCGGAGACCTGGTTCACGCGCTCGTTGGCGATCTGCGAGATGTGCAGCAGGCCGTCCTTGCCCGGCAGGATCTGCACGATGGCGCCGAAGTCGAGCAGGCGCAGGACGGTGCCGTCGTAGATTCTGCCGACTTCCACCTCGGCGGTGATGTCCTCGATGCGCTTCTTCGCCAGGGCGCCGGCCTCGGCGCTGACCGAGGCGATGGTCACGGTGCCGTCGTCGTTGATGTCGATGACGGTGCCGGTCTCCTCGGTAAGGGCGCGGATCACGGCGCCACCCTTGCCGATCACGTCGCGGATCTTCTCCGGATTGATCTTCATGGTGATCAGGCGCGGCGCGTAGGTGGAGATCTCGCTCGGCGCGTGCATCGACTGCTTCATCAGGCCGAGGATGTGCATGCGGGCCTCGTTGGCCTGGGTCAGGGCGACGTGCATGATCTCCTTGGTGATGCCCTGGATCTTGATGTCCATCTGCAGGGCAGTGACGCCGTTGTCGGTGCCGGCCACCTTGAAGTCCATGTCGCCGAGGTGGTCCTCGTCGCCGAGGATGTCGGTCAGCACGGCGAAGCGGTTGCCTTCCTTGATCAGGCCCATGGCGATGCCGGCCACATGGGCCTTCAACGGCACGCCGGCATCCATCAGCGCCAGCGAGCCGCCGCAGACGGAAGCCATCGAGCTGGAGCCGTTCGACTCGGTGATCTCGGAGACGACGCGCATGGTGTAGCTGAACTCCTCGGGCGAGGGCAGCACCGCCAGCAGGGCACGCTTGGCCAGGCGGCCGTGGCCGATCTCGCGGCGCTTCGGGCTGCCGACGCGGCCCGTCTCGCCGGTGGCGAACGGGGGCATGTTGTAATGGAGCATGAAGCGGTCCCGCGACTCGCCCTGCAGCGCGTCGATGATCTGCTCGTCGCGGCCGGTGCCCAGCGTCGCCACCACCAGCGCCTGCGTCTCGCCGCGGGTAAACAGCGAGGAGCCGTGGGTGCGCGGCAGCACGCCGTGGCGGATGGCGATCGGGCGCACGGTGCGGGTGTCGCGGCCGTCGATGCGCGGCTCGCCGTCGAGGATCTGGTTGCGGACGATCTTCGCTTCCAGTTCGAAGATCAGATTGCCGACGGTGGTGGTGCTGGGCGCCCCCTCCCCGGCGCACAGCGCCTCGATGGTCTTCTTGGTCACCTCGCGGCACTTGACGGTGCGCGCCTGCTTGCTAGTGGTGCGATAGGCGTCGCGCAGCTCGGCTTCGGCCAGTTCGGCGACCTTGGCGATAAGCGCCTCGTCCTTGGCCGGCGGCTGCCAGTCCCACTCGGGCTTGCCGGCGACTTCGACCAGTTCGTTGATGGCGTTGATGGCATTCCGCATCTGGTCGTGGCCGAAGACCACGGCGCCGAGCATGACGTCCTCGGACAGTTCCTGCGCTTCGGATTCGACCATCAGCACGGCGGACGCGGTGCCGGCGACGACCAGGTTGAGCTGGCTGTCCTTGAGCTCGGAGATCGTCGGGCACAGCACATACTGGCCGTTGATGTAGCCGACGCGGGCGGCGCCGATCGGGCCGTTGAAGGGGATGCCGGAAATCGACAGGGCGGCCGAGACGCCGATCATCGCCGGAATGTCGGGATCGATCTCGGGGTTGCTCGACAGCACGGTGACGACCACCTGCACGTCGTTATAGAGGCCGTCCGGGAAGAGCGGACGGATCGGGCGGTCGATCAGGCGCGAGGTGAGGATCTCCTTCTCGGAAGGACGGCCCTCGCGCTTGAAGAAGCCGCCGGGAATGCGGCCGGCGGCATACACCTTCTCCATGTAATCGACGGTGAGCGGGAAGAAGTCCTGGCCGGGCTTCGGCTCCTTGGCGGCGACGACGGTGGCAAGTACCACGGTCTCGTCCATGTTGACCAGGACGGCGCCGTGGGCCTGGCGCGCGATCTCGCCGGTCTCCAGCGTAACGGTGTGCGCACCGTAGGAAAAGCTTTTCTTGGTTGCAGTCAGCAAGGCAGTATCCTTTCAATCAGCTCGGGACGGACCGGCCGTCCCGAAAACGACAAAGCCGGCGCGCCCGTTTTGGACGTCGCCGGCAGTTCCGCCATGAAGCGGGGCACGTGTGGCTCGCAGCTTACTTGCGCAGGCCGAGGCGCTCGATCAGCGCACGGTAGCTGTCGGCGTTGGTGCGCTTGAGGTAATCGAGCAGCTTGCGTCGCTGGCTCACCATGCGCAGCAGGCCGCGGCGCGAGTGGTGGTCCTTGACGTGTTCCTTGAAGTGACCGGTGAGGTCGTTGATGCGGTTGGTCAGCAGCGCGATCTGCACTTCGGGCGAGCCGGTGTCGCCTTGCGCACGCTGGAATTCGGCCACGACTTTGGCCTTGTCGGCGGTAGTGAATGCCATTCGAATTTTCTCTCAAACACGGTTGGAATCAGGTGCCGCCCCGGTTTGATAGAGCACTGCACCCCATGGATTTCATTCGGGCTTCGAATGAAGGGGCGCATTATACCCGCACCCCCTCCCTGCCGCAAGGAAAATTCCCTATTTTTCAAGGGTGGTAGCGATCATCCGCAGGGGCGCCATCTGCCCCTCCTCCGAGGCCTGGCCGAGGCCGAGGAAGCGGCCACCCGGCCCGTACAGGCGGATGGGGCCGGGCTGTCCCTGTCCGGCCCGGATCGCCTGTCCGTACGACAGGCGTCGGGCAGCGGCCTCGTCCAGGTCGAGGCGCGGCAGGGCCGCCAGCAGGGCGTCCGCCGGCTGCAGCAGGGCATGGCGCGTTTCCGGCGCCAGCGCCGCAAGGGCATCCAGGGGGATGGCGTCGTCCAGCTGCAGGCTGCCGACGCGCGTGCGACGCAGGGCGGCCAGATGGGCGCCGCAGCCGAGCGCCTCGCCGATGTCCTGCGCCAGCGTGCGCACATAGGTGCCCTTGCTGCAGTCCACGACGATGCCGAGACTGGCACCTTCCAGCGACATCATCTCCAATGCGTAGATCACCACCCGGCGCGGCGCACGCTCCAGTTCGATGCCTCTTCGAGCGTACTCGTATAGCGGGCGGCCGTCCCGCTTGAGGGCGGAATGCATCGGCGGCACCTGCTCGATCTCGCCGCGGAAGCGCGCCAGAACGTCCTCGACCTGTTCGCGCGAAACGGCCACGTCAGACGTCTCCAGCACGGCGCCGTCGGCATCCCCCGTGTCGGTGGTGACGCCGAGCCGCAGAGTGGCTGTGTAACGTTTGGCGGCGCCGAGCAACTCTCCGGAGAACTTGGTGGCCTCGCCGAAGCACAGCGGCAGCAGACCGGTGGCCATCGGGTCGAGGGTGCCGGTGTGGCCGGCCTTGGCGGCGTTGAACAGCCAGCGCGCCTTCTGCAGGGCGGCGTTGGAGCTCATTCCGCCCGGCTTGTCGAGCAGCAGGACGCCGTCGATGCGAACACGCGGCGAACGCGTCACTGGTGGCGGTCGGACTTGACCGCCTCGTCGATGAGGCGGGAGAGACGATCGCCGCGCTCGACCGACTCGTCGAAGACGAAGTGCAGTTCGGGCAGGGTGTGGATGCGGATGCGATGGCCCAGTTCGCGCCGCAGAAAGCCGCTGGCGCGCCGCAACCCCGCTTCGAGCGCACTGCGCTCGGCCTCGGGCACGAGCGTCGTGTAGAAAACCTTGGCGTGGGAGTAATCCGGCGTCAGCTCGACGCCGGTCAGCGTAATCAGGCCGACGCGCGGGTCCTTCAGCTCGAGCCGGATCAGTTCGGCCAGTTCGCGCTGCACCTGCTCGGCGACGCGGCTGCTGCGGGAGAACTCCTTCGGCATAGGCCGGCGTGCCGCTTACAGCGTGCGCGCCACTTCCTCGATCTCGAAAACCTCGAGCTGGTCGCCTTCCTGGATGTCGTTGTAGTTCTTCAGCGAGAGACCGCACTCGAAGCCGGCCTTCACCTCGCGCACGTCGTCCTTGAAGCGCTTCAGCGAATCGAGCTCGCCGGTCCAGATCACGACGTTGTCGCGCAGCAGGCGGATCTGCGAGCCGCGGCGCACGAGGCCGTCCAGCACATAGCAGCCGGCGACGGAGCCGACCTTCGAGATGCGGAACACCTGGCGGATCTCGACCAGGCCGATGGCGTTTTCCTTCTTTTCCGGCGCCAGCATGCCGGACATGGCGGCCTTCACCTCGTCCACGGCGTCGTAGATGATGTTGTAGTAGCGGATGTCCACGCCCGTGCTCTCGGCGGCCTTGCGCGCGCTGGCGTCGGCACGGGTGTTGAAGCCGATGATGACGGCCTTCGAGGCGGAAGCGAGGTTCACGTCCGATTCGCTGATGCCGCCCACCGCGGCATGGATGATGCTGACCTTCACCTCGTCGGTGGACAGCTTCTGCAGGGCGTGCGAGAGCGCCTCCTGCGAACCCTGCACGTCGGCCTTGACGATGAGGGGCAGGGTCTTCACCTCGCCCTCGCCCATCTGCTCGAACATGTTCTCCAGCTTGGCCGCCTGCTGCCTGGCCAGCTTGACGTCGCGGAACTTGCCCTGACGGAACAGCGCGATCTCGCGCGCCTTGCGCTCGTCGGGCAGCGCCAGCGCCTCGTCGCCGGCCATCGGCACGTCGGACAATCCCTGAATCTCGACCGGGATGGAGGGGCCGGCGGCCTCGATCGGCTCGCCGTTCTCGTCGAGCATGGCGCGCACGCGGCCGTAGACGGCGCCGGCCAGCACGATGTCGCCACGCTTCAGGGTGCCGGACTGCACCAGCACCGTCGCCACCGGGCCCTTGCCCTTGTCGAGGCGGGATTCGATGATGAGGCCCTTGGCCAGGGTGTCCTTCGGCGCCTTCAGCTCCAGCACCTCGGCCTGCAGCAGCACGTGCTCGATCAGGTCGTCGATGCCCTGGCCGGTTTTCGCGGAGACGGGCACAAAGGGCGAGTCGCCGCCGTATTCCTCCGGTACGACGCTTTCCGCCACCAGTTCCTGCTTGACGCGCTCGGGGTTGGCCTCCGGCTTGTCGATCTTGTTCACCGCCACCACCAGCGGCACGTTGGCTGCCTTGGCGTGGTGGATGGCCTCCTTGGTCTGCGGCATGACGCCGTCGTCGGCGGCCACCACGAGGATGACGATGTCGGTCGCCCGGGCGCCGCGGGCGCGCATGGCGGTAAACGCCTCGTGACCCGGCGTGTCGAGGAAGGTCACCATGCCGCGCGGCGTCTCGACGTGGTAGGCGCCGATGTGCTGCGTGATGCCGCCCGCCTCGCCGTGGGCGACGCGCGTCTTGCGGATGTGGTCGAGCAGCGAGGTCTTGCCGTGGTCGACGTGGCCCATGACGGTCACCACCGGTGCGCGCGGCTCGAGCGGGACGTCCTTGTGCTCCTGCTGCGCCTCGGCGAGCAGCGCGTCCGGGTCGTCAAGCTTGGCGGCCTTGGCGACATGACCCATCTCCTCGACGACGATCATCGCCGTTTCCTGGTCGAGCACCTGATTGATGGTGACCATGGAGCCGAGCTTCATGAGCACCTTGATCACTTCGGCCGCCTTCACCGCCATCTTGTGCGCCAGGTCGGCGACAGTGATGGTCTCGGGCACGTGCACCTCGCGCACGATGGGCTCGGCCGGCATTTGCGCCGGCGCATGCTCTTCCTGGGCGTGATGGCGGTGCC